>Ga0209415_10015707_pt1 | contig 12244 bp, 12 predicted proteins | sample PeaSoiSIISIP2007_FD_187696 | JGI IMG/M metagenome (GOLD analysis project Ga0209415, IMG submission 187696) | Peat soil microbial communities from Weissenstadt, Germany - SII-SIP-2007 (SPAdes) (version 2) | ecosystem: Environmental > Terrestrial > Soil > Wetlands > Peat | place: Germany... | reverse complement strand
AAGCTGCGCGAAACGCGGTCGCGCGTGATCCACCTGGTTCTGGCGCTCGGCATCTATTTCAGCGCGTACTCGGCCACGTACGCGCTGCGCAATCTCTTCCCGAGCTTTGAAATAGCACGATCGGTTCTGCCTCCGCTGGTGGGAACGTGGCTGCCGCTGGCGTGGGCCTATACGCTGTGGAAAGTACCGGAGGGGGCGCGGCTGGCAACTGCCCAGCTTGCCGCGTCGCACGCACGATGATACTGCCTTCTATCATTCTCGCGATTTCACTCGCGCTGCTGCTGAATTTCTTTGTCGCCTATTGCCGGCTGCAAGTGGCGGCGGGACGCCGGGTGGAGCTCTCCGATGCGGCGCGTGAGGCCACGGGGATCGAAGGACAGGGAGTCAGCGGCGATGAATTCCTGCGGCTTCGCCGGCTGGTGGACCTGTGTCCGGAGACGGACGGAGACACTTTCAAGCTGGGCCTGATTCGCGCCTACCATTCGTTCCTCGGCGTCGTTCGAGTTATGTGCGGGCCGGTGATGCCCGCCGCGGTCGCCTGGGCCACGAGCGAGCGTTCGGGGTGCTCGTATTACGCCGCGGTGGCGCTGGACGCGCGGATTGCCCACACGCGGCAGATCTTCGAGCGGGATTTCCTGGCGATGCAGTAGCCGTCAGGGCTGCTGCCCGGATCGCTTTCTCTCGTGCATTTTCCCTCGTTCTCTACTTCTTTCTTCCTGGTTCCGATGCTGGCATAGAATTGCGTAACGCGCCCGATGGGGGGGCTCGCGATCCCATGCGTTCTTCTCTTTCTCAACGCGTGAAAGAAGCGCTGGAGCGGCGGCGGCTGGCGGCGCCTGGAGACCGGCTGGGAGTCGCAGTGTCCGGTGGCGCGGATTCGGTGGCGCTGGTGCGGCTGCTGCACAGTCTGCAGGATGAGCTGGGAATTCGTCTGGCGGTGCTGCATTTCCAGCACGGCTTGCGCGGCGAGGAATCGGCCGGGGACGAGAGATTCACGGCGGAACTGGCTGGGGGGCTGGGGCTGGAGTTTTTGCGCGAAGAGGCGGACGTGGCCGCCTGGGCGAAGAGCCACCGCGTAAATCTGGAGGACGCGGGGCGGCAGCTCCGCACGGGGTTCTTCGAGCGGATGGTGCGGGATGCGCGGGTGACGCGGGTGGCCACGGCCCACACCGCGGACGACCAGGCGGAAACACTTTTGGCGCATCTGTTGCGAGGCACGGGGCTGGCGGGATTGGCGGGGATTTATCCGGCGGCGGGGCAGGTGGTGCGGCCGCTGCTCGAGGTGCGCCGCGCGGAGCTGCGCGCGTGGCTGACGGGCATCGGCCAGCCGTGGCGGGAGGATTCCACGAACGCGGACACGGCCCGGCTGCGGGCACGGCTGCGCCGCGGCTTGTTGCCCCTGCTGGAACGCGAATTCCAGCCGCAAATCGTGGGACAGCTCTGCGGGTTGGCGGAGCTGGCACGCGAGGAGGAACGATTCGGCACGGCGCTGGCGGAGGCACGGTTCCGCGTGCTGGTGCGGCGGGAGGAATCGCAGGTGGTGCTGCGCGCCGCGGATCTGGTAGCGCCGCTGCCACAGGAGGTTCTGCCGGAGGACGAGGCACAGGCGGCGCTGGCGCGGCGCCTGGTGCGGCGCGCGGTGGAGGAGGTGCTGGGCCACCGGCGGGGATTGACCGCGGAGCACGTGGAAAGCGTCCTGCACGTGTCGCGCGAGCCCCGGAGCGGCCACCGCGTGGAGTTGCCCCACGGCGTGGAGGTGCGACGGAGTTTCGATGAGGTGATTTTCACTGCTGGGAACCCGGCGGGGCGCAAAGGGCGTCTAAGAGAGCAGGGGGCGGGAGGATATTCCCACGCGGTGGCGTTACCGGAGCGCGGGTCGCTCGAGGTAATTGTTCCGGCAATCGGGCGACGTGTGCGGCTGAAAGTCGTTGACTGGGCCGGAGGGGCAGGGGAGACTGAACTGAGCGAGAACGCCCTCGATGCGGGCCGAATGAGCCCGCCCTTCCTCTTCCGCAACTGGCATCCAGGGGATGTCTTTTGTCCGCGGGGGAGGCGCCAGGCGCGGAAGCTGAAGGAGTTGTTGCGCGAGGCGCGAGTTTCCGCCGACGACCGCGCGCTCTGGCCGGTGCTCGAGAGTGGAGGGGGTCTCGTGTGGGTACGAGGGCTGCCTCCCGCGGCGAGTTGCGCGGCGGGCCAGGAGACGCGCTCGGCCCTGCTGATCAGCGAGGAAGAACTGTGAACCCGGTCCTCCGTGAAGAATACTCTGCTCGCCAGATCGCCGCCCGCGTGGCGGAAATGGGCCGTGAGATTTCCAGCACCTACGGCAAGGATCGCGTGGACGTGGTGGCCATGCTGGACAATGCGTTTATCTTCGCATCGGACCTGGTGCGCCAGATCAGCTCGCCGGTGGTGTGCCATTTCGTCCAGGCGGAGCTGCGGGAAGTGCATGTGAACGGCCACCAGCGCCGCGAGGTGTTTTTCAGTTACAATCCTGACCTGAAGGGCCGTGACGTACTGATCGTGGATGCGGTGCTGCACTCGGGCGTAACCCTGGAGTTTTTTGTACGCCGGCTGGGGGAGCGCCATCCGCACTCGGTTCGCGTGGCGGTGCTGGTGGACAAGCCGGGAGAGCGGCGCGTGGCGCTGCAACCCGATTACCTGGGCTTCTCGGCCGCATCTAACTATTTGGTGGGATATGGGCTGCCGGACGCCGAGGGGTTGTACCGGAACCTGGCCCACATCGCGACGCTCGCAGGGGGCGGCGCGCAGGGAAAGAGCAAGCCGTCCGCCAAGGCGGGCGGGCGGGGCCGGGCAGCGCGCCGGCCGGCGAGGTAAGTCGTGAACTCCACAATTCGGATCGTCCTATTCTGGCTGGTGATGCTCGTGCTGGCCGTCGTGCTCTGGAAGATCACCCAGGGAACGGCGAACTCCACGCGCGAGGTGGAGTTGAGCCTCACGGATTTCTACCGAAACACGGAGAGCGGGAACGTCGGCGAGGTGACTTTTTACCTGACGCCGATCAGCGCGGAAGCGCAGGGCGAACTGCACCAGCCCAGCACCAAATTCCACGTCACCATGCCGAAGGAATCGATCCCCGACATCAGCAAGATGCTGCGGGACAAAGGCGTGCAGATCAAGGTGAAGGAAGTGTCGCGCGGCGACTGGATGAACCTGGCGCTGAACCTGCTGCCCCTGCTGGTGATCATCGGCTTATGGCTGTTCATGTTCCGGCAGGTACAGGCGGGAGGGAACAAGGCGCTCAGCTTCGGGAAATCGCGGGCGCGGCTGCTGACGGCGAACCAGAAGAAGGCCACGTTCAAGGACGTGGCGGGGACCGACGAGGCCAAGGAAGAGCTGCAGGAAATCATCGACTTCCTGCGCGACCCGCAGAAGTTCCAGAAGCTGGGGGGGCGCATCCCGAAGGGCGTGCTGCTGGTGGGACCTCCGGGCACGGGCAAGACGCTATTGGCGCGGGCCATCGCGGGCGAGGCCAACGTTCCGTTCTTCTCGATTTCGGGCTCGGATTTCGTAGAGATGTTTGTGGGCGTGGGCGCGAGCCGCGTGCGCGACCTGTTCGAGCAGGGGAAGAAGAATGCGCCGTGCATCATCTTCATAGATGAAATTGATGCTGTAGGCCGCCACCGGGGGGCCGGGCTGGGCGGGGGGCACGACGAACGCGAGCAGACGCTGAACGCGCTGCTGGTGGAAATGGACGGATTCGAGTCGAACGAAGGCGTGATCCTGATCGCGGCCACGAACCGTCCGGACGTGCTGGATCCCGCGCTGCTGCGGCCGGGACGTTTTGACCGGCGGGTGGTGGTGCCGCGGCCGGACGTCAGGGGCCGAGAGGAAATCCTGCGCGTGCACACGCGCAAGGTGCCGCTGTGCGACGACGTGGAACTTTCCGTGATCGCGCGGGGCACGCCGGGGTTTTCCGGGGCCGATCTGGCCAACCTGGTGAATGAGGCGGCGCTGTGGGCCGCGCGCCAGAACCGCAAGCAGGTGATGATGGTGGACTTCGAGCTGTCCAAGGACAAGGTCCTGATGGGCGTGGAACGGAAGTCCATGATCCTGTCGGAGGAAGAGAAGAAGAACACGGCCTACCACGAGGCGGGACACGCGCTGGTGGCCCTGATGACGCCGCATGCCGATCCGCTGCACAAGGTGACCATCATCCCGCGCGGGATGGCGCTGGGCGTGACCATGCAGCTTCCGATCGACGACAAGCACACCTACACGCGGGAATTCCTGGAAGCGCAACTGGGCGTGCTGATGGGCGGGCGGGCCGCGGAAGAGATTTTCCTGAACCATCTGACCACCGGCGCGGGCAACGACATCGAACGAGCCACGGAAATCGCGCGGCAGATGGTGTGCGAGTGGGGCATGAGCGAGCTGGGCCCGCTGGCGTTTGGCAAGAAGGAAGAGGCCATCTTCCTGGGGCGGGAGATCGCGCAGCACCGGGATTATTCGGAGGATACGGCGATCCGGATTGACGCCCAGGTGAAGAGCATCGTGACCGCGGCGTACACGTACGCGCGCAGCGTGCTCGAGGGCCATCGCGAGACGCTGGAGAGCATCGCCACGGCGCTGCTGGTTCGCGAAGTGCTCGACGCCAACGAATTGAAGCTCCTGATGGAGGGCAAGCCGCTGCCCGAACGCGTGAAGCCCGTGCCACCCGCGCCTCCGTCTGCGCCGCCGGGTAAAGAAACGCCCGCGCGGCCGGAAACGAAGCCGCTGCCGGGGTTTGCCAAGGGCGAAAATCCAGCCACAGCGTGAACGAATCCTGAAAATTGAGAATGGCGCCCGGCGTCCGAGTCCTCGGACGCCGGGTTTTTTTTGGCCGCTGGTGGCAGGCAAGAAGACACAGCCAGGAGTGGCTGAGCCACTGGTGGCGGCGTAGAATACGCGCATGGGGAAGAAGCCTGCGGACATCGTCGAAGTGCAGTGCCCGTGCTGCCACGCGAAGCTGAAGGTTGATCCCGGGCTGGCTGTGGTGATTGCGCATGAGGCGCCGCCGCGGATTGCGCCGGACGTAAACCTGAGCGATGCGGACAGCATCCTGGAAAAACAGGCGGCCGCGCGGGAGGACAAGTTCCGGCAGTCCTGGGAGGCGGAGAAGAAGAAGGAAGACGTGCTTTCGCGCAAGTTCGATGAGGCGCTGAAGAAGGCCAAGGAAGGGCCGGCGGAGAAGCCGGTGAGGGATTTCGATTTGGAATGACCAGAAGCGAAACGCGAAAATCGAAAAACGAAAACCGAAAAACGGCCTCAATGAGCAACCGCGATTCACGGCTCAGAAATCACTAATCAGCAGTCACCAATCACCAGCCACCAGTCACCAGCCTGTGATTTAATTACTCCCGTGCATCATCGAAAGCGCTTCCGGATGCGTCTGGCTACGCGCACGCTCGTTCTGGGCGAGCGGACGCTGGTGATGAGTGTGCTAAACGTTACGCCGGACAGTTTTTCCGACGGCGGGATGTATCTCGATGCGGAAGCCGCGGCGCGGCGCGCGGTAGAGATGGAGGCGGCGGGGGCGGACATCATCGACATTGGAGGGGAGTCGACGCGGCCGGGGTCGGAGCCGGTTTCCGTGGAGACGGAATTGGCGCGAGTATTGCCGGTGGTCGAGCGGTTGCGAGGGCGCCTGAAGATTCCCATATCGATTGATACGCAGAAGGCCCGGGTGGCGGAAGCGGCGCTCGCGGCCGGGGCGGAGATCGTGAACGATGTTTCGGCGCTGCGCACCGACCCGGCCCTCGCTGCGGTGGTGCGGCGGGCGCGCGCGGCGCTTGTGCTGATGCACATTCGCGGGCGGCCGAAGTCGATGCAGCGCGGTCCGTTTGCGCGGGACGTGATGGCGGATGTGACGCGCGGGCTGCGGGAGGCGCTCGAGCGCGCGCGGGCCGCGGGGATTCCGCGCGGGCGCATTCTGCTCGATCCGGGGATCGGGTTCGGGAAGAGCGTGGAGCAGAATTGCGAGCTGCTGGCGCGGCTGCCGGAATTGGCGAGGCTGGGATGCCCGCTGGTGGTGGGGACTTCGCGGAAATCGTTTCTGGGAAAGATCGCGGGCGGGGGGACGGAGGACGGGAGGATTTGGGGTACGGCGGCGTCGGTGACGGCGTCGGTGCTGGGCGGGGCGCACATCGTCAGGGTGCATGACGTGGCGGAGATGCGGCTGGTGGTGCGGGTGGCGGATGCGATCGGGAGAGAAGGAGAAGAGAAAAGATAACGCGGAGGCGCAGAGAACGCGGAGGAACGCGGAGGAAAACGGGGGAGGCGGAGAAACGCGGAGGAAGACGGAGAAGGCGGAGGGGAGAGGACCTTGCTTCGCTCGGGCCGGCGCGGAACGCCGGCGCTACGATTGCCAGGGGCCGGAGTCGCGGCCGGCGGATTCGACGGCCTCGCGGCGGCTGCGGATTTCGCGGACGTTGTAAATGGGCTTGTTCTGCGATTCGTAGTAGGTGCGGGAGAGCAGCTCGCCGATGAGGCCCAGGGAGAGAAACTGGACGGCAGTGACGAGCAGGAACATTCCGGTGAGCATCAGCGGCCCGTGCTCGACCATGAGATTGGCATGGTGGAAAAATTTCTCGTAGGCCAGAAACGCGCCGATCCCCGCGCCGCCGGCAAACGAGGCCAGCGTGAGCTTGCCGAAGAAGTGCAGCGGCCGCATGACGTAGTCGAGCAGGAACTTGATGCTGATCAGGTCGAAGAACACCCGGAAGGTGCGCGAAAGGTTATAGTTCGATTTTCCCGCTGAGCGCTTGTAATTCCGGATGGGCACCTCGACGATGCTCGCGCCGGTGATTTTCGCGAGCGCGGGAATGAAGCGGTGCATCTCGCCGTAGAGCTGCACCTGCTGGATGATTTCGCGGCGGTAGGCCTTGAAGGTGGTGCCGAAGTCGTGCAGGGGCACGCCGGAAAGCCTGGCCATCATCCAGTTGGCCACCTGGCTGGGAAAACGGCGCGTGAGCCAGGGGTCCTGGCGGTCGGCGCGCCAGCCGCTGGCGATGTCGTAGCCCTCGCGGATTTTTTCGAGGAACAGGGGGATGTCGTCCGGTTCGTGCTGCTGGTCGCCGTCCATGGAGATGATGATGTCGCCCTGGGCGAAGTCGAAGCCGGCCTTGAGCGCGGCGGTCTGACCGAAATTGCGGCGCAGGCGGACGGCGTGGACCCGGCGGTCGTTCTCGTAGATGTCATTCAGGATGCGGAAGGTCTGGTCGCGGCTGCCGTCGTCCACAAAGATCATTTCGTAAGGCTCGCCCAGCGCGTCCATTACCTCGGTGATGCGCATGTAGAGCGGCAGGATATTTTCCTGTTCATTGAAGAACGGGATGACGATGGAATAGCGGACGGGTTCTTCTTTTTGCTTCATCGCAAACGCTCGTGCTTCCTCACCTAATCAGCAGCTGCGCGCAGAGGCAAACACGCGCAGGCTAAAAACCAGCACCATCTCTTCCGTATCGTGCCAGGGCTCGGTACGTAACCAGTTCGATGCCGTAACGCTTCGCCAGGTTCCGGGCAGCGGGCCCGGCCACCGCGTCCAGTTCTATTTCCCGCTGGTGCAGCAGGCGCGTCTCGACGCGCTCGAGCGCGGCGTCCACATAGCCGGGGTGGCACATCAGCTCGCTCACCCCGTCGGGCACGTCCCTGAGTACATCCTCAAGCGTGCCGCGGTCCAGATAACCGGTGGCCGAAACGCCGTAAAAGTAATCCGGAGAGGCCACGCCGGCGGCCGAGAGCGCGGCGCGCGAAGCCACGGCCAGGAACGCCAGCCCCAAGCCTACCCCTGCCTGCCCCAGTATCTTACCCCGAAGAGGGGCGTTTCGGCGCCACAGGCCCGGAAAATCCACACGACGTTCCCGGGCGGAACGTACGCCCGCCATGCCGTACTCCGCGGCGAGGCGCGCGGTGAGAGCGAACACGGGAGGCCACATGTGGACGTGCTGGTGGCCGTCCAGGTGCGTGGGGTAAATGCCTGCGGCGAGCACGCGCTCGATCTGCGCGCGGAATTCGCGTTCGGCGGCGGCTATCGCCACGCGCCCCGCGACCATGCGGAAGAAAAGCGCTTCGGAGCTGAAGCTGAATTCACCGGCGGCGTTGGCCAGCACGCCGAGTTTCGCTGGATCGCTGAGCGTGCGGCCCTCGGTGAGATTCAAATGGACGCCCACGGCGAGCGTGGGATTCGCGCGCGCGGCCGCCGTGGCTTCTTCGAAGGCGGCGCCGTTGGCCAGCAGGCTGGTGCTGGTGACAATGCCGGTGCGGTGGGCGTGGACGATGGCGCGGTTGACGCCATCGGTCATGCCGAAATCGTCCGCGTTGACGATGAGCTGTTTCATGAGACTTGCCGCGCGGGACGACGCCCTTGGCGGCGCCTTCATTCTCCGGGGAATTCCCTCGGAGCGCCAGTTGAGCGGGAATCGTCTCTCCTCACCAGTCACCATTCACGAGTCACCAGTCACGACGGGATATAATCGCTCCCATGCCACCAGCTCTTCACGCCTCCGGCGCACCTGCCGCAGGCCGCGTGCTGGCGATTGACTACGGGCGGCGGCGGCTGGGGCTGGCGCTGTCGGATGAGGGCCGGCTGCTGGTGAGGCCGCTGGAGACGCTGGTGCGGGTGAACCGGCAGGCCGATCTGGCGCGGCTGCGGCGCATCGTGCGTGACGAGCGCGTGGCGCAACTCGTGGTTGGGCTGCCGCTGCGGCTCGACGGCACGGCCGGTGACATGGCGGCGGAAGCGCGCGCATTTGCGGCGCGCGTAGGGAAGGCGGTGCGGCTTCCCGTGGAGCTGGTGGACGAGCGGCTGACGAGTTGGGAAGCGAGCGACGGCTCGGAGGCGAATCCCACGAAGCAATCGTTTGCCGGCCGGCGTGCCGAGGGCGGGGAGAGAGGAAGGGAAAGGGAAAAGAAAGACCGCAGCCAGGAGTGGCTGCGCCACCGCGGTGCGGCGTCCAAAGCGCATCGTGGGCCGGACGGGGTGGACAGCCTGGCGGCTGCGCTGATTCTGGAAGAATTTCTGCGGCGTGAGGGGGGCACGAGGTGAACGCCCGGAGGAGCTCGGGGAGGCGCGTGGGGCGCATGCTGCTGGTTTTCGCCCTCCTGCTGGCGATTTTGGCGGGCAGCGCGGCCGCGTTGCTGCGCTGGGATTGGGAGAGCATGTACGCGGGCTATGCGCCAGGCGGCGTGTTTGTGGAGATCCCGCACGGCATGGCCGTGGCGGCCATCGCGCGCCTGCTGGAGGCGAATGGCGTGGTGCGCAGCGCTCTTTCGTTCCGGTTGCTGGCGCTGCGGAACCGGCGCGAGCGGCTGGAGGCCGGGGAATATCATTTCGACCAGCCGGAGACGCCCGAGCAGGTTCTCGATACGCTGGCCCGCGGCCGCATTTACCTGGTGAGCGTGACGCTGCCGGAGGGCGAGACCATGTTCGGGATCGCCGATTTGTTGGCGGCGAAGGGAGTGACCACGCGCGAGGATTTTTTGGCGGCGGCGCGGAGCCCCGCGCTCGTGGCGAATCTGGCGCCGGGCGCGCCGTCGCTCGAAGGGTTTCTTTTTCCGGCCACCTATCAATTCCCTCGCCACCAGCCGGGAGAGAAAATTGCCGAGGTCATGGTGCGGCGGTTCCGCGAAGCCTGGGCGCAAAGCGTGCGTGCGCACGCCGCGGACGGTGGCGTCGCGAAGCGGCTGGGGCCGCTCGGCGTCGTCACGCTGGCCTCGCTGGTGGAGAAGGAGACCGGGGTGCCCGAGGAGCGCGCGCTGGTGGCCAGCGTGTTCGCAAACCGGCTGCGAGCCGGGATGCCGCTCGACTGCGATCCGACCGTGATCTACGCGCTGATTCTCGCGGGACGCTACAACGGGCGGTTGCTCCTGCCGGACCTGCGCGTGGATTCGCCGTACAACACCTACCGGCGGCGCGGGCTGCCGCCGGGGCCGATTGCGAATCCGGGGGAAGCGTCGCTGCGGGCGGCGCTCGATCCGGCGCCCGAGAGATGGCTCTACTTCGTGGCGACGGGGGACGGTGGACACGTGTTCAGCCGCACGCTCGCGGAGCATAACCGCAACGTGGCGCGGTACCGGCAGCGCGAGGCGCAGCTCAAACGTGCCGCGCGCGCGCAGGCGCACGCAGGCGGAAGATCCTCGCCATGAGCCGGCGCGAGAAGCCCGCCGCCACGCCGCGTCTCGAAGCCTCGGGACCGGGAGTGCCGCCGGGCGACGATGAATTCGCGCACCTGTTGCGGTTTGCCACGCTGGACGAGGCGGAGGCCACGCTGCGGCGACTGGACGCACTGTGGCGCGAATCGAGCGCGGCGGGTCCCGAAGCTTCGGGACGCGGCGCGCGCGTTCTGGAAATCGCCCGGCAGGGGCTGCGCCGCGCCCAGATGATTGCCGGGAACCGCCGGGTGGCCGCGGCAAAGCGCGCGGAGAAGGAAGAAATCCGGCAGTGGTTCCGCGTGTGGCTGGAAACGCCGGAAGCGTTTTTTGACTGGCTGGAGCTGCGCAAAAAATCGCCGGAGTTCTTGGAGAGGTTTGGAGGTAGGGAGATAGGGAAGTAAGGAGGCAGGGGAGGCAGGATGCTGCTGCTGGAAGTGACGACGCTGGAATTGGGAGGAGACGTTCGCGCCGCCGGGGTGGATCTCCGCACTGCTGGGGATGATCCGGCGAGCGGGCCGGAAACGGCTGCGATCTGGGCGCGCGTCCTGCCGGCGCTGGCTGCAGAGGAACCCTGGTCGCTCGATTTTTTCAGCCACCTGAAGCGCGTGCGGGAATTCTGCACGCGGCACGGCATTGCGGGAGGCAATCCCGCGGGACGGGACGCGCAGGCGATCGTTATCCCCACGCCGCCTCGGGAACAGCTCGAAGCGCTGATCGCGCGGTTTGAAGGAGAAACATTCGGCGCGCGCGCAGGGCAGGCGCTCGCGGCCGGAGACGCCGCGCTGGAATGCGAGCTGGTGCGCCGCGGACTGGATGCGTATCACCCCGTGTTCGGCCGCTATCTGTTCTGCGCCGTCTGCGAATTTGCCGAAGGCTCGCTGGTGGTGCTGAGCCTGAGCCTGGACGCCGCGGAGATCGTCCGCCGCCTGACGCCCGCGCTCGCGGGGCTCGAGGTAGAAGTCTTCCAGCCGTCCTGACCTCTTCGCGAACGCCGTATTGACTTTCACCGTCCAACGTTGTCTAAGGTACGCCGGAAGTGATTGCCGATCGACGGCAGAAGTCCGCTCGTCTTCGTCGGGGTGGCGAAAGGCTCCGTGCCAACCAGCCAATCCACAGGGAAATGATCGGCAATACCCTCGATGCGAAAAAGAGGAGATGTACGCTGAGCCAGCGCAGGGCACTTTTGGGAGGACTTCATTGATTCGCACACATGGCTTAACGGCAACGATGGCACTGATCTTTCTCGCGCTGAGCACCCCGTGCGTGCTCGATGCCCAGCAAGTCGATCCGAGCCTGTATTCCGGCATGCGCTGGCGCTCGATCGGGCCGCATCGCGGCGGACGCGTCACCGCCGTTGCGGGCATTCCAGGCAATCCCGCGGTCTATTACATGGGCACTCCGGGCGGCGGCGTGTGGAAGACCACGGATGGCGGAGACGTATGGGAGCCGATCTTCGATCAGGAGCACGTTGCCTCGATCGGGGCGCTGGCCGTTGCTGCTTCTGATCCGAACATCGTCTATGTGGGGACGGGCGAACAAACGGTTGGCAACGGAGTTTACAAATCCACCGACGCCGGGGCAACGTGGACGAACGTCGGCATGCAGGAGGCGCGTCACATCACTTCGATGATCGTCGACCCGCTGGACCCGAATATCGTTCTCGTGGGCGCGCCGGCCATCCGAGAAAGTGTTGCCGGCTACCGCTCCGCGCTCGGAATATTCCGATCCACCGACGGGGGAAAGACCTGGAAACGAGTGCTGTTCAAGGACGAGGCCACGGGAGTCCAGGATCTGTGCGCCGATCCAGGGAATCGGTATGTGCTGTACGCAGCGCTGCGGCGCGCGGCTGGCCCGCCCTCGGAGGAGGGCGCTCACGAATCCGATGCTTGGATTTACAAATCCGACGACGAAGGGGCCACGTGGAAGCCGCTCGCGGGCACCGGCCTGCCCACTGGTTCGCTAGGGCGCGTGGGAATCGCCGTAGGCCCGGGAGGCAATGGGCGGCGCATTTACGCGATCACCGAACCGGGGTTGTACCGCTCCGACGACGGCGGCGTGACTTGGCGCCAGGCCACGAAAGATCCTCGCGTGGAGG
>Ga0209415_10015706_pt1 | contig 12244 bp, 8 predicted proteins | sample PeaSoiSIISIP2007_FD_187696 | JGI IMG/M metagenome (GOLD analysis project Ga0209415, IMG submission 187696) | Peat soil microbial communities from Weissenstadt, Germany - SII-SIP-2007 (SPAdes) (version 2) | ecosystem: Environmental > Terrestrial > Soil > Wetlands > Peat | place: Germany... | reverse complement strand
GGTTATAGTTGGCGCCCGCCATAATGTTCGCCATGGCTCCCACCTGCCCCGTGTTCAGGTAGTTGATGAAGCTGGTGTTGCCATAGTCGGCCAGCGGCACGCCGGCGCCTCCGGAGCCCTCTCCGGCAAAGGCAGCATCGAAAACCGGTGTCTGCGTCTGGCCAGTGTACCCGTTGTCGGCGAAGGAACTGACGTTGTGTTGCTGGTTGATCTTCAGGTTTTGCTGCGCCGCCTTGAACTGAGTGAGGAATCCGTTCTCGAACACGTTAACCTCATTGGTGTTCACGGACAGCCACTGGTGGATAGTGTGGCTGCCGTTGTAACGGATCTCCAGTACGCCGGCCCCGGGCATTTCGCGCTGGATGCCGAGATTCCACGATTGCGTGTAGGGCTGCTTAATGTTCGGATTCAGGCCATTGACGTCGTTTCCGAGATATGTCAGGGCCTCGAAGGTGGCGTTCGATTCCGGATTGGTGGCCGAGTAGGCGGCAGGATTGTAGGCGAATGGCGGCAACGGCTGGCCCAGGGAAAGAGAACCTGGAGTGAACGATCCGGTTGTGCCGGTGCCGTTCGAATACAGGTTGAAGTTCTGGTAATAGAACGAGCCATAGTTGGTGGCCTGGTTCCAGAAGTATTGCTGCGGCTCGGTGAAGCGGCGGAGCGAATAACCGGCGCGAATGACGGTCTTGCCGCCGCCGGTCAGCTTTCCGGCGACGCCATCCCTGGAACCGGGCGACCAGGCGATGCCGATGGAAGGTTGCGGGCTGACGTTCCAGGGATTGTATTGATGCGAGCGCGCCACGAGCTGCGGATTCGTGTCGCCGCCCAGAGCGCCTGGCGCGAAGAGTTGCCCCACCGGTGTCGGGCCGTAGATCGCCGCCGGCAGCGCGCCGGAGTATTCGTTGGTCAGATCGTGGTTGTCGCCGGTGAAATCCCAACGCAGGCCGTAGTTAATGGTCAGATTAGGACGCACGCGGAAGGAATCCTGCGCGAATAATCCCCAGGCCCCGATCAGCTCGTCCAGATTGTAGGAGCTGCCTGGTTTCTGGATGTAGGATTTCGTTGCCGGATCCACGCCATACTGGCCGTTTACACCCGATATGCGCCCGGTGAGGACGGCATACAACTGCTCGGCTTCGGCAAGCTGGGCTGAAGTGGCGCCGGGCAACGTGGCCGACGATCCGGAATTCGAGAAAGCGGCCAGCGCCGGGTCGTCGGTGGTCAGCCCGAGGTTGAAGGTGGGCCACCCGGCCGGCGCATTATAGTAGTGATCCTGCTCGCGCCACCAGGAGAAGCCGAATTTCATCGTGTGTTTGTCATGCTGCCAGCTTACCGAGTCGGAGGCATTGAAGACGGGATAATTCGTGTTGATACCCAAATTGAAATTCTGGCCCGACTGCGCGATGCCCCAGTTGACCAGCCCGATCGAGGTAGCATACAACGGCGCGGCATTGTATGCGTACCAGCTCGCGTTGTAGAGGAAGCCTCCCTTCAACTCGTTCACCACCGTGGGAGATATAATCCAGTCGACCCCGAACGAAGCCGTATAGTTGTTGTTCTTGTTGCCGGCGATTTGATCCGAATAGGCGGGTCCCGGAAGGTACGACGGCGCAACGGCGGGCTGGACCTCTTTGGTCTCATTGAAAGCGAGATGGAACCGCAGCTTTTCGGTGGCGTCGTAGTCGATGCGGAACGTCGGGTAGTAGTACGTGGTTGGCGATGGCTGCAACCAATTCAGAGTTGCGAGGTTGGGATCGGAGAGACCCGAAATACTGCCGTACTTCAGTGAGGAATTAACCGACGTCAGCTCGGAAGCGATCACCGAATTGATCGTACCCGGCAGGGACGAGTTGAAGCTGTTCGCCACGTTCAGGACATTGATCGTGCGGGTGACGCCGTCCGTTCCGGTGTATTGGAAGTTGCCCGATTGGGCTTGTGGCAGGAGCACGGTTTGGGAAGTGCTGATGGTGCCGGGCGACTTGGACATGCTGAAACTGCCGAAGAAGAACAGCTTGTTCTTGCGGATCGGCCCGCCGACGCTCCCGCCAAAATCGTTGAGAATGAATGGCGCCCGTGGGATGCCCTCGCCGTTTTGAGACCACGAGTTGGCATTCAGGTCTTTATTCCGGAAGTCTTCATAGACGCGCCCATGGAAGGCGTTGCTGCCGCGCCGGGTGATGAAGTTAATCTGCATTGTGGCCTGGCCGAAACCCTGGTCCAGATCGAGCTGGTCGGTCTGAACGGTCATCTCCCCGATATCTTCCAAACGAGCGGACACGACCGGTTGGGAGTTCCCGACGAACTTCATGCGGCTGGGGCTGCCGATCACGCCGTCGATATTGTTGCCCTGGTCGATGGAGGGGAGCCCATTAAACGTGCCGTTGTAGCCGGGCGTCAGATACGACAACTGAGTTACATCGCGTCCGCCCAGCGGCAGATCCTCGATCTGCTTCATGTCGATGGTGGTGCCGATCATGCTCGACGAGGTCTCCAGAACCGTCGCCGCTTCGCCACTCACTTCCACCGTTTCGGTTGTCGCGCCGATCTTCAGGGATACGCTTATGTCCGTGACGCGCGCCACCTGCACGAGGATGGGGCTGACCACTTCCTTCGCAAAGCCCTCTTTCCCGGCAGTCAGCGCGTACTTCCCGTTGTTCAGTTCGACGAAGCGATAGGTGCCGTTCTCTTGCGTGGTAGCGGACCGCAGTTCATTGCTGCCGAGATCGCGCAGTTCCAGTTTGGCGCCCGGGATCAAGGCGCCGGCGGGATCGGTTACCGTAACGCTCACCGCGCCCTGCGAGGACTGCGCCCAGACGTGCGACACGCTTGCCGATAGCAGGGCAAGGCAAAGGAGAGTCAGCCGGATCGCAATCCGGGTACAAGGACGAGCGAAAGTTCGCTGGCCCCGCGACTGATTATAGATCATAGATTACTCTCAGGGTTGTTGGGATTGTATAATCGTTTTGGCCAGCGGTCAAGTGTTTTTTTGATAGCGTTTTCTGACCCGCCGGAACAGGGCTGGAGGAAAGTCGATTCCGCTGCCCGTTGCGGTAATCTGACGTTGATGAAGACACCCTCGGGAATGACGCGGCGGAACCTGCTGGCGGCCATTCCGGCCGCCGCTCTGGCCGCCGGCGTCAGGAGCTTAGGTGCAGCACCGCCGCGCTTCCCGATCCGGTATGTGGATGTCACCCGAACCGCCGGAATCAGCTTCGTTCATGAGAACGCTTTCAGCGAACAGAAGCACCTGATCGAAACCATGGGTTCGGGCTGCGGCTGGATCGACTACGACCAGAACGGTCTGCTCGATCTCTACCTGGTGAACGGCTGCAAGCCAGGCCGTCCGTCACCGAGCGCGCTGTACCGGAATAATGGCGACGGCACGTTCACGGACGTCACGAAGAGTGCGGGCGCCGGCGCCGAGGGTCTGTTCGGCATGGGAGTCGCGGTCGGGGACTACGATAACGATGGTTTTCCCGACCTGTACGTCCTGGGGTACGGAAGGTGCATCCTGTATCACAACAACGGGGACGGCACCTTCACCGACGTAACCGCCCACGCCGGCGTGGCCAACCCGGGCCGCTGGGCCTCCAGCGCCGCCTGGTTCGACTACGACAACGACGGTCTGCTCGACCTGGTAGTGGCTAACTATCTGGATTGGACGCCCGAAACCAACTACTATTGCGGCAACCGCGGCGTGGGCATGCGCAGCTACTGCCACCCCAACGACTACCACGGCCAGGCGCCGACGCTCTATCACAACAACGGAGACGGCACCTTCACTGACGTCAGCAAACCGTCGGGCCTCGCCGGGAAGCCGTCCAACGGTCTCGGCATCGTCACGTTCGACTTCGACGACGACGGCTGGCAGGACATCTTCATCGCCAACGATGCCCAGCCGAATTCTCTTTTCCACAACAACCGCGACGGCACGTTCACGGAGGTAGGGTACGAAGCCAGCGTGGCCGTTAGCCAGGATGGGATTACCGAATCGGGCATGGGAACGGACGCCGCCGACGCCACCGGCAACGGATGCATGGACGTGATCGTCATGCACCTCGACCAGCAACTGGCCCGCTTCTACCGCAACCTGGGCCACGGCTCGTTCGAGGACGCCACCTTCAGCTCCAAGCTCGGGTATGGGACTTTCCACGCGAGCGAGTTCGGCGCGAAGTTTCTGGACTACGATAACGACGGCCGGCGCGACATTTTCATGGCCGCCGGCCACGTGCTGGACAACATCGAGCGTTACCACCCGGGGATTCGCTTTGCCGAATCGAAGCTGATGTTTCGCAATACCGGCAACGGAGTTTTTGTCAACGTCAGCGATGAACTGGGGCCGGATTTCCAGGCGCCTTCGGTCGGCCGGGGCGCGGCGGTGGGCGATTTCGACAATGACGGCGACCTGGACATTCTGGTGAGCAACAACGGCGGACCGCCCCAGCTCCTGCGCAACGATGGCGGCAATGCTAATCACTGGCTGCAGGTCCTTCTGATCGGTACGCGTTCGAATCGCGACGGAGTGGGCGCGCGCCTGAAGCTCTCCGCCGGCGATCTGACGCTCTACGATCAGAGGAAAGGCGGAATGAGCTACCAGTCCGCCCAGGACCCACGCCTGCATTTCGGCCTGGGAAGCCGCACGATGGTGGACTCTCTCGAGATCCGCTGGCCGAGCGGGATAGTGACCAGATTGGCCGGCTTCGCCAGCGACCAGATCCTCGCGATCCGGGAGGGATCCGGAATCGTGCCGCACCCATTTCCGCGCGTGGCCAGCCGGTGAGTGGCGGGCAGCCCAATGTCACTCAGCTTTCGCATCGGCAGACACCCGCGTAAATTGTGGGGCGGACGCCCTCGTCTGCAGCCGGCCCCCTGGCCGGCTTTTCGGGCCCGGCAAGGAAACAGCGGGTCCAGGGGGACCCGCGCAGACCAGGGGGTCTGCCCCACGGTGATCATCAGTGCTTTCCTGCGTCGTCCGGGCCGGATCGGCCACCGGCGTATCCGGAGTGCCCGCCGTCGGCCGAACCGATTCTGGCGGCTTCCTGCCGGTTCAACTCAGCCAGCGCGGCCAGCGCCTCTCGGGCTTTGTCCGGCTGCCCGGCGCGCCGCCAGGCCGTGGCCAAGGCGGCGTACACGGCGCGGTTGCGTGGATCGAGCTGCCTGCCGGTCTCGAGCTGGGAGATGGCGTCCTCGATCTTTTGCTGCGACAAGTAGATTCGGCCCAGGGCGATGTGCGCACTGGAATAGCCTGGCCGCTGGGCGACGGCCCGTTCCAGCGCCGCTTGCGCTTCGCCGAATTCAGCCGGAGTGGCGGGCGTCGCTCCGGCGCGAAGCAGGGCCTCGCCGAGCATGGTCAGAAGAAGGTAGTGGGGATGGCCTTGGCGGATGCCCTCGCGGGCCATGCGGACGGCCTCCTGAACGTTGCCGGACAAGAGAGCCTGCTGGGCCGCCGCAATATAAGCGATGTCGGAATCGGGAGAGATTTTGCGGACGCGCTGGAAGTCCCGATCGGCGAGATCCGCCTGTTCCAGTTGCGAGTGAAGAAGTCCGCGCTCAAACAGAAGCCGCGGGGAATCCGGCAGATTCTGCAGGCCCACTTCGAGCACCCGGATGCCGAGGTCATCCAGGCCCTCATCCAGGCAGGCCTCGGACACCAGGAGATAGAGCTTCTCGTTTTTCGGCGAGGCTTCCGCGGCGCGCTGGAGAGCCTTCATGGCCGCCTCCTGCTGGTGATCGCCGACGAAGGCCTGGGCCAGCAGGTTGTCCACTTCCGCTGCATGCCCGCCGCCGATGTGCGTCAGAATCTGAATCGCCTGCGGGAACTGGCGCGTTCCGACGTAGCAGAGCGCCAGGTTGAACTCCAGCGCGAAGTCCTCGGCAACGCGGCCGCGCGCGGCCAGGAAATGAGGAAGAGCCTGCTGGAACTGGCCGCTCTTCGTCAATGCGATGCCGGCCTGCAGATCGTTTTCCGCCTGCTCGCGCTGGTCGGCGCCGGCGGCGAACAGGAAGCCCGCCGCCAGCAACGCCAGACCGATTCCAAGGCCCTTCATGACGGCTTTCCGGCGCCTTCCACGATGGTGATATAGCGGTCGGCGGGAAGATCGTGAAAGCGTTCGACGCCACCGCCCGGCTGGGGCCATCTTACCTCCAACCAGTCGAGCTTTGCCGCCTTCCCCAGTCCCAGAACCAGGCGCGGGTCGTGCGCGGAGAGAAAGCTGCCGCCGCCGGTCTTCAAGCGGCGCCGCTTCCGGTCGCCCGCCTGGTAGGTAACCACCGCCCCGATCGCATCGATGTTGGCTTTTCGCCCAATCAGGCGCACGCCCAGCCAGTGGTTCTGCCGCCCCGCATTGTTTCGCAGGTTGTTGCGCAGCAGGATGGGCGCGCCGTCGTTCACCGTCACCAGGACGTCCACCGCGCCATCGTTGTCGAAGTCGCCCACCGCGAGGCCGCGGCCTGCGATGGGCCGGCCAAACACGGGGCCGGCCTGTGCGCTGACGTTCTTCCATGCGGCGCCGGTATTCTGCAACAGCACCATCGGCTCGCGGTAGCTGACCTGTTGCTGATACAACCGGACCATGGTGTCGGGATGGCCGTTGCACAGAATCAGGTCGAGGTTCCCATCGTTGTCAAAGTCGAAGAACTTCAGACCCCAGCCGCTCAGGAATTGCGTTGCCGTCCCGATGCCCGACGGTATCGCGATGTCGTCGAAGGTCTCGTTCCCGGTGTTGCGATACAGCGAAAACATTTCGTGGTCGATATTGCCCACGAAGAGATCCACCATGCCGTCCTCGTTGTAGTCGGCTGCGTCCACGCCCATCCCGGAGCGGGCCACGCCGAACGAGCTGTAGGCCACGCCGGCGAACACGCCCACCTCTTCGAACCTGCCTTTGCCTCGATTCGCAAAGAGGAAATTCGGAATCTTATCGTTGCTGACGAACAGGTCCATCCATCCGTCGTTGTTGATGTCGGCGGCAACCACGCCCCACGCCCGGGCCAGCGGACCGGCGATTCCCGACGCCTGGCTGACATCGGTGAACGTGCCATCTCCGTTGTTATGGAACAGCCAGCAGGGGAGCGGCTTGACCACGCTCGGCGCGCAGTAGTAGTGAGTGCCGGTGTCCCGGTTGCCGCAGTAAATCTGCTTCGACTTGTCGAAGTCGCCGAAGCGGCAGACGAACAGATCGAGCCGGCCGTCGTTGTCGTAGTCGAACCAGACGGCGCTGCTGCTCCAGCCAGGCGCCGCCACGCCGGCTTTCGCGGTCACGTCGGTGAAGGTGCCGTCGCCATTGTTGTGATAGAGGATGCTGTGCGGGTACTGCGTCACATACAGATCCGGAAAGCCGTCGCCATCGTAGTCGCCAACGGCGACACCCATCCCGTAAGCGTCCCCGGGCACTCCGGCTTTCCCGGTGACGTCGGTGAAGGTGCCGTCGCGGTTATTGCGATAGAGGGCGTTGCGCAGGGGTGCCGCGGGCGAGTAGAAATCGCAGGGGCCGCTGTTCACCAGGTAAATATCCATCCAGCCATCGTTGTCGTAGTCCAGGAACGCACAACCAGGGCCGATGGTCTCGGGGACATACATGCCGGACGAGAGCCCGGCGACGTGCGTCCAGCCGATGCCGCTGGTGGCGGGCGGGATCTCTTCGAAGAACGGTGGAGCTGTGGCTACCGGAGAAGCGAAAGCCGAGCTGCATAGCAACTGTAGAAGGCGGCGCCGCGAAAACGCATGCATCACTTCGCAACCTGCTTTTGCAGGGCTAACTCGCGCGCGGCGCCCTCGGTGTTGCCGGTGCGGCGGTAGGCGATGGCGAGCTGATAGTGGCCGGAGGGATCGGCCGGCACCATTTTGACGTACGTCTCCAAAGGCGGGACCGCTTCGGCGAACTTACCCGCCGCCGTCAGCGACATCCCGAGCGCGAGATACGCTTCCGCGAACCCGATGTCGAGAGTCGAAGCGCGCGAGAAATGCCGGGCCGCTTCCTCCCAGTGGCCGGCGCGCCGGGCGAGCTCGCCCAGTACAAACTCGGCCGCGGCGTTACGCGGATCCAACTGCAGCTCCTTTTCGAACTCGGCGCGGGCCTCGTCCACCGGGCCCGACTCGCCCGCTTTGGAAAGCAGAACCTGCCCCAGGCGGTAGTGGATGCCCGGCAGTCCGGGGTCGCGGTCGAGAATGCCTTTGTAGATGCCCGCAGCCTCGTCCCACTTGCCCTGCGATTCGAACGCCTCCGCTTCCAGCCGGCGCGCCTGGGGCGAGGCCGGAGCTTTGGCGGCCAGCTCCTGCGAGGTTCGCATGGCAAGCTGAGAGAAGTAGTGCACGGTGACGAACAGGACCTCGGGATCGTCGGGGAATTCGCGCCGGAGTAGCAGCAGCGCGGCGATCGCTGTGTTGTCATGCTCCACCGCCATCGCACAGCGTGCTTCGGCCATCGCCGCGTTATAGCGGAGTTGCTTGTCGGTGAGGCGGGGCAAGGCGCGCTCCAGGAATGGAAGCGCTTCCTTGCAACGCCCCTGCTCCACCAGAGCGATGGCCTGGCGGGTGGAAGTGGCGGCGTCAGCCGGCGCCGGTTTCGTGGCAGTCTGGGCGCCTGCCAGCGGGATCGCACAGGTCGCCAGCAGCAGCAACGGCCACTGGCGATTTCGGCGAGGCTGGCATGATCCGATCACCCGTGATAATTTATAATCTGGTTTGGACCGGGTGTCAAGCAACGCACGGTCGAACGGGGAAGGATCACAATGGACCATGAGAAATCGGCAGCCCTGAGCCGGCGGACGTTCGCCGCGGTAGCGTTTTCAGGAGTCGCCGCCTCTGCGGCGATGGCGCAGGAGATCCCACAGAATACAGCGAACCCTCCCGCAGGCGCCCGGCGTGGACCGCGCCCCACCGTGGAGCCCTTCGAGGGCAAGATCGAGTTCGCGCGGAAACAGGTCGCCGGCAAGGTCCAGGCCTTCGCCATGACCGATGTGCGGCTGACCTCGAGTGCCTGCACGGATGCACAGGAAGCAAATCGCAGTGTACTCCACCGGTTGCCGGCCGACCGTCTGGTTCACAACTTCCGTGTGAACGCCGGCCTGCCATCCTCCGCCGCGCCGTTCGGCGGCTGGGAGGCTCCGGATTGCGAGCTGCGGGGCCACTTCACCGGTCACTTCCTCTCTGCGTGCGCCCTTCTGCATGCGTCTACCGGCGACGCCGACGTCAAGGCGAAAGGCGACGAGATGGTGGCCGATCTTGCCAAGTGCCAGCAGAAACTCGCCGGCGGGTACCTCAGCGCGTTTCCCACCGAGTACTTCGATCGCCTCAACGCCCGCAAGAAGGTTTGGGCTCCCTACTACACCTTTCACAAGATCATGGCGGGCATGCTCGACATGCACCAGTATTGCGGCAACCAGCAGGCTCTCGAAGTGGTCACGGGGATGGCGCAATGGGTGGACAAGTGGTCGGCCCCGATTCCCGAAGAGCATATGCAGGACATCCTGAATACCGAGTACGGCGGCATGAACGAAGTCCTGTACAATCTTGCGGCGCTGACCGGAGACGACCACTATGCAGCCGCCGGCGACCGCTTCACCAAGAAGCGGTTCTTCAACCCGCTCGGTTTGCGCCGCGATGAGTTGCGCGGATTACACGTCAACACCCACATTCCCCAGGTGATTGGCGCCGCGAGACGCTATGAGTTGAGCGGCGATGAACGCTTCCATGACGTCGCGGATTTCTTCTGGTATGAGGTGACCAGCGCCAGAGCCTACGTCACCGGCGGTACCAGCAACGGCGAGGGCTGGCGGACAGAACCGCGCCGCCTGGCGGCGGAGTTGAAGCTCGACGCGGCGACCACCGAATGTTGTTGCGCCTACAACATGCTGAAGCTGACGCGCCACCTCTACGAGTGGACCGCCGACCCCCGCTACTTCGATTACTACGAGCGCACATTGTTGAATCATCGGCTCGGCACTATCCGGCGGGACACGGGTGCGACCATGTACTACCTGTCGATTGTGCCCGCCGCCTGGAAGACGTTCAACACCGAGTACGACTCGTTCTGGTGCTGCACCGGGACTGGCGTGGAGGAATACGCGAAGCTGAACGACAGTATTTACTATCACGACGACCAGAGCATTTATGTCAACCTGTTCATCCCATCGGAGGTGAACTGGGCGGCGAAGGGCGTCAGCCTCCGCCAGGAAACGGCATTTCCGAACGAGCCATCCACCACGCTTACGGTGAAGACGGCAAAGCCGGTGCAGATGGCCGTGCACCTCCGCGTACCTTACTGGCTGACATCCGGCGGAGCGGTGCGCATCAACGGGAAGCCCCTGGAAGCTTTCGCCGGACCCGGCAGTTATCTGACGATTGCGCGAACGTGGAACAACGGCGACCGTATCGAGATGGACCTGCCGATGCATCTGCACGTCGAGTCCATGCCCGATGACACCCAGCTCCAGGCGCTGCTGTATGGTCCGCTGGTGCTGGCCGGCCAGCTCGGATCGGAAGGCCTGCGCACGGAGGACATCGTCGGCCCGCTGGGGCCGGAACTCGAACACCACCCCATGAAAGTTCCGGATCTTCACGCTCCAGCCGGCGACCTCACGCGAAGCGTGCAACCTGTAAAGGGGAACCGGCTCGCGTTTGAGACCGCGGGCCAGGACCGCAACATTACGCTGGTGCCGCTGAACACGGTGTTCGACCAGCGGTACTCGATATACTGGCGAGTTTCCTGAGGACGGAAAGCGCCTACCCGGGTCCGCTGCCTGGCTCGCTTACCAGAAGCAGCCCGCACCGCTCCCTCCGGTCGCGGCTCCGATCGCGACCGTAGGGAGCGGTTTCTCAACGGAACCGAAGAGGTCCAACGAGTACATCACCGCTTGTCGGTCTGAGAGCCGGCAAAAACTAATCTTCGTGAAGCGTGGTATGAAGTAAGGAGCTTACATCGAGAAACGACCGGAGGAAGTATGAAGTCAATCGCTTTGATAATCCTTCCAGCGTTGGTTGGATTGCTGGCGAATGCGCAATCCCCGCTGAAGGTAGAGCCCAAAGAGCTCATCCTGTCGATAGACGCGCAGTCAGCCAAGACCGTTTGCCCACAGGCCGGCCAGGAGGTCATAATCAAGATCACTACCGCCACTGGAACGCGCGAAGTCACCATTAACCCGCGAAGTCGCGGGGAGAAAGAGATCAATCCGGCGGTTAAGAACTTCTCCGTTCACATCAAAAACAAGGGCGGACACCTGGGCCTCACCACCGGGGTCAGCCTGGAAGTCATCACGCCCGACGGCAAGAAATTTGGACCAAAAGACTTGCCGATCCCCGCTGGTACGCAGCATGACTTCCTGGAAATTATCTGCACCTACTACGGCGAGGAGGGGCAGGAATGGGATTTCAAGCCCTGGGTCAATTGAGCGGCGCACCGGAGAACGCGCCCGGGTCTATGGAGTAGCTCAGGCACAACCGCGCACCGAGGCGACGTGAGGCACGCCCCGGTCTGCAGACGCTCCAGAACCAGTACGCCCGTTACGAACACCAGCCTCCGGTGGCATGTTTCGCGTTGAATTATTGTGCGCAGCCGCCTAGCATGATCAGGTGACCAAGGATCGTGATGGCTGCCTGCCTGATCCTATGGAGACCGCCGAGGCGTATTGCATGGGTACGCTGAACGCCGCCGACGCCACGCGGTTCGAGGATCACTACATCACCTGCAGGCGGTGCGCGGCTATTGTCGAGGACGCAGGCCTCTACGTGCGCGCGATGCAGGACGCTGCCCGACTCAGGGAATCCAGGCGCAAGACCAGAGCGGCCGGGTCCGCAGCAGGCTGGTAAGCGTACTCGCGCGAGGCGCGATGGTTTCCTTGATGCGCAGGCCTCACAAGCCTGCCAGATGGCCCGTGTCGTTTCGGCAGCTACTCAGCTTCAAGCTCAGGCCAGTGCCGCGCTGCCATTCCATGTGTACTGCTTGCCAGTCCGGATGGCGAGCACGCCGAGCAACAGAGGAAGCGTGGAGCTGAAGCCGGTTTCGATGTCGGTGAGCGGCTTCTGACGGGACTTCACGCAGTCCAGGAAGTTGCGGACGTGGGCGCGGTCGGCGGGCTGGCCGTAGTAGCGGATGTGCTCGTTGACGGGCTCGAACGGCGGCGGCGGGGCGGTCTGCCCCTGAGGCACGCGCACCGGCAGCGGCCGGGCGGTGTACGATGCGCGGCTATTGATTCCTGCATAACTAATGTCCTATACTTATCTCGGGAGGTGCACATGCGGCCATTC
>Ga0209415_10015705_pt1 | contig 12245 bp, 14 predicted proteins | sample PeaSoiSIISIP2007_FD_187696 | JGI IMG/M metagenome (GOLD analysis project Ga0209415, IMG submission 187696) | Peat soil microbial communities from Weissenstadt, Germany - SII-SIP-2007 (SPAdes) (version 2) | ecosystem: Environmental > Terrestrial > Soil > Wetlands > Peat | place: Germany... | reverse complement strand
CACGACGTGCGGTCCCGCGCGCCTTGCCGGAGGTGGTCTTCGCAGTCTTGCCCGTCACGCTCTTCGTCGTCATTGCCATGCTCCAATGCCGCAAGATAAGCAGCACGCGACATCGCTGCAACCATGGCGTAGCACCACCAGCAATTCGCATTTGGCCGGACCGTACAGCCCCTCATCGTCCCGTCATCGTCACGCCCGTCCCCGGGCTTGTCCCGGGGATCATCCCGGGCATCCGTAGCGGCACTCTGCCGCGGTTGATGGCCCAGCCATGAGCATGCTGAAGGTCGTCGCGCCAAGATGAGAATTGCTGTAGCACCACAGCGCAGCTCTCCTGTCCGATGCCCGGTCCTCGCCCGCACCAGGATCGGCCAATAAACGCCTCGGGCTGGCAGAGCATTGCCCGGAAGCGGTGGATCAGGGCCATGTTGAACTGTGCGCCTGAAAGCCGCGATTCCTGCCGCGTTTTGTGCCATCATGCCGCTTATGCCATCACGCTGCCCGATGGAGGTCGCCATGATCGATTGGAGCCAATGCCCCGACGTTGAGCGCATCCCCGGCAAGGTATCGGGCGCGTGGCTGGTAAAGGGCACGCGTCTCCCGGTTTGGGCGATCCTCGAAAACGCCGATGACCATACCCCTCAGGAGATCGCCACCGAGATTTTCGAGGGCGTCACCCCCGAGACTGTGCGCCGGATCGTCAGCTTCGCGCGACAGCATGCGCCGTCCCCTGCTTGACGCGAACATGCCGCGCGGCTTGCGGGCCGCGCTATCCGCTTACCAGGTCGAAACCGCCCACCAGAGGGGATGGGCCGCGCTGACGAACGGCGATCTGTTGGCCGCCGCCGACGCGGCGGGATTCGACGCGATGATCACAGCCGACCGGAATATCCGCTACCAGCAGAACCTGGCTGGACGGAGAATCGCGCTCATCGAACTGACGACATCACATTGGGAGACGATCCGCGACAACATCGCCGATCTTCTCGCCGCCATCGAATTGGCGACACCGGGCAATGACGCAGCGGTATCGCTTCCGCGCCCCCCGAAGCGCCGCAGGCCCTACGAACGTCTGTGTTGATGCCACCGCTCAAGGATGACCCGCGGCGCTTTGTGCTATAGTCCGTCCGACGCCTTCGTGTTCTCCGTATCTCCGTGGTGAATCCTGAAAATGCCCGCCGCCGACCCCCTCGTCCTGGAAATGGCGCACAAATTCGCCCAGGACCGCCTCGCTCCCGGCGCCGCCGCCCGGGAAAAGGCCGCCGCCATCGAACCCGAGATCATCGCCGAGCTCGGCGAGCTCGGCTTCCTCGGCGCCACCACCTCCGCCGCCTGGGACGGCTCCGAGCTCGACCCCGTCACCTACGCCCTCGCACTCGAGGAAATCGCCGCCGGCGACGGATCGGTCTCCACCCTCGTCTCGGTGCACAACTCCCCCACCTGCATCGTGCTGGAACAATTCGGCACCGACGCGCAGAAGGACCGCTGGCTGCGACCCCTGGCGCGCGGCGCGCATGTCGGCTCGTTCGGGCTGACCGAGCCGCAGGCCGGCTCCGACGCGTCCAACCTGCGCACCCGCGCGGTGAAGCGTGGCGATCGCTACATCATCAACGGATCAAAACAGTTCATTTCATCCGCAAGCATTCCCGGCAGCACCGTGCTGTTCGCCGTCACCGACCCCACCGCCGGCAAGCGCGGCCTGTCCTGCTTCGTCGTCGACAAATCCACGCCCGGCTACATCGTCGCCCGCAAGGAGCAAAAGCTCGGCCAGAAGGCGTCGGAAACCTGTGCGCTATCGTTCCAGGACATGGAGGTGCCGGAACACCAGCGCATCGGCGCCGAGGGCGAAGGCTACCGCATCGCCCTCGCCACCCTGGAATCCGGCCGCATCGGCATCGCCGCGCAAAGCGTCGGCATGGCGCGCGCGGCACTGGACTACGCCATCGCCTATGCCCGCGACCGCCAGGCCTTCGGCGCGCGCATCATCGACCACCAGGCCGTCGGCTTCCGCCTGGTGGACGCCAAGACGCGGCTGGTGGCAGCGCGCCAGCTCGTCATCCACGCGGCCAGCCTGAAGGCGGCGGGCGAACCCGCGCTGGAGGCCGCCTGCATGGCCAAGCTGTTCGCCTCCGAAGCGGCGGAGGCGATCTGCAGCGTGGCGATCCAGACGCTCGGCGGCTACGGCTATCTGGCGGATTATCCGGTCGAGCGGATCTATCGCGACGTGCGCGTGTGCCAGATCTACGAAGGCACCTCGGACGTGCAGAAGATCATCCTGCAGCGCATGCTGTAACCGCCGACTCGCTGCGACCGTTCGCCGCCCGGTATCAGCGCTATTGTTGTACCTCTGGTGCCATGGAGTTTCCGCTACCACCACCGAAAAGGGAGCCGACCGAATGGACATTCATATCCGGATGATCATGCTGCAGCCCATCGTCGCGCTGATCGCGGGCGTGCTGATCCTGGTGATGCCACGGTTGCTGAATTTTATCGTGGCGATCTATCTCATCATCATCGGCATCACCGGGCTGTGGCCGCATCTCGTGCAATAGAGCGCAACCCGCCCGGCTGGATCCGGCGGTCGGTCGGCCTGGTGCCCGGTTTATGACGCCGATCGCCGGCGGTTTTGGGGCGTCCGCAAGGAAGTAAGATTCACCACGAAGACACGAATCAGGAAGTGGATAGCGCCGCCCGCGCAGCGCATTGACTGCCCTCCTTCGTCGCCTTCGTGTCTTCGTGGTGAACCCTTGCTTGCCGTAGATCGAGCGCCCCCATCCGCCGCCCACCACATCCGAAGCGCCATTCAGTGGCACTTGAACGCTTCGAACGGCTCCCGGCAGGACAGGCAGCGATGCAGCGCCTTGCAGGCGGTGGCGCCGAATTCGCTGATCGTTTCGGTCTCCGCACTCCCGCAGCGCGGGCACGCCGGCGGCCCGCGGCGCGGCGGCGCGATGCCGGCCTCGGCCAGCTTGCGGTGCGCCGCCGGGGTCAGCCAGTCCGTCGTCCAGGCCGGCGCCAGCACGCTGCGCACCACCGCATCCGCAAACCCCGCCGCCTCCATCGCGCGCGCGATATCCAGCGCGATCACCACCATCGCCGGGCAGCCGCTATAGGTCGGCGTGATCGTCACCTCCGCCCTGCCGTCCGCGCGCAACGCCACGTCGCGCAGGATGCCAAGGTCCGCGATCGTCACCGCCGGCAGTTCCGGGTCCGGCACGGCCTCGGCGGCCGCCCACGCCGCGGCAAGACGCAAGCTGGCCGCAGCCCGGTCTACCATTGCGCGCCCGGATAGGTTCGCTGCAGCACCTGCATCTCGGCCAGCAGGATGCCGAGATGTTCCGAATGCACGCCGCGCCGGCCGCCGGTCTGCATCCAGCCCTCCGCCGGGCGACGCAGCGTGGCACGCTCCAACAGGGCCGCAACCACGCGCTCCCAGCCGTCGCGCAGCGCGGCCGGGTCCGGCACCACGCCGGCGGCGATCATGGCCTGCTCGGCGGCATCCGCCTCGAACAGCTCGCCGACATACGGCCACAGCAACTCTACCGCCTCCTGTGTCCGACGATGGCTCTCCTCGGTGCCATCGCCCAGGCGCACCAGCCACGCGCCCGCGTGCCGCAGGTGATAGGCGGTCTCCTTCGCCGCCTTGCCGGCGATCGCCGCCAGCGTCGCGTCGGCCGATCCCATCGCCGCGCGCCAGAACGGATCGGTGAACGCGGTACAAAACACCTGACGCACGATGGTGCGGGCAAAGTCGCCGTTCGGCTGCTCGACCAGCAGGCAGTTGCGATACGCCCCGGCATCGCGCAGATACGCGAGCTGGTCCTCATCGAAACCGCTCAGCTCGCCCGCGTATTGATACAACGCCCGCGCCTGGCCGATCAGGTCCAGCGCGATGTTGGCCAGCGCCAGCTCCTCCTCCAAGGTCGGTGCGCGCCCGGTCCATTCGCTCAGCCGGTGGCCCAGCACCAGCGCGTCGTCCGCCCGGCGCAGCAGCGCCAGCACCAGCTCCGTCTCGGCCACGACGATGGAGGTCGTCGCCATCGCTACATGTTCCCGACCTCGTCGGGCACCTCGTAGAAGGTCGGGTGGCGGTAGATCTTCGACCCCGCCGGCTCGAACAGCATGTCCCGGTCCGCCGGGTCCGAGGCGGTGATGGCCCCCGACGGCACCACCCAGATCGACAGCCCCTCGCCGCGGCGGGTGTAGACGTCGCGCGCGGCGGACAGCGCCATCGTGGCATCGGCGGCGTGCACCGACCCCACGTGCCGGTGCGCCAGGCCGTTGCGCGCCCGGATGAACACCTCCCACAGCGGCGTCGCGGCCTCGGTCCCCGTCTCGGCCGTCATCTCATGCCACCTGCGCGCGCTGCTTCGCCGCGTGCGCCAGCGCCGCCGCGCGCACCCAGGCACCCTCCGCGTGCGCCCGTTGCCGCGCCGCCAGCCGCTCGCGGTTGCATTTTCCTCCGCCGGCCAGCACGCGGCGGAATTCCGCCCAGTCGATCGCGCCGAACACCCAATGGCCGCTTTCCGCATCGAACCGCAGGTCCGGATCGGGGATCGTCAGCCCGAGGTACTGCGCCTGCGGCACCGTCGCATCGACGAATTTCTGCCGCAGCGCGTCGTTGCTGACCCGCTTGATCTTCCAGCGCATCGATATGTCGGAGTGCGGCGACTGCGCGTCCGGCGGACCGAACATCATCAGCACCGGCCACCACCAGCGGTCCAGCGCGTCCTGCGCCATCGCCCGCTGCTCCGCCGCGCCCTGGCACAGCGTCATCATGATCTCGTAACCTTGCCGCTGATGAAAACTCTCTTCCTTGCAGATGCGGATCATCGCCCGCGCGTAGGGGCCGTACGAGCAGCGGCACAGCGGGATCTGGTTCATGATCGCCGCGCCGTCGACCAGCCAGCCGATCGCCCCGATATCCGCCCAGGTCAGCGTCGGGTAGTTGAAGATCGAGGAATACTTCGCCCGCCCGTCCAGCAGTTGCTCGACCAGTTCCTCCCGTGTCACGTCCAGCGTCTCCGCGGCGGCATACAGGTACAGTCCGTGCCCGCCCTCGTCCTGCACCTTGGCGAGCAGCGCCGCCTTGCGCCGCAGGCTGGGCGCGCGGGTGATCCAGTTGCCCTCCGGCAGCATGCCGACGATCTCGGAGTGCGCGTGCTGGCTGATCTGGCGCACCAGCGTGCGGCGATAGGCGGGGGGCATCCAGTCGTTCGGCTCGATCCGAGCCTCGGCGTCGATGCGCGCCTGGAAGCGCTGCTCAAGCGGCCCCTGGGCATCGGCCGGTTCCGCACGCGCCGTCTCCGCCGCGTTCAGCGCCTGGGTGTACATGACCGGGAATATGGCGCGGCGGGCGGCAAGGTGGAAGGGCGGCCGGTTCCATTGTTGCGGCAGTACCGGGGGGGGCATCCCTTGTGCGACGCCGATCCCCCCGCCCGCGCCGCCGCCCCCGCTCGTCAACCCCAGCCGCATTATTCCCACTCAGCCCGTCACCGGCCTCGACGGCCGGTCCGCTTCGGCAATAAGGTCCCACCCCACCAGCCGGCAAGCCGACCCGACAGATCAGCAGAGGGACCGCGCGGATGGACGATCGCCTACGGCTGGCCGAGCTGGTCTGCGCGCGCATCTGCCACGACCTTGCCGGACTACTCGGCAGCCTCGTCGGCACGCTGGAACTCGTGGCGGAAGAAGCCGGCGCCACCGAGGCGGTATCGCTCGCCACCGACACCGCCGGCGTCCTGGCCCTGCGCCTGCGGCTGCTGCGCGCCGCCTGGGCCGGCCTGGCGGACCCGCTGGACCTGCCGCGCCTGGCCGCCCTGGCAAGCGGCCTGGCCACCAGCCGCGTCGCGCTCGACCTTGCCGGCCTGCCGGCGGCAACCGTCTTTCCGCCGCCGATGGGACGCCTGGTGCTCAACCTGCTGCTGCTCGGCGCGGAAGCGCTGCCGCGCGGCGGCGTGCTGCGCCTCGACGGCGGGGCCACGGACGTGATCGCGCGGCTGGATGGGCCGCATGCGGCCTGGCCGGCGGGGTTGATCGGCATGCTGGCCGACGAGGCCGCCGCCTGGCAGGCCTTGACCAACCCACGCGCCATGCAGGCCCCGCTGACCGCGCTGCTGGCCCGCCACCATGGCGTGCGCCTGACGGTTCTGCTCGCGGCCGGCGCTGCCACGGCGCCGCCGCCACTGCGCCTCACCGCGGCCTGATATACCCCGTTTGACCGGGCAATCCGTCCGGCCATTTACCTTTTCTTCGCAAGCGCCGCGTCAAGATCGTCCCCGGCCCGCACCCTCCGGCCATTGGGGACCCATAGCTATGGACGATCTGCTCAACGACTTCCTCACCGAGACGGCGGAAAGCCTGGCCGAGCTCGATGTCGCGCTGGTCCGGCTCGAACGCACGCCGGACGACGCCGGGACGCTCTCGCTCATTTTCCGCCTGGTGCACACCATCAAGGGTACCTGCGGGTTCCTCGGACTGCCGCGGCTCGAGCGGGTGGCGCACGCCGCCGAAAACGTGCTGGGCAAGGTGCGCGACGGGGTGCTGACGGTCACGCCGGAGGTGGTCACCCAGGTGCTGGTGGCGCTGGACCGCGTGAAGCTGATCCTCGCCGGCCTGGCCGCGACCGAGGCCGAGCCGGCGGGTGACGATGCCGCGCTGATCGCCGCGCTGGACCACGTCGCCTCCGGCCAGGCCGCGGCCCCGGCCACGCTCGCGCCGGCCGTTCCCACGCCGCAACCCATCGCGCCGCAACCCGCCGCGCCGGCCGCCGTGCCGGTGCAGGCATCGCGCGCGCCCGAACCGGCCCTCGTGGCCAAGCCGCCGGCGGCACCGCCAGCGCAGCCGACCCCGGTGGAGCGCACGCCGGTGGAGCCCGCCGACGACTCGCGCACCGCGCCGATGGCAGCCGGGTCGGCCGCCACCGCACCCGCCGACCCGGCACAAACCGGCCCGGCGTCCGCCGACCCAACCCACACCGACCCGACGCCTGCAGACAAGGTGGCGGCGCAGCAGACCATCCGGGTCACCGTCGACGTGCTCGAGGACCTGATGACGCTGGTCAGCGAACTGGTGCTGACCCGCAACCAGCTTCTGCAGCTCGCCCGCGTGCAGGAAAACAGCACCTTCGCGGTGCCGCTGCAGCGGCTGTCGCACATCACCACCGATTTGCAGGAAGGCGTGATGAAGACGCGCATGCAGCCGATCGGCAACGCCTGGAACAAGCTGCCGCGCATCGTCCGCGACCTGGCCCGCGAGATGGACAAGAAGATCGAGCTGGTGATGAGCGGGGCGGAGACCGAGCTCGACCGCCAGGTCCTGGAGCTGATCAAGGACCCGCTGACCCACATGGTGCGCAACTCCGGCGACCATGGGCTGGAGACGCCGGCCGAGCGCCGCGCCGCGGGAAAACCGGAGACCGGGCACATCACGCTGAACGCCTACCACGAGGGCGGCCACATCATCATCGAGATCGCCGACGACGGCCGCGGCCTGGCGATGGAGCGGATCCGCGCCAAGGCGCTGGCCAACGGCCTGGCCTCCGAGGCCGAGCTGGCCGCGATGACCGAGGCGCAGCTCCACCGCTTCATCTTCCGCGCCGGCTTCTCCACCGCCGCCGTGGTGACCGCGGTCTCCGGCCGCGGCGTCGGCATGGACGTGGTGAAGACCAACATCGAGAAGATCGGCGGCTCGATCGACCTGAAGAGCGTGCAGGGCCAGGGCAGCACCTTCACCATCAAGATCCCGCTGACGCTCGCCATCGTCTCGGCGCTGATCGTCGAATCCGGCGGCGAGCGCTTCGCCATCCCGCAGATCAGCGTGGTCGAGCTGGTGCGCGCGCGCCGCGGTGGCCAGGGCGAGGCCAAACGCAACGAGGCGCGCGAGGACGGCAGCAGCGAAACCACGATCGAGCGGATCAACGACACGCCGGGGCTGCGGCTGCGCGACCGGCTGCTGCCGCTGGTCAACCTGAACGACCTGCTGCGGCTCGGCGAGCAGGCGCGCGACGAGGCGGCCGCGCATGTCGTGGTCGCCCAGGTCGGCGCCAGCATGCTCGGCATCATCGTCGACCGCGTGTTCGACACCGAGGAGATCGTGGTCAAGCCGGTGGCGCCGATCCTGCGCCACATCACGATGTTCAGCGGCAACACCATCCTGGGCGACGGCTCGGTGATCATGATCCTGGACACCAACGGCATCGCGCGCGCCAGCGGCATCGGCGCCAGCGGCGAGAGCAAGGCCCGCAGCGGCGGCAACGCAGTCGACGCAAGCCGCTCCAGCGAGAAAACGGCGATGCTGCTGTTCCGCGCCGACGGCGGTACGCTGATGGCGGTGCCGCTCGGCCTCGTCGCGCGCCTCGAGGACATCCCGCGCGAGAAACTCGAAAGCTCCTGCGGCCAGCCGGTGACCCAGTATCGCGGCAAGCTGATGCCGCTGATCGCGCTCGGCGGCGCCATCGATCCGGAGCGGACGCACCAGCCGGTGCTGGTGTTCGCCGACGGCGACCGCTCCATGGGCCTGATGGTCGATGAGATCATCGACGTGGTGGAGGACAAGCTGCAGATCGAGCTGGCGGGCACCCGGCCCGGCATGCTCGGCACCGCGGTGATCGCCGGAAAATCCACCGACCTGATCGACACCGGCTATTGGCTCACCCAGGCTTCGCACGACTGGTTCCGCGGCACCGGGCAGCGCGGCGGCCTGCGTGGCCAGCAGCCGCGCGTGCTGGCGGTCGAGGACAGCGACTTCTTCCGCCAACTGCTGGTGCCCACCCTGTCGGCCGCCGGCTACAAGGTGACCGCCGTGGCCTCCGCGGCCGAGGCGCTGCGCATGCGCGAGGCCGGCGCGATGTTCGAGGTCATCGTCTCCGATATCACGATGCCGGAGATGGATGGCTACGGGTTCGCCCGTGCGGTGCGCGAGGGCGGACCATGGGCCAGCCTGCCGATGATCGCCCTGTCCGGGCGGTCCGAGCCGGCCGATGTCGAGATCGGGCGCGAGGCCGGATTCACCGACTATGTCGTCAAGTTCGAGCGCGATGCGCTGCTGGAGAGCCTCGCGCAGTGCCTCGCCGAACCGATCACCGCGTGACGGTCGCGCCCTCGATCAGCCCCTGACGCCCCCCAACGACCATCGCCAACGGCCACACCCAACGGCCGCACCCAACGGCCATTCAACGTCCCGGAGCCACGCAACATGACCACAGATGTGCTCGAGCATCCCGACGCCGCGCTCGACGAGGAGGATCGCCAGTTCGTCACCCTGACGGTCGCCGACCAGCTCTGCGGCGTGCCGGTGCTGGGGGTGCGCGACATCCTCGGCGAACAAGTGATCACCCGCATCCCGCTGGCCCCCGGCGAGGTGGCCGGCAGCCTCAACCTGCGCGGGCGCATCGTCACCGCGATCGACCTGCGCCAGCGCCTCGGCCTGCCGCCGGCGCCGCCGGGGACAAAGCGCATGTCGGTGGTGGCCGAGCAGGGCGGCGAGCTCTACGCGCTGCTGGTCGACCAGGTGTCCGAGGTGATGCGCCTCCCGGCCAGCGCCTTCGAGCGCAACCCGCCGACCCTGCCACCGATCTGGGCGCGCTTCTCGACCGGGATCTACCGGCTCGAGGACCGGCTGCTGGTGGTGCTGGACGTCGCCAGGCTGCTCGCGCTCGGCGAGCCGGGCTGAGCCCGATGGCGCAGTCCTGCCTGGTGGTGGATGACAGCCGGGTGGTGCGCAAGGTCGCCCGGCGCATCCTCGAGGGGCACGGCTTCGCGGTGCGCGAGGCCGCCGACGGCCAGCAGGCGCTGGACGCCTGCGACATGGCGATGCCCGACTGCGTGCTGCTCGACTGGAACATGCCGGTGATGAGCGGCATCGAGTTCCTCAAGGCGCTGCGTGCCAAGTACGGGCCCGACCGACCTACCGTGGTGTTCTGCACCACCGAGACCGACATGTCGTTCATCGAGCAGGCGATCGAGTTCGGCGCACAGGAATTCATCATGAAACCGTTCGACGAGGACATCCTGATCGGCAAGTTCACCCAGGCCGGCCTGCTGTGAGCCTCGCCGCCCGCGTCGCGCCGCAGGCCGCCACGTTGCCGGCGCCGGTGCGCGTCATGGTGTGCGACGACTCGCTGGCAATCCGCGGCGCGATCGCGCGCCTGCTGGAGAGCGACCCGGCGATCCGCGTGGTGGCACGCGCGGTCAATGGCCGCGCCGCGGTCGAGGAACTGGCCCGCACCCCGGTCGACGTGCTGGTGCTCGACATCGAGATGCCGGTGCTCGACGGCCTCGCCGCGCTGCCGTTGCTGCTGCGGGCCGATCCGCAACTGCGCGTCATCATGGCCTCGACCCTGACCACGCGCGGCGCCGACATCGCGATGCGCGCGCTGCGGCTGGGCGCGGCCGACTATGTGCCGAAGCCGAGCGCGCTGGGCGTGACCGGCGACGAAACGTTCCGCTGCGAACTGATCGCGAAGGTGAAGGGCCTCGCGCGGCTGCGTCGACGCGCTGTCGCGGAGAGTTCAGGTCGTGCCGGCGCGGAGAGTTCGGGTCGCGCCGTCGCGGAAAGTTCGGGTCGCGCCGTCGCGGAAAGTTCGGGTCGTACCGGCGCGGACACTTCGGGGCGCGCCGCTGCGAGCCTGGGGCAGGCCGGGGCAGCACGCGCCCCGAGCCCGGCAGTGCGCCTGGTGCCGCCGGCCGTGCTGCCGGCGCGGCTGCTGGCGATCGGCAGCTCGACCGGCGGACCGCAGGCGCTATTCACCCTGGTGCAGGGGCTCGGCGAGACGCTGCCGGTGCCCGTGGTGCTGACCCAGCACATGCCGCGCACCTTCACGCCGATCCTGGCCGAGCACATCAGCAAGCTGGGCGGCCTGCCCTGCGCCGAGGCGCAGCACGGCGAGGTGCTGCGGCCCGGGCGCATCTATCTCGCTCCGGGGGATCGCCATCTGCTGGTCGAGCGCGGCAGCGGCGGGCTGCAGGCACGCGTGACCGAAGACCCGCCGGAGAATTTCTGCCGTCCCTCGGTCGACCCGATGCTGCGCAGCGCCACCGCCGCATGCGACGGGCGCCTGCTGGTGGCGATGCTCACCGGAATGGGCCATGACGGGCTGGCCGGCACGCGCCGCGTGATCGACGCCGGCGGCACCGCCATCGCGCAGGACGAGGCGACCAGCGTGGTCTGGGGCATGCCCGGCGCGGTGGCGCAGGCGGGACTGTGCCACGCGGTCCTGCCGCTGCCGGAAATTGCCGCGAAACTGCGGACACTGCTCGGGCGGCCACGCGCATGAGCGGGCTGCTGGCACACGGTACGTTCGACAGCAGGATGCTGGCCCCCGGCACGTTCGATACGATCGCCGGGCTGCTGAAGGCCCGGTCCGGGCTGGCGATCGGCCCGGACAAACTCTACCTGCTCGATACGCGGCTGGCACCGATCCTCAAGCGACACCAACTTCCCAACCTGAACGCACTGGCCGAGCGGTTGCGTGGCGTGCGGGCGGAGATCGTGGCGCAGGAGGTGGTCGAGGCGATGACCACCAACGAAAGCCTGTTCTTCCGTGACGACAAGCCGTTCGAGCATTTCCGCACCCAGGCGCTGCCGCGTCTGCATGCCGCCCGCTCGCCGGGGGCGCCGCTGCGCGTCTGGTCCGCCGCATCGTCATCCGGGCAGGAGGCCTATTCGCTGGCCATGATCCTGACCGACCTGCGCGCCAGCCTGGGCGACCGCCGCGTGGAGATCATCGGCACCGACATCGCCCGCGAGCAGCTTTCGCGCGCCCGCGACGGACTCTACACACAGTTCGAGGTGCAGCGCGGCTTACCAATGCAGATGCTGGTGAAACATTTCCGCAAGGAGGCCGGTGGCTGGCGGGTGGCCGACGCGATCCGGCGCATGGTGGAGTTCCGCGAGTGGAACCTGCTGGCGGACCTGCGCCCGCTCGGGCGGTTCGACATCGTGTTCTGCCGCAACGTGCTGATCTATTTCGACCAGCCAACCAAGACCCGGACGCTGGAGGCGATCGCGGCACTGCTGCCACCGGACGGGCTGCTGTATCTCGGCGGCGCGGAAACCGTGCTGGGCATCACCAACCGCCTGGCCCCACTGTCCGGCGCGCGCGGCGTCTACGGCCTCGCCTCGGTCGCGGCAACGGTGACGTAGGCGCGCCGCCCGGTCGGGCGAACGGAAGAAGGTCAGGGCTCCGCCCTGAAACCCGCCAGGGGGCTTTGCCCCATAGGCGTTAAATTAGCCATTGACACGACGCG
>Ga0209415_10015704_pt1 | contig 12245 bp, 11 predicted proteins | sample PeaSoiSIISIP2007_FD_187696 | JGI IMG/M metagenome (GOLD analysis project Ga0209415, IMG submission 187696) | Peat soil microbial communities from Weissenstadt, Germany - SII-SIP-2007 (SPAdes) (version 2) | ecosystem: Environmental > Terrestrial > Soil > Wetlands > Peat | place: Germany... | reverse complement strand
TGGCGCCGCAACGCGTCGATGTCGCCGAAGGGCACCTCGGTGCTCGGGAGGAGCGGGCCGAACCGCTTCTTGAACTCCGCTCCGCCGTTGAGCGCTAGCGCGCCGGTGGTGAGCCCGTGGAACGCGTGACTCGCGTAGACGATGCGCGGTCGCTTCGTCGCGTAGCGAGCGAACTTGATCGCTGTCTCGACCGCCTCGGCCCCCGAATTGCAGAAGAAGGCGCGCCGGATGCCCGTGTGGGCCCGCGCCACCAGGGCTTCGGCCAGGAGGCCGGGCAGGAGCGCGCAGTCCATCTGGACCATGTTGGGCAGGTCGAGGTCCAGGGCCTGGTGCAGGGCGGCCTTGATCCCCGGATGGGAGCGCCCGAGTGCATAGACCCCGAATCCCGACAACATGTCGAGGTAGCGCTCGCCACGGTCGTCGTAGAGGTAGCAGCCCTCACCCCGGACGTAGAAGCGGTCGAAGCCCTCCGTGCGGAGCACCCGGGCCATCTGGGGGTTCATGAACTCACTGTGGAGCTCGAAGTTCTCGCCGTGCCGGTCCGCCAGGACCTTGGCCAGGTCGAACGCCATGGTCGCCTCCAGGGTCGGCGTTGAGGTCCCGGCCAGGGTACTTGGCCGGCCGACCGGGCCCCACCTGACCCCGCCGGGGTGGCTTCCGAGCCCCCGCAGCGGTGGTCCCGGCCGGCTTCGGCCGTCTCTTCTTCCCTGGTGGGTCACCGAATTTCGCGATCGGGTCGGGCAGAATGGGTTCGTCGGAGCGTGGTGACGTTCGGTTCGGTCCAGGCCGGCGCGTCGGTCCGGCAAGGAAGGCGATCCACCATGGCCAACGAAACGAGCGCGCAGCTGGACACCGAGTCCCTCATTTTGAGCGGGGAGCCGGCGCTCGAGTACCAGCCGCTGGTCGACCTCGCGACCGGTCGGTTGCTCGGGTTCGAGGCCCTTCTGCGGTGGCGCCACCCCGAGGAGGGCATGATCCTTCCGAGCCTCCTTCTCCCGTGGCTCGAGGCCAACGGTGACATCGTCCAGCTGGGCGAGTGGGTGCTTGCCGAGGGATGCCAACAGGCGGCCAGCTGGCCCAAGAACATCCAGCTGGCCGTCAACCTGTCGATCGTGCAGCTCCGCCGGGGCGTGGGGTCGGTCGCGGTGGCCAGCGCGCTCGAGCGCTCGGGCCTCGAGCCGGACCGGCTGACCATCGAGGTCACAGAGCACGCCATGGTCGAGGACGTCGCCATGAACGACCTGCGGAGCATCGGCGCGTTCGGGGTCGAGCTGGCCGTCGACGACGTCGGCACGAGCTGGACGTCCTTCGACGTCCTGCGGCGGATGGCCGTCAACACGGTGAAGATCGACCGGTCCTTCGTCGGTTCCCTGGAGGCGCACCAGGGCATCAATCGGCTCGTGGTCGAGACGGTCGTGTCGCTGGCCCACTCCTCTGGGATCTCGACGGTGGCCGAGGGGGTGGAGACCTCGCTGCAGTCGTCGATCGTGCGCGAGTTCGAGTGTGACGCCGCGCAGGGGTACTTCTTCGCACCGCCGCTGTCGATCGAGGTTGCGACCGAGATGGCCAACGAGCCGGGCTACTGCTTCCCGCTGGAGGGCAGCGGCTGGATGGAGCGCAAGGCCGATCCCCGCGCGACCTCGACCCCGGTGGCCCACGAGCCATTCAGCTTCGGACACCGGAGCATCTAGACCCGTATCCGATCCGGGTTCCTGGTTGCTCTATCGGAGCTGCTAGAAAACCTCCGGTGCTCCTGGCCGTCCCCACCGAGACCCGTCCCGGTGAGCGTCGGGTGGCCATGGTGCCCGACATCGGGCAACGCCTCATCGGCGTTGGGTGGGGGATCACCGTGCAGTCGGGGGCCGGCGACGGGGCCTCCTTCTCCGACGACGCCTACATCGGGGCCGGGGTGTCGATCGCACCCGACGCGGTGGCGCTCCTCACGGGCGCCGAGGTGGTCCTCTCGGTCAATCCGCCCGACCCCGCACAGGCTGGCCACATGCCCTCGGGCGTCACCGTGCTCAGCTTCCTCCAGCCGGCGCAGAGCGCCGAGGCGCTGGCGATCCTGGCTTCCAAGGGCGCAACGGTCTTCAGCTTCGACCTCGTCCCCCGGATCAGCCGGGCCCAGTCGATGGACGCGCTCTCGTCCCAGGCGACGGTGTCTGGCTACCGGGCCGGTCTGTTGGCCGCCGAGCACCTGGCGAAGTTCTTCCCGATGTTCATGACTGCGGCCGGCACGGTCCCCCCGGCCAAGGTCCTGGTCATGGGCGTCGGTGTGGCCGGCCTCCAGGCGATCGCGACGGCTCGGCGCCTCGGCGCGGTCGTGCGCGCCTACGACGTTCGCGCAGCGGCCAAGGAGGAGGCCGAGAGCCTCGGCGCGACCTTCGTGGACCTCGGGATCTCCGCCGAGGGGACGGGAGGCTATGCCCGCGAGCTGTCGCCCGACGAGCTGGCCCGCCAGCAGGAGGCGCTTGCCGCGGTGGTCACCGCGAGCGACGTCGTGATCACGACCGCCTCGGTGCCGGGCCGCCAGGCGCCGGTGCTGGTCAAAGAGGAGGTCGTCCGCGCGATGGCCCCCGGCTCCGTCGTCATCGATCTGGCCGCCGACAACGGCGGCAACTGTGAGGTGACCAAGGTGGGCGAGGAGGTGGTCGTTGACGGCACGACGGTCGTCGGCGTGGAAAACCCGCCCTCGGCGATGGCGACCCACGCGAGCCTCCTCTACTCGCGCAACGCGTCCAACCTTCTGGCGCTGATCGGGCGTGACGGCGCCGTCGCCCCGGACTGGGACGACGAGATCGTGGTGGGCTGCTGCGTCTTGAAGGAGGGAAAGGCCGTCCACGGCCCCACGGCCGAGGCTCTGGGCGTGCCGCACACCCCGATTCGACCCGAGCCGGCTCCGCCGGGCCCTGCCCAGGGTGAGGGAGGCGACGCGTGACCAACGGCCTGCTCGAGCTGTTCACGATCTTCGTGCTGTCGGGGTTCGTGGGCTTCGAGGTGATCTCCAAGGTCCCGAGCATCCTGCACACCCCGCTCATGTCGGGGTCCAATGCGATCCACGGCGTGATCCTGGTCGGGTCGATGGTCGTGCTCGGGTCCGCGCACACCGGTCCCGAGGAGGCCCTCGGCTTCATCGCGGTGGTCCTGGCCACCTTGAACGTGGTCGGCGGCTTCGTGGTCACCGACCGGATGCTGAACATGTTCAAGCCGCGCCAGTCGGCACCGGCGTCGAGCGGCCCGGCGGAGCCCGAGGTGGCCGAGAAGCCGCCAGCCGACGGGGGTGCCGCGTGAGCCGCGGCACCGTGATCGACCTCTGTTACCTGGTCGCTGCGATCGGGTTCATCCTCGCCCTGAAGGGGTTGAGCTCGCCCAAGCGGGCCCGGGCCGGGAACCTCCTCGCGGCGGGGGGTATGGCCCTCGCCATCGGGGTGACGTTCGCCGAGCCGGACCTCGGCCACATCGACCTCATCCTCATCGCGATGGTGGTGGGCATAGCCATCGGCGTCCCGGCGGCCCGGCTCGTGAAGATGACCGCGATGCCCCAGATGGTGGCGGCGTTCAACGGCGTGGGCGGCGGTGCCGCCGCGGTGGTCTCGATCACCGAGTTCATCGGCGCCGACACCAAGCTGGTGGCCACCTACAAGGTGCTCGAGGTGGTCTTCGGGGTTCTCGTCGGAGCGGTGTCGTTCGCGGGCTCCGCGCTCGCGTTCGTGAAGCTCCAAGAGCTGATGACCACGCGGCCGGTGACCTATCCGGCCCAGCAGCTGATCAACGCGATGGTGGGTCTGGCCGCACTCGGGATCATCGTCGCGATCCTGGTGACGTCGTCCACGGCGCTCTTGTGGGTGCTGCTTGCCCTCGCCCTCGTGCTCGGCGTCATCTTCGTGCTGCCGATCGGCGGCGCGGATGTGCCGGTGCTCATCTCGCTGCTCAACTCGTTCACCGGCATCGCCGTAGCGGCCTCCGGGTTCACCCTCAACTCCAACGTTCTGGTGGTCGGCGGCACCCTGGTCGGGGCGTCGGGCATGTTGCTGACCCGCATGATGAGCGTGGCCATGGGCCGCTCGCTGCCCAACATCTTGTTCAGCGCGTTCGGCTCGGTGATCACCGCGACCGGCGCGACCGAAGGCCCCGGCGGGCGCTCGGTGCGGGCCGGCACGCCCGAGGACGTGGGCACGCTGCTCGCGTACTCCCGCAAGGTGGTCATCGTCCCCGGCTACGGGCTCGCGGTTGCCCAAGCTCAGCACGCCGCGAAGGAGCTGGCCGACGCGTTGCGTGCCCGGGGCGTGGACGTCTTCTATGCCATCCACCCGGTCGCCGGCCGAATGCCCGGGCACATGAACGTGCTCCTCGCGGAGGCCAACGTCCCCTATGAGGAGCTGAAGGAGATGGACGACGCCAACCCCGAGATGGCGACCGCCGACGTCGCCCTCGTGGTCGGGGCCAACGACACGGTGAACCCCTCGGCACGCAACATGCCTGGGAGCCCCATCTACGGCATGCCGATCATCGACGCCGACCAGGCCCACAACATCGTCTTCCTCAAGCGCTCGATGCGGCCCGGGTTTGCCGGCATCGACAACGACCTCCTCTATGACCCCAAGACGACGATGCTCTTCGGGGACGCCAAGGACACGCTCCAGAAGCTGGTCGCCGCAGTCAACAAGGCCTGAGGTCGGCCCGGCCGCACTGGATCGTCCATAGGGAATCAGTCGATCGCGATCTCCTCATCGACGTCGAGCGGGGCGGTGCGGAGCCCGTTGGAGACGATCGGTCCGGCGCTCGACGGCCGGTCGGCCAGCTTGGCGAACACCAAGAGGCCCTGGTTGGTCCGGCGGGTGGACAGCACCTCGATCACGACGTTCTCCCGCCCGATCATGTGGGAGGCGTCGTTGACGACGACGAGGTCGCCATCGGCGAGGTAGCCGGCCGCCTGGCGAGGCTGGTTCCCCTCCTTGGTGAGGTCGATCACCAGCTGCTCTCCCGGCATGTGGTCGGGGGTGAGGTCGTTGGCCAGTGGGCGGAGGTCGGTCACCGCGATACCGCGGCGCTTGGCCGTCTCCCTGACCTGGCCCGAACAGGTGACCAGGCGGAGGTCGAGCCGGCGGGCCACCTCGACCAGCCGGTCGGTGAGGTCGTCGATCTCGGGCAGCTCGTTCTCGGCGACGTGCACGGGCACGTGCAGGTCGCGCAGGACGTCGAGGCGCTCCAGGCCCCGGCGGGCTCGGCGCGAGGTGACCGGGTCGGGTCCGGCGGCCATGGTCTGGAGCTGGTCGATGACGAACCGGGGGATGACCAGTCCCCCCACCAGGAGGCCGTAGCGGCCGAGGACGAGGAGGAACGGCGTCATGGCGGCCGAGCTGTCGACCAACATGGCGTAACCGGGCGGCGGCTCGGCCGGAGGGGCGAGGATGCGACCGAGCCCGGCCGCCGCGACCACCTGGCGGCCCTTCATGATGCCGACCGAAAAGCCGACCCAGGTGAAGGCCCACGCCAGCGCGGCGGCGCCGGGCCACACGACCGGGGAGTGGACGAGCACGAGGAGCGGCACGCTCAGCGCAGCCCCGAGCAGGAACCCGGCGATGCCGGTCAGGGTGCCTGCGAACAGCTCTCCGGGGGGGATGTGGTCGAACCGTTCGGCGGCGCGGTCGCCCTGGTGCCTGAGCAGGCGGCCGAGGATGCCACCGATGACGTAGGCGACCAGCGCCCCGAGGACGAGCCCGACCACCTGCCCGGTGGATGAATGGGACGAGTGCCCGATCTCATAGCCGGAAAGGGCGCCGATCAGTACCAGGATCAGGCGGAAGACCTCAACGAAGAGCACTCCGGGCCGACATTAGTTCGACCGCCCCGGAAAACCGGGCAGCTTGCCCGTTTGGCCGGGTCAACTAGCGATCCGGGTGGGCATGGCCCGGACCCGGTCGCGAACTACCCCGACTCGCCGACCGCGTCGGGCACCAGCGTCCCGGTCGCCGTCGTGGCCACCGTCCGGCCGCGCCGTGCTCGCCGGACGATGGTGGCCGCCGCGTCCAAATCGCTGATGGTGAGCGCGACCGGTAGAGCCAAGAGCGCGATTGCGGCAGCGGTCAAGAAGGCGGCGTGGTAGGCGCCCAGGTTCGCGGCCACGTGACCGGCCACGCGGTGGAAGGCACCGACCGCGACGATGGCCGTGGTGAAGGCGGCCACGCCGATCGCCCCGCCCAGCTGGCGCCCGGCATTGAACATGGTCGACGCGCGACCGGTCGCCGCCGAGGTCACCGTGGCGAACGCCGCCGCCTGGACCGGCACGATCACCGCGGCCATGGACACGCCGAGAAGGAACATGAGCGCGCGCATCCACCAGAGACTGGTGCTCTGGTTCACGAGGGTCATGAGAGTTGTCGACACCGCCATCATGACGAGTCCCGCGCAGACGTGACGACGCGGCCCGAAACGCGGGTACATCACTCGGGTGGCGACTTGCGCCCCGGCCATGACCCCGACCGCCTCGGGGAAGACGCTGAGCCCGGAGGTCAGCGGGGAGAGTCCCCGGCCATCCTGGAAGAAGAGCGTGACCGAGAAGAGGGTGCCGACGAATGTGGCGCCCACGAGGAACATGACGCCGTTGCACGATCGGAACAGGCGGTTGTTGAGAAGGGGAAGGTCGATGATCGGTTCGCTCTTTCCCAACTCGACGGCGATGAGCGCCGCGATCCCGACCACGCCAGTCACGACCGTCACCAGTACCGGCGTCGAGCCCCACCCTCGGATCGGGCCCTCGGATACACCGTACATGAGCGATCCGAGACCGCACCCGGCGAGCAGGAACCCGGCCACGTCGAAGCGGAGCGGTCGATGCTCGGTGCCCCCTTCTAAGAACACGAGACCGAAGATGAACGCGATGGCGCCCACCGGAAGGTTGACGAAGAAGACCCAACGCCACGAGAGGGTCGTCACGAGAATGCCCCCGAGGATGGGCCCGAGCGCCGGGGCCACCGTGGTCGGCATCATCAAGATGGCCGACGCCCGTATCCGTTCCGCGGGAGGGTAGGCGCGGTAGAGCATCGCCAGACCGACCGGAGCGAGCATTCCACCGCCCATGCCCTGAAGGATCCGGAAGAAGACGAGTTCTCCGAGGGTCGAGGAGATGCCGCAGAGCATCGAGGCGGCGGTGAAGACGACGATGGCGGTCAGCAGGACCCGCTTGCCGCCGAAGCGGTCCCCGAGCCAACCCGACGCCGGGATGAAGACGGCCAGGCTCACCAGGAAGGCGATGGAGACTCCGGCGACCGCGGTGGTCGGCACCCCGAAGTCGCGCCCGATCGTGGGAAGCGCGACATTCACGATGGTCGCATCCAGGATGCTCATGAACATCGCCGACACGTACACGACGCCAACGACGACCTTCTGGTCGATGCGACCCCTCATGCGGCGCCGAGTCGGCGGCACGGGCGGTGAGGAGTGCACCGAGGACTCACACCGTGAGTGTTACTCGGTATTTCGGGGTCAGAAGCCCCATCCGGCGGGGCGCGGGCTGGTCGCTCTTGTCCAGGCCGAACTCGGAGCAGGTGAACTCGGAGCCCGAAAGGCGGGCCCAGATACGCCCGAGGCCGTAATGTGGGGACCGGACAGGCGGTCGGAGCCAATCCGGACAACAACCGAAGGACGCGGCAGGTGACGACCGGGCCGCCCGAAGACCCAGGAGTTCTCAACGAGCGGCAACCCCCTGTCCGAGCGAGTGACGATCGAGGCTTTGCTCATGCATCCCCTCAGCCGGTCGTTGTACCGGTGTCGGGTGCAGGTCACCCGTGACGGTCTCTTGATGTGCCGGGTCTCGGGAGACGCCGAGGCCGAGATCGAAAAGGACGCGAGGACGGTCGAGTCCGACCCGATTGGCATCGGATGGCGCTCGCTGCGGGGCTTCTCGGCCGACGAGTCCTACGTCACCCCGGCCGGCCGGAGGCTCCAGGTGCTCGAGATCGACACCGACGACGGCGTGCTCACGGTGCTCGCCGCGGCAGCCGAGGTGTCGGGGCTGTTTGGCGCGGTGGGCCGGTGGTCCGGCCACTGGCGCCTGGCGCGTTCCCCCCTCGGGGTCGTCTTCAGCGGGCGCCGCAAGAAGTCGGCCCGCGAGGTCGCCTGAGGCCACAAGTTGGGGCGGGGTCCCCTCCCGCCTCCCGGCTCCCCTGGGGTTGGCCGCCCGGTCGCCTAGCCTTCGTACGTGGGGAACGGCCGTCAGCGGGGCGTGACGGGTGATCCCGGCCCGATTCCGAGTCCGCCCCGCATCCACCCCCGCCGGCTGCCCGAACCGGGCCCGATGGCGTTGGCCCGTCGGGGGGCGCAGATCGCCCAGGTGGCGACCCGGCACTTCCTACCGGTCGTCTTCCGCCACCTGCGCGAGCGACCGCGGGGATGGCTCGAGCCGAGCGCGTTTGCGCGGCCGCTCCGTCTGACCTTCGAGGACCTCGGCGGGACGTTCATCAAGTTCGGGCAGATCATGGCGTCGTCCCCGGGAATGTTCGGCGAGGAGGTGGCTCAGGAGTTCCGCTCCTGCCTCGACACCGGGCCGCCGGTGCCCTTCGCGGACGTGCGATTGCGGGTCGAAGAGGACCTCGGGATGCCCGTGGATGAGGCGTTTGCCGACTTCGAGCCGATCCCGATCGGCCGGGCCTCCATCGCCGTGGTGCACCGCGCCACCCTGCATGACGGACGGGAGGTCGCCGTCAAGATCATCCGGCCCGGGATCGAACATCAGGTGGCCACCGACCTCGACCTGATGCAACCGCTGTTCGAGGTGTTGGCCCGCCAGACCGGCGACCAGTTGGCGGGGTCGATGCTCCAGCTCGTCGACAGCTTTCGGATCCAGGTGGGCGAGGAGATGGATCTGCGCAACGAGGCCCGGACCATGGCCCACTTCCGGCACCTCCTGACCGAGGTGGACCTGCCGCGCATTGTGGTGCCCGAGCCGTACCCCGAGTTCTCCGGGGCCAACGTGCTGACGATGGAGCTGTTGGACGGCGTTCACGTCGACGACCTGGCCCAGGTGGCCGACCTCGGTGTCGACCCGGGTCCTTTGGTCGAGGAGGTCGTGCGGTCGTTCTTCTTGCACATGGTGCGCTGGGGCACCTTCCACGGCGACGCCCACGCCGGGAACATGCTCTTGCTGCGCGACGGCCGGATCGGCATCTTGGACTGGGGGATCGTCGGGCGCCTCGATCCCGCCACCCACCGGTTCGTCCTGCGCCTGCTGGCGGCGGCGCTGGGGGAGGAGGATGCCTGGGCCGAGGTGACAGACCACCTCGTCAAGACCTACGGACCCGCGCTCGGGATGGCGGTCGGCATGGACAAGCCGCAGATGACCGACTTCATCCGCCGGCTGGTCGAGCCCACCCTGACCCGCCCCTTCGGCGAGGTCAGCCTGGCCAACATGCTCCAGACGGTCCAGCTGCAGCTGGCCAAGGCCCAGGGCGTGGAGGCCCACCGCAGGTCGCTGCGCGCGATCGTCCGTCGGTTGCGCTTCCAGCGGCGGGTGCGCCGGATGGCCGACGCGTCGGGCGGCCTGTTCTCGGAGTTCGACCGGGGGACCTTCCTACTTTCCAAGCAGCTGATGTACTTCGAGCGCTACGGGCGGCTGTTCCTGGCCGACGTGCCGCTCCTCAACGATCAGGCCTTCTTCAAGGAGCTCTTAGAGGGTGCCCCGGACTTCGGGGAGCCCGGGGCCCGGCCTGGCCCCAAACCGGGTGAGGTAAAGGCGAAGGACACCCCACCGGTAGAGTGAGGCCGGTCACGAGGGTGGGGAACCGGGAGGTGCCGTGAAGGTCGTCATCGACTTCGATCGCTGTGCCAGCAATGCGGTGTGCATGAGCATCCTGCCGGAGATCTTCGAGGTGCGCGATGACGGTTACCTCTACGTCTTGGAGGAGAACCCGCCCGAGTCGATGCGGGAACAGCTGGAGGAGGCGGTGCGGAGCTGCCCGACCCAGGCCATCTCCATCTCCGACGAGTAGTCCCACCGAAGTGATCGGCGCCGCACCCTGAGCGCTCCCCGAGTCCGTTTCGCACCGTCCCCGACCGGCTACTTCCACGTCGGCAACGCCCGAACCGCCCTGTTCAACTGGCTGTTCGCTCGCCATACGGGCGGCACCTTCGTCCTGCGGATCGAGGACACCGACGCCCAACGCAGTCAGAGCGAGTGGGCCGACGCGATCCTGGCCGGGATGTCGTGGCTCGGGATGGAGCCCGACGAAGGCCCCTATCGCCAGTCAGATCGGGGCGATCGCTACGCCGAAGCGATCGATCAGTTGTGGTCGACCGGCCAGCTCTACGCGTGCGATTGCACCCGGGACGACGTCCTGGCCCGCACCCGCAACAACGCGATCCCCGGCTACGACGGCCACTGTCGCGACCGCGGCTTGGCGCGAACGGAGCGGACCGCGCTGAGGTTCCGGACTCCCGACGTGGGGTCCACCCTGGTCCACGACGTCATCCGGGGCGACGTCGAGTTCCCCCACGAGTCCATGGAGGACTTCGTCTGTGTGAAGTCGACCGGCCAGCCCCTCTTCGTCCTGGCCAACGCCGTCGATGACCGGGACGGCGCCATCAGCCACGTGATCCGGGGGGAAGACCTCCTCCCGACGACACCCAAGGGCCTGTTGATCTGGCGGGCCCTCGACGCATACGACGTGGTGGCCCTGCCGGTCTTCGCCCACCTCCCCATGCTGGTCAACGAGCAGCGCAAGAAGCTGTCCAAGCGCAGGGACCCCGTGGCGGTGGAGTCCTACCGCGACCAGGGCTACCTGGCCGAGGCGTTCCGCAACTACCTGGCCCTGCTCGGGTGGAGCCCGCCCGGCGACCAAGAGAAGGTGGACGTCGAAACCTTGATCCGCGAGTTCAGGCTGGAGGACGTCCACCACGCGCCGGCCTTCTTCGATGTCAAGAAGCTCACCCACCTGAACGGGGAGTACATCCGCGCATTGAGCGCGGCCGAGTTCGAGGCCGCCGTCAAGCCGTGGGTCGAGCCCGATCTGGACGGCACCGCGTGGTCACCGTCGGGCGAGGTCCCGTGGCCGCCCGACCGCTTCGACGAGGCGCGATTTGCCTCGATCGCCCCGTTGCTCCAAGAGCGGGTGGCCGTGCTCGGGGAGGTTCGGACCATGGTCGACTTTCTGTTCCTCGACGAGCCCGCCATCGACGTGGGCAGCTGGGCCGGGGTGGCCGCCGATCCGTCGTCGTCGGAGATCCTTTCCAAGGCGCTCGACGCCTACCGCGACTGCGACTGGACGCGCGACGCCCTCTACGCCGTGACCCTCACGGTGGCCGAGTCGGTGGGCAAGAGCCTCCGCAAGGCGCAAGCGCCGATCCGCGTGGCCGTCACTGGTCGTTCGGTCGGTCCCCCGCTCTTCGAACCCCTCGAGATCCTGGGCCGCGACGAGGTGCTGGCGCGGTTGGGTCGCGGTCTCGAACGGCTCACCGCAGGCTGAGTGTCGCTGGTCCCCCGGATCCCACTGATCGGGCGACTGCACCCGATCCTTCGGTTGGTCGTCTTCTTGGTCCTGGCGATCCTCGCCTATCTGGTCGTCACCGGCGTCCAGGTCTGGTTGACTTCCCGCGAGTACGCACCGCGGCACGCCGGCGCCATCGTGGTCATGGGCGCGGCCCAGTACGACGGGGTGCCGTCGCCCGATCTCCAATCCCGGCTGGAAGAGGCGCTGCTGCTCTATCGAAAGGGTTTCGCCCCGTTGATCGTCGTGACGGGCTACAAGGAGACGGGTGACCAGTTCACCGAGGCCGAGGCCGGCGGGACCTTTCTAAAGCAGCACGGAGTACCTTCCTCCGCCGTCGCAGAGGTGGGCGGGACCGACAGCTACCAGAACCTGGCTGACGCGGACCCGGTCCTCAGGGCCCGCGGTGACAGCACGGTCCTCATCGCCACGGACCCGTTCCACGAGGATCGCTCGATGGCCATCGCCAGCGGACTCGGCCTCACGCCGTTCCCGACGCCGACCCGGACGTCCCCGATCAAGGGTTTCTCGACGGTGCCGTATTTCTTGAAGGAAGCGATCGCGGTCGGCACCGGCAGGATCATCGGGTACCGAGAGCTCAGCCGCCTGCGGCTGGGCTTCGGCTGATCAGCCGACGACCGCTGCGTTCCAGATTTTGGGCGAGGTGTCGGTCCGCTAGCCTTCCTATCTGCCCATTCGGGGGTGGTGTAATCGGCAACACGGCAGGTTCTGGCCCTGTTATTGGGGGTTCGAGTCCTCCCCCCC
>Ga0209415_10015703_pt1 | contig 12246 bp, 14 predicted proteins | sample PeaSoiSIISIP2007_FD_187696 | JGI IMG/M metagenome (GOLD analysis project Ga0209415, IMG submission 187696) | Peat soil microbial communities from Weissenstadt, Germany - SII-SIP-2007 (SPAdes) (version 2) | ecosystem: Environmental > Terrestrial > Soil > Wetlands > Peat | place: Germany... | reverse complement strand
GTGGCGAAACGGTATACGCAGTCGCCTCAAAAGCGACCGAGTGAAAGCTCATGTGGGTTCGATTCCCACCTTCCCCACCAGCAGACGGTCGATTTCACGCTCAATTCCCGTCGCTGGCCGTGATCAGTGGGCCCGATGTGGGCCCGGGGGTTCATGAACAAGCGCGTTTTGATTGTGTGCCGCAACGTCGGCTTCGAAGGGACGAGCCAGGGGTTTTGGTCGCTCAAGCTCGACTTCGCTGACAAGACTGCTCTCGACACGGCGCTTCGCTCGCTCGGGAAAGGGCTCACGAACCCGCTCGAGCAGTCGGTGATCCTCGCGAACGAGTCCGGAGATCAGGTCGGCTTCAATCCGCACCTCTACGCCTACCATCGCGTCGACAACGTCGACGGATGGGAGGACGCGGATTGGACGCAGCTCCCGGTGGATGGCGCATCTGCTCCAGACCGCGAGAATCCCGAGCCCTAGGCCGTGTCCCGGAAGATGTCCCCGACCTCGTCGTCGAGGCCAGCGACCGCCGAGCGCTTCAGCGACGGCACCGCGCCGAGATAGGCCCGTTCGGTCGTGACCGTGTTCGACTGTCCGAGGAGCTGCGAAACAGTCCGGTAGTCGGTGCCGGCCTCGAGCAACATCGTCGCGAACGAGCGCCGGAGGGCGTGCAGTGTGACGTTCGGATAGCCTATGCGGTCGCACATCTCGTTGACCTGCCATGAGAACGTCTCGGGGTGCCACGGCCGCCCGGCGAGGTCGTCGAAGATGTAGCAGTCATCGTCCTTCCCGAGGCCGTGACCGATGCGGCGCTCCCGCTGCTCGGCCCGGTGCCGGCGGAGTTCCTCCAAGACGAAGGCCGGAAGGAAGTTCGAGCGCCGCGAGAGTCGCGTCTTGGGCTGCTTCTCACGGCGCTCGCCGTTGACGATGAGGACCGACCGGCGCACCGAGACGATCCCCTCCTCGAGGTCGACGTCGGACCAACGGAGCCCCAGCAGTTCGCCGCGGCGCAGGCCTGAGCCGAACGCTGTGATGATCGGCGCTGCGAGCGGATGCGGCGCCGATCGCGCCTCCTTGACGAGCTTGGCGATCCCCGGCTTGTCGATCGTGATGATCTCGCGCTCCGGCGGCTTGGGGGCCTCGAACTCCTCGAGCGGATTGACGGCGATGATCTTGGTCTGCTTCGCCCATCGGAGCGCAGCGCGCAACGTGTCGAACAGGTGCCGCACGGTGCGCGGCGAGATCGGCGTCCCATCCTTCCGTGCGCGCTTGCCCTTTCGAGCGCTCGTGCGCCACGTCGCGAGGGCCTGCTCGACGTGCGCAGGGCGTAGTTGACCGGCCTGCAGCGCCCCGAGCGTCTCCTTCAGCCAGAAGTCGACGTGCACGCGGTACGCGGCGATCGTGTTCGGGGAGCGTTCGCGCGTCTCGCGGCTCGCGATCCACCGATCGAGCAGCGTCGCGACGGTGAGCTTGCTGTCGGTCAGCTCGTCGCGATCGGCCTCCCGCACGAGATCGGCCAGCCGCTTCTCGGCGTCGCGCTTCTTGCCGTGGAATGTGAAGCGCCGCTTCCGACGCTTGCCGTCGATCCCGCGCGACAGCTCGACGCGCAGGTACCAGGATCCCTCGGCCTTGCCGGGCTTGATCTGGCCGGCCATCAGTCCGCTTCCACGGATTGGAGGCGGCCGGTTTTGTGGACCGTTTCGCACTCCGGACAGGTTCCCGTCTCGCGGCATTCCGCAATCTCTTCCGCGATGCGGTACGCGTACATCGGACCGGCGCCGCTCCCGGTGTCGATCATTTGCCCGGTGAGGATCCCGAGGTCGCTGGCAAGCGACCGCCCCAGCCCCTCGCTGTCCTCATTATGGCAGAATTCCGGGGTGTAGTGCTCGTCGGTGAATGTGAACGCGGCCATCAAGGTGGACCGCACGACCGCGTCGTCGATCGCATTGTCGTCGACCTCGACCTTGTGAAGAGCTACCTTGGCGGCCTCGAGGATGCGCAGGCGTTCACGCTCGATCTCGAGCAGCTCGCCAATCTTGTGCGCAGCCTTCGTTGCGCAGATCGAGGAGTCGATGCGGCGAATGACAGGCGGGCAGCGATGTCCGCGGCGCGAAGTTGAAGTGGTCACTTGGAAACTCAACCTTTCCGGTGATGGGCCTCGTCGGCGTGACAGCGTCGGCGGGGCCGCTTTGATTAATAGTGGCGTCTTGCCAGTTGGTCGTCCCCGACGTGCTTGCGAATGGTCGCCTCGATCTTCCGGGGGTCGCCCTTGCTGTGCTGAATGAGTTCCAGCACAGCAGCCTCGACGAGAGCCGACGTAGACACGCGGACCCGAGCGACCTTCAGGCCGTAGATCGCGTGGTCGATCGCGTCGATCGCCTCCGGGGAGAGCGAGACATTGATACGGGACGGAACCCGTGGCGCTTGAGCCATAACTACACACTAGCATATCGGCCGTGTAGTCCACAAGACCCCTCGAGGATGCTGCCCCGTTGACCGCCGGCTCGCAAGATGGTATAGGGCGCCCATGGTCGACATCAGCACCTTCCCCCAGCCACTCGCGACGCTCATCGGAGCCGCGCTAGCCCTCATCGGCGGGTTCGCCCTCAAATGGTGGGACGAGAAGCGAGCGCGCCATGGAACGCGAACGCAGATCTGCCGCCTGCTAACGCTCGTGCGCGCCGCCATCGCACCGTTCACCGAGCGATCGACAGCACGCGAGGCTGAGTTTCCCGACAAGTGGATCGTCGAGCGACTCTGGGAGCGGACTTTTTCATCCGATGCTGCATTGGCGCTGAACGAGCGCGAGAGTCGATTGCTTTACAACGCTCTCGCGCACCTGAAACAGTCGCTCAGCGAGATCGATGAGCTGCGCCGCGCCGAGCAGAATCCAGAGACTGCCGTACGCGCTGTCATCCTGAATTGGCACAAGATTCCGCGAGCCGCCGACGACGTTGTCGAGCAACTCGATCGCGTTATTCAAGCCCTGTCCTAGCGCCATATCGAGATCTCCGGCACCTTCACCGAGATCTTCCCCCAAGAGACGCTCGATCCGGACCGCTGCAGGCGCGCGAGCGCCATCGCGGTCGTGTCGACGGTGTCGTCATGCTCCGCGGTCGGGAAGCGTAGGTGCTCGTCGATCCAGATGTCGAGCCACGGTGACGTCGTGCTAGGTAGCAGCACGCGCCCCGACTCGAACGCTGGCGTCACGGCCTCCGCGCGCGACTCCTTCGACCCGCGTGCGGGAACCGCGATGACCGGGAGGTTCGTCTCGCTCTTGAGGACCTGCAGCAGCCCCGTTCCGCTCGCGGCGTCTTCGACGAGAATCTCGCTCGGGCTGTGCCGATCGAACTGCGCACCAGCCGCGGCGATGAGGCCCGGCAACTCGACGCGCTGCCGCCAGACGTCAACGAGGTGATAGTGCGTCTTCGTGCCGGCCCACGTCGCGATGACCGAGAAATCGTTCGCGACGCCGGTCTTCCACGCGCCGTCGATCGCTTGGATGATGCGCGCGTCGTCCGGGATCGACGTCCAGCGCTGCTCGAGCCACGCAGCCTTGAAGAGGTGGCCTTCCGCAGGCGCGGGGCGCTGCTGGTAAAGCGCCGCGAATCCGCGCGAGCTGATCTCCCCGTCCTCGACGGAGGGCAGCTTCGGACCGTCAGGCCAGAGGATCTCTCCCACGGCGCGGCCGAGCGCGTCGGCCTCCTCCGCGATCGCCGGCAGCACGAGGAGCGTCCAGTGCTTCGCGCCCTTCGAGTTGAGGATCCGGCCGGCGAGATCGTCGTCGTGCCATCTCGTTTGCCAGATGCCCTGCACGCCGCGCGCTGAGAGCCGCGTGCGCGCGACCTCCTGATACCACGTCCAGGTCGATTCGCGGACCGCGAGCGAATCAGCTGCGTCGCGATCGCGCACCGGGTCGTCGATCAGGAGCGCGTCGCCGCCGAAGCCGGTCAGGCCGCCGCCGATGCCCGTGGCGACCAGCGTGCCGCCGTCCGTCGTCGACCAGCGGTTCACGGCGAAGGTGTCCTCCGACAGCCGCGTCGTGAATGGCCAGGAGGCCGATCGGAAGAGCTCGCGTGCGCGGCGCGAGTTGCGCTCGGCCAGCTCGGCCCCGTACGACGCGAGGATGATGTTCGCGGTCGGCTGACGGCCGAGCCACCACGCCGGAAGGCGCTCGGATCCCAGGTACGTCTTTCCGTGCCGCGGCGGGATGAAGATCATCAGACGATCGATCTCGCGCTTCTCGAGCGCCTCCTCGGCCTCAAGAATCGCCTTCGCGTGGCGCGTGAGTTCGAAGCGCGGATCCGTCAGTGCGCAGAACTCGGGCAGCGAGCGACGTGCGAGCACGAAGCCGGCTTCCCGCGCGAGCTGCCGCTGCGCCGCGGTGCTGAGTCGCTCCGTCACGGCATCACCGACGCAGCGATCGCCTTGAGTTCGTTGGTGGTGAGCTTCTCGAGGTGGACGTGCAGCTGCCGATTGTCGGTGCGCGGCGTCTCGTCGCGGAACTCGCCCAGCACCTTGCCGATCGTCTCCAGCGTCGCGCGAACTTCGCGGATCGCAAGCGACCGGTCGCGCGTGTTTCCCTTCGCTTCGGCAAGATCGAGGTTCTGATTCGCACGAATGAGGAGATCCTCGAGCCGGTCGACGATCGCCGACGCTGTCACGTACTCGCGCTTTTCCGCGACCTTCGCGAGTGCCGGTCGCAGATGCTTCGCCTTATGGCGCTCCAACGACGATACGCCGACACCGAATTGTGCAGCGACGGCGCTCGGAGAGCTCGCGCTGAGCGCGAGGTCGATCGCTTCGACCTGCGGGTGCCGGCATACCGTGCAACGACGCTTGACGATCGCGACGCCGTCGCTCACGGCGTGCAGTACGGCAGCTTGACGATGTCGAGGGTCGAGTCTTGCTGCCGCCCATCGAGATAGAACCCGCTCGGGAAGTTATACCCGCCGAAGGCGATGCGCGAGGTGATGAACGTCATTGGGCGAGGAGCGTCGATCTGCCCGGCGCGCCGTTGAGCGCGTAGGCGTTCTGGCTGAGGCTTTGGAGGGTGAGCGTCCCGAGGTCGCTCGCCATGCTGGCGACGTCGTCGTAGCCGTTGATCGTGGCGCCGTTGATCGTGACGTTGACGCCACCGTTAACAGTCGGCGCTCCAGCGGAGCCGCTCGACTGAGCCGTGCGCGTGCCGACGATCTGCGGCGTGGCAGCGTTGATCGCTGCACCCACGCCGCTCGCACCGCCGAGTGCCGCGAGGATTTGCGTCACGAGCGTATTGAGCGCGTCGCTTGTGCTCGAGAACCCGGCTCCGCGCTGGCCGGCACCAACCGCCGAGAGCAGCGCGCTCAGGTTGTAGCCGGCCGCGTTGCCGCTTGAGTCGACGTAGCCCTCGACGACGCCGTTCGCGTCATAGATCGGCGTGAGATCGCTCGCCGGCGCGCCCTGGTCGTTAAGCATCGTCGACGTGAGGCCGTTGGCGAGTGAAATGAGCTGCTGCACGAGCGGCTGCATCTGCGCGTTGAAGGACGAGAGCGGCGTCTGCAGCAGCGAGTCGAGCATGGCGCCGAGGCCGCCGGAAACGTCGGCGTTGAAAACCTGGCCCGGCTGCACGCCCGTGTACGAGGTATCGCCCGGCGCCTGCGGGACCGTCATCTGGTTGCCGGTCCAGTTCGCAATCGTTTGCGCGAGGCCGGGAGATTCGGTCGTCGCGGTGTTGTTCGCGCCGATGCCCATGAATCCCGAGCCGAGCAGCGTTGAAAGCAGGAACGGCGCAATGAAGATCCCGGCTGCGGTCAGCGCCGCGCCGAAGCCAGAAACGGCGGTACCAGCACCGCCCGCGGCGCCGGCGCCACTCGTTCCGATCTGCGAATACGCGACGTCGATCGGTGCGCCACCGGAGCCGCCAAGGATCGCGGAGAGCGGGAGCCCGGTCTGCGCGGCCGCATCGGCCGCAGCGGCCATCGTAGCCGGATCGACGCCGTACGCCGCCGCCGCAGCGATGATGGCCGGGTCGGCCGCGGATGCGGCAGCGGCAGCGCCGGCCGTGCCGAGGCCACCTGCGCCCAGGCCGGCGGACGCGCCGAAGGTCCCGAACGAACCCGCGGAGCCTCCGCCGCCGACCAGATTCTTGAGCAGACCGCCCAACCCGCCGCCGGTGCCGCCGGTGCCGAGCAGGCCGCTGAGAAGACCGCCCGAGCCGAAGATCGAGCCGCCGCCGAAAAGCTGCGCGACGCCCTGGATGATTTCAAGAACGCCAAGAATCTTTTCGAGGAACCCGAGCGCGCCTTTGTCCGAAGTCGAGAGCAACGCGGCGCCCGCAGCGATGTTGAAGATCCCGGCACCCACCTGGCCGAGGTTCGTCACCATCCAGTTCTGGAGGCTGTTCCACCCGTTGACGAACAGGTTGCCGATGGACTGCAGGCCCTGACCGATAAAGTTCCCGACGTTCTGGAACAGGTTCCCGATGAGCGGGATCCCGGAGAGGAACTTGCCGCCGGTGAGCCAGTCGATCGCGCCGAGCAGCGCGAGGTCGCCGAGAATCGAGCCGAACCAGCCTTTCTGGTTCTCGTTCATGTTTTGCAGGTCGTAGTGGATCTGGATGAGCGGGTTTTGGCTCGTCTCGGGGCCGAGCGGTCCGACGTTCCCCGACGCAAGCTCGTTGAGCGTTGGGATGTCGTGGAAGAACGTGACGAGGTTCGTCGTGCCCGAATTGAAGACGGTGTTGATGTACTGCAGCTGCTGCAGGTGGATGCCCAGGATCGAGACGAGCCGGGCGATCATGTTCCACAGGCTGATGAAGCCGTTCACGAGCATCGCCGCAACCGTCAAGAGCGCGTCGAGGATCGGCTCGATCGCGTTGACGATCGAGGAGAACGTATACATGATCTCGTTGACGAATTCCATGACGTTCGCAAACGCATGGGACTGTGAGATCGCATCCGCGAAGACGGAGCCCCAGTTGAACGCACCGAGCCCACCGGTCGACGTCACCGTCATGCCGGGGATGCGGCCAGCCGTCCGATCGAGGATCTCGCGCCGATCGCGATCGGCGCGTAGCTTCTGCTGGTAGAGGACCTCGGCCTGAGCGTTCTTCAGCTGCTCGGTCGCGGTGTCGAGGTCGTTGAAGGCCTGGGTGACCTTGATGTTCGCGGCAGCGAGTGCGTCCTGGCCGGCCTTATATTCGACGAGGCCTTTGTTGATCTGATCTTGGATGAGCGCCGCGTCTGCCTGAGCCTTCGTGAGCTCGGCGCGGCGATCGGCGACGGTGTTCTGCGCCTCGGTCGCGCCGAGTTGCGCCGTCTCGACGCCGGTCGCCGGCCGAGCGATGTGCTCGCGCTGGAACCGCAGCCGAAGCTGCTCGTTGAATGCCTTCGAGGCGATCTGAGACTGCTGGTACGCGGTGTCGGCGGCGAGCTTGGCTGCGGCTGCAGCTTGCTCGGCCAGCGCGCGCGACGCTTTCTGCAGCTCCTGCGCGATCTTCGCTACGGCGCCACCGATCTTGTCGTATAGGCCGCTGAGCTTGATGGCAGCGGTGACGTGCTTCTCGGCTTCTGCGGTGAGCGCGGAGGCGTGCGCAACCTTGTCCTTGTCGCCCGTCTTCGAATCGGCGGCCGCGAGCGCTCGAAGTTTTTGCGCTGCGGTGAGGTCGGCTTGCCGCTGCTGCGCGATCGCCGCTTGGATGTCGCGCTCTTCCCGCATCTGCTGGTTTAGGTAGCGCTGCTCCTCCGCTGCGCTGCCGGGTCCCAGGGGCTTCGAGGGGTCGCGTTTGGCACGCAGCTCCTCGAGCTTCGCGGTCGTCGCTTCGAGCTTGGCCTGCGCCGTCGCGACACGTTGCGCCGCGAAATCGACGGCCTGTTGGATCGCCGCCTTCTGCGCCGTCAGCCAGTCGTCGATCCTCTTCTGCGCGCCCTTATCGGCGCCGCCAAGGCCGGTCATCGGAGGCTTCGGGATCGGGGGAGCCGCGCCCGTGTACGCCTTGAAGAGGCCCGCGATGGACTTGAAGACCGGCGTCGTCGCGAACCATTCCCACGCTGCCTTCAGATCCTTGAGGCCGCGCACGGCCTCGGCGGTGACCGCGACGATCGCCGCAACCGCGGCCGCGATCACCCAGAATGGCGCCTCAGCGATGAGTAGAACGATGTCCAGCGCCGCCATCGCGTCGCGCAAAGCGATCACCGCCGCGCGCGCAGCATCGAGGATGGCGGGCAGGCTCATGATGAGGCGCGCAAACCCGAACAACGCGTCGCGCGCCAACAGAATGCCGTTCAGCAGAAAGTCGAACGCCTTGATGACCGCCGGCGTGATGAGCCCGAGCGCGGTGAAGCCAGCGATCATCGCGGTCACGGCGCCCACGGTGTTCATCACCGGTGCGGGGATCTTCGCGATCGCCGCCGCCAACGAGCCGGCAAGGTTGGCCCCAGCCGTGAACGCCGGGATGAGGCTCTTGCCGAACGCGACGGCGAGAGCGTTCACCGAGCTCGAGAGCCGCCCGAACGCGCCCTCGAGGCCCTCGGCGCGGATCTTCGCAGCGCCCATCGTTTCGTTTTCCTCGTTTTCGAGGATCTGCGAGAACGCGAGCGTCTCGCCGGCGGCGTTCTTCACCGCGATGCCGTACCGGCCGAGAATCTCGACGTGACCGGTCGCCGCCATCATGTTGATGTGGGTCGCCTCTGCGAGCGAGATGTGCTTCGCCGCGGCGAGCCCGATCGAGTCCGCGACGAGCCGCTCCTGCTGTGCCGCCGTCGCGCCCGTCGTCGCGAACTGCTGCATCGCGTCCCGCAGCTCGTTGACGGAGTAGCCGCCGCCATCCGCTGACGCGGCGAGCTTGCGCAGCCACGTATCGACCTTCTCGACGTCGAAGTCCTTGCCGAAGTTGTGGGTGACCTTCGCAGCGATCTCAAGCGCGTCCGTGGCCTGATTCGCGGCTTCGGCGATCTTCTTCAGACCCTCAACAATCTCGACGCCGACGAACGCCTCGACGAAGTCCTTGAAGAGATTCTGCAGCTTCTCGCCGCGGTTGGCGATCGTGTCGATCTCCGAGACGACGGCGGTCGAGAAACTCTTGACCTCACCCTTGGCCTTCGCCAAGCCGGACGTGAGCGGCTCGATGATCGCCGAGAGGGTGATCGCCAGTTCGCGTTCAGCCGCTGCCACGTTCGAACTCCTTCGCAGCCGGCAGCAGCTCGCGCACCCACATGCGCTCGCGCTCCATCAATCCCAGGTATGCGAGGCCGCGTTCGTCACCAAACGCAGCATCGGTAACTGCACGCGCAATCCGCCGAATAGCCGTCCGATCGGCACCGGTAACATCGGGATGACGCTGCTCGAGGATCGCGACCATGCGGTCGTAGACGGCCTTCGAGGCGCGGCGCTTCGATGGCATCAGCCGGCGAAACCGTGCCCATGATAGAGCGTATAAAGGTGCGGGTCCGACAATTGCCCGAGGATTTTATCTCGCGCAGCAACGGCGCGCGAAATGCCGTACTTGTCGAAAAGCTCTTCCCAGTAATCCGACGTAACTCCGCGCTGAACGCTGCGCACGGCGACATCGAGAGTGTGACGCTCCTTGAGCAGCAGCTGGAGCGCGTAAAGGTCACTCTCCGCGACGCGCTCGAGCTGTTCGACCTGAGGCCGCAGCATCGCGACGACGTCGCTCTCCGGTTCGATCTCTGCGAGTTTCCGTTGGAGCTCGATCAGCTTCTCGGAACGCGGCGAGGAGCTACCCCTCAAGGCCGCGATCTTTGCGTCGACCTCGGCCATCCGCTCGGGAAGAGCCTTCTGTTCTTCCTCGATCCTCCGCGCAACCAACCCGTTCAACGTCAGGCGCATTTGGTCGTCGCGTTCCTTGTGCGCCGAAATGTCCGCGGGCCTCGCCGGCTTCGTGGCCAATTCACCGAGCGCGAACGCCGCGTGATCGGCCGCCGATAGCTGGGGCGCAGCGTCTCGGTGCGTATCGAGCTCCGCGACGGCGGCTTCGATCGCGAGGTCGAGCTTCGCGGCGCGCTCGATCGCGCTGGGTTCGGTCGTTGCTGTCAAGGTCAGATCCTCACGATCGTGCGGTTTGGTGCGAACTTCCTCAGCCGGCGCGCGCGCTGGCCGAAGGTCGGATCGAGGTGCTCGAGCTCGGCGAGGATCCGCGTGCCGACCTCAGCGGCCAGCCCGCACGACTTGGCGATCGCGCCGACGCGCCTGGCGAGCACGGGGAAGTCGTCGGTCAGCAACTCGTGGCGGAGCCGCTCGCGGAGTTGCGCCTCTCGCGCGATCGTCTGCGCCGAGCGCGGCTTCGGCCGTGCAGCGACGCGACGCTGGGAAGCCACGCGTGCGCGATTGTAGCGCGCCTCGGCCTGCGCGGCGACCTCGCGCTGCCATCGGCGCGACGCCGCCATAGAGTCCTCGGCGACCCGGACGACCGTGGCGATCGCGCCCGACGCTACCGCCGAGCGCAGCGCCCGCGGCGACGACGCGCGAACGGTGACGCTCGATCGCGTTGCGGTGACGGCGGCGCTGACGTCGACGCGTGGCCGTCCCTTGGTGAACTTACGGCCGTCTACCGATCTGAAGCCCGCAGCCTCGGCCATCGCGCGCCGTGCCTGCCGCCGTTCGGACTTGCTGAGCTCGGCCCATCCGGCCGGCAGCTGCAGCGCCGTGTCGTCGACGTCGTGGTTCACGATGATCTCCTCGGTGACGGACGCAGGGCGACGCCGCGCGTCAGGATAGCCCTCAGCAGCGCATCGGCGCCCATCGATCGGGGCGACGGGATCGCGCCGAACTTGGCGATGCCGGCCGCGACGTGCGTAGCCGCCAAGCGCGCGGGTCGGCGCCGTAGTTGCTGCTGATAGTTGCGCGATGCTGGTCTCACGTCGAATCCTCGCTGGTTGCGAAACTGAAGAGGTCACCGAAACGCGGGAGGCCTGGTCCATGCTCCCGACCGGTACGCGTCGCGGTGACCTCAGGCTCCGACGCTGCAGTGACCCCAGGGTAGTCGGCGCAGCGGGGGAACTAGCGAGGCCACCGCGGCGCTGTGAGAGCGTTGCAGTGGCCTCTAAATCAATCATACCAAAACCGTGACATCGTCATCGGTAGCCCATCGCACGGTACCGCTCGAGATCGTCGCGGAAGCACCACGCGACGTCGGGATCTACGGCCTCGCCGCGGACGCTGTGCGTGACGGAGACGCTAACGTCGATCGCGTCGCCATCGGCCGCGTCGCGATCGCGCTGAAGGCGTTTCCGGGCCGTTGCTGCGCACCGCTCGCTGCAGAAGCGCCGCCGGCGACCGCGCTGGCCGGGCTCGAGCTCGTTGCCGCACGCGCCGCACGTCATGCGCTCCGTGCCACCCAGTTGTCACTCCACCGGTGCGGGACCGCTGCGGGCCCACCGTCATCGGGCGGCGATGCGGAAAGCGTTGCCGTAGCGCGCTGAGCGACGCGCCTCAGGTGGTATCGTGACCCAGTGAGTGCTTCCCGTGCATGCGACGAGCGCGGAACGACCGGCGCTACGTTCGAGCACGAGCTGCCGCGCCCGACGCTGGGCCGACCGTCACCAGCCGTCACCTCGGCGCCGTTTCGTTCGGACCCGCGCCTTCCCATACGTGTGTAAGACGTACCCGATGGAACTGGAGATAACGATAGAGATAAAGAGCCAAAGAATCCGGCGTGATTCTTATGGAGAAACTCACGGGATTCTCGCGGGAATCTTTCGAGATTCCTCACGGTCCTTTGCCCTCGGTCGCAGCGCTCTTTGCCTTCCGTGCTGCCCACACCGCACGCTCAGCTATGGCCTCGATCAGCTTCGGCAGGCTGATCACGCCGTTCTCAGCCCGGGCGATCACGCCGCTTTTGGTGAGCTCGTCGAGCCACTTGGCGATGTCTTTCAGGCTGTCGGGGAACTGCGCGGCGAGCTGCTCGGCCGAGACCAGCGGCATGCCGTTTTCCAGCGTCAGAAAGCCCTGTGGCTCGCCGTACGCGTACGTGTAGCACTCAAGGTCGGCATAGAACGATCGAGCAGCTCTGCTGCACGCGCGCAGGCCCGGATCGCTCAGCCGGTCGACGGCGTAGACCGGAAACGATGGCCGGCGCTTCTTGGACGGCTCGGTCGGCTCGGGCTTCGCCGTCATGGGAGACCTCTGCCGTAACGGCTGCGCGTCGATTGGATCGCGCGCTCAGTCGTCAGCTCGCCGTACGTCCTCTCGCCGCGGCGTTCATCCCACTTCGGGCGCATGAGCGCGCTCTGCCGGAAGAGCCGGTCGATCTGCGCGGGA
>Ga0209415_10015702_pt1 | contig 12246 bp, 8 predicted proteins | sample PeaSoiSIISIP2007_FD_187696 | JGI IMG/M metagenome (GOLD analysis project Ga0209415, IMG submission 187696) | Peat soil microbial communities from Weissenstadt, Germany - SII-SIP-2007 (SPAdes) (version 2) | ecosystem: Environmental > Terrestrial > Soil > Wetlands > Peat | place: Germany... | reverse complement strand
GGGAGACAGGATTTGAACCTGCGACCGCCCGGCCCCCAGCCGGGTGCGCTACCAGACTGCGCCACTCCCCGTGGCTTCCAACGCACGACTGCACGACGACAACTAAAGCAAGCGGGCGACGGGAATTGAACCCGCCCTTGAAGCTTGGAAGGCTTCCGTGCAACCACAACACTTCGCCCGCCAGCCATAAGCATCTTACCGGCCTTCAGGGGCACGGGACCGCCCGCATCGCCTCCGCCCGACCGCCCGGGGCCGGAATCGCGAGCATCGCTCCGGCGAGCATCGCAGCGCCGTGCCATGCGCCGCCGCCTCCGGCCGACAACCGGCCCTACCCCGCCGCCCGCCGCTCCTCCGCCGGTACCTCTCCCCCCTCCCCGGCCATGCCCGGAGGCGGCCACGGCCCGAACCAGTTGTCCCGAGCCCCATCGAGCGTCACAACGGACCCATTGAACGCCCGCCCCAGCGGCGAAGCGAGCAGAGCCACAAGCCAAGCATGCTCCGGCACGGTCCCCAGTCGCTGCGCGGGGATCGACCGGGCGGTCCCCACCCGGATGACCTCCGGATACTTGTCCAGGGCCTCGGTATCGAAGTGCCCGGCGGCCACCGCCACGACCGCCACCCCGTCCCCGCTCCAGTGCTCGGCCAGCTCCCGCGTGAGCGCCTCGACGGCCGCCCGCGCGGAGCCCGAGTGCGCCATCCCGGGCATCCCGTGGTGCGGGGAGAGCGTCACGTTGACGACGGTCCCTCCACCCGCGGGCCCCATCGCGAGCCGATGCGCCGCGCGGGCCATGTGCAAGGTGCCGTCCACGTTCAGCCGCCAAACGGCCCGCCAGCCCTTCGCGGCGATGGCCTCGGCGGGCGTGAAGTACTGGCCGCCGGCGTTGTTGACGAGCACGTCCAGGCGCCCGTAGCGATCCAGCGCCGTCCGCACCAGCCGCGAGGCCTCCTCGGGCGAGCGGACGTCGCCGGCAACCCACTCCCCCGACCCTCCCTCCGCGCCGATCTCCTCGACGCTCCTGCGCAGCAACTCCTCTCGGCGCCCCACCACCATCACCGAGGCACCGCAGCGCGCCAGCTCCAGGGCGGTCCCGCGGCCCAGGCCGGTGCCCCCACCCGTCACAAGCGCCACCTTCCCGTCCAGGAGCCCCGGAGCAAAGATCTCTGAGCCGTCCACGACCCGGGAGCATAGGGGCGCACCGCTCCAGCAGCCGGCGTCCGTCCCCGCAGACCGTTAGGGTAAAGCCCGTGCACCATCGGCCTGTGGCCCTCGTCTCCGTGCTCGCTGTGGGCGACTACCTGCTGTGGAACTGGTCGCTGCAGGGCAACCATGACGTGCTGGCGCTGATCTCGGGCCTGACGCTCGTGCTGCTGGTGATCGCTCTGATCTGGCTGGTGGCGCTCAACGCTGGCCGTCTGCTCGCAGGCGCCGCCCAGCGGCGGGGCGCGCGAGCGCGCAGAGCCCTCCGCACAGCCGCGGCCGGGCGCCCGAGCGCCGGGGCGCGCGGGGGAGCCGCCCAGACCGCCGAGATGACAGCGCAGCAGCGCCAGGGGGGAGAGCCGGCCTCCTCGTCGAAGCTCGCTGCGTGAAGCGCCGCTGGCTCGCGCTGCCCGTCCTCCTGCTCATCGCCGCACTGGCGGTGGGGGGGTATCTGTACGAGCGCCACCGCACCGGCAGCATCTACCACCCGCGCGCCCGCTTCGTCCCTGAAGCCCCACCGCGCCGTCCCGTCAGTGGCCCCGATCGCTCGGCGTGGCCGCTGTATGGCTACAACAAGAACCACACGCGCTTCTTCCCCGGCTCGAACGGGCTGTATCCGCCGTTCAAAGAGCTCTGGGCGCACGGTGGGGACATACTGCTGGAGTTCCCCCCCGTGCTCTATGGGGACCACATCTTCCAGCTCTCCGACGACGGCGTGCTGAGGGCGATCAACAAGCACACCGGCCACTCCTTCTGGAACCGCCAGCTGGGGGTGCTCTCGGCATCCACTCCTGCGGTGGCGGGGCAGACGGTGTACGCCACCGTGCTCTCCCGCGCGCCCCATTCCCAGGGCGGCCGTGTGGCGGCGGTCGCTACGACGACCGGCGCCATCCGCTGGTCGCGCGAGTTGCCGAGCGCCAGCGAGTCCTCCCCGCTGCTCGATCACGGCAAGCTCTTCTTCGGCTCCCAGAACGGCACGGTGTATGCGCTGAACGCACACAACGGCAGTGTCATCTGGACCTACCACGCGGCGGGTGCGGTGAAGGCCAGCCCGACCCTCTCCAATGGGGTGCTGTACTTCGGCGACTACTCCGGCCAGGTGCAGGCGATCAGCGAGCAGACCGGCCGGCGGCTGTGGCGCAGCGGCAGCGAAGGCGCGCTGCTGGGCAGCGGCACGTTCTACTCCACCGCCGCCGTGGCCTACGGGCGGGTGTTCCTCGGGAACACCGACGGGCGCTTCTACGCCTACGACGCCTCCAGGGGCAGCCTCGACTGGGCGTATCAGACCGGCGCCTACGTCTACTCCTCCCCCGCCGTAACCGACGCACCCGGGTGGGGGCCGACGATCTACATGGGCTCCTACGACGGCAACTTCTACGCGCTGAACGCCCGCACCGGTCACGTCGAGTGGAGCTATGACGCCCACGGGCGCATCTCGGGCTCCCCCACCATCATCGGACGGATCGTGTACTTCGCGGACCTCGGCACACACAGCACGATCGGCCTTGGCATCTCGACCGGGAGGGTCATCTTCACGATGAACACAGGCTCCTTCGACCCGGTTATCACCGATGGCAAGAACATCTACCTGACCGGCTACACGGGCCTCTACGCGCTCACCCAGCGCTGAGGGCAGCCCACGCGGCGCGCTGGGCGGAGCCGTCGATGCGTCCTCAGCGCCGGCCGAGCGCCCGCGCAAGCACGTTCTCGGTCATCGCCACCACCCGCGGATCGGGTGCGCGCGGAGCGTCCGGCGAGGCCTGGGGGACGGGCGAGAGGCCATACAGCCAGCCAAGGGTGCCGGTGGCGAACACCAGCGCGCCGGAGCGAGCCGTGTACACGGTGGTGTCCGCTGCGAAGCCGCGAACGGGCGAGGGCTCGGCCTCGCCCTGGCAGGGCACGCCCGTGCCCGTCCCCACCACGCGCGTGCCGGGGGGCGCGAAGGGAGTGAGCTGGTCGAGCTCGTAGCCGACGATCCCGGGAATGCGCGTGGAGGCGCTGACGCCCGTGTGAGCGAACAGCCACGCCGGCCGCAGGGACGGAGCTGGAGCCCAGGGGTAGTAGCGATACACGGGCGGCCCCAGCTGCGCCAGGCGCGGAGTGATGCAACCGTCGTAGGCACTCCCCACCAGCGGGGCACCCCCCAGGGGAAAGAGGCCGCTCGGCTCGCTGCGGTCGGGGTCGCGGGCGGCGAGCTCCTTGTAGGCCACCATCACGTGATCGCCTTCGCCGGCCTGGCTGGAGGCAGCGGTGGCCCGCGCGAAGCGCACGCGCCAGGCCAGCGTGTCGGAGCTGAGGAACAGCAAACTCGTCCCCGCCGCGCGCGCTCGCAGAAAGGCCTGCTCCTCGCGCGCGGACCAGTACTCGGAGTGGCCCACGTCCATCAGCGCCCTGGCGCCCCGCGCCTGGCCCGGATCGCCGTCGAGCGACTCGCTGGTCGTGTAGGAGACGGGGTAGCCGTGGCGCTCCAGGAAGCGCACCGCGGCGACCTCGCGGATGAAGAACTGCCCGGCGCCGGTCTGGCTGGCGTAGGGCCGGTCATAGGACACTTCGACGCCCTGCGTGCTGCCCGTGACTCCCACGCGGCGCCCGCCGGGGTACAGGCTGTCCCCGCCCCACGAGTTGTACGCCTCGTAGGTGGCCGTCGAGATCACCACCAGCAGCCGGCTCGGATGGGCGCCGCGAACGACGAACAGGCAGTCCCGCTGCGCGCCGCGGTCGGTCGTGAGCTTGACCGTGTAGACGCCAGAGGGGAGACCTTTAGGGATAGGAAAGGAGCCGGTCGGGCGCCACCGACACTCGGTCAGGCCTGTCCAGACCCTGTGGGTGCAACCGGGCTGAGTTACTGCAGGGAGCGGTCGGCTCCGCATGACCAGCCGCCCGCCCAGTCCGTGGTACCAGCCCATGCGGAACACCGACATGGTGACGGTGCGGGCACCTGGCGCGTTGACGTAGACGCTCTCGCGCTGCCCCGGCGCCACCGCCTGCTGGGCTACGTAGCCTTCGACCGGTCCGTGGCCTTCGCCGCCGAGTGCACCGCCCCCCGCCCCACCCGCGCCCGGCAGACGCCACGCGGTGGTGCCGCGCGCAGCGTTCTCCTGGGCAATCGAGGGCGGTGGACCGTGGGTGGGCACGAGCCAGCGGTAGTCGGTCCCCTGCGTCGGCGCCCCCGCCGAGCCGCCGCCGAAGCCGCTGCCGCCGGAGCCGCCGCCGGCACCGCCCGAACCCGCCTGCGCCAACGCCCCCGCCGAGCCGCCAGCGAATGCGCCGCCCCCTGCTCCACTCGCGGACGCCCCGGAGCTGCACGTCTCGCCGCCCCCGCCCAGCGCCCGGCCAAACGAGAAGCGCGCGGCGACGCCGACGCTGCCGGCGCGCTCGACGTCCACCGAGGTCCAGCCTTCGGACCCTGGCCCCACGCACCCGGCCCCCTCGGTGAGGACCCAGTAGCGGGTGTAGTGAATGTGCACCAGTAGGCGCCCTCGGGCCGAAGCAAGCAGGGCGAAGGAGTCGTGGCCCAGCGCCGTGAGCCGGCCTGGACCCTGCACGAGCGGCGTGGCGTGCAGCACGCGATAGACGCGCCAGTGCCCGCTGGCGAAGACGACCCTCAGATAGGGCAGCCCATGTTCGATCAGACGCCCCTCCTGCGCGCTGGAGGGATCAAGTGGGACGTCGGGGAGGGCCACGTAGCTCACCGCCTGCCGGCGCAGCCATTCGCGGTAGCCCGCCGCGGTCAACCCTCTTCTGAGCAGCACCAGGTCGTAGCGAGTGTCCAGCTGCTTCTCCCACCCCCGCGCGAGCGACACCGTGGGCGCCAGCCACGCGGCCTCCCAGTGGCCGCGCGTGAAGGGCACCTCGACCCGCGCGAGCCGGCCACCGTGGGAGGCGAGGAAGCGCTGCAGCGGCGCGTAGTAGGCGGCGCCGGTCGAGGGATCGCCGGCCACCGCCGCGGTCTCCCGCACGGGACCCCACACGGTCCACACGGCGATCCCGCACAACACCAGGACCGCGGCGGGCGCGAGCGGACGGGAGCCGCGCCGCGCGGGAGCGCTCCCCGCACGCGCGAGCGCGCACAGCAGCAGCGGGCCGGCAAGGAGCAGGCCGTAGCGCTCGACGTTGGCGCCCATCGGGGTGTGCACCGCCACGCTGAGCACGCACACCCCCAGATACACGAGCGCCCCCGCGCGCAGCCCGCGCTCGCGCGCCGGGAGCGCCCACAGGAAGCCCAGCACCACCGCCACCGTCGCCAGGAAGGAGGTCACAGGGTAGGGCTCCCAGCCGCCTTCGGGAAAGAGCGCCGCGAGCGCCACCGCGACACACACAGCGGGCGCGCCGAGGAGGAGCACAGCGCGTGGCGAGCGCCCCAGCACCGAGCAGGTGAGAGCCAGCAGCGCCAGCAGCAGTCCCGCGACGGGGCTGCCGAGCGCACAGAGCGCGGCGAGCAGCACGGCGAATCCCGCGCGCCCGCGCACGAACACGAGGACGGCAGCCACGGCGAAGGTGACGCCCAGCGCGAACGTCAGCCGCCCGATCCAGATGTCCGCCACGGCGTCCAGCGCGAACCACACCGCACCCCAGCGCGCCGCCTCGCCGTAGAGATGTCGCAGGAGCCGTTCGCACAGCACGGCAGAGGCGAGCACCGAGAGCGCCGCGACGGTGCGCATCCCCAGCAGCGCGGCGAGCGGCGGGAAGGTGAGGCTGTAGCCGGGCAGCGCGTGGCCGGCGTACCAGTGCTCGTCCCACACGGCGAACCCCACCTGGCGGAAGAGGCTGACGCGGTACACCTGCGCGGCGAGGTCCGGCGTGCGCGGGTCAACCAACAGCCACAGCGCCACACCGACACCCGCGACCAGCAGCGCCCAGGGCACCGGCAGCTCAGAGCTCCTGCGGCGGTGGCCAGCCTCGTGACGGCGAGCGCGGGCGTATGCTGTCTGCGCCCCCATGAGGGTCCCGAGTATGGCGCTCGGCGCGGCGAGCCGGCGGCGCTGAGCGGCACGCCGGGAAGACCGTCCAGGGCCCGGTGGCTACCCCACCGGACCCCGGCACACACGCGAAGCCTCTTCGGCCTGTTGCGCGGGTCTGTACCTGTGTCAACAGTCCAAGCGCCTGGAAGTAGCTGTCCGCGGGCAGCAGCCGGCAGCGTGTGAGCGGCGCCGACTGCTGAGCGCCCTCCGGCGCGGCCTGCTCGATAATGGGGCGCGATGCCCACCCGCTCGACCGCACATCCGGCAGCCCAAACAGCGCCTCCAGTGCAGACGCGAGCCCGCCGGGTAGCGCATCCGCTGCAGGCGCTCGCCCTCCTCTGCGCGTGCGCGCTGCTGGCCGGAGGCTGCTCCACCACCCATCCGCCCCCGCTTGGCGCGGCGGCGCTGGCGGAGGCCGAGACGTTCCCCTACTACCCGATCTACTGGGTGGGCCACACCTTCGGCACCTACCCGCTGACGGCGGTAGACGGCCAGAAGGGCTACAGCCCCACGATCGGCGACAGCGTCTACTACGGCGACTGCGTGCGCCAGCCGAGCATCCTCGGCGGGGGCAGCTGCATGCTGCCGCTGCAGGTCACGACGGTGATCTACCGGCTGCACTCCAACAGGACGCTGGGGCCGCAGCGCAACACGGTGATCCGCGGGGTGCCGGCCGTGATCTACGACGAAGGGCGATCGATCGAGCTCTACAGCGGCCGCCAGGCGATCGACGTGTTCTCCGACACCCTCGCGCACGCTACGAGCGCGGCGCGGGCGCTGCGCCCGCTCAACGCTCCCGGCTCCGCCATCGGGCCGCTGCCCCGGCCGGTGTACTGCCCGGGTCTGTTCGGTGGGCAGTCCGCGCGTGTGCGGGCGGTAATGGACAACCTGCCCGGACACGCCTGTCAGCAGGCGCGAGCGGTCGAAGCGCTCAACAAGCGCCTCTCCTCCAAGTAGGCGGACGACGGGCGGACGACGGGCGAGCGACGGGCAGGCGGCGGCCGGGCTATCCCGGTACAACGGGTGCGAGCGGCTTGCCGATCTCGCGGCGCAGGCCGAGGAACGCGAGGGTGCCGATCCCAGCGGGTAGCCACAGCGAGATGGCGCGGTAGGTGAGGACCCCCGCCAGTGCCTCCCCCGCGGGGTGGACGCCGAACAGCAGCAGCATCCCGAACAGGCCGCCTTCGACGGCGACGAGGCCGCCGGGGATGGGGATCGAGTTGGCGAGCATCCCCACCAGGTAGGCCATCGCGACCGCCCAGAAGGACGGCGTGGGACCGAACGCCGCCAGGCAGGCGTAGAGGGTGAGGTTGTCGAACAGCCAGTACCCGACCGAGCCCAGCAGACGCCAGTCGTGAGCGCGGATCAGCTGGACCGCTTCGTGCACGCCGTCGCTCACGGCGGTCAACGCGACGGCGGTGCGCTCCCCCAGCCGTTTGCGATCGGTCAGCACCTGCGCCCACTTCGCGATGGCCAGCACCGCGGCGATGGTGGCGAGTGCGAGCAGCGCCGGCAGCAGTGTCAGCAGCGGGTTGCGTGAGCCCGGCAGCAGGCCGAGCCACATCGGTATCCCGATCGCCGCCGTCGCGCCCACGTTGACAGCCGAGGTCAACACGAAGAGCAGCACCGAGCGCCTGGCCACGCGCTCGACCGAGACGCCCTTGCTGCGCAGCACCCACGCGCCCAGCGCGATCCCGCCGATGCCGCTCGCCGAGACGACCGAGTTGACCGCCAGCTCCGCGAGCGACAGGCGGTAGCTCAGCTGACGGCTGAGCCTGCCGAAGACCAGCCCGAACAGCACGACGTAGCCGGCGCAGGAGAGCAGCTCCAGCGCGATCGCCAGCGCCACCCACCCCGGGCTGGCATCGGTGATGCGCTCGGCGACCGAGCGCAGGCCGGGCACCGCCAACAGCAGCGCGATCAGCAGCATGAAGAAGACCGCCAGCCCGATCAGGTTGTTGCGCAGCCTGCGCGAGTGGACCGCCAGCTCGTCGCTCTCTGACCCATCGATGGAGATCGTCTGTGTCGGCATGCTCTTCGACCTTAGTGAGAACTGCGCACACCACGGGCGTTGCGCGCGGACCCAGACCGCTCTCCCCACTCTGCCCGCCGGGGCGGACGTCGAGGCTCAAGCGGCGGACGCCGAGGCGCCGTGCCGGCGCGCCTGCTGGCGAAAGCGCGCCGGGGACACCCCGAAGCGACGGCGGTACGCCGCGGCGAAGTGGGCGGCGTTGCGGTACCCGACGAGCCGCGCGACGTCGCGAATCGGGATCGCCTGCCCGGCAAGCAGCTCCGCCGCCGCGCTCATGCGCCGCGCCACCAGGTCCTCGTGGAAGGTCAGCTCGCCGAACTGGGCGTACGCGCGCTGCAGCTGGCGCGAGGAGCACGACAGCGCCTGGGACACCGTCTCGAGCGTCAGGTCGCGGCGGTAGTGGCGCGCGACGATGACTCTCGCCTGGAGATAGAGGCGACGGCGCTCACTGAGGGTGGTAGCACGCACCTCTCCTATTCCGACCCGGCCGCCGGAACGGGACACCGAACAGAATCCTCACGCGCCCGCGCCACTGCGCACCCACCTGCAGCCGCGGCGCGCCCTCGCGGGCGTCCTCGCCACGCGCGGCTCCCGCCGCGCCCGCCCCTGCGGGCGCCTCTCCCCTCACCCCTCCTCGCCCAGTTCGAGCACCGCCAGGAACGCCTCCTGGGGCACCTCCACGCGGCCGACCTGCTTCATCCGCTTCTTGCCCTCCTTCTGCTTCTCCAGGAGCTTGCGCTTGCGCGTGATGTCGCCGCCATAGCACTTGGCGATGACGTCCTTGCGGAATGCCTTGACGGTCTCCCGCGCGATCACGTGCGAGCCGATGGCGGCCTGGATGGGGACGTCGTACTGCTGGCGGGGGATGCGCCGGCGCAGCTTTTCGGTGAGCGTGCGGCCCATGTCGTAGGCCTTCTCGCGGTGGACCACCATCGAGAGCGCGTCCACCGGGTCGCCGGCGAGCAGCACGTCGAGCTTGACGAGGTCGGAGGGGCGCATGCCGCTCAGCTCGTAGTCCAGCGAGGCGTAGCCGCGCGTGCGCGACTTGAGCTGGTCGAAGAAGTCGAGCACGATTTCCGCGAGCGGCAGCTCGTAGGTCAGCTGCACGCGCTCGGGGGACAGGTAGTGCATGCCCGCGTGCTCGCCACGGCGTTCCTGGCAGAGCTCCATGATCGCGCCGACGTACTCGCGCGGGGCGATCAGCTGGGCGGTGATGAAGGGCTCGCGGATCTCGGCGATGGTGCCCGGGTCGGGCATGTCGGAGGGGTTGTGCACCTCCAGGGCCTCGCCGCTGGTCAGGGTGACGTCGAACTCCACCGAGGGCATGGTGGCCATCAGCTCCAGGTCGTACTCGCGCTCCAGGCGCTCGCGCACAATGTCCATGTGCAGCAGGCCGAGGAAGCCGCAGCGAAAGCCGAAGCCCAGCGCGTCGCTGGTCTCGGGCTCCCAGGAGAGGGCGGCGTCGTTGAGCGTGAGCTTCTCCAAGGCGTCGCGCAGGTCGGGGTAGGAGTCGGAGTCGATCGGGAACAGCCCGCAGAACACCATCGGCTTGACCTCGCGGTAGCCGGGCAGCGCGTCGGTGGCTTCGGCGACGCTCGCGGCCGAGGCGGCGCGACGGCGGACTGTCAACGTGTCTCCGACCCGCAGCAGCGTGACGTCCTTGATACCCGTGATCAGATACCCCACCTCCCCCGCCGCGAGCTGGTCGGTGGGGACCATCTGCGGCGAGAAGCAGCCGATGTCGTCGATGTCGGCGTGCGTGTCCGTCGCCATCGCGCGCAGCGCGTCACCCTTGCGGAACACCCCGTCGACCACGCGGATGTAGGCGATCACGCCGCGGTACTGGTCGAACTCGCTGTCGAAGATCAGCGCGCGGGGCGGCGCCTGCGGATCGCCCGCGGGCGGCGGCACGCGCGCGACCAGCTCCTCCAGCACCTCCGGCACACCGGCGCCGGTCTTGCCACTGATGCGCAGGATCCCCTCGGGCGGCTCGCCCAGCAGATCCGCCACTTCGCCCGCCACGCGCTCGGGCTCGGCTCCGGGCAGGTCCAGCTTGTTCAGGCAAGGGATCAGCTCGAGGCCCGCCTCCACAGCGAGGTAGGTGTTGGCAACCGTCTGCGCCTCCACCCCCTGCGAGGCGTCCACGACGAGCAGCGCCCCCTCGCAGGCCTGGAGCGAGCGCGACACCTCGTAAGTGAAGTCCACGTGGCCGGGCGTGTCGATCAGGTGCAGCTGGTAGGTCTCCCCGTCGCGCTCCGATTTGAAGAACACGCGCACCGCCTGCGCCTTGATGGTGATCCCGCGCTCGCGCTCGAGGTCCATCGAGTCCAGGAGCTGCGCGCGCATCTCGCGCGCGGCCACCGTGTGGGTCAGCTCGAGGATGCGATCCGCCAGGGTCGACTTGCCGTGGTCGATGTGGGCGATGATCGAGAAGTTGCGTATGTGCGCCTGGTCCATGGGCCTAGAGAGATTAGAAGGGGCTCGGGTGCGCTAGCGTTCATGGTCCGGCGGATCGCCAACTCGACCGGGACCCGCAAGGGTCCAGCCGCGCCACGCGTCGACCCTTGGGTCGGCGGCCAGTCCGGTGGTCGGGAGTGTCATGCCGCCCAGGCGAGACACAGTCCTGGGACGTAGTAGTAAAGCGGCGATCTATGTCCGGGCAGTCCGGGCGGGCCTTCGGGCTCGCCCGGCCGCATTCTGACCTCAGGCCCGCCCGAACCGCCCCATGATCAGCCTGCGCACCTGGTGGGCCTCGGGGATGTGCATCACGAGCACCGCGCGCGAGTACACCAGCAGGCCGGCGCCGGCGGCCCCACCCACGCTGATGATCTGACCGGGCAAGGACGTGCCGAAGAGGTAGTTCAGCGCGTACCACACGACCCAGGACACACCGGCGAGCAGCGCGGAGGCAACGAGGATGCGCGCGGTGATCATCGCCGTCTGTGCGCCTTCCAGGCGACCGTTCAGCCCCGTGCGCAGCCGGGTGAACTGCATGACCGTCATCACGAGGTTGGCGGCCAGCGTGCCGATTATCAGGCCGGCGATCCCCAGCGGCTTGTAGAGACCTACGGAGACGATCACGTCCACGACGATGTTGACCGCCGCCAGGCGCATCGGGATCCAGGGGCGCTGGACCGCGAAGAAGGTGCGCGTGAGCAGCAGGTTCAGGCCGCCGAAGGGCAGGCTGAAGGCGAACCAGAACAGCGCGATCGAGGCCAGTTCGGTCGAGCGGGGCGTGAACGCGTAGCGCTGGAAGAGCAGGCGGATGATCGGCGTCGCGAGCACGAGCATGAACGCCGCGGAGGGGATCAGCAGGAGGTTGATCTGCCGCATCCCCGCGCCGACGGTGCGCCGCATCCCCGCAGTGTCGCGGCGCGAGGCGAGGCGGCTCAGCACGGGGAACAGCACCGTCGCTACGGCGACGCTGAACATCCCCTGGGGCAGCATGTAGACGCGAAACGCGGTGTTGATCGCGGCCGGCCCTTCGGCGGTGACGAGCGTGCCGAAGGCGGAGTTGATGAGCTGGTCGAGGTTCACGATCCCCAGGCCGATCGTCACCGGCAGCATCAACAGGAAGACCCGCTTGATGCGGGGATCGCGCCAGTCGAGGTGGAACTGCAGGCGGAAGTCGATCCGCCCGAGCGCGCCGAGCACCATCAAAAACTGCACCGCGGTGGCCAGCAAGATCGCGATCGCCAGGGCGTAGACCCCGTTTTCGCCGTGGAAATGAGGATGCAGCACCACCAGCAGCACGATGATCACCACGTTCCACACCGCCGGCGAGATCGCCTGAACGGTGAAGTGGTCGTAGGACTGCAGGATCCCCACGATCAGCCCCATCAGCCCGAGCAGCAGCACGACCGGAAAGAGCACCTGCGAGAGACCCACGGTGAGCGCGACGGTGGCGCTGCTGAAGGTCGGGCCGATGAACAGCGGCATGATCAGGCCGGCGGCGAGGATGAAGAACGCGGTGATCGCGCTGAGCGCGAGCAGCATGATCCAGAACAGCGTCGAGGCCAGGCGCAGGGCCTCGCGGCGGCGCCCCTGCTCGAGCA
>Ga0209415_10015701_pt1 | contig 12246 bp, 10 predicted proteins | sample PeaSoiSIISIP2007_FD_187696 | JGI IMG/M metagenome (GOLD analysis project Ga0209415, IMG submission 187696) | Peat soil microbial communities from Weissenstadt, Germany - SII-SIP-2007 (SPAdes) (version 2) | ecosystem: Environmental > Terrestrial > Soil > Wetlands > Peat | place: Germany... | reverse complement strand
TGCTGGATGAGGAACGGCTCGACCACGTCCTCGAGGGTGTCGCGCGGCTCGGAGAGCGCGGCGGCGAGTGCCTCCACTCCGACGGGACCGCCGTTGTAATTGTCGATGACCACCGAGAGGTAACGCCGATCCATGTTGTCGAGCCCCGCCTCGTCGACCTCGAGCCTCTGGCACGCTTCCCTCACCCGATCCACGTCGACGCGACCCGTGCCGAGCACCTCGGCGAAGTCACGGATGCGCCGGAACAGCCGGTTGGCGACGCGCGGCGTCCCGCGCGAGCGGCTCGCGATCTCCCGCGCGGCGGCAGGATCCATCTCGACCCCGAGGAGCTTCGCGGTCCGCGTGACGATCCGCGCGAGGTCTTCCGGCGGATAGAAGTCCAGACGCACGACGTGCCCGAAGCGCGAGAAGAGCGGGGCGGTCAGCAGGCCCGTGCGCGTGGTGGCGCCGACGAGCGTGAACGGCTGGAGCGGGATCTGGACGGCGCTCGCGAACGCGCCCTCGCCCGTCATGATGTCGATCACCGAGTCGTCGAGGGCGGGGTAGAGGCTCTCCTCGACAACGGGGTTCAGGCGGTGGATCTCGTCGATGAACAGGATGTCGTTCTTCTGGAGCTTCGTGGTCAGGAGCGCAGCGAGCGCGCCCTTGTGCTCGATCACCGGGCCGCTGGTGCCGACGAGCTGCACGTCCATCTCGTGCGCCAGGATGTGAGCGAGCGTCGTCTTGCCCAGCCCCGGAGGCCCGCACAGAAGGATGTGGTCCAGCGGCTCGCCTCGCCGGCGCGTCGCCTCGACGAAGATGCGAAGGTTGTCCTTGTGCTTCGTCTGGCCGATGTAGTCCTCGAACGTGCGAGGGCGGAGAGCGCGATCGAAGCTCGCGTCGTCCCCGCGGACCGCGCCATCGCCGGGCCGCGCCGGCCGCAGCTCGTGCTTCGCGGCGTCGGGACGCTTGGGCATCGGATCGACCGAGCGGACTCTCAGCCCAGCCGGGCGAGGTAGTCTCCGATGGCGGGCAGCGGGAGGACCTCGCTCACGACGCCGGCCCGGACCGCCGCGCCCGGCATCCCGTTGACGATCGCCGTCTCCTGCGACTCCGCGATGACGACGCCCCCCGCGTCACGGATGGCGCGCGCGCCCTCGACTCCGTCATCCCCCATCCCGGTGAGGATGACGCCGATCGCGCGCGCCCCGAGCTTCGCGACGCTCTTGAACAGGCGGTCCGCGCTGGGGACGTAGCGATCGGACGGCGTCGGAGCCTCGACACGCAGCTTCAGCTCGACGCCCTCCTGGAAGAGGGTCATGCACTTGCGCCCCGGACAGACGAAGCCAGTGCCCCGCGCGACGGGATCGCCATCGCTCGCCTCGGCGATGTGCACGGGGCCGCGCTTGTCGAGCCGCTCGGCGAACGTGCGCGTGAACTTGTCCGGCATGTGCTGCGCCACGACGAACGCCGCGGGGCTGTTCGCCGGAAGCTTCTTGAAGATATGGAGGAGCGCGCTCGGCCCGCCGGTGGAGCTGGCGATCGCCACGAGCTGCTTTGGCGCGCGGTACACGGTCGGACGCACCTGGACGGTGTCGAACGTGCCCGAGTCGCCCTCGGGCCCGAACGCGCCGCTCGTCCGACGGGTCCGCGGCGTGGGCACGAACGACGTGCGCAGCGAGCGCACGAGGAGCACCTTCTGCAGGATCCCGTCCCGCACCTCGGTCGCGTCCGGGCTGAGCCGCTCGGGCTTGGGCACGAAGTCGAGCGCGCCGAGGTCGAGCGCCTTGAAGACGTTCTCCCGCTGCGAGTAGCTGCTGACGACGATGACGGGGGTGGGCGCCCGGGCCATCAGGATGCGCAGGAACGTGAAGCCATCCATGCGAGGCATCTCGAGGTCCAACGTGATGACGTCGGGCTTCAGGAGCGTGACGAGCTTGAGGGCTTCCTCGCCGTCCGCGGCCTTGCCGATGACCTCGACGCCCGGATGGCCTGCGAACACGTCCGCGATGTTGCGACGGTTGTACGCCGAGTCGTCGACGACGAGGACCCGGACGGGCCCGGGGGCGGTTGCGCTGGAGGTCATTAGGTCGTCGGGGGTCCCGGAGCCGAGGTCGGCTTTCGGTAAACGAGGTCGTCTCGCAAGTGTAATAGCTCAAATGCCGTCGACACGTTCAGCAGTGACTCCGAATGCCCGAGCAGGAGCACCCCGCCGGGATTCAGGCGCTCGTAGAGGTGCTCGATCGCCGTCCGCCGCGCCCGGGCGTCGAAATAGATGAGAACATTCCGGCAGAAGATGGCGTCGACGCTGCCGACGACGTGGAGGCGATCGTCGTCGAGCAGGTTCATCTGGCCGAAATGGCAGAGCTGGCGGAGGGACTCGGAGACCTGCCAGGCGCCGCGGCACCCCGTGAAGAACTCACTGCGCACGTCGGGCGGCGTCGTGCGGAAGCTGCTCTCGCCGTACACGCCCCTGCGTGCGGCAGCGACGCATCGGCGCGAGATGTCGGAACCGTAGATCCGGACGTCCCACTTCTCCGACCCGTCTCCTTGTGCTGGTCCTTGTGCGGGCGACCGTTCGGCCTCCGCCCCCGTCCCAGTCGAGAAGAGACCCGCCTGGCGCACGAGCATCCCGATCGTGTACGCCTCTTCGCCGGTCGAGCACCCCGCGCTCCAGATGGCGAGTCGGCGCTTGGGTCTGGCCATGTCGCGCAGCATCGGCAAGAGCTCGTTCTGGAACGCGCGCAGCTGCCTCTCCTCGCGGAAGAAGTACGTCTCGTTCGTCGTCAACAGGTCGATGGCCTCGTCCCACTCGGCGGCGGCGTGAGCGCCGAAGCGCAGGTAGCGGTGGTACTCGGCGAAGTTCGCGAGGTTCAGCACCATCAGGCGCTCGCGCAGGCGGCGCTCGACGGCGAAGCGCATCTCGCGGCCGAAATCGAGGCCCGCTCTCGAGGCGAAGAGGTCCCGCAGCAGGCGGTACTCGTCCGGCTTCAGGGGAGTTCCGTCGCCCGGTGAAGTCCCCCGGCGCACCTAGTGGCCTCCCTTGGTGCCCCTCTCGGCGCCCGGACCCTCGCTGCCCTCGGACGAGCGGGGATAGTCGCTGGGCGGTCGGAGACTCACGGCCGAGCCGATCGCGGCCCGGACCGTCGGGTCCTTCTCCCGGTCGTAGCGTGCCCGGAGGAGTCCCTCCGCGCCGGCGCCCCCGTCTTGCCCGAGCAGCTCGGCCGCGAGGCGGCGCACCTCCCACGAGGAGTGGTCGAGGCACAGGCCCATCCGCGCGAGGGCGCGCGGCCCAGGCTCGGCGCCGACGAGCGACAGGGCGAGCTTGACGACTTCCGGATCGGCATGATCGAGCGCGGCGAACAGCGCGTCCTCGCTCGCCATCACGAGATTGGCCGGCGGGTGGCCCGAGCCCCGGGACACGGCGATCTGCCCGATGGCCTCGACGGCAGCGCAGGCCATGGCGGGGTCGGGGTGCGTGACGAGTGGACGGGCGGAGGCCAGCGCGCGCGCCGGGTCTGCGTCGCCGAGCGCGCGAAGGGCGGTGCCCGCGAACACGGGGTCACGCGTGTCGGCCACGACGCCGATGAGCGCCTCGGGACGCCTGAGCCGGCCGAGCGCTCGCGCGGCGGCGAGCTGCACCTCGTGCTCCTCGTCCGCCAGGGCGAAGACGACAGCGTCCGCGGCCGCATCGCCGCCGGCCTGGGCGAGCGCGTCGACCGCCGCGCGCCGGACCTCCGAGTGGTGATGGGAGAGCGCGCGCTTCAGGAGCGTCACGTCACGATCGTCGAGGGCGCGCGTCGACGCGATGGCCCCCAGGAGAACGCACCCGAGCTCGAGCGGGTCCTCGCCGAGGCTCGAGTCCTCGAGCAGGGCGCGCGCGGCGTCGACGTGGCGCGCGGCAATCTCCGAGACTGCGCTCGTCGCCGTCGCCGCCACGCGCTCGTCGGCGTGTGAGCGGAGGCTGGCCACGCGCCGGAGATCGCTCGCGTCGCCCAGCGGACCCAGCGCCTCGATCGCGCTGGCCACGACGTCGAGGGAGTCGTCCTCGAGCCCCTCGCGGAGCGCGGCGCGTACCTCCGCGACGTTGGCTCCCTCGAGGGAGGCGGTGAATGCCAGCGCGGCCGCCCGGACGCTGGGTCGCGCGGCGCGCGCCGCCGCGAGGACGGGCGCCGCCGCGGCGGCCCCGTACAGCCTCAGCGCGAGGTCCGCGCGCTCGGCGACCTCGTCGTCGCCGAGGGCCTCGGCGAGGGCGCCAACGTCCTCTTCTTGACGCAACAGGCCCAAGATGAGGAGCGCGCCGCCCCGCGCCCGGGGATCCTCGGCATCCCGGACGGCCCGACGAGCGTTCGCGCACCCCGCGGACTGCGTGTCCGCGCGCACCCGATCGAGGAACGAGTCGTCGTCTGGTCCGCGGGCGATGAGGTCGCCCAGCGCGACGATGGCCTCGCGTGAGATGGTCGGCGACGAGTCACCCGTCGCGCGCGCGAGCGCGCTCACGGCGGCCGGTTCGCCGGAGCCCGCCGCGGCGGCGATCGCGTATCGCCGGAGCAAGGGATCCTTCGCGCAGGGCTCGAAGACGCTCCACGGGAGCTGCGCGTCGAGGCGCGCGAGCGAGTCGAGCGCCGCGATCTTCAGGAAGGCGTCGCTCGTCAAAAGAGCAGACGCGAGGGCGTGCGTCGCAAGCGCCCGGGACTCCTCCCCGGCCATCGCCGCGCTGCCCAGCGCCTCGGCCGCGGCGGCGCGCACGTTCTCGTCCTCGTCGCCGAGCGCGCTCGCGAGGGCCGCAGTACCACGGGCGTCGGGGACGCCCCCGAGCACCTCGATGGCGAGCTTGCGGGCGTCTTCGTCGATCCTGTCGAGCGCCTCGATTGTCGCGCCCACGGCGTCCGGCCCGATGGCGACGAGCGCTTCCACGGCCGCGTTGCGGAGCCCGATGTTGAAGTCGTCCTCGAGCGCCGCGACGAGCGTGGCCACGGTCTCCTCGCGCTGCTCGAGGACGGGCGCGACCGTCGCCGCCTCCTTCCGGACGCGCCAGTCGTCGTCGCCCAGGGCGCGGAGGAGCAGCTCGCACGCCTCGCGGCCTTCGACCTTGGCGATCTGGTGCACCGCGATCCGGCGCGCCTCGGGCTCGGTCTGGTGCAGCAGCCAGCTGACGGCGGCGGCGGCCTCGCTCACGTCGGCGCCCCCCGTGGCGGGCCGAGCGACGGCGCCCTCTGGCTGGTCCGACCGGAGGCGGCGAGGGGGTCGGTGATGTCGCGCATCGTCACCGTGTCGAGGACGAACACCAGCCCTCCGTCGTGGCTGGTGACCCCGGCGATGCCACGCTTCTCTTCGCCCCCGAGAGCGGGCGCGGGTCGCAAGTCGATCCCGCCCGTGCCGAAGACGCCGGTCACAGAGTCGACCACCAGGGCCGCCATGCGCCCGGCAACGTCGACCACGATCCACTTCGTCTTGCGCGTCGCCTCCGCGGGAGGCATGGCGAACCGGGCTCGGAGGTCGACCACGGGGACCACGTCGCCCCGGTAGTCGGCGACGCCGACGCACGCCGGCGGCGCGTGCGGGAGCACGACGACGGGCAGAGGATTGGCGATCTCCTTCACGCTCGCGATCGCGACAGCATACCGTACGTTCCCCAGGGAGAATCCGACCAGGTTCTTCAAAGGATCGTGGCGGTAACGGGCGCGGGGCATCGCAATCGTCTCCAGGTTCGCGGTTCGCGCGTGCGCGTCGGCTCAGGGGGAGTCGAGGATGGGATGAAGATCGAGCAGGATGAGGACGATCCCGTCCCCGTTGGCCGGCCTGCCTATGCCGGCGATGTGCGCCGGCTGCTCGCCTCCGAGGGCGTTCGCGGGCTCGATCTCGTCTGCGGCCAGCCTCCACACCTGGCGCACCTCGTCCACCAGCAAGCCGATCTGTTCGCCTCGGCCGACATCGGCGAGCAGGATACGGGCCTTCCTGTCCGGCAGCCCGTCGACGGTCGCTTCGGGGAGGCGAAAGCGCCGGCGTAGGTCGACCACCGTGACCAGCCTGCCCCTCACGCTGACGACGCCGAGCACCGTGGGGGAAGCCCGCGGCACCTCCGTGATGGGCGGCGGCTTGAGGATCTCGGCGACGTGCGCGATTCGGACGGCGTAGTCCTCTCCAGCCAGGGCGAACGCCAGGTACTCGGTTCGCGCCCCCATCTCGCCCGCGCGGCGCGCCGCGCGCTTCTCGGTCCGTGCCTTCGAGACCAACGCCACGGCTCACGCCCTCCTTGCGGCCGGCTGCCACGGGAGGAACCGCGCCTCGCCGGGTGAGAGGACCTCTTCGACGAGCGCCGCGACGTCGAGCACCAGCGCCACGCGCTGATCGCCGAGCTCCGTCGCGCCCACGAAGCCGCGCACGCCCTTGAGGGACGGGCCGAGCGCCTTGATGACGATGTCCCTCTGACCGACGATCTCGTCGACGACGAAGCCGAGGCGACGCGTCGCGACCTGCGCGATGACCACGTACTCCCGCGCGCGTCGGGTGGACGGCAACCCGAAGAGGCGATCGAGGCGGCAGATGGGAAGCGACGCGCCGCGCACCGTCAGCACCTCGCGCGAGTCGACCGCGCGCACCTGCGACCCGTCCAGCAGGATTGCCTCGTCGACGCTCGCGAGCGGGACGGCGAAGAGCCGCCCGGCGATCTCGACCAGGAGGACGTTGATGATGGCGAGCGTGATCGGCAATGTGATCGTGATCTTCGTTCCGATCCCCACCTCGCTCGCGATGTCGACGACCCCGCCGAGCTTCGCGATGTTCGTCTTGACGACGTCGAGCCCGACGCCGCGGCCGCTCATGTCGGTGGCCACGTCGCGGGTCGTGAACCCGGGCATGAAGACGAGCGCGAAGATCTCGCGCGGCGAGAGGTCGGCGGCCTCCTCGGCGGTGATGATGGCCCGCCGGACCGCGGCGGCCGCGATGACCCTCGGATCCATCCCTGCGCCGTCGTCCTCGACCTCGATGACGACGTGGTTGCCCTTCTGGAAGGCATTGAGGGCGATGGTCCCGATGGGCGGCTTGCCGACCCGCAGACGATCGGCGCGTATCTCGATCGCGTGATCGATCGCGTTGCGGATCATGTGCATGAGCGGATCGCTGAGCTCCTCGACGATGAGCTTGTCGATCTCGGTCTCGGCGCCCGTCACGACCAGGTTGACCTCCTTGCCGAGCTCGCGCGAGATCTGGCGGACCACGCGGGCCAGCTTGTCGAAGACCTGTCCGAGCGGGACCATGCGGACCTCGAGGATCCCGCCCTGCATCTGCGCGAGGTGCCGATCGAAGTCGCGGTTCAAGCGCTGGAGCTCCATCGCGAGCTTCGACGGGTCGGCCGCGCGCGACCGCGCCCGCTCGCTGAGCCGCGTGATCCCCGTCTTGACGATGGCGAGCTCGCCGACGATCGTCATCAGGAGATCGAGCTTGCGGATGTCGACGCGCACGGTCTGGCTCACCGACCGCAGCGACATGTCGCCTGCAGCGCCGCGCGCCGCCGTACCTCCGCGCGTCGGGTGAGCGGGCGCGGCGACCGCCATCGCGTCGCCGGACGACGTCGCGTCCGGCACACGCGCCTCCCCGGAACCGCGCGCCGGAGGCGTCGCGACCACGCCGGGCGGCGGCTCCGCCGGCATGTGCCCGGAAGCGACCGTCGAGGCCGGGGCCTCCGGCGCAGGCGTGACGGCGGGCGCCCCGGACGCGCGCGCCGCGGCGGGGAGCGCGCTCGTCGCCGCGGCGCGGCGCCGCACTTCCTCGATGACGACGTTCGGCCCGGTGATTGCGCCGCGCAAGACCTCCGCGGTCCCGCGGCCCGCCATCAGGATCTCGAGCTCGATCGTGTCGACGTCGGCGCCCGACCCTGTGGGCAGGTACGTGATGATCTCGCCGTGCGGCCGGGCGCTCGCCTTGAGCTCGTCGAGCGCGCTGTCGATCGTGGCCAGCGCGAAGCGCACCTTGATACGAAAGAGGCTCATCCCCTGCTGGATGTTGCTCCGGAGGCGGTGCTCCTCGTACTCCGTCAGGACTCCGAAGAGCGCGGGGTCGAGATCGTATTGCGCCACGGCGCCGCCGGCGCCGCCCGTCGGCCGCTGCGACGTCTGCCCGAGCGCCGCGAGGAGCTCCTCGATCTCCGAGGAAGGCTCCTCGCCGTCGCCTTTCTCCGCCGAGAGCACCCGGGAATAGAGCCCCACCGCGCGGAAGAGCAGATCGAGCAAGCCCGCGGTCAGCTCGAGGCGTCCCAGCCGCAAGTCGTCGAGGACGTCCTCGAGCTCGTGCGACAGCCCCGCCATCCGGGTCACGCCGAAGAGCGCGGAGAGCCCCTTCAGCGTGTGAACGCCACGAAAGACGTCGTTGACGAGCTCGGCGTCGGTCCGGCCGTGCTTCAGCGCTTTGTCGAGGGCGAGGAGATCGCGGCCGAGGCCGTCGACGAGCTCCTGCGCCTCGCTGAAGAACTCGTCGCGGGCCTTGTCCCCGCCACTATCGCGACCCCCTCCGCCTTCGGCCATGGGGTCATGAACCGCGCCCGGGCTCACCCGGGGCGGGCTCGCGCAGCGCAGGCTTCCCCGCGACGAGGAGGCGCTCGCAGGTCTGGCGCAGCTGCTCGGGGGTGAAGGGCTTCGCGAGGTACGCGTTCGCGCCGAGGGCGATGCCCCGGTCGACGTCCTGCTCGCCGCGAAGGCTGGAGATGATCAGGAGAGGCGTCGTGTGATGGTGGGCCGACTTGCGGATGAATCGGATGAGCTCGAGGCCGTTGATGTCGGCCATGTTGATGTCGGTGACGATGAGGTCGTACGGACCGCGCGGAAGCAGGCGCATCGCGTCGAACCCGCAGCTCGCCTCGACGACCGTGACCGCGCCGTGCGTCGCAGCGAACTCGGGCGCCTCGAGGACCGCCCGGACGAATGCCCGGACCGACACCGAGTCTTCGACCACGAGGACACTTCGCATGGATAACGGCAGAATACTATGAAGACGGCGGGCGTGCGAAATGGGGGTCGTGTACGCTAGAGCCCCCAGGTGCCACAGCGTGTCTCTTCTGCCTGCGATGTCCACGCCGCCGGCTACCGCCGCCATCCTCGTCATCGGAGACGAGATCCTCTCGGGCAAGGTGGAGGAGGCGAACATCCCCGTCCTGGCGCGCGCGCTCCGGCAGCTCGGCATCCTGCTCCGCCGCGTCGTCGTCGTGATGGATGACGTCGAGACCATCGCCCGCGAGGTCGCTCTGCTCTCCCGAGAGCACGACTGGGTGTTCACAAGCGGAGGCGTCGGGCCGACCCACGACGACGTGACCATCGAGGCCGTGGCCAAGGCGTTCGGGGTGCGCGTCGTCGCGTCTCCGGAGATGGAGGCGATGCTCCGCGCGCACTACAGGGAGCGCTGCACCGACGGCCACCTCCGGATGGCGCTCGTCCCGGAGGGGGCGACGCTCGAGGTCACGGAGGAGGTCCGGTGGCCGACCATCCGCCTCCGCAACACGTGGCTCATGCCCGGCATCCCCGAGGTGTTCCGGATGAAGCTGCCGGTCGTCGTGGCCCGGCTCGCAGCGGCGAAGGCCACGCCGTTCGTGTCGCGCGCGGTCTACGTCAAGATGGACGAAGGCGAGCTCAAGGCGCTCCTCGACCGCGTCGTCGCCGCGTTCGCGGACGTGTCGGTGGGCTCGTACCCGAAGTGGCTCGACCCGACGTACCGTACGAAGCTCACGTTCGACGGCCGCGACGAGACCCGCGTCCTCGCGGCGCGCGACGCGTTCGTGGCCCTCCTGCCGCCCGGCGAGCCGCAGCGAATCGAGTAGCGCTCACGCGCGTGGCAAGCACCCCACGCATACGAAGACGCGTGGCGCGTCGCGTCCGTCGCCGATTCCTAGATGGGCACGCGTGCCCGGCGGCAGCTCGTTCTCGCACCGCGCGCACGTCGCGGGCGCCGCGAGGGTAACCTCCTGGAACGCCAGGACCCCTGCCAGCGGATCGTGCTGCTCCATTCGCTTCTTCAGCCGCTCGCGCTCCCGTTCGAGGTGCCCGGCCGCGCGCTTGAGGCCCTCCTCGACGTTCTCGGTCGCCGCATCGGCTACCTCGAGCGCATCTTCCAGGATCGTCCGTACGAGGTTCGAGACGGGAACGCGCAGGTTCTCGGCAAAGCGCTTCAGCTCGCGCTCGAGGACCGCCGGTACGCGGGTGTGCAGCACCCGCTCCTTCCTCGACTCCTTCGCATCCTTTGCATCGGGCGCCTCCGGCTGCGCCCTCAAGTCGGGGGGGTTCGGGCCGGGAGACCCCTGCTCGGGCTGCACGCGCTGCGTGCGCTCCGTGCCTTGCTCTTCTTGTATCACGACGTGATACATATGGCCTGGGGCCTTGGCCGTCAAGGGCTCGTCCCTCTTTCGCCCATGAGTGCCGGTAGCTAGACTAACGTCCGAGTTCGTGGCCTCCGTCCCCTCGCAGGCGAGCGCAAGCGGGCCCTCCATGTGGAAGCTGGTCATCGAGGACGACGAAGGGAATCGTACCCTCGTACCGCTCACCCGAGACCTCTACACAATCGGGAGACGGGACGGCAGCACGATCCGTCTGACCGAGCGAAACGTCTCGCGTGATCACGCGAAGCTATCGAAGAGAAACGGCATACCGGCGGAGAAGCCGGCGTTCGTCCTCGAGGATCTGACAAGCTATAACGGCGTCTTCGTCAACGGTCTGCGCATCACTCACGCGCAGGACCTGACGCAAGGTGACCTCGTCCAGATCGGGGACTATCGGATCATCCTCCAGGACGAGGTGGAGGCGAGCGCCGGCGCGCCCGCACCCGCGGCGACCGACGAATCGAAGATCACGATCCCGGGCGCGCCTTATGCCCGCGTCGCGTCGGCGGCGGTCGATCGCCCGAACCGCCTTCTCATGATCGTGGGGCCTGCGCCAGGCACCGAGTTCCCGCTGGACCGCGAGCTCTTGACCGTCGGGCGCGCGGAAGAAGCGACGATCTCGGTGAACCACAACTCGGTGTCGCGGATGCACTGCGAGGTGCGCGCGCTCGGCGAGGGGCGCTTCGAGATCGTCGATACGGGGTCGAGCAACGGCGTCCGCGTCAACGGCACAGAGCTGCGCCGCGGGATCGTCGAGCCCGGGGATCTCATCGAGCTCGGTGACGTGCGCTTCAAGTTCATCGGGGCGGGCCAGATGTTCCGCCCCACGGACAGCCAGCAGTTCGAGGTGCTGAGCGACACGACGGCGACCGACCTGATGCGGCCTCGCCGGAGCGCCGCCGCGCTGCCGCTCGCGATCTTCGCGGTCGTGGCGGTGACGGGAGGCATCGGCGCATGGGTGCACTCGCGGGCGCGCGTCGATGGCGCGGGGGCGTCGGCGTCGCAGGCCTCCGCGCGCGCTTCGTCACCCGAGCAGCAGGCGCTCGACGACGCGCGGCGGACATGCGTGACGGGCGACTGCGAGGTAGCGCGCGCGGCGCTCGAGGCCGCGATCGCCGAGTCTTCGCCGTTGCGCGGCACGCCGGAGTTCAAGGACGTGGAGAACCGATGGGCGGACCAGCTCCTCGCCCGCGCGGACGTAGAGTCCGACCCGATGAAGAAGCGGACGCTCTACCAGCGTGTCTCGCAGAGCGTGACCGCGGACCCCGCCCGCCGCAAGGTCGCCGCGGACAGGCTGCAGCAGCTCGACACGACCGCGAACACGTTCGCCACGAACCCGACGCAGCTGCCGGTCGCCATCGAGGCGCCGGTGGCGGTCGACACGCCGGCGCCGTCGCCGCGGCCGGAACCTGTGCGGAAGACCGTGCAGGTGGCCGAGCTGCCCCCCGCTCCCGCCGCAGCGGCTCCGGCTCCGGCACCCGCCTCCGCGTCTCCCCCAACGGGGTCGACGCATTCGGCCGGCGTGGACGACCGCGAGCGCCAGCTCGCTCTCCAGGGGACGCAGGACTCCAAGGTGCTCCTCAAGAAGCAGCTCGAGCCGCGCGTCTTCGGCGGCAAGGCGACGGACACCGAGATCCGCCTCCTCATCAGCACCTGCAAAGACCTGGGCGACAAGGGCTGCGTCCAGCAAGCCCGCGCCGTGTGGGCCCAGAAGCAAGCGGGGAATTAGACGCCGCACGGCGTGGGTGAAAGTACCCGACCCCGACCTCGACCCCGACCGACCCGACTCAACTCATGTCGCGGTCCTCGTGCCAGGGGACCTGCACGAGCTGGTGGGCGCCGTTCCGTTTGCGCGCGGACGAGCGGAGAGGTCGCGGGGACGAAGTAAGAGACCGCCTACACGA
>Ga0209415_10015700_pt1 | contig 12246 bp, 13 predicted proteins | sample PeaSoiSIISIP2007_FD_187696 | JGI IMG/M metagenome (GOLD analysis project Ga0209415, IMG submission 187696) | Peat soil microbial communities from Weissenstadt, Germany - SII-SIP-2007 (SPAdes) (version 2) | ecosystem: Environmental > Terrestrial > Soil > Wetlands > Peat | place: Germany... | reverse complement strand
GCGTCCGTGGCCGTCGCCTGGTGCTTTGAGGACGAAGCAACCAAGTTCACCGAGAGCGTTCTCGACCTGCTTTCGGCGGGCGCCGAAGCCCTGGTTCCTGCCATTTGGCCGGTGGAAGTCGCCAACGCTTTGCTGATTGCAGAGCGCCGTAACCGCATTGTCCTTGCCCAGGTCACGGCCCTTCTTCAGAGAATCGCGGCCCTGCCTATCGCGGTCTTCCCCATCGATCCGCCCCGCGCCTTCGACCACATCCTGCCCGTTGCGCGTCAACAGTCTTTATCCGGATACGACGCGGCCTACCTGGACCTCGCCCTGCGGCAAGGCCTCCCATTGGCCACGCTGGATGAGCAATTGCGCCGCGCGGCGAAAACAACCGGCGTCGTCCTGCTCTCGTAGTGAATGGGGAGGAAATCGAAGAAGCCTCGTGTAAGGAAGCCGGGGACAGTTCCCGGCTTCTCTTCATCAGCGGTTGATGCAGCTATGGCTGCGGGAATCCAAACATCAACCACGACTGATTGGCTACCCAATGCGGGTACAGCTCCGTCATCTGATCGAAGAGCTGCTGGTCGGAGGTCGCGGTTTTCTGCAGGCGATCGAAGTCCTGGAGGTAACGCTTGGTGTCTTGGATCGTCGAGGGAGAGTCGGGCGCGCCAGTCTTCTTGTGTCCGGCCACAACCATCGTCGGATTGAGCGCCGCTAACCGGTCTAGCGCCGCGATCCAATTCTTTCGGCTCTCGGGTGTGGTGTCGCCGACGTACATGCGGCATTGGTTGTACACAACTTCGCCAGCGGCGATCAGTCCGATCGATGGAACGTATAGGGAAGTCGAATCGGGACTATCGGTGCCGCCCTGCTCGATGATGCGCAATTCGTGGCCCTCGAGAGTGAACGAATCTCTTGAGCTCGCACTCCAGAATCCTGCTCCTTCTTCTGTTGATCGTCAATCTTAGAAAGCGGCCCCTCCTTTTGCGTTACCTCTGACCGCGCCCATACTTCACCGAGGGCTCAAAGAAGTTCGCCGGCAGCGCAATGCCCGCGGCTCTCAGTTTTTCCTCAAATCTCGGCCGGATGCCCGTGGCTGTGAACGTCCCGAGCACGCGGCCTTCCGCCGAAACTCCCTGCTTCTCGAACAGGAACACATCTTGCATGCTGACGATGTCGACTTCCATTCCGGTGATCTCGGTGATATGCGTCAAACGGCGGCTGCCATCATTGAAACGCGCAACCTGCAGCACTAGCGTCACCGCCGACGCGATCTGTCTCCTGATAGCTTTTTCGGGCAGATTCACGTTGCCCATCATGACCATGGTCTCGAGGCGGGCAATCGCATCCCGCGGACTATTCGCGTGGACCGTGGTCATGGAGCCGTCGTGGCCGGTGTTCATGGCCTGCAACATGTCGAGCGCTTCGTCGCTGCGAACCTCGCCGACGATGATGCGATTGGGGCGCATACGCAGGCTGTTGATCACCAGTTGCCGCTGCATGATGGCCCCTTTGCCGTTCACATCGGCGGGACGGCATTCCAGCCGAACCACGTGCCGTTGCTTCAGCTGCAATTCGGCGGAGTCTTCGATAGTGACGATGCGCTCTTTCTCGGAGACGTAGCCGGAGAGCACATTCAGCAGCGTCGTCTTGCCCGCGCCGGTGCCACCCGAGACCACGATGTTGAGACGAGCTTTGACGGCGCCGCGCAGCAACTCCAGCATCGGTTGCGTCAGCGTCCCCGTGGCCAGCAGATCGCGTTCGGTGATGGGGACATGCCCGAAGCGACGGATGGAAAGATGCGGGCCGTCGACCGCGGCCGGAGGCAGGACCACGTTCACGCGGGATCCGTCGGCGAGACGGGCGTCCACCATGGGAGAAGATTCGTCCACCCGCCGCCCAATCGCGGATACGATCTTCTCGATAATGCGCATCAGGTGCGCATTGTCCTTGAAGATGGTCCCGGATTCTTCGAGCATGCCCGCGCGCTCGACGTAAACCTCTTTGGCGCCATTCACCAGGATGTCGCTGATGGTGGGATCCTGGAGCAGCGGTTCGAGCGGGCCCAGACGGAAGACCTCCTCCAGGATCTCGAGCGAAAGCCGTTCTTTTTCTGGAGAACCAAATTCTGGAGCGCCTAGTGGAGTTGGCGTCTTCAAGTTCAAATTCGAAGCTAGTTCCTGAATCACGGCGTACACCTGGCGCCGTGTGTGGTCGTCGCGTTGTGTCGCCACTTTCTCCAGGTCGATGCGGTTCAACAGTTCGCGATGGATCGCGATCTTCAGGCCCTGATAGGCGCGGAAATCGAGGCCGCCGCTTTTCTTCGCCTCGCCTGAGTTCGACGGCTTTGCCACTGGCGGAGTCGACATTGGATTTCGATTTTCCTCTCCCGCGCAGGAATCTGGCGGACGGACAACATTACCGTGGAAAGTATAACCCCGGTTGGTTTTTTGGAGGCCGGTCGCGACAAGCGGAGTGTGCCGATTCTCTACTTCGTCGTTAAGGGGGCCACCCGCGTGTGCTTGCAAACCACTGTTTCTGAAACGAATAGCGGATGGCGGCGGGATGGGTGGGCTCAGAGAATAAAAAGAACTTGACATCTTGTATAGTGTTATAGTTCACTATAACACTAGAAGTCAGTGGAACGTGATCGCTCGCACCTGAATACGCGAGCGAAACCCCTGACCCGAGAGTAAAGAAGCTTTTAAGGAGAATGAAATATGAAATCCCTTGGTTTTACACTGTCCGTTGTGCTGATGTCGCTCTGCACCGTGGCTTTTGCGCAGCACGACGCGCAAACGTCCTCCGTGTCGCCTGTGCCGTCCGAGGCGCAGAAGTCGTTCACAACCATGAAAAGCCTGGCGGGAGAGTGGGAAGGGCCCGTCACCGTGCCGGAGATGCCGGAGTGGTCAGACGGGAAGCTCACGCGCATCTCGCTGCGCGTGACCTCGCGGGGAAACGCGCTCGTGCACGAGATGCAGGAAGCAGGAACGCCGTTGGATGCGACAAAGTACGACCATCCGGTCACAATGCTCTACGTGGACGGAGACCAGCTCACCCTGGTTCACTATTGCGATGCGGGGAACCGGCCGCGCATGACGGGCAAGATGTCGCCCGACGGCAAGACGGTCGAGTTCGAGTTGAAGGACATCAGCGGGCGCACGGAGGAACACATGCACCATTCGGTGTTCACCCTAATCGACGCCAACCATCACACCGAAGACTGGACGTTCATGATGAAGGACAAACCGGTCCACGCGCACTTCGACCTGCACCGGACGAACTAAGGCGCGCGGTATCTCTGGTAAGGTCTGTAAGGGCCAAGTGAAAACCGATGGACCGTGAGTGGAACGACAGTCAGCCGATTTACCGACAGCTTCGCGACCGTGTGGTCGCGATGATCCTCGACGGCGTGCTCAAGGAAGGCGATCCGCTGCCGTCGGTGCGCAATGTCGCGGCCGAATATCGGGTCAATCCGCTCACGGTCCTGAAGGGCTATCAACAACTGGTGGATGAGCAACTGGTCGAGAGCAAGCGAGGTCGCGGCATGTTCATCAATGCGGGCGCGCGCAATCTGCTGCTGCAGGGCGAACGGCAGAAGTTTCTTGCGGAAGAATGGCCCAGGGTCTCCGCAACGATTCAGCGGCTGGGCCTGACACCGAAGGAACTGCTGGATGCGGGAAATGGCCGACCCTCGCCGGATGCTGCACAGTCGAAGGCTGACAAGGAGGAGCCGAAGTCATGACCGTCCAAGCTCGGACAATCATAGAAGCACGCGGCCTCCGCAAGGCGTTTGGAACAACCATCGCGCTCGACGGCGTCGATTTGCGCATCGAAGAGGGCCGCATCCTCGGACTTATCGGGCCCAACGGCGCGGGCAAGACCACGGCGCTCAACGCGATTCTCGGGCTCACTCCGTATCAGGGAGAACTGAAGGTGCTCGGGCGCAATCCCTGGACCGAGCGCGATCAGTTGATGCGCGATGTCTGCTTTATTGCGGATGTCGCGGTGCTGCCACGCTGGATCAGGGTTTCACAGGCGCTCGAATACGTGGCCGGCGTGCATCCGCGATTCGATCGCGCGAAGGCGGAAGGTTTTCTTGCCAAAACAAACATCCGGCACTCCAGCAGGGTCAGGGAATTGTCCAAAGGCATGGTGACCCAGCTGCACCTCGCGCTGGTCATGGCCATTGACGCGAGATTGCTGGTGCTGGACGAGCCGACCCTCGGCTTGGACATCCTGTATCGCAAGCAGTTCTACGATTCTCTGCTGAGCGACTACTTCGATCGCAGCCGCACCATCATCGTGACCACACACCAGGTGGAAGAGGTGGAGCACGTCCTCACCGATCTCATGTTTATCAACCGCGGCCGCATCGTGTTCGAGTGCAGCATGGAAGAACTTGAGTCGCGTTATCTGGAAGTGATGGTACATCCCACGCAGGCCGCTGCAGCACGGGCGCTCAAGCCGATTCACGAACGCTCGGGGCTCGGCCGCAACATTTTACTTTTCGATCTGATGACGCTCGATAAGGTTGACCGTCGGCAACTCGCCGTGTTTGGCGAGGTACGCACGCCCGGCATCGCCGATTTGTTTGTTGCCGTGATGAACAATCAGGCAGGTCAAGCACAAGGAGCAGTTCGATGAGTACCCAATCCAGCGCGATGTCCGAATTTTCCGACGCTCGGGGAATTACGCCCGCATCCGTGTCGGCCACCCGGCCCTTGTACTGGTCGATACGACGTGAATTGTGGGAGAACCGTTCGATCTACCTTGCGCCACTGGCCGTTGCTGCAGTCGCTCTGTTCGGCTTCTCTCTCAGCGCGATTGCGGGTATCTGGGAAACGCCGCTGCGGCTCAATCCGGCGCAACCTCAAGCGCCGTACGACATGGCGGCAGGTCTGATGATGCTTACCGGTATCGTCGTGAGCGTGTTTTATTGTCTCGACGCGCTGCACGGCGAGCGCCGCGACCGCAGCATCCTGTTCTGGAAGTCGCTGCCGGTATCCGATGTCACCACCGTGCTTGCGAAAGCGAGCATTCCGCTCGTTATTCTGCCGCTGCTGACCTTTGCGATCACCGTCGCCATGCAGTGGCTGATGATGCTGCTGAGCAGCGCAGTCCTGCTGGTGAGCGGTCTGAGTGTGGCGACGTTGTGGACGAAGTTATCGTTCTTGCGGATGTCATGGCTGCTGCTCTACCACATTCTCACGGCCCATGCGCTCTGGCCCGCACCAGTTTATTGCTGGCTGCTGCTCGTATCCGGATGGCCGCGCCGGGCGACAGTTCTATGGGCGGCCTTGCCGCTGGTAGCGATCGCCGGAGTCGAGCAGATTGCTTTCCACACCTGGCATTTCGCGGCGATGGTGGGGTCCCGATTGATCGGCGCAGCGCGCACTGTCGCCACGACATCACCAGACATGTTCCCAACCCACCCAATGACACATATCGCCCCGGTTCATTTTCTGAGCAGTCCGGGCCTGTGGATCGGGTTGGCAATCGCCGCGATATTCCTCGCCGCCGCGGTCCGGCTGCGCCGCTATCAAGGACCGATCTGATTCGCATGCACTGGAATCAACGACTCGCATAAGGAGGAAGGAGTGATGAGCACAGGTGTAAAGACGTAGCGGGTCCGACGAATTCAATGAACCCAGCAAATCACAACGAGGGATTGACGTTGCGTCAGGCGGCGGTGATCGCCGGCTTCTTCTACCTGCTATCGCCCGTCACCACGGCTGAGTTCTCGATCATGCCAAAGCTGGTTATTCCGGGCAACATCGAACAAACCGCTCAGAACATTGTCGCGCATCGGGGAATGTTTGTTGCCGCCATTCTCTGCTACCTGATCACCTTCCTCGAGGACGTGGTGATTGCCTGGGCGCTCTATTACTTGCTGGCGCCGGTGAACCGAGCGGCGTCATTGCTTACAGCGTGGTTCCGGCTGATGTATACGGCGGTCGCTCTTTTCGGTCTGTTGAACCTGGTGACCGTCTTTCGGCTTCTGCATACACCGGATTACCTGACCTCCTTTGGATCCCAACAGCTGCATGCCCAGGTTAACCTTCTGCTACATTCGTTCCGGTACGATTGGTCGATGAGCCTGGTGATTTTTGGGGTTCATCTGGTTCTGCTGGGCTACTTGATTTACCGGTCTGGCTACATCCCCAGGATCATCGGGATTCTGCTGGTGATCGATGGATTGGGCTGGGTGATCGACAGCTTGCAGCCATACCTCTATCCGAACGCCCATCTTGGATTCCTCTTTATCACGTTCTTCGGGGAGCTGGTTTTCATGCTTTGGCTTCTGATCAGGGGATGGAAGATCCGGGAGCCGGGAGCGCAGTCTTGAGTCTGGGCGCAACCCTTAAGACTGTTGATGAAATCAATTAGAAAGCCAAAACTGAGGATGTCCAGCCCTCCCCCCACCCCGGGGCCAATGAGTGTCATGGGGATGTTACGCCAACCATGTAGACGCCCCTCGTTCATGGGCCTAAAGCTGGCGCTTGGAGAGGCGATGAAGCGACTCTAGACCTGAGGTTTTTTCGCAGTAGCAGAAAAGCGATGGCTCCCAGTGGAACCATTATTTGGAGCGTACAAGCGCCATATAGTGAGCAAGCTGTCATGACAGGCGGTACTTGAACGGTCAGCGGAGTGAACGACCACTCTCCAGTCGTCCAGTTCACATTGAAGCGGAAAATACCGACTAGTATCAAGACTAGCCAAAACCACTTTTTCTTGCCCATCCTCGTCCGAATGCACAACACAAAAGCATACACGCTGAACCCTGCCGCTCCGATGGCAAGGCACAAGGCCGCATATTGGGAGATACCTTTATTTGCAAGGGTAAACTCATTGATCTCCTCAAAGGATCTCGAACTTGGCGAAACGTGAAGTCCAGTGATAGATTTGACACCTCCTTTCGTCTGAATAACAACCTGAGCTATAAGCCAAACCCCTGATAGCTCTGCACTTCCGTTTATCGGGATTGCCTGCGGTGCAAACTCGTATTCCAGAGTAATACAGCTGGTAGAGCTATCCCTGCCATAGATGACTCGCGAGTCTACAGTTTTTATAGAAGTTGGTTCACCAGTAGGAATTGTGTCAGACATCCCGGTTAACGTATCGCGTGTTTCGGGATTCTTAATGCTGGGATCGAGACGGTCTTCGATCTGCTCAAACTGGCTTTGCCGAAGCAAATCAACGTAATGTATTGCCAAGATTTCGTCGTCTTGCGGCGTATATTTCTTCAGGAGAGCGGCACGATCATAGCCAAAGAGCCTCAAGTAATTATCTCGATTGCAGCCCCCCAGAGGTAGAGCCAAAAACAAGAGGCAGCAGCATCGCACCCACCAAACCCTGGGCGAACGAAGCTCGGCCGACCCATTCCACTCCGGCGTCAAAGCAGACAGAAAATTTCCCATAGCTTACAATTCAGCACTTTACGCTGAAATTTGCATGCGTTCCAGATTATTGGCGGGAACACGTTTACACTCAGAACCCCGGTTGTGAGAGTAATTGGGATTCTGCGCCAGCGACGCTTTCAAGGGTTAGAATGGGCCCTCAAATGGTTTTCCGATTTGAGTTCGACCCGGTGAACAAGATCCTCCTGTCTCGATTTGAGGGTCGGCTCACGGATGAATCGACGAGAGAGTTTCACGAGGCGGCCTGGAAGTATGCGACCGCGACCGATGCCAGCTTCGGTATTGTGGATTTCTCATCCGTCATCGAGTTCGCGGTCTCGAGCGAACTTCTCCGCCAACTGGCGCGCCAGACACCGGGCCTTCCGAACTCGGCTGGGCGGCCTCGTGTTGTCGTGGCCCCGCAGACACTTGCATTTGGTCTGTTTCGAATGTTTCAGATCGAGGGAGAGCAAACGCGGCCTCTCCTGCAGGTTGTGCGCACTATGGATGAGGCGTTCGCAGCACTCGGCGTTCAATCCCCACGCTTCGAACCGTTAGAATGATCGCCAGTCGATGTAACCAGTTAGCACTCAGAACCCCGGTCAATTAGAGTGGCCCGCCCGTCCACTCGTAAGTCCCTTCAAAGCGAGGATCGCAAGCGCCACTATCGCCAGCAGCATGGCTCCCCACAGGACCCACTTATGCCGCTCCGACCACGGGCGCTCGTCGGGACGGCCGGTGTAATCGGGATTCGGACTCTCAGCTCCAAGCTGGGCCTGGGCCGCATCCGGCTCTTTGTGGAAGAAGCGGGCGTAGTCATATTCGGGAGCGGTCAACTTTTCGTCGCCGTAGAAGAGCTTGATCGTGCTCTTCCCTGCCGGATCGAAATAAATTCTCCGCTCCAGCGACTGGGGCTCAACCTTTTCCACGGGGAGCGGTGCGTTGTCGGCGTTATCAATCTCGATCACGACCTGGCGCTCCCTGGCGGCGCAGAAGCCGAGTGCGAGATCTTCTGTCACTACCTCCTTGCCACTGCTCTTCATGTGAATGCGGCTGATACTGCCAGCGCAGAATTGCGTGCCTTGAGGATCACTCAGCCTCACCGTACGCCGGAAGTTGACGAAATCCTCCGGGACGGTAAAGAGGATGCGGCCGACCGGAACGCCGGGATCAAGATCGCAGGCGATCCTAGTGGCGCGGCTGATTGATTCGGCGGAGTGGCAGCGTCCGGCGGCAATCCAAGTGGCTTGCACCTCACGCTGGGCCGACGTGCTGGCGCCGGTAATATCACGCGGCGCGATCGCGGGCGTGATGGTCACGTGCAGGTAGGGAAAAGTTGCCAGCGGCAGGCGCAGGGCGGAGTTATTTCCCAGGCCTTCGCGAGAAAAATCATACAGAGTCGAAGTAGAGAGCTTGCGCCCGGCGCCTTTATTCAGGGCATCGCGGCCTTCCGCGGTCGCAGTCGCGACGAAGTTGGTGGCTTTCAGATGAAGCTCGACGTGGTTGTACTCGGGCGTGCTTCCGAGGTCGAGATCGAATTCGGTGCGTCCGCCGCGAACTCCGAGATTGAGGATGCGCGCTTCCCGCTCCAGCGTTGAAGATGCCCCCAATTCTTCGCTGAGAGCGTAGGAAACCTGAGTATCGCGATCGTCGAGGCGAAGATCATACAAGCGAAGATCGGAGAGATCGGGGCGGGCATGCGCCCAGATCGTGGCATCGACCGCAAAGTAGTTCTGCTTTCCGGGCTGTGCGATGGTCACGTCGCGCGTGAACTTGAAGAACTCGCGCGCCGGAGCAACCGGGACCGATTGCGCGCAAGCCAGGGCACCGAGGGCGAGAACAAAGAGGGTAAAAACAAGGAGACGCTTCATCAACTCTGCGGGCTCCCTTCTTTGTTATTGCCATCGCGTTTCGCTTGCTGAGAGGAGAGCTTCAACCAGTCTTTCTGGTACACGAACGAAACCGCCAATAGCAACACGCCGAGAATCATGAAGCTCAAGATGCGGTAGCCGCGGTCGAGCTGCGAGACGTCGTAAATGAAGACCTTCACGATGGTCGCCGCGATCAGGAACAATGCTTGCCAGCGGAAGAAGGCCGACTTGCGCCAGAAGCCAATCACCATGAGCAGCGCACCGTAGGCCATCCACAAGGCGGAATAGGTGAAGTCACGGGCGATCACGAGGCGCGTGCGTTCCAGCGCCATCGCCGGCGACCAGCGCGCAACGCCGTTGCCGCTCGCCGACGTCTGCCGCGCGTAGTAGTCACCAATTTCGCGGCTCAAACCCGCCAGCGCCAGCGCACTTACCGCGAGTACGGCGACCGCAGCGAGTTGACGATCGAAGTCGGTCTCGCGCTTCATGCTGAACCAGGCGAGCAGCGCCAGGACGGCCATGGCGAGCACATAAGTTGCCATCCGCGAATTCAGCAGCACGGTATCCACGATGAAGTCGTCGAAAGCGAGTAACCGCACCACGCCAAGGGCCAGCGCGGCGGCCGCCAGGTAATGCAGGAAGCGCGCTGCGATCCGGTCCGCAACCCACAGCAAGACTCCGGCTTCGACCAGCCAGCCCACGGTGATCCAGTGGCCGTCGAGCCGGATCGGAATGGCGATGGTGATCAAGGCAACGGCCAGAGCCAGATGCAACAATCGCAGCGGCTCCGCATTGGCAGGTTCGCGAGGGCGGATGATGTGGCTCAGCCCGATGTGCACCGCCGCCAGAGCCAGGGCAAACCAGGCCATGGCCAACTTATCGATCTCTTCGAACATGGCGTAGGCTTGCAGAAAATACACGCCCGTGTTGATGAAGGTGAGCGCGGCCGCCAGATACGGCAGGGGCGCTGCCTCTTCCGGAATCTTCGACAGCAAGGGCGCCGCGGCAAAGATGGCAAAGAATAGGGTGGCGAAGGTAAACGTGACAGCGAATTCGTCGCGGCGGTAGTACTCCGAGTACCAGGCGCAATAGAGCACAAGTGTGCCCGCATAGCTGAGAACCAGTAAGCGCCGCCACGGCTTGAAAACTACCAGTGCTACCGAGGCAGCGCTGAGCAGCGCCACGTACAAGAACAGCTGTATTTCGCGGTTCTGCCCGGTCGAGAGCAGCAACGGCGTAGAGAAGCCGCCGGTCAGGGCGATGGCGGCCAGTATCTCGGCGTCCTGTTTGATGGCGAGGGTTGCAGTCGAAGCGGTCACGATCACCATGGCGAGGAAGGCGACGCCGCTCGGAATCAAACCGTACATCTGGAACGCAGCCCACAAGGAGAGATACAACACTCCCACGCCCACTGCCTTCAGTGAATAAGAAAACACCTTGTATCCACGAGTGCGGAAAGTTTCGCTCCAGACCACGACGGCGATCCCGGCCAGTAAGCCGATGGACACGCGTCCAGTGGGACCGATCCAGTTGTTGTCGAATGCGAACTTGAGGAAGTAAGAGACCCCGATGAGCACGGCCGAGATGCCGATCCGGTTTAACCAGTGCGAACCAATGCGGGATTCGAGGTCGATCTCAGGTGCGGGCGCAGCGAACTGTGCAGCGGGGGCTGGCGGCAAGGGCGGCACTGGCAACGGATGCGAGACCGGTTGGTGCGGAGGAGGCGCCGTGGACGGCTGAGTGTGCGCACCCAGGACGTGCCCGGGCGCGGGGCCCTGCATCCCTATTTCACGCTCCAAACGCTCAACGCGGGCGGCGAGGTCACGAACCAGCGCGCGCAAGGATTGCAGGTCGCTCTCTTGTGAATTCACGGTTTAGTTCCAGAGGGCAAAAGAACCATCCACTATAGGTGAAGCCTATCCTGCTTGCACGCTCTTATTTGTATGCGTGCCGCAAGGGCATAGGCATCAATGCCCGTTCAGGCGCTGGGGCGTCGACCGGAGTCGGCGATTCGGCAGGCCACTTGTCAAACGCGAGAAGTGGGCACGCAAAGGTCAACGTTTATAGACAAACCCGGGTTATACTTCCCGGTTAAAGCGAGCCAAATGCCGTGAAAAAAATCTTCTTCAACTCCAGGGGACTACGCGCCGGTTGGCGGCTATTGCTTTTCGTGGGCATTTTCGTTGGGCTCTATTCTCTAGCGAATTGGATCGTTCCCAAGATATGGCACGTCGACGAGCGGCCTTTCCTTGATCCGGCCGGCCTCACCTTCGAGGAACTCCAGGGACTCATCTTAGTGTTGGTGGCCACCTGGATTATGACCCGGATCGAACGCCGCCGCTTAGTTGACTATGGTATCCCGGTACGCAACGCCTTCGGACGTCAGTTCTGGGTTGGACTTGCCTGGGGTTTCGCCTCCACTTCTGTGCTGGTGGGCTTGATAGCGGCCTTCGGCGGCTATCGTATCTTCGGGCTCGCCATTCATGGCAGCTCGCTGTGGTATTTCCTGGGTCTTTGGATCATTGCCAGCTTGCTCATCGGATTTTCGGAGGAGCTTCAATTCCGCGCCTATCTGCTCACCACCCTCGCCGATGGTATCGGCTTCTGGGGGGCTGCTGTACTGCTCAGCATTGGCTTCGGCGCGCTGCACTATTTCCTGAAGCCGCACGAACGCTGGGAAGACTTCGCCTCCACCGCGGTCCTCGGCCTGTTCATGTGCCTCACTCTGCGCCGAACTGGCTCTCTCGCCTTCGCCATCGGCTTCCACACTGCCTTTGATTTGGCAAATCTGTTCGTGTGGTCGGGACAAAACGCCGGCGAGTATGCAGTCGGTCACCTTCTTGACGCCCGCTGGCAGGGTCCGCAATGGCTGACCGGCGGTTTGCTGGGTCCGGAAGCGAGTTGGATGATATTCGTGGTGGCCGGACTGATGTTTGTGATCTTTAATCGACAATATCCGCAAAAGAACTTCCCGCGTTGACCCAGTGTTCCTC
>Ga0209415_10015699_pt1 | contig 12247 bp, 6 predicted proteins | sample PeaSoiSIISIP2007_FD_187696 | JGI IMG/M metagenome (GOLD analysis project Ga0209415, IMG submission 187696) | Peat soil microbial communities from Weissenstadt, Germany - SII-SIP-2007 (SPAdes) (version 2) | ecosystem: Environmental > Terrestrial > Soil > Wetlands > Peat | place: Germany... | reverse complement strand
GTTAATTTAGAGAATATAGACTTATATGACCCACTTTGAAACTTATTGCTCTTGAAATCGCCGAAGTACAGGCTTCATGTGCCAATAAGACCACCCACATTGAGTACTAATCAGGCTTAGTCCGAGTGCCATCGTAAAACGTAGATCCCTGAGTCCCTCACGAGTCTCCTTTGCACTCATTCTGGTCTGGGTCAGGCCACCTTTCGACGGAGCGCCGAATTGATTCTTGATTGGACCTCGCGCTTTTCCCCAAACCATCAATACTTAGAGCTCAAGAGGGAATGGCTATGCTCAATACATTCCGTATTCTCGTGGCGAACCAGCCGAAACTGATGCGCGAGCTGCTTGTGGAGATGCTCGCCGAAGAATCCTGGATCGAAATCGTCGGCGAAGTTGCACAAGAAACAGAAATTCGCGAGTTGGTGCAAAAGACCGCGCCGGACCTTTTGGTGGTTACGGCGGACAAGCCGGGCAAGCGGCCGGCAATTTGCGACGAACTGCTTCGAGAGTACCCGGGACTCCACATCATCGCAGTCGCAGCCCAGGAAAATTACACGGTTTGTTATTGGGCGTCCCTGGATATTCATGCCGCCGACATCGAATCATCGGAACAGGGCTTCCTCAGCGCCGTGAAAAGCGTTGCTGATACCGTGAGCAAAAGCGGCGAACTCAACTGAGGGGAGTGAATCAACATGCTCGGAACCGGCAAATTCACCACGCTGTTCGTTCCCCTGGCTGTACTGGCCTTTTGTGTTTCCGCGCGGCCACAGGAGACCAATCGCCAGCCACGCCAGCCAAGCGGAACATCGCGCGCTGCCAACCAGGAGGCTTCTGAACTCGAGAATGAAAATCTCTTGCGTGTTGCCGCGTCCCCTTCACAGATTCAGGATGTACTACTGAACGAGCCGGGAATCCTGGTGGAGTTGAAGCGCTGGGTGGCCAGGGAAGCGAGCGACAACGGGCAGATCGTCAGCGACGAAGATCTTACCGATAACGCCATTTTTGAGCGGTTGAAAACCGATGTGGCATTTCGCTCGGTTGCTACCCGGTTGGTGCAGCGCTATGGCTACTTGCGTCCCAGCTTGAATCCTGGCTCCGAAATGGGAAAGGAGCAGGATCTCCTTCTCAAGGAGCGTGTCAGGCGCCTGGTGCAGATTGAAGCCCTGGAAGATTCGGAGTCGGTCAAGCCGCCTTCGGGAGCAAGCGAAGCGAAAGCGGTGCCCTGCGATTTGAATGAAGAGAAAGAATGCGCGCAGGGAGCGGTCCCTCGGCCGCGACGCCCCAGCACAGTTCCGGAGGAAACCAATCAACAGAAAGAGCCGCCTTCCAATTATTACAACGAGGGCCAGCCCCTGACCCCATCCCCACGCCTCATGCAAACGGAACTCAATCCAGAAGGTGCTCCGCTCGGCGGAGCCACGGATGGAAATGTTTCGTTCCAGAGTGTTTCCAACCCGACGAGGAAACAGGGCGATCAGAGCTTCAATGGGAATACGGCTCCAGATTCATTGAACACTTTCCCCATGGAGCAGCCACGTGGGGGAACAATCCCTGAGTTGGGGACCGGGTCCTCCGCCGGGGAAGCGGCTTCGGCGATCGGTGCGAAATCCGAGATGGGCACTGGGGCTATGTCACCCCGTCAACCACGGTTCGCGAAGGAGCGCGATCTGCCACCCGGAACCATGGTTCACCGCCCGAATCCTTATGCGGATATTCCGTCTTTGTATGACCTTTACGTACAGGCTCCCTCTAGGGATCTTCCACCGCAACGCTTCGGCACGCAGGTCTTTCAGGACGGCTTGCGCGATCCCCGCACCATCCCCATGGATCTACCCGTGGGACCCGACTACGTGGTTGGTCCAGGTGACAGCCTATCCATCGACCTCTGGGGAGGAATCTCGACAAAACTCGTGCGCGTTGTGGACCGTCAGGGGAGGGTGACTCTACCTGAAGCGGGTCCCTTGCTCGTCAGCGGCAGGTCTCTCGGGGAGGTGCAGCAATCCGTCCAACAAGCGATTCGGACGCAGTATCGCGACACCTCAGCCGATGTGTCCGTGTCCCGGCTGCGCACGGTTCGTGTTTACGTTGTGGGGGAAGTCGAGCAGCCCGGGGCTTACGATATCAGCTCGCTTTCCACGGCCCTCAACGCGCTTGTGGCCGCTGGAGGAGCAACGCCACGCGGGTCTTTGCGTTCTCTGAAACACATACGCGGGCGTGAGGAACTCGAGGAGATCGACGCGTACGACCTGCTTTTGCATGGTGTCACTCCAGATGCAAAGAGACTCGAGAACGGCGACACCTTGCTGGTGCCGCCGCTAGGAGCGCAGGTCACAGTGACCGGGATGGTGAGGCGGCCGGCGATATACGAATTGCATGGCGAGAAAACGGTCGCGGAAGTACTCGAACTTGCCGGAGGCATCCTTCCCGCTGCGGCTTTGCGGCACGTTGAAGTGCAGCGCCTCGAAGCGCACGAAAAACGCACCATGTTGAGTTTGGATCTGTCCGCGGACAATTCCGCACCATCGCAACTCGCCTCCTTCCAGATTCAGGACGGCGATCAGATTCATATCTTCCCCATTGCGCCCTACAACCAGGACACCATCTACCTGCAGGGACACGTTCTCCGGCCCGGGCGATACTCCTATCGCGATGGGATGAAGCTGACCGACCTCATCGCGTCGTATAAGGAGATCCTTCCAGAGCCCGCGGCGCATTACGCGGAAATCATCCGCCTGAATCCGCCCGATTTTCGACCCAGCGTGGTGAGTTTTGACCTGGCTGCGGCCTTGAAGGATCCGACTACGGCTCCCGCGTTGCAACCGTTGGATACAGTGCGGGTCTTCAGCCGCTTTGATTTTGAGCCTGCTCCCACGGTCTCCGTTGCCGGAGAGGTACGCGCGCCCGGCACCTTCACAACTTCAGGGCAGGCTTCCCTCCGCGATGCCATTTATCTGGCTGGCGGGCTCAAGCCGGATGCCAACCGGGATACGGCCCAAGTCTTCCGGGTTAACCCGGATGGGAGTTCGCGAATCTTCAACGTGAATCTTGGGGCGGCATTGAATGGAACCCCCGGCGACAACCTTCTGCTGCAACCCCGAGACATGCTCCTGGTCCACAGGAACACGTCCCGAGTGGACCCGAGCACGGTCGAGATCACCGGGGAAGTGGCAAAACCCGGCCGCTATCCCTATACGGAGAACATGCATGCGGCGGACCTGATTCGTGCCGCGGGCGGCCTGAAACGCAGCGCGGATACCCAAACGGCGGATCTGACGCGCTATGCCGCCTCGGGGGGTTCGTCAGAGCAGTTCCAGATATCGCTCGCGTCCCTCCAAAACGGCAACGCGAGCGAGGATGTACCGCTGCATCGCGGAGACATGCTGACAATTGGCCAGGTTGCGGGATGGAAAGATGTCGGCGCAGCCGTGAAAGTCAGCGGAGAGGTCATGCATCCTTCCACGTATGGCATCGAGCCGGGGGAGCGTTTGAGTTCAGTGCTTGAACGCGCCGGAGGATATACGAACCAAGCCTATCCGTATGGCGCCGTATTGATGCGACGGGAAGTTAAGGAGATGGAAACGCAAGCTCAAATGGAGCTCATTGCTCGAATGAATGCGGAGAGAGCGCAACTCGCAGCGCTTCCGGAGGGAGATGCCAATCAGAAGTATACGAAGCTTAACGCTCTGGCGCGGACAGATTCCACGGTGAATCAACTTGCCACAAATCCTCCGATCGGCCGCGTCGTAATTCACATCGCCTCTGACTTTAAGCAATGGAAGAACACTCCCGCGGATGTGGCCTTGCGCGATGGGGACGTCCTGTTGATTCCAAAGAAAGCCAACGTCGTGATGGTCAACGGACAGGTATTCAATCCGACCGCGATCAGCGCCCAACCCGGACGATCCGGGAAGTGGTACTTGAGCCAAGCCGGCGGGTTAACACCCATTGCGGACAAGAAGGGGGTGTTCGTAATCCGGGCCGATGGCTCGGTCATCTCCTCGAAGAATAACGGCGCAGGCTGGTGGTTGGGGGATCCGCTGAGTGCCACGCTGCGACCGGGAGACACAGTCGTAGTCCCCGAAAAAACACCAAAAATCGGAGGCATGAACTGGACGGCGATCATGCAGACGGCGCAGGTCGCTTCTTCGGTTGCTCTTGCCGTGGCCTACATCCGTCCGTAAGCAAGGAGAGTTTTTCATGGGGAGGGTGGGAATCGTGATGATGGGATGGCTGGCTATCAATTGGCTCACGGGAGCAACTGGATACGCCGCTGCCCGCCCGCAGGATCCCCAGGTGCAACGCAACGCCGATGTTCCGGCGAAGAGTGGAATGATGCCACCGGAAGGAAAGCCCGCACCGGGGATTGAGATGTCCCGTGCAAACCAAGAGGCGTCCACGATGGTGCCTCATAACGCCAGGGAATTGGGAGAGAGATTCTGGCTCGACCAAGAACAGATTTGGAGGAGCCCGGCGAAGATTCGCCTGGCGGATGCCGACTGGATTCTGCCGTTGGCAGGGTTCAGCGCCACCCTTTTTGCCACGGATGCCTCATTCAGCAGGTCCCTCTCGAATTCGCCATCAACCATCCAGCACTACAAAACGATTTCCACGGCGGGGGTTGGTGCGCTGGCCAGCGCCGCCGGCGGGATGTGGCTGCTGAGTTACCGTTCGCACAATGAGCACTGGCGGGAAACGGGATTTCTCGCGGGTGAATCGGCACTGAACAGCTTGGTAATGGTGGAAGCGCTGAAATACTCGCTGCGGCGGCAGCGTCCAGAACTGGGCGATGGCAGCGGGCCATTCTTCCAGAACGGCGGCACGTCTTTTCCCTCGGAACATTCCGCGGCCGCATGGTCCATCGCCGGGGTGATCGCGCATGAATATCCGGGGCCACTTACAAGATTCACCGCGTACGGCTTGGCAACCCTGGTGAGCTTTTCCCGTCTCAGGGCGAAACAGCACTTCCCCTCGGACGTATTCATTGGGGGCCTGGCCGGTTACATGGTTTCGCAAAGCATCTATACCCGCCATGCGGACCCGGAACTGGGCGGCGCGGCGTGGCAGACATTTAGCGCGATGTTTCGTGGCGCCCAGGATTTATCGCCACAGAGCATGGGTTCACCCTACGTGCCGTTGGACAGTTGGGTGTATCCGGCATTCGAGCGGCTGGAAGCGCTAGGCTACATCCACACGGCGTTTGAAGGAGTGAAACCGTGGACGCGGACCGAATGCGCGCGGCTGCTCTCCGAAGCGGGCGAAGAGATGTCCCAATCGCCGGCGAAAAGCTCCTCAGCGGTCGAAGAGGAGGCGCAATCGTTGCTGGCGGTGCTATCGAAGGAGTTCCACCGCGAGGCGGAACTCCAGACCGGCGACACGAACCGCTCGGCGGCACTGGAATCCGCCTATACGCGCGTCATTAGCGCTAGCGGACCCGTGCTGACAGATGGCTTCCATTTCGGGCAAACGTTTGGGTATGACGATGGGCGACCCTTCCGCCGGGGAACAAATCTCATCTCGGGCTTTTCCTCGGACTTTACTTCGGGTCGCGTGTTTCTCCATTTGAGCGGTGAGTTTCAACACGCGCCGGGAGCGCCTGCCCTGAGCGACGCGGAGCGGCAACTGATTGCCGAACGCGATCAAGTGCCCTTGAGCCCCGCGCAGCCCTTCGCCGCGATCAATCAGCTCGCCCTAATGGATAGTTACATCGGCGTCAATCTGAACAACTGGCAGGTGTCCTTCGGGAAGCAGAGCCTTTCGTGGGGACCAGGGCCGGGCGGCTCGGCTATTTTGAGCAACAACGCGGAGCCCTTCTACATGGTGCGCATCACGCAAGTCCAGCCGATGGAGCTTCCCTCTGTGTTGGGCTGGCTGGGGCCGGTCCGTATTGAAACGTTTGCGGGCAGCGAAAAAGACCATCCCTATTCAGGCCACCCGTTTATTTACGGGCAGAAGATCAGTGTGAAGCCGTTTCGGTCGCTGGAGTTCGCCTATGCACGCACCACAACGGTGGCCGGCAACGATGATCCGTTGAATACGCGCACATTTGTTTTGGGCTACTTCGGACGCGTGGATTCGAGAACGGGAAGCGTCCCCGGCGATTCGCATACTTCGGTTGACTGGACCTGGCACTTGCCGGGTTTGCACGACCGCCTGGTCTTTTACGGCGAATTGGAAGACGATGACGACCCGATTCCCCTGCAAAACCTCACCAAGGCCGTGCTGCGGCCCGGAATTTACGTGCCCCGACTTCCGTGGCTGAGCAAATGGGATTTCCACGGGGAGTGGACATCTTCGGAAACTCCAGGACGCAGTTCCTTCGCTGCGCACGGTGACTTTAATTATTGGAACCAGAGCTACCACGACGGCTACACGAATGACGGCAATCTGGTGACCAATATCGTCGGGCGCGAAGGCAAAACGATTCAGGCCTGGACGCGCTACTGGATTTCTCCGCGCCACACCCTGGAATTTACCGCCAAGAACACCGAAGTGGATTCGGATTTCATTCCAGGCGGCGGAAAGTGGCAGGACTACCGGGCCACGGATGAGGTGGCGCTGCGCTCCGGCGTCTATTTCAAGAGCTTTTTCCAGTTTGAGCGCATCGGGCATTATCCGCTGTTGTTTTCGGGCGCGAGAAACAACGCGACCGCTTCGCTGGAAATCGGTTTCGCGCCAAGGCTGGCGCATTGAGCGCTGCCCACGGCAGACACCGGCAAAGGGAGCCATCGTGGATGGACTGCATAGGAAAGAAGAGGCACACGTCTTGAGCGAGAACGGCACAGGAATCGGCCACGCATTCGAACGGGAGGAACGCCAACTGTTCCCGGAGCCGACTTTGGCAGAGAGGCGCGCCGCCCGCGAACGCACGGTCTCTCACCTGCGCCTGCTCTGGGATCATCGCGGGTTTCTGGCACGCGTGTTTTTGTGGAGTTTGGTGGCAAGCCTTTTGGCGGCGTTTCTGATTCCGAAGCAGTTCCAGGCGACCACACAGTTGATGCCGCCAGACAGCCAGGCCGGCGGAACTTCAGCGCTCTTGGCGGCGGCTACCCGCGGTGGGGCAGGTCTGGCGGGAATTGCGGGAGACCTGCTGGGCGCAAAGAATTCCGGCGCGCTGTTCGTCGGCATTCTTGGGAGCCGCACGGTGCAGGACCGCCTGATCGAACAGTTTGATCTGCGGCGGGTCTATGGCAGTTCGAAGATGAAGATGGAAGATGCGCGAAATAGTTTGGCAAAGCACACCGGGGTTTCCGAGGACCGCAAGAGCGGCATCATCGCCATCACGGTGACGGACCGCGATCCGCAGCGCGCGGCGGCGCTGGCCAGCGCTTACGTCAAGGAACTGGACCGGTTGGTGGCGGAGGTGAGCACGTCGGCGGCGCGCCGTGAGCGCATTTTCCTGGAAGAGCGATTGCACGCGGTGAAGCAGGACCTGGACGCTTCAGCGACGAAGTTCAGCGAGTTTGCCAGCAAGAACACCGCCATCGATATACCGGCGCAGGGCAAGGCCATGGTCGAAGCCGCGGCAACGCTGCAGGGGCAACTCATCGCCGCGGAATCGGAACTCCGCGGGCTGGAGGCCATCTACACGGACCAGAACGTCCGCGTGCGGGCGTTGCGCGCGCGGGTGGCCGAACTCCGCGCGCAACTCGGAAAGATCGGCGGAGACTCTGGCGCTGCGGGCGCTCTTTCGTCGAAGAGCGACCCATCTCTCTATCCCTCGATTCGTCAATTGCCGCTTCTGGGAGTCACCTACGCCGATCTCTATCGCCAGACAAAAATCGAAGAAACGGTCTTTGAACTGCTCACGCAGCAGTACGAGTTGGCGAAAGTGCAGGAAGCGAAAGAAATCCCGAGCGTAAAAGTGCTGGACGCCGCCGTCGTGCCCACCAAGAAGTCGTTTCCCCCTCGTAGTCTGGTCCTGGTTTTCGGAACGGCTTTCTTCTTTCTGGGCGCGTGCGCCTGGATTTTTGCCAAACGCTATTACGCCGCGATCGATCCACAGGAACCTGGCAAGCTGCTGGCCGAAGAAGTTGTGGCCACGGTGAGGGCCAAAGCCGCGATTGCCATGGCCGGGGCTGTCGCGCTGCTGAAGAAGCTGCGCGGGCGAGATTCGGCCGCGGGTACGGCTGCGGTTGCGGCGACCGGCGAGGAAGACTTTGACGCCGCAGTCAAGCCGTTCGATAGCGCGAAGCCTGAAGAAGCACATCTGACTCAGACGGCGGGAAGAGGGTCGTTGTGAGGCTAGAGGCCAAGAAGTTATGGCAACGATGAACGGAGCCGCGACACGGAGAGCCCCTGCTCCCGCTCCCTCGCAGTGGGAGCCGCCGCTGGAGCTCCACGCCCGGAGCTGGACGGAAGAGCACGCGCGCTCCGTGTTTCATGCTCGAAAGTGGCGCGCACAGGGCGGGCTCGCGCGGCAGAGCGCCTACGCGATCATCGATGTGCTGCTGGTCTGCACCAACGCCTTCGTCATTTACGGGTTGCGTTTCGGTTTCTCCAGCATTTGGTCCGCAGGCGTAACAACGAGGCAGGTGATTGGCCACATCTCCGTGCAGGCCTACCCCAGTTTTCTCATCCTGTACTGTTCGCTGGTTGTCCTGGGCTGCCTCAGCCAGGATCTCTACCGTACGCCGCGCGAGTTGACGGCCTTCGTGGAATCGAGCCGCGTGGCCAAGGCCGTGGGCCTCGCCACCGCGCTCTTGGTGCTGTTCATTTTCACTTCGGGCGACAAGGAAATCTCCAGGCTCATCGTGATCCTTACTGGCGTGGCCAACGCCCTGACGCTCTCCGGCTGGCGTTACGCGAAGCGCCGGCTTGTCCTGAGACGTGCCGCGCGCGGCCTGGGGCAATCGCGCGTCTTGATCGTCGGTGCGGAGAAAACTGGCCAGGCCTTCGCCAGTTGGCTGCAGCAGAACCGGCAATTGGGATACGACGTCTGCGGTTTCCTGGATGCCCAGCCGAACGGCGACACGCGCGTGCTCGGCAGCGTCGCGCAACTCCGCCAAGTGGCCCTGGCGCAATTCGTGGATGAAATTTTCGTGACCCTCCCGTCGGACCGCGAAATGATCAAGCAACTCTTTCTGGAAGCGCGCGATCTGCGCGTGAATCTTCACGTCCTGCCCGATTTGTATGACGGCTTGGCCTGGCGCGCCCCCTGGCACAGCATTGGCGGCTTCCCGGTCCTGGAATTACACGGAGAGCCCATCCCGGCGGCGGGGCTGGCCGTCAAGCGCGCCATCGACGTGGTGGCATCGCTCCTGGGGATGCTTGTGCTAACGCCGCTGCTCGTGGCCGTGGGGATATGGATCCGGCTGGATTCCGCGGGCCCCGCGGTCTACCGCGCGCCGCGTGTCGGCAGAAAAGGCAGGAAGTTCACCTGTTACAAGCTGCGCACCATGGTCAGTTCGGCGGATCAGCAGAAACACCGCCTGCGGCACGCCAATGAACGCCAAGGACCCTTCTTTAAGATGGAGGAAGATCCGCGGGTGACGCGCTGCGGCCGCTGGCTGCGCAAATTCAGCGTCGACGAACTGCCTCAGTTGTTGAACGTTTTCACCGGCGACATGAGCCTGGTCGGGCCGCGGCCTCATCCCGTCGACGATTACGAGCGCTACACCATCGAGCATCTCCGCCGCCTGGACGTGAAGCCCGGCATGACCGGCCTGTGGCAGGTCACCGCGCGCCGCGACCCCTCCTTCGAAACGAATATGGCCCTCGACCTGGAGTACATCGATAGCTGGAGCCTGGCATTGGATGTGAAGATTTTGCTGCGCACCGTTCCCGCCGTGTTCAAAGCGGAAGGGATCTGAGGCCCCGATGACCGCCGCTTCTGCCACACCAGCGCCACCCGCCGCGGAGTTGCCTCCGGTCACTCCGGTCGCCGCAGCCGCGGACCCCGGTTTCACGGTGGATGCTTCTCGCCTGCGCGCTTGGGGGCTAATGTCGGCGCTGGCTCTGCTGGATCAGGGGCTCTTCTCCGGGGCGGGCTTCCTGGTCAACTTGCTCCTGGCGCGCTGGCTGGTTCCTGCCTCCTACGGTGCTTTCGCCGTGGCCTTTGCAACCTTTTTGTTCGTATCCGGCTTGCACAACGTGCTTCTGGCTGAACCGCTCACCGTCATGGGGCCTGGACGCCACTCCGGCAATCTCCCCGCCTATTTCCGCGCGCAGTTCGTCATTCATTTTGTGCTTTTCGGAGGGCTAGCGCTGGCTGGCGTGCTCACGGGGCTTGTTGCCTGGCGCATGGTGCCGGGATCTCCCCTGGTGGGAGCCATTTTCGGCAGCGCCCTCATGTTGCCGCTGCTGCTTCTGGTCTGGCTTATTCGCCGTATGTGTTATCTACTCCAGCGTCCAGGAATCGCAGCTGCTGGCACATTCACTTATCTTGTATCGATCGTCATCGGCCTTGCCGCCCTGCATCATTTCAACTGGGCCACGCCATTCCTCGCATTTCTCCTCATGGGCGCCGGAAGCCTCGTCGCTTCCGGCGTCCTCGTGGCGCGCCTGGGCTCCTCGCAGCACCCGGAGCAGCGCAACGCCATCTCCTGGCGCGCCGCCCTCCGCGAGAACTGGTCCTACGGTCGCTGGCTCGTGGGCAGCACCGTGCTGTCCTCGGCTTCAACTCAGGCTCAAATATTCTTCGTGTCCGGGCTGCTCGGTCTCGGAGCCGCAGGCATCCTGCGGGCGGTGCAGATACCATCGTTGGCGATGGTCCAGATGATCACTGCGGGAGGCTTACTGCTCCTGCCTATCTTTGCCCAGTACTACGCAAGCGGGGCCATTGCGAGGTTGCGCCAAAGGGCAGCCCTCACCGGCGCTTTGATGGCTGCGATGACCCTTCTGTTCGCGGGGTTGATTTGGTCCGTTGACGTCCCTTTGGAGAGGTTGCTGTTCGCCGGGAAGTTTGCCCCCTATGCGGCACTAATGCCGCTTTTTGTTCTAATGACGACCGCAGGGGGTGTGAGCCAGGGTCTCGGGACGGCCCTTCGCGCCGCCCGGATGCCCCATTTTGACCTCATTTCGAACGCTTTTGCAGCCCCCATCGCTATTACATCCGCCTATTTCTTTACGAAACGGTGGGGGCTAACCGGAGCGGTATTCAGCCTGACCCTGGTATATGCAGTGCAATGCGCAGTGACGACCATTTGTTTTTATACCCTGCTACCCCGAGGGTCAGGTGCAGATGACCTAGCTAATCCCGGAATCGACCTAAAACGCGTCCGGGCTTCGAGATCCTGATGAAGACGCTGACCTGGCAGCGGGTGGCAACTTTTCTCCTTGTGGGATACCTCTGTTTCTCTCGAACGTTTGCCTATTTGGGAGTTCCGCCTTGGCATGTTTTCATCGGCGAGGTTGTTCTTGCTCTCCTTATCTTTCGAGGGCCAAAAGTTCGGGGGAAAAGCTGGGTGGCCCTCGCACGGAAACTCGAAGTCCTCAAGCCCTTGACTCGCGCTTATATCATCTTTCTGGTGTATGGCGTCTTTGAAGTCATTCGCGGCATTTTTACGGGACATCCTCCGTTGGCCACATTCCGCGACCTGGCGTTCAACTACTATCCGCTGTATCTGCTCCTCGGTTTGTGGGCCGGGCTGACCAGCCCCGCCAAGCTAGCCCGGAATATTCGTATTTTTGCGTGGATCAATGGCATCTATGGTTCCCTATTCATCTTGGTGCTAAATCGGATTGAGTGGTACTTGCCCGGCGTAGACGACGCGGTTGCACCGGTTCCAGTGTTTACTCTGCCGTTATTCTCCTTTGTCGCAATCCTGGGACTATTGGGTTTTGAGAGTGATTGGAGCAAGAGCTGGTACCTTCATCTGCTGAATGCGTTCGTTTTGTTGGGCGCACAGATCAGGACGGAATGGCTGGCCTTGTCCATCGGTCTTCTTTGTTGGTTTATTTTGTCGCCTCAGCGCAAGCTCCTGCTCAAGCCTGTAGTTGCTGTTGTCACCGTAGTTTTCATCATGTTCGTGACAAACTTCAGTATCCCAAGCGTCCCCGGCCGCGCGCAGGAAGACCTCAACGTGAGGCAATTGGTGTACCGCGCAACCGTGCCGTTTCATACGGACGTGAGTGACATAAACGTTGCGACCGGCGCAGCCGGAGCAGATTCACAAGAAGCGACTCTCGTGTGGAGGACCGTCTGGTGGATCGCCATATGGGATTCGGTTCATTCGAGCAAGGCGAGCGCTTTATTTGGGTTGGGATATGGCTACGCACTGGGTGACGAGGTGCCCTATCTCGAAGGTCA
>Ga0209415_10015698_pt1 | contig 12248 bp, 14 predicted proteins | sample PeaSoiSIISIP2007_FD_187696 | JGI IMG/M metagenome (GOLD analysis project Ga0209415, IMG submission 187696) | Peat soil microbial communities from Weissenstadt, Germany - SII-SIP-2007 (SPAdes) (version 2) | ecosystem: Environmental > Terrestrial > Soil > Wetlands > Peat | place: Germany... | reverse complement strand
CTTACCAATACAGCAACAGCCAAGGGAATTCCACGTCAAGCTCCTCCTCCGGCCAATACACATGGTCGGCGGACACGTTCACGTACGTGAATGGGACGGATAATCAGGCGGGGTTCGGAGGACTCTCGTATTCGAGGCCGCTCTACGTCTGGTTCGCCATGAATCCTTCACTTCCTGTTGGAGGCACCTTCTACGTACTGAACACGCAGTTTACCGTCGTGTCGCAGAATTACAGCTTGAATCTGCCCACTGAGGGCAAATACGTCCAGGTGATTCAGACTGAGGGGACCGGCCAGTATCAACGCAACGACTCGTATGGCGTCTTCAAGGCGTCGTACACGTGGTACGTGTACTTCGATCCGACCACCGGGTATCTCGTAGGCTACAACTACGCGGAACAGGATAGTGGGCAATATCAAGGTCAAGCCGGAGGTTTCACTTACACTGACAATCTGTACGTCGCCTCGACGAGCTATCCTCTGACAGCCGCGACCACCCCTCCCAGTTCGACTACGTCATCCATTGGCCAAGGACTTACTGGGGGCTTTCCGTGGTTTCTTGGCTCCCTAGCGGTAGGAATCTTCATCATCGTCGTAATTGCCATCTACGCGGCGACAAGAAGGAGAGGCAAGGGGTCCCTTCCCAAGCGCTCACCCCCTCCGTACATGCCCCCGTCTAGCCCCCCTCCAACGCCTTTCCGCTCTGAGGTCGATCTGGGCTCCAAGCCCCCTGAGCAAGTCGTGATAAGGGACGTTGCCAAGGTGAATTGCAGGTATTGTGGAACCTTGATTCCATCTACGGCCGACAGGTGCCCGTATTGCGGGGGACCCAGGCAATGAGTGAGGTCTTCTTGAGTCCCGGTGAGATGGTGGTAGCGACTGCACTCGGACATGGATGACCTGCTTTGACAATATCGATGGCTCAGACAGGGCCCATCGAGCTCAGGGGCGTGCCCATCAAGCTCAACGTGTACGAAGGGGCAGAGACGATTACGAACAAGTACTTCCAGAGCTTCAAAATGCCCGAATTCGAGAAGATATACCTTCCCGACAGCGTGAAACCGTTCACAGACGCGGACCCGACAGGAACCAAAGAGCTCTTGATTGACGACAACAGGAGCGCAGTAAGCAGAGAGCCATACGTGGCCATCGATGGCACGGACTTCTACCTCTCCGTCAAAGGGATAGGGTCGACGACCAGCCCGTTCAGCCGCCAACTCTTCAAGAGGGAAGAGGTCTGCAGCCTTCTCAGGAAGAGCGACGGCGTGAAGGATAGGATCATGAGCGCCAAGGAGAAGGAGATGCAGTTCCCCAGGTATCTCACTGGGGAGCTGTGGTCGAGAGGATGCCCCTACGGGTCCCAAGGGCTCGAGTTCGCCTCCATCGCGATGAAGGCGACGGAGATGTCGGATGCCAGCACCACGTCCATCCACGGGTTCAGGACCGCCCCCCTGGTGAAGATTGTCAAGCTGCCCAAAACCCTCCAAGAGGAGGTCACCCAGGTGTACTGGTACAGGAGGTTCAAGCAAGAGATGGTCCAGGAAGCGAGGTTGATCCCGTCCAATGTCAGAATCTACTTCCACTCGGATTGGACCATAGGCGATGACACGGGGGAGCTCTTTGACTTCTTCCACATCGACGATAACGACAAGGCGATGGATTTCCTTAAGAACTTCGTCAAGAGCGGAATCGCTATCCTCACCCTGTTCGTAAGGTCGGTGAGGAGCAACGGCGATGGCACGTACACCGGGTTGGACTTTTACGACGTCTGGCTCGACAAGGACGCGGTACTGGCTCCAGACGGCACCATCTTCTGGGCAGACCTGGAAGGACTGCAAGAGATGACAATCGGAGGAAGGGACAGAGCTGGTGTCGAATTCAACATCGAAGAAAACATGGAGCACCAAATATACAGGTCGCTGTACGAATTCATGTATGCCTATGAGCAGATAGAGAGGGAGCGGACCAGGAGGTTTGGCCACCAGACTGACCGCAAGATCCAGTTCGAGTATCTGCTCAGGGACGCCCTGAAGGACGATGAGGTCGTCGGGCTTCATCGCAGCTCCGACAGCCTAGAACTGGTCATAGGCAACATCCTCGGGGAAGAGAGACTGACCAAGGAATTCACGATTCTGGACTGGTGATGGTGACGACATGCTTCGCAGCCTGAATGAGGACGGGAGAACGTGAGGTGAGAAGCCTACGAGCAACGCCATCCGGGTATCGAAGATAACGGCCGTAGACGAGCAGCTTGGTGATTTACCAAAGGGGCTGTCGCTCTTTGACCCGCTCCTCCGCCATGAGGTCAAAGAGGCTCTCGAAGCGGGAGGAGAAGCGTACGTCTCCGTGAACGCCGAGGGAGCCAAGAATGGCTTGTTCATCTATGATGGCTACGAGGCGACGGGAACCGTCTTTACGAAGTCTAGGGAGGTGTTCGACTACTTCTATTATCTCAAGCCATCCAGTTACATCTTCTCAGAGCTCGACGTAGCAGAGTATCCGAAAGAAGTTTGGAACATTTGGCAGCTGGACGTCGATGAGGCTCCGCTAGACCACAGATTCAAGCACCAGGTCAGCATGGACAATGACGCCAGAGAGATAGAGCGGTTCATGGCCGCTACACAACCTGAGACGAACAAACAATGGGTAGGTGTCGCCCTCGAGAACGGGGACAAATGCTTCGTTGTGAAGATGGCAAACAGAATCGTGGGCATCGCGTGGATGACCATCGTCGACGGGGTCGCGAGATCGCACGGGCTCTATGTCGAGCCGCAGTTCAGGAGAATGGGAATAACGGCAGACAATTTTCACGCAAGGCTGATCTATCTCAAGTCGCGACACGTCCATACCCTGATCAACGAAATCGCCGAGTCCAACGTAGCATCCTCCGGCCATGCTGCAAGGATAGGAGAGAAGATTGTAGGCAAGATCTTCCTATACACCAGCCCGGATCGTGAAATGCCGTCGCAATGACCTGGGACCGGAGGCGGTATGATGCGCCTCCGCCTGAAGGCGTCGTTCACGCGGCGGTTCTTCATGACTGCAGGTAGTTGGAGAGGGCGAGAATCGCCAGGCTTGTCGTCTCAGTGTTGGTGAGAGTTCCTGCATGAGAGTGGTCAACGTCGTACCCTGTGTAGAAGCCCCCGTCCTGGGCCTGCATCGAAAGGAGCGTCGATAGAGCCGTTCCGTTTACCGGTTGCTTGAGAACGGCGCTGGCGTAGATGAAGAGGGCGAGTTTGTAGGTCTGGTACTGACCCGTCTCATTGTAGGGAAGGTCCTTGAAGCCCGTCCCGTCGAACAGGTTTCTGCCAAGCGCATACTCCTGCGAAGCCTGGGTGAGGTTGCCGCCCGGCTGGGCAAAGCAAATCGCCTTCAAGAAAGCGACATCCGCATAATGGTGGTCCGACAGCTCTCCTGTGCCGTTGTTTAGGGTCGCTTTGATCTGGACACCGTGGGAGACGGATACCGTATAATCGTGCGAGGAGTTTACTTCACATGGTGAGGATATGAGGAGCGCGTACTGGTTCCCGGCGCCGTCGAGCTGGCGCTGGTACTTGCTTAGCGACGTAAGGATGTTTGCGGCGATCGTGGCGAGCGTTGCATTGCCATGCGCATGGCCGTACTGCAGCAAGGCCGTCGCCGCCAGAAAGTTATCGCTATAAAGCCAAAAGACGCAAGAGTCGGGAGTTTCGGGTACAAGGCCTACGGTCCGGTCGTAGTTTTTGGCGAGATAGCTCGCAGCCTTTCCAACCTCTTCGGTAACCGTGTAGTTGCCGCCGCTTTGTGCCGAGCTGTTCGTTGTGGTTGTTGATTGCAGGCATAGACGAGTACCTGTGCCGAGCAGGAATGCGAACCCGCCAACCGCGACAATGATGACAGTGGCCACGGCAACGGCGATCTTCCTCCGCGTCACCCCCCGACGAAGATGCTCTGCCATTGCTTTCCGTTCCACGAGAAACGGGCGCTCTTATGAAAGCGCTTGGTAGGCCCTCCAAACAATCGAGGCCAAGGCAAGTTGCCGTGCATAGGGTTCATTGCGCCTCCGCCGGGGCATCGGCTCAGACTGGCTGCTTTGCCCCACACTTTGGGCAGAAGGTACCCGCGTACCCCATCTGAGTCCCGCAGCTGGGACAGAACTTCGTCGCCGCGCCGGGTGCCGCCACCTGAGAAGCCGGCGCCTGGCCCGCCTGAGGCGGGGCTATCCTCGCCACGTTCGAGTAGTAGTAGACCGTCAGCGCTATCGGAATCAAGGGGATGTAGAGGGCCGAGACGACGCTGCTCACGATGGTGCTCGCGACGCCCAAGGGCCCGGTGACCGCGCTCACGACGGCGGACGCTATCCCGACGACTATCCCGATGAGGATGACCAGGGCGAATGTCTTCAGCCACCTCTGGCTGACGAGCTTGCGGCTCCTCCCCATGCTTTCGAACCCCGTCCCCTCGATTATGATCACGGGAACCGCGAGGGAGAACATTATCGACAGTATTATCCCCGGGACGAGGAGGGCGATGAATCCCACGACGACAATGATGCCGACGACTAGGCCCACAGCCCAGAGCCAGACAATCCTCGAAGCGACGAACCGGACGGACGCCGCGAGGTCGGCCTTTCCCGTCGTGATCTCCTCGGACGCCATCTTGACCGCGCCCCCGATGGAGATGGGGTAGAACACCAACGACACTATGGCGGTCAGGGCGACCAGCGCCGTCACGGCCCCGAAGAACCCGGGCAGCCAGTTCAGGAGCTGCTGCGGCGTGGCGCCGGCGGGAAGGGCTGCAGGCAGGACTATTGCGCGCCGCACGAGCGTGGTGAGGACCCCGATGACCGCCTCCACCACCACGAAGAGAATCAGGTACTTCGAAAAGTCGCGCCGGTAGAGCTCGAAGGTCTTGGTGACCAGCTCGCCGAGGCTCAGCTCACGGGTGATCCCCTGCCCACCAGACATGCCGTCGATGGCTCACGTCGCGTCAAATATCCGTTTGGCCTCCGGATGAGCGTGCGCAGGGGTTCATTGCGCCTCCCCGCTCCAGGCCCATATCCTCGCAGAGTTGACTAAAGGCAAAGGGCTAATGAAAGACAACGAATAAAGCCCTGATGACAGGCGAGAACCTCCAGCGAGGCCGGGCACGAGCAATGACGGATTCTTCGAACCTGCCGATCGGTCCGGTCACCGACCCCAGGCCCGCGAAGCGCCCTGAGAGGGTCGTCCTTCACGGCCGCCTCGTCGACGTCGTGCCCCTCGACCCCCAAGCCCACGGAGAATCCCTCTTCGAACTCACGTGCGGCAAGGACAAGGAGTACCTGTGGACGTATCTCTTGAGAGGCCCGTTCGCCGACCGCAAGGAGTTCGACGCTTATCTGCGGCAGCTGGCCGCGACGGAGGACCCCATGTGCTTCGCCATCGTGGAGAGGCGTTCGGCAAGGGCGGTCGGGTGGGCGAGCTACATGCGGATCGAGCCGGCGCACGGGGTCATCGAGGTGGGCAACGTCATGTTCTCCCCCGCGCTGAGGCGCACAGCCGGGGCGACGGAGGCAATCTACCTCATGGCGCGCAACGCCTTCGATGTGCTGGGCTACAGACGGTTCGAGTGGAAGTGCAACGCGCTGAACGCGGCGTCCAGGAGGGCCGCCCTCCGGTTCGGCTTCACCTTCGAGGGGATCTTCCGGCAGCACATGGTCGTCAAGGGGCGCAGCAGGGACACCGCGTGGTTCTCGATGCTCGATGCGGAATGGCCGAAGCGCAAAGAGGCGTTCGAGACATGGCTCCAGCCGTCGAACTTCGACGAAGAGGGTCGCCAGAAAACCTCCCTGTCGGCTCTCAACGGAGTCGGGTGAAGTCACGAGGTCCTTCAGAAGCTGTGAGGTTCATTGCGCCTCCGTTACGGCGCTTCTCCAGCGGTGCCGGTGACCCAAGACGCGGTCATTCCGGTGAAGCCGGTCATCTGCGACCACCCATCGAATGGGGGGGAAATTGGGCAGGTTGAGGGCACGAAGAATCCCGGAAAGTCAGCTGCCGATACTTTCTGAGGCTCGTTCGTGACCGCGAGAGAGATCAGCCCGCAGACTCCGGGGTAGCTTAGAGAGTAGAACCCGGTGGCGTTCCTGCTCGCGCTCATCGAATAGAGCACCGAGAGGGAGCCGGCGGAGTAGCGGAAGGAGGTCAGGTTCAATGAGGATGGATCGAATGTGATGTTGATGCCGTGCGCCCGCGAGTAGGAGTACTCGCAGCAGGACCCCGGGAGGAGGGTGGCGTTCACGGACAGCGCCTCTGCGCCCAGCTCGCTCGCGGACACATTCGCCTGACGCAGTGACATGTCGATGCAGAACGTGGCCGTCCCCCCGGGTGGCGTCGCGAACGCCAGCCACCTGTAGGTCCCGTTTGCCAGCTCGTGTCCGTTGTATATCCCGCTCTCGTTTGCCGGCGACGCGAGAGGGTCCTTGGGGATGGGCGAACCGCAGGGTTGCGAGGTGGACGACAGCGACGACGTTGTTGGGCTCCTGGTCAGCAAGTAATCGGTTGCGAGGCCGGCGAATATCACGACCAGCAGGAGCGCGGCCAGCTTCTTGGAAGGACTTGTGCCGTTTCTCAAGCGCAACGGTCGTGATCAATGGCTGCCGCTGGTAATAGGTCTAACATGCAGAACACGCTCGTAAGAAGGGTTGTTCGCCGTGCATAGGGGTTGATTGCGCCTCCTCTCCAGGCTGGATGCGTTCTTCATCCGAAGTTGAACGAACCGGCGTATGTCACGTCCGTGGGACCTGCACCTGCGAAGGAGACGCTCAGCGTCAACATCGAGCCATCAAGTCCTGAGGGGGCGAGCCCGGACGGCAGGTCGGACGCCACGTCTCTGTCGACCTGGGTCCAGTCGCCCTGCGGGGCGGACAGGCAGTGGAATGCGGCGGACGCCCCCGGCGGACGTGCGCTTTGGAGGTAGCCGCTGTAGGCAGAGCATTGCTGGGGAGTCGCAAGCACCAGGTAGTAGAGGAGGATGTCGCTGTGCCCCGTGCGGGCTGCCGCTGACGGCGACAGGCTGAACTCCAGCGTCACCTGGAACGCTGACGGGTACTGGAAGGCCGGGTACACGGCGAACGAGAACCTGGCATCCCCCGAGAGCGTGAGGTTGTAGACGTGCTGGTATATCGTGGAGACGTTCAGGAGGCCGCAGCCCTCCCCGACCGTGAGGCACGGGCTCGAGACGTTGGCGTCGTTGGTGGGCGTCTGGAAGCGCGCATCGTAGGAGGACCCCTTCGCGATGTTCGACGACTCCACCACGGGCAGGTAGGGAGGGACGGCCTGCCAGCCGCGGAGGTCGCCGGTCTGGAACGCCCCGTTGGCGAAGAGGTTGGGTCTGGCGGAGGAGCCCGAATCGGTGATCAAGACGTACGCGGCTCCGCCTACCACGAGGACGGCTATGACGGCGACCGCGGCGACAGCCCGGCGTCTCGTGATGCGCTTCTTGACATGGCCGGCGACCGGACCTGGCGCCGGGCTGGCTCGGAAGGCCTGCAAGAATCCCTTCCTCAAATTTGGGCACCATGTTGGAGGCAGGCGGCTTCTAAAAGCCTCTCCTCCCGCGGGTCAGCCTAAACGGCGCGTCGCGCCTCCGCCACTGATGCCGCATCCTAGGGTCGCCGCAATAGTGCCGAGGCAAGAACACTCAAGAGTCTCCATGATGTTCGGCTTCAGTGACGGGCATGGTGGAGTACAGGCACGCGGAGAGGTTGGACATTCCTACCGTGGCCAGGGTCTTCGCCGCAGCAATCGACGACATCGACGGGAAGCACGGCTTCCTCATCGAGCCTACCCCCGCCTCACCGCCTAGTCCGCAGTACGCCTTCTGGCTCGAGAAGGACCCCGGAGCCTTCTGGGTCGCGGAGGAGCAGGGGCGTGTGGTAGGATACACGTTCAGCTTCCTAAGAGGGTCGCTATGGTTCTTGGCGGACCTCTTCGTCCTTCCTGAACATCAAGGAAAACGGATTGGGAGGACGCTGATTCAGAAGACGTTGGAAAGCTGGAGGGGTAAGAGAATCACCAACAGGGCCCTGATCACCCCCGCGTTCAACCCAACGTCCGTATCGCTCTACATGAGATACGGGATGCTCCCTAGGCAGCCGGTATACTTCGCAAGCGCTCCGAGCGAGGCTGTCGAGAGAAGGCTTGGGGATAAAGAGAGGGCTGAGTTGGACGTGGAGGATTCGAAGGACTTCCAAAGGTCCTCGCCCCTGCTCGACAGGGTCCAAAGGTTAGCCCTCGGCTTTCCGTCGGGCTGGCACAACGAGTTCTTCTTCAAGGTCCTAAAGTCGAGATGCTTGATCTTCAGAAAGCGGGGTCGTGTAGCGGGCTATTCGTTCGTGCGACCTAACGGAAGGATAGGGCCGCTTGTGGTCAGGTCGGCGAGTCTTTTTGGGGAGGCTTTCGACATGACGTTGCGGGCAGCAGTCGAGGCGGACGCAGAGAAGGTGAGCCTACTTTTTCCCGGCACCAACGGAGAGGCTGCGAGAAAGGGGATAAGCCATGGATTCAGGATAGACTATCCCCTCCTTTTTCTTTCTTCTCGGCCTATGGGAGACTTTGAGAACTACCTGTTCTACTCGCCCGGTTTGATGTAGGGAACAGTTCGCCGCGCATTAGGGTTCATTGCGCCTCCCCCGGGCATTTCACTCGCGCGTTGAACCGCGTGGGAGGGTCAAATTATTAAGTTCCCTAGAAGCGTAACAACCTACGTGAAAACACCAAGCGCCGAAAGGAACGCAAGACGCGAATTCCCACGGGTTTCTGTGGACGATGCTTGCGGCAATCTGAGGGCGCTGAACGTCCGTGGGGGAGGTAGGGTCGCGAGGTACGCCGTGCAGGCTCTCAGGGACTATGCCACGGAAGCTCCTAGCGCAAAGACTCCGGCAGGGTACTTGGACCCCATCCTCAAAGCGGGAGGGAAGCTCAAGTCGGCCAGGTCAACGGCCTTTGCACTGACCAACGGCATCAATTACGTTCTCAATCGGGCAGTGAAGTGTCTCGAATCTGGAGGTTCTGTCGAGGCGATAAGGGATGCGACCGTGAGGGCTTCGAACGATTTTCTCGCATACAGCATGGATGCAGTGACGATAATAGGAGAGATCGGTGCGAGGCGCATCAAGAACGGCGACACCATCATCACCCATTCAGACAGCGAGGCTGCGATAAGCGTCATGAAGAAGGCGCATGACATGGGGAAAGGAATCAGGGTATACTGCGCCGAGACCAGGCCCAACTATCAGGGACACAAGACCGCTGCGGAGCTAGCCGCCTATGGCATAGACACCACGCTGATCTGCGACTCGGCCTGCAGGATGATGATGGGAGACGCGGACAAGGCGATAGTTGGGTGCGACGCTATCTCTGGAAACGGCGCGCTGGCGAGCAGGATCGGCGTGTCTCAGGTGGCCATGCTCGCACAGGAGGCGCGAGTGAACTTCATCGTGGCCGCCGAGACCTACAAGGTCGACTTTGGAACGCTGACCGGGAGGCTGGTCGAAGTCGAGGAGAGGGACCCCACCGAGATTGTCACGAAGGATTGGATGGAGCACAACCCGAAGGTGAAATTAAGCAACTACGTCTTCGATTTCACACCGCCCGAGTACATCGATTTCTACGTGACGGAGAAGGGCATCGTGCCCCCCGCGGGGATCTTCGCGCTGATGCAAGAGCTGCGCAACAAGGACACCGCGTGGTCCCCCGCGTACCGCTGAAAGACCGACCTGGGCTTGTTTGGCAGATGATGTTCGCGATGCGCAGGGTTCGTTGCGCCTCCGCCTGGGCGTCTCGTCCCCGCGTTCAGTTGTGTGAGGGGCCCCAGATCTCCTTCAGGAGGAGCGGGTAGGTCCGTTTGACGCGGCTTTCCTTCTTCAGCGCGCCTTCCGCGAACTTGATGAACTCCTCAGGCCCGATGCTCTTCGTCACTACGGCCGCTGGACCGCCCGCTGCGCCGCCCTTCTCGAGCCTGAGCCTTATCTTGCTCCCCTCGTTCAATCCGAGCTCCTTGCGCACCTCCTCAGGGATCACTATCCGCCCCTTCGAGTCCACCGTCGCCTCGTTCAATCCAATCCCACTTCTATTCCCACTGGCTCGTATTTAACGCCCGCCTGCCGCCTTGTCAGGTTGTATCGCGGATACTTTCCGGCTGTCAGCGCTTCATCTCGCGGTTCAGCCACCAGGTCAGCGCTATCACGGCGGGGATTCCAAAGATGATCAGACCCCATTCGAGGATCGTGACCATGGAGCCCACGACGTAGTTCACGGTGAAACTGCCGATGGCGACGTTCCACTTCCCGTCGATGTAGACCTTTATGCAGAAGGCGATGAAGAACAGCAGCGACAGTCCACCGCCGCCGCCTGTCGAGCGCGAGCCTCTGCCAAAGTCGTACCCCCTCGAGTCCTCCCGAGAGATTCTCTTCCACCACTGCCAGGCGGCAGCTGCGGCGATGGCTACGGGGACTCCGATAAGCAGAAGCTCCCAGAAGACCGCGTGCAAGATGAAGCTCACAAGATCCGCCATCGTCCAAAGACCCAACGTCGTCGGCACCATGCCCGAGGATTGGGCGTTGCTCACGAACCACAGGAAGACGTAGATTGCGCCGACGAAGGCCAAAGCGCCTGCCAGCACCAGCAGGGCGACGACACCCCGGTGTCTTCTCATGAAGCCCCTCCAATCAGAACCTGCCATACGCCGCTCAACGCCTCCCGGCGCTATGTAATCGTTCGCGTTTCTGCTAAAAGGCTAACGTGTCGTCAGGACGTATCGCTGATACCTTGCTAGTTTCCCCAATGACGGCCGTCGCAATGCATGAGGGTTCATTGCGCCTTCGCCGGGAGACTCGCCCTAGCCTGAAGCGGCATCCCGTCCGGGAGGCGGGCCAAAGGCGCGCGGGTCGAAGACGGTCTGGATGGAGACGATCTTCCCATCCTTGACCTGATACCACGAGGACATGAACACTGTGGGTCCGGTCGTCTTCAGGTCGTATAGCACGCACACGTCATCTCCGTCCGCGAAGGCCTTCTTCACGTCGTACTTGCCCTGCCACTTCCGCAGCATCTCGATGAAGTCGAGGGGTCTGCCAAAGGTCTCCCCCGCGGGGCCTCGGATCCGGACCCTGTCGTGGAGATGCTCAAGTGCCCTGTCGTAGTGCTGGCTGTCGAGGGCCTTGATGTACGACATCACTACATCCAGCGGGCGATTCTTGGTGGGCATGCCAACTCTCGAACCGTGTGCGAGTGCAAAAGGGTTTCGTGGAAGGATTCCGAAGATTTGTACTTCAATACCATGAAAGGGATTTCCGCATGAGGGTTCATTGCGCCTCCGCTGGAAGGTCCAGAGGACGGAGGAATCTATCAGGTCTTCCTCGAAACCGTAAGCCATGTGGAGGAACACTCCATAGCTCATTGAGCAAATTTCGGTCCACGCCGATAGCTCAACTTGCGAATGAAATGCTCAGCCCACCCTTCTTCGTCGTAGCCCAAGCCAATGCGGCGCCACGAGGGACTGAGACGGAGGCTGCCGGACATGCCATTGGTACTACGCGCCCAACAGTAGGACTCGTCAATCCTTAAGTACTACGCGCTCGTCTCTTCTCCTGATGAGCGACAACGAGGTCGTAGTGACGAGAAAGGGCCAGACTACGATTCCGGCGAAACTCAGGGCCAAGTACAGGATGGGAGAAGGGACCCGCCTCATAGTGGTCGATACCGGGGATGGCGTGACGTTCAGGAGAGCAGTGAACATGTCTGACTTGGCGGGGAGCGGCGCGGCTCATGGCACACCCCCAGAGATGAAGCGCCGTCTCGACAAGATGCGAGGGGAAGATGACGGCTAGGCGTTGGCAGGATCGCTATACGACACCAGGTTCTTCTTTGAACACTACTACTCCAAAGATCCCTCCATGCTGAGGTGGACGCGAAACGAACTCGGGTCAAAGCAGACCAGGTACGCCTCGGTCATCTCCGCCCATGAGCTCTATAAGATCTCCTTGGAGAGCGAGGGAAGAGAGGTCGCGGAGCTGAGGACGGTACTCATGGGGAAGGAGTTCGAGATGATAGACATCGATGTGGAATTGGCAAAGGAGTCTGCTGAGATGCGGAGCAAGTACCGCGTTCCCATGGCGGACAGCATCATCGCGGCGACGACCAAGCTCAACAGGCTAGAATGTGTCAGCGACGACCCACACCTGCGAGAAATCAAGGAAATCAAGACGCGTTGGCTCCGATAACCATGGCT
>Ga0209415_10015697_pt1 | contig 12248 bp, 12 predicted proteins | sample PeaSoiSIISIP2007_FD_187696 | JGI IMG/M metagenome (GOLD analysis project Ga0209415, IMG submission 187696) | Peat soil microbial communities from Weissenstadt, Germany - SII-SIP-2007 (SPAdes) (version 2) | ecosystem: Environmental > Terrestrial > Soil > Wetlands > Peat | place: Germany... | reverse complement strand
CGCTCTTCCTGCCCTTTGACCTGATCGCGCTCGGCTATGTCGGCAGCCAGCCGCCCGCCGGCTTTGTCGTGACCCTGGGCCAGTTCGCGACGGCCTATTACTACATTCATTTTTTGATCCTGATGCCGCTGATCGGCAAGCTCGAGACGCCACGGCCGCTGCCGATCAGCATCAGCGCCGCGGTGCTGACGGAAGGGCACTGAGATGCCGAGAGCCCTTGCGCTCGCGCTCGCGGCGGCGCTCGCCGTTTTCAGCGGATTTGCCGGGATCGCCCGGGCTCAGGAAGAGGCACCCTCGCCACCGCGTCAGCAATGGTCGTTCGAGGGCGTGTTCGGGACCTATGACCGCGCCGCTCTGCAGCGCGGCTTCCAGGTCTACAAGGAGGTCTGCGCCGCCTGCCACCCGGTAAAGCACCTCGCGTTCCGCGATCTCACCGAAATCGGCTACAGCGAGGACGAGGTCAAGGGCATCGCCGCGCAGGTCCAGGTGACCGACGGCCCCAACGACGGCGGCGAGATGTTTCAGCGCCCGGCCCGGCCGTCGGACCCGATCCCCGGCCCGTTCCCCAACGACCAGGCGGCGCGCGCCGCGAACAACGGCGCCCTGCCGCCCGATCTCTCGCTGATCACCAAGGCGCGCGATGGCGGGCCCGATTATGTCTACGCGATCCTCAACGGGTTCAAGGACGCTCCGGCCGGCTTCAAGGTGCTCGATGGCATGTACTACAACGAGTACTTCACCGGCCACCAGATCAAGATGCCGCCACCGCTCAGCCCTGACCAGGTAAAATATGCCGATGGCACCCCTGCCACGGTTCCGCAAATGGCGCATGACGTCGTGACGTTCCTCAGCTGGGCGGCGGAACCCACTCTCGAAGAACGCCATCGCATCGGCTTCAAGGTGATCCTCTTTCTGGTCGTCGCGACCGGCGTGTTCTACGCCGCCAAGCGCAAGGTCTGGTCGCGCATCCATCACTGATGTCATCCCGGCAGAAGCCGGGATCCATTCTTCCGCCATATTGCAAGCTGATCGATGGGTCTCGGCTTTCGCCGGGACGACAATTCAATATACGCTGTCTCGGCGAAATGCTCGGCGATGCGTCAATGGAGGAGGCATGACCGGCCGCATCATCGGCATCATCGGCGGCAGCGGCCTCTATCGGATCGACGGGCTTGAGGATGTCGCCTGGCGCCGGATCGAAAGCCCGTTCGGGGCGACTTCGGACGAGTTCTGCTTTGGGACGCTCGACGGACAGCAAGTCGTGTTTGTGCCGCGGCACGGACGCGGCCATGAATTGCCCCCGTCGGCAATCAATTTTCGCGCCAATATCGACGCGCTGAAGCGCTCCGGCGTCACCGACATCGTCTCGTTGTCGGCGGTCGGCAGCCTGCGCGAGGACCTCGCCCCCGGCGATTTCGTCGTCATCGACCAGTTCATCGACCGTACCTTTGCCCGGGAAAAGAGCTTTTTCGGCCCGGGTTGCGTCGCTCATGTGTCGATGGCGCATCCGGTGTGCGGGCGGATCGGCGATGCGGTTGCCGCCGCGGCGCCGGGCGCCGGGATCAGCGTCAAGCGCGGCGGCACCTATCTCGTCATGGAGGGTCCGCAATTCTCGTCTCTCGCGGAAAGCGAGCTTTACCGCAGCTGGCGGTGCGACCTGATCGGGATGACCAACATGCCCGAAGCCAAGCTCGCCCGCGAAGCCGAGATATGCTACGCGACCGTTGCGATGGTGACCGATTACGATTGCTGGCACCCCGGTCACGACGATGTTACGGTCGACATGATCCTTTCGGTGCTGAACACCAATGCCGCGCATGCCCGAGCGCTCGTCCGCGAGGTTGTGCCGCTGTTGTCGTGCCATGCGGGACCCTGCCGTCAGGGCTGCGACCGGGCGCTCGAACACGCGCTGATCACCGCGCCCGAACGCCGCGACCCCGCCCTCCTCGCCCGGCTCGACGCAGTCGCCGGTCGCGTGCTGAAGAAGTAGGCCGCCAATGAAGGTCGCCGGCCGGACGATGCGCACGATCTGGCTCGCCGCCGATGGGCGAACCGTCGAGATCATCGACCAGACGCGGCTGCCGCATGAGCTTGTCATTGTCCGTCTCGCGCGGCTGGACGACGCGGCGCGCGCGATCCGCGAGATGCAGGTGCGCGGCGCTCCGCTGATCGGTGCCACCGCCGCCTACGGCATGGCGCTCGCGGCTACCGCGGACCCGTCCGACCGCGGCCTGGAAGAGGCCGCCCGAACCCTCGCCGCGACGCGCCCGACCGCGGTCAATCTCGCCTGGGCGCTTGCCGAGATGCGCCGCGCGCTCGCCGAGCTGCCGCCCGGGCGGCGCGCCGCGGCCGCGTTCACAAAGGCCGGCGCCATCGCCGAGGAGGATGTCGCGATCAACCGCGCGATCGGCGAGCACGGGCTCGGCCTCATCGAGGCGGCGTTTCGCGACACGGGCCGCCGGGTACAGATCCTGACGCATTGCAATGCTGGCTGGCTGGCGACGGTCGATTGGGGCACCGCGCTGGCGCCGATCTACCGCGGCCATGACCAGGGCATCCCCATCCATGTCTGGGTCGACGAAACCCGGCCGCGCAACCAGGGCGCCAGCCTCACCGCCTGGGAATTGGGGCAGCACGGCGTGCCGCATACGGTCATTGCCGACAATGCCGGCGGGCATCTGATGCGCCAGGGTGAAGTCGACCTGTGCATCACCGGGACCGACCGCACCACCGCTTGCGGCGATGTCGCCAACAAGATCGGCACCTATTTGAAGGCGCTGGCGGCGCGCGACAACGGCGTGCCGTTTTATGTCGCGCTGCCGTCGCCGACGATCGACTGGGAGATCGAGGATGGCGCGCTCATCCCGATCGAGCGGCGCGACCCGCGCGAGGTCACCCACATCGCCGGCTGGACCGCGGCGGGAGAGCGGATCGAGGTGCAGCTCACGCCAGCGGGCAGCCCCGCGGCAAATTTCGCCTTCGACGTGACCCCGGCGCGGCTCGTCACGGCGCTCATCACCGAGCGCGGCGTCTGCCCGGCCTCGCGCGAGGGCCTGCTCGGCCTTTTCCCCGAGCGGCGCCGACGCGGCGCGGCTTGAGACCTGAGGGGATCCTCGCATGACGAATTGGAGCGAGACCTATCGCGGCACCGTGCCGCCCCGGGAATGCGACGTCACTGAGCATTTCACCATCGCCTATTATTTCGACCGGCTCGAAGAGGGCGAGCGGAACTTGGCGGACGGCCTCGGGCTCGGTGAGCTGCTGCGCGGCGGCGGGTTTCTTCGCCGCCTCGATGTCCGCTTCGCGCGCGAGCTGCGCGCCGGCAGCAGCTTTCATATCGAGAGCGCCGCGCTCGCGGTCGATGGTGGGCTGCGCCTCGGCCACCGCTTTGTCGATTCAGCCAACGGCGAAGTCGTGACCTGGATCGCCGAGAGCTGGGATTTGCCCGAGGGCGCGCTGTCGCCCGAGCGGCACCGCGCGATCGCCGCCCGGCTCGGCAACTGGGAGGGCCCCGAGGCCGAGGCGCGCCCCGAGCCGCAGGGCACCGCCGGGTTCATCCCGACCGCGCGCGGCCGGGTCAAGCCGACCGACCTCGACGCCGATGGCCGCTTCGCCCTCGCCGCGATCGTCCATCGCCTGACCGACGCCTGTCTGCAGTCCGGTGCGGCGATCGGCATGGACGCGGCCTTCCTCGAGGCCAATCGCCGCGGTTTCTCGACATTCGAGCTGGCGCTGCGGATTTCCGGGGCGCTCGCGCTCGACGAGCCCTATCTCGTCGAGAGCGGGATCGCCCATCTCGGCAATTCCTCGCTGCGCATGATCCACCGGATGTGTGACCCGCGCAGCGGGACAGAGGTGGCGCATCTCGGCCAATTTGGCGTCAACCTCGACCTCGAGGCGCGCCGCCCGGCCCGCTGGCCCGACGAGATCCGCGCCCGCGCCGAAAAGCTGGTCGTTCCGATCGGGTCCTAATCCGCAATAGAAGCAGGTAACCGCTCAAACGCCCGCGACCGCACGCCGTTCCGAGCGTTGTCTGGTTATGCATGATGTCGGCGCGGTCATCGACACCGACGTCCCGGCCCGGCTCGACCGGCTGCCGTGGACGCGGTTCCACACGCTGGTCGTCGTCGCGCTCGGCATAACCTGGGTCCTCGACGGGCTGGAAGTGACGATCGCCGGCTCGATCGCCGGGGCGCTCGAAGAGAGCCCGGTGCTGCACTTCACCGCGGCCGAGGTCGGGCTCGTTGCCAGCGCCTATCTCGCCGGCGCGGTCTCCGGCGCCTTGCTGTTCGGCTATCTGACCGACCGGTTCGGCCGGCGCAAGCTGTTCATGGTCACCTTGGGTCTCTACCTCACCGCGACCGCGGCCACCGCGCTCTCCTGGGACTTCTGGAGCTTTGGGGTTTTCCGGGTACTGACCGGGGCCGGCATCGGCGGCGAATACGCCGCGATCAACTCGGCGATCCAGGAGCTGATCCCGGCGCGCTACCGGGGCCGCACCGACCTCGCGATCAACGGCAGCTTCTGGGCCGGCGCCGCGCTCGGCGCACTGGGCACGATCGTGCTGCTGCAGCCCGGCCGGCTTCCACCGGATTGGGGCTGGCGCGCCGCCTTCGGCATCGGCGCGGTGCTCGGCCTCGGCATTCTCTTGCTGCGCCGGTGGGTCCCGGAAAGCCCGCGCTGGCTGATGCTGCACTCCAGGCTCGGCGAATGCGAAGCGGTGATCGCGGGAATCGAATACCGGGTCCACCTAGCCGCGGGCGGCGAATCACTGTCGGTTGCCGCCGAACGCATCCGGCTTGTCGTCCGCTCACACACGCCGCTGCCGCGCATGATCCGGGCGATCCTGTGCGATTACCCGCGCCGCGCGGTTCTGGGGCTGGCGCTGATGACCGCCCAGGCGTTCTTCTACAATGCGATCTTCTTCACCTATGCGCTGGTGCTGACCCGGTTCTACGGCGTGCGGGCGGCGTCGATCGGCTGGTACATGCTGCCTTTCGCGCTTGGCAATTTCGCGGGGCCGCTATTGCTCGGACCATTTTTCGACACGCTCGGACGCAAGCCGATGATTGTTTCAACCTACGCGCTCTCGGGGGTGCTGCTGGCAATCGTCGGCTACCTGTTTCGCCAGAATGTTGTTGATGCCGCAACTCTGACGGCGTGCTGGAGCGGCATCTTCTTTTCGCCTCGGCGGCGGCGAGCGCGGCCTATCTGACGGTCAGCGAAAGCTTCCCGCTCGAGGCGCGCGCGCTGGCGATCGCGGTTTTCTACGCGCTCGGAACCGCGCTCGGCGGGGTCGCGGCGCCCTCGCTGTTCGGCCTCCTCGTCGGCAGCGGCGAGCGCGGCGCGGTCTTCCTCGGCTACCTGCTCGGCGCCGCGCTGATGATCGGCGCCGCCGGCGTCGAGCTGGCGATTGGCGTCCGTGCCGAGCGCCAGCCGCTAGAAAGCGTCGCGCGCCCGCTATCCGCGATCGAGTGACGAACCTATATCCGCGTCATGGCGAGCATCGCGCCGCGGCCGGAGCGCTGGATCCGCACGACCCCCTCAGGGCTCTATTGCGAGCCCGGCGGCTTTCATATCGACCCGGTCCAGCCGGTGGTGCGCGCGGTCGTTACGCACGGCCACAGCGACCATGCCCGGCCCGGCCATGACCGCGTCCTCGCCACCGCCGAGACGATCGCGATCATGCGCCAGCGCTATGGGGAACGCGCCGGCGGGTCGCTGCAAGCGGTCCGTTATGGCGAGGAGGTGAGCGTCGGCGAGGTGTCGGTGCGCCTCGTTCCGGCCGGCCACATCCTCGGCAGCGCCCAGGCGGTCATCGACTACCGCGGCAGCCGGGTCGTGGTCTCGGGCGATTACAAGCGCCGGCCCGACCCAACCTGCGCCGGCTTCGAGTTGCAAAGCTGCGATGTGTTCATCACCGAGGCGACCTTCGGGCTGCCGGTCTTCCGCCATCCGCCCGACAGAAACGAGATCGAGAGGCTCCTGCATTCGGTCCGGCTCTATCCCGAGCGCTGCCAGCTCGTCGGGGTCTACGCGCTGGGCAAGTGCCAGCGCCTCGTCGCGCTGCTGCGCGAGGCCGGCTACGACGAGCCGATCTATCTGCATGGCGCGCTGATCGGGCTGACCGAGCTCTATCAGAGCTTCGGCGTCGCGCTCGGCCCGCTATTGCCGTGCACCGGGCTGACGCATGAGGCGTTCCGAGGCCGCATCGTGCTGGCGCCGCCGGCCGCGCTCGCCGATCGCTGGACCCGCCGCCTGCCCGACCCGGTGACGGCCCTGGCTTCGGGCTGGATGCGGGTCAAGCAGCGGGCCAAGGCGCGCGGCATCGAGCTCCCGCTGGTCATCTCCGACCACGCCGATTGGGACGAGCTGACCAGGACGCTCGACGAGGTCGGTGCCGAGGAAATCTGGGTGACGCATGGCCGCGAGGAGGCGCTCGTCCACTACGCGGCGAGCCGCGGGCTCAAGACCCGCGCGCTCGCCCTCAACGGGTTCGGCGAGGAGGAGGAATGAGCCTCCTAGTGCCGGCCGGCCTGGGTCGAGGCCTTGCCCATCGCCGTCAGCACCTTGTCGGGCCGCGTGAAGGCGAGGTATTCCGCCGCGTAATCGGGCGGCAGGATCTCGACCATCGTCTCGTTCTCGACCCACACCTCGATGACGTGGAACGGACCGCGGTTGCAGACAAAGCAGTTCCAGCCGGCCTTGGCCGCGATCTCCTCGACCTTCTTCCGATTGGTCGCGACGCTGAGGGCAAAGTGGGTCGAGCCGTAGCCCCGGTCGCGCCGGTGTTTGACAAAGCTGCCGCCGACCTCGCCGTTCGGCTCGAGCTCGGTGCCGGAGGGATAAACCTCGACGCCCGAGCCGTGGTCGTCGAGCTGCAGGGCAAAAAAGCTTCCCGGATTGGGCGGAAACGGCACCGCCTTGCCGCCCATCAGCTCGGCCAGGACCCCGGCCGCCTTCTGAGGCTCGCGCGCGGCAATCGACAGATGATGGATCATGACACCCTCGCGATGACTTTCTGGGCGAGAAATAGCACGCCCGTGGTCGCGGCGCGATAGGGTGCCGTGAACCGCTTCGCCGCCCTGATCGACGCCTTGCTGCTGACCCCGGCGCGCAACGGCAAGCTGCGGCTGATGCGGGAATATTTCGCGACGACGCCGGATCCCGAGCGCGGCTGGGCCCTGGCAGCCTTGACCGGCGAACTCTCGTTCGCCGAAGCGAAGCCCAGCCAGGTGCGCGATCTGGCGATCACCCGGGTCGATCCCGAGCTTTTCGGCTGGTCCTACGATTTCGTCGGCGACCTCGCCGAGACCGTGGCGCTGATCTGGCCGGCGGCCAGCTCCTACCCGAGCCCCCACCCCAACCCTCCCCCGCAAGCGAGGGAGGGCGCTTTCGGAGGCCGCCCCGATAACCCTCCCCTGCCTGCGGGCGAGGGAGGGGCCCGTCGCGTGAGCGAGGGGAGGGTGGGGGCTGATGGTAGTGAGGTTCCCACCCTGACGGAAATCGTCGCGACGCTCGGCACCGCGAGCCGCGCCGAGGTCGGGGCACATCTCGCGCCGTGGCTCGACGCGCTCGACGCCACCGGCCGCTGGGCGTTGTTGAAGCTGGTCACCGGCAGCCTGCGGATCGGCGTGTCGGCGCGCCTTGCGAAGCTGGCGCTCGCCGAATGGGCCGGCGCCGAAATCGCGCAGATCGAGGAGGTCTGGCATGGCCTCAGACCACCCTACCCCGCCCTCTTCGATTGGCTCGAAGGCCGCGCCGGGGCGCCGCTGACCGGCGAATTGCCGAATTTCTGCCCGCTGATGCTGGCCCAGCCGCTGGAAGAAGCCGATCTCGCCGGTCTCGACCCGCGCGATTATCTCGTCGAGTGGAAATGGGACGGGATCCGGGTCCAGCTCGTCGCCCGCGGCGGCGAGCGGCGGCTCTACTCGCGCTCCGGCGACGACATCGGCGCGGCCTTCCCCGATATCGCCGAGGCCTTGCCGGAGGGCGTGACGCTCGACGGCGAACTCCTGGTGATGCGCGGCGGCGAGGTCGCCCCGTTCAACGATCTGCAGCAGCGCCTCAACCGCAAATCGCCGAATGCGACGATACTGCGCGATTTCCCGGCTGCCGTGCGGGTCTACGACATCCTGCGCGAGGGGCCCGAGGATCTGCGCGACCTGCCGTTCATCGACCGCCGCGGGCGTCTCGAAGCGTGGTTTGGCGGCGCGCCGCGGCCGCGTCTCGATCTCTCGCCGCTGATCGCGTTCGGCGGCTGGGACGAGCTCGGCGCACTGCGCGCCGGCGCCCGTGACCGCGGCATCGAGGGGGTGATGCTGAAGCGCGCCGATTCGCTCTATGTCGCCGGTCGGCCGAAAGGCCCGTGGTTCAAGTGGAAACGCGGCGCGCTGACGATCGACACCGTGCTGATCTACGCTCAGCGCGGCCACGGCAAACGCTCGTCATTCTATTCCGACTATACGTTCGGCGCGTGGGCCGGCGACCGCCTCGTGCCGGTCGGCAAGGCCTATTCCGGCTTCACCGACGAGGAGTTGCGCCGCCTCGACAAATGGGTGCGCGACCATACGGTCAATCGTTTCGGGCCGGTGCGCGAGGTGACGCCTGGCCTCGTCCTCGAAATCGCCTTCGACAGCGTGCACCGCTCGAAGCGCCACAAATCCGGCGTGGCGATGCGCTTCCCGCGAGTCCACCGCATCCGCTGGGACAAACCGTTCCGCGAAGCCGACACACTGGAGAGCTTGGAACGGTTGGTGACGTAAAAAGGGATGTCATCCCGGCGCAGGCCGGGACCCACTTTTCAACCGTCTCGGGAGCCGATCAGTGGATCCCGGCCTGCGCCGGGATGACAAACTAATGCAACCTTGCGATCCCGAGAGCGGTGCCGAAGCGGGTCGCGCAATCGAGCGGGTTGCCGTATTTGCGATGCACCGCGGTGTGGTGGGCGCAGGCCAGCAAGAGCCGGTCGCGGTCCCCGCCCTGGTTCTTCCCGTAATCCTCGATGAGGACCTGGCCGATTTCCTGGTTGTGCGGGTCGTTGCCCATGCGGCAGGCGAGAAGCGCCAGGCGTTGCACGAGAGGCTTCTTGTCAGCGCCGCTCTCGATATAGGCCTGGGTCCAGGCCGTGCTGTCCGGGCCGTTGAGCGCCAAGACGGCGGCGTCGACCCGGTCGAGGATCTGCTCGGGGGTCAGCTTATCGGCGCCGGGAGCGGCGCGGACCGTTGCCGGCTCGGCGTCGCCGATCCCCTTCTGGTGCCACGCCGCGCGGTTGATGTACGAGGCCGCAAGGTAAAGCAGCTTGACCTGGTGCTTGTGCGCGAAATTGTCAAAGAACCAGGTCAGCGAGTTCAGGTACTCGAAGCAGTGCTGCGGCAATGAGAAATTGTTGGCGCCCTGCGTCTCCAGGATCACCTGGGCCGAAGCGGCCTGGAACGCGTCGAGGATACGGCGCGGGCTCTTGCCGGCTTCGAGGTAGCGCGACAGCAATTCGAGGAACCCGGGCTCCGGCTCGCGGATTAGCGCCCGTTCCAAGGCCTGCGCTTCGTCGCGGCTGAGCGGTTCCTTGTTGTTGGCGAGGATCGCCAGCTCCTCTTTCGACGCACCGCCATAGGGGATCGCCGACACGATCTGCTTTTCGAGGAAGATCTTGACGACGTTGCAGGCCATCTCATAGGTCGAGTACCAGCGCGGGCCGACCGCGACGTCGAGCGCGCCGGCATAGATCACATTGTGCGCGTTGTCCCAGCCGAGCGTGTTGCCGAGATCGACCGTGGCGCGGGCGCGGAACGCCTTGTGGCCGGTCGTGTAGGAGCGGTTGTAGAGCGCGCGGTCCTGCACATCCATTAGGCCGGCATGGCAGAGCTGGGCAAGCACCGCCTGGCGCTCCTCCGGGTTCGCCATGAGGCCGAGGAAGACGCGATAGGCCTCGATGACATTGCCGCGATGAACCAGCGTCATCCAGTGGTCGAGGCGCTCCTGCAGCGGGCCATCGAGCACTTCCGGCTCCTGATCGGGCCACACCACTTCCGGCATCGGGGGCGGGCCGGGCGGCATCGACCAGCCGGGCGCGCGAGCATAGTGGCCCGGCGCCTTCAGGATCTTCTGGTTCCAGATGTCGAGCCCGGTCGGGATGTACCAGATGGTCTGTGCCAGCGGCAGGGCGGCGCAATCCTCGGGCACCATCCGGGTCAGCTGGGTCGCGGCGCGGGCCGACAGGAGGCAATGGTCGTTGTTGACGAAGTTGACGTAACCGTCGTCGATCCGCTCGTGATAAGGCACGTGGGTGTAGGGCGCGTGGATTCGCACCGCCTCGCCGACGATCTCGGTCATCGGCCGGCGCTGGCGCACCAGGTCGTAATAAACCTCGCTCGCGCCCTGCTGGTCGCGCGCCAGGATGCGATCCTCCAGTTTCGCGTAGAGCGCCTCCGGCTTCGGGGCGTTCCTGACCGCACCCTGCACATCGTTGGGCATTCGTCTTACTCCTGTCTCACCGCCGGACCGCGCGCGGCCTGAACACCGTTCACAATAGCCCCGACAATCCGCGCGCGGCAACGCCGCCGGGCCCAACCGCGACGATTGGTCTGGCTGTCATGCGCGGCTCGTATGCCCCGCAGGTCGGCGGCGGGGGCAAGGCTATGCGCGCACGTAGCTCCGGCAGACGAGGCGCAGGCGATTGGTGATCTGGTCGCGGACGTCCTGCGGCATCGGCGTCGATTCGCTCGCCCGCTTCCACTCCGGCGAGTCGACGACGCCCGGCGCTGTGAGATGGTAGAGCGCGATGTATTTCGGGTTGCCGCCGCTCATCCGGAACCGGCGGGCGCACAAGACCCCGGGGACGCGGGCGAGCGCCGGGACGTGCTCGGTGTCGTACCACGCGTTGAACGCGGTCTCGACCGCCGGCCCCGGGGTCATCCCGACCAGCAGGAGCCCGCCCGCGTTGGCGGGCGCCGTCGCATCGCCCGGGAGGATCTGCTCGCCTTCGTAGCGCAACAGGCGTTCGACCTTGGCTGTCACTCGTTTCGACCACGGCGACAGGTTCTCGCCTCCGATCGCGCGGTAGCCCGGGCCCTGCAGCACCGCAATATTCTCGAGGTCATAGGTCGCGACCGACTGCCGCGGATTGTCCGCCCCGATCCAGCGCTGCAGCGAGAGGAAGCCCGGCACGCGCTGCCGCTCGGGGAGGTGCTCGAGGTCGTACCAGTCATTGAACTCGTCGGGAGCGACATTCGTGAAATCCATCGCCGCGATCAGCGCACCCTTCGCCATGGCCCTTCCTCCCGTTTGCTATCTGCAGATTTCTACGCCAACAAGGCCGTGTTGTGCACCTCTGTCATTATCGGCCAAAGAGCTTCCGCGGGAGGCGAGGGATGCGTGCAGGTCGACATATCGTTGCGTTGGGTTGCGCCGGGTCTGTTCTGCTGGCCACAGGGTTCGTGCTCGGGCAACGGAGCCCGCCGGCCGACTATAAATCGGTCAGCGAGAAGGTCCTCGCCGCGATCGATCTCGCCCCGGAGATCGACAGCGTCGCAAACCGCGAGTTGCGCCTCAGCCGGGCAGTCGTGATGCCGGGCGGCCATGTCGGTCTGCACAGCCACCAGGGCGACCCGACGATTGTCTACGTTCTGAGCGGCGTGCTGACAAATCATCATGACGACGGCACGACGACGAATATTCAGCCGGGCGAGGTCTTCGCCGAATTCGGCCCCCGGGCGCACTGGGTCGAAAACCAGGGTTCGGCTCCGACGGCCTTTATCGTCGCCAATATCCATCGGCGCCAATAGCACGCCGCGCGCCATTTGGACCGCGGACCTCTGGTTCGCGGGCGGCCGGGACGGCCGCGGTCCCGGGAACGGCGCGGCGCTACGGGGCCTGGGCGTAGAGCTTCAAATCGCCGACCAGGCCCTCGTCGCGCTCGATCGCGTAGTCGGGCAATTGCAGCGGCCCCTGCTTTTCCTTAACCAGCAGCAGGTTGGGGTCGCTCGTCTCGAAGATGCGCAGATGGCGCCCCTCGACGGCGATCTCGGCGAGCTTGACGGTGAGCGGCGCCAGATCGAAGCGGTCGCTGGCATCGACCAGTTCGACGAGGCCCTCCGCGGTAATCCTGGCGTCCTTCAGGCGCTGCTGGTGCGCGGAAACCGCGGCGGCCTTTTGTTGCACCTCGGCGGTGCGCGCCTTGGCAGTCTCGGCGGCCTGCCGGCGATATTCGTCGAATTGCGGCTTGAGGCGCTGGAGCAGCACCGTGGTCG
>Ga0209415_10015696_pt1 | contig 12249 bp, 16 predicted proteins | sample PeaSoiSIISIP2007_FD_187696 | JGI IMG/M metagenome (GOLD analysis project Ga0209415, IMG submission 187696) | Peat soil microbial communities from Weissenstadt, Germany - SII-SIP-2007 (SPAdes) (version 2) | ecosystem: Environmental > Terrestrial > Soil > Wetlands > Peat | place: Germany... | reverse complement strand
CTCGACGTTGAGAAACGCGACGCGCCCGCGCGCGATGCTGCTCACCGCCAGAACGGCGTAGAGCATTCCGCCAGGATGGTGGTCGGCGGCGTAGCGGGCGGCACCGGTGACCTTGAGAAGCCCGTCGCGACGGGTGAGAGGCTGGCCGATGTTCGAGCCGTGCCGAACATGAGCGGGCACCTGGGTGAGGGTGATCTCAGGCATGGATGACGTCTCCGGAAGCGGCAGCGAAGCAGGAAGCCGGAAGTGCGGGCGTGCGCGCCGGCGTGCCGGCCATGGCGAGGGTGAGGGCGCGGACAATGATCCGCCGCGCAAGCTCGATCTTGAAGCCGTTGTCGCCGGAGGGCTTCGCCTCCGCGAGCGCCGCCTCGGCAGCGCGCCGGAACAGCCGGTCATCCGGGCGGGCGCCGGACAGGATCGGTTCCGCTTCACGGGCACGCCAGGGCTTCGCCGCGACGCCGCCGAGCGCGAGGCGCGCTTGCGTAATCCTGTCGCCCTCGACCCTGAGGGCGGCCGCGGCGGATACCACCGCGAATGCGTAGGAGGTGCGTTCGCGGACTTTCAGGTAGCGTGCATGGGCCGCGAATTGGACCGCCTCCGCCGGCAGGCGCACCGCGATGATCATCTCACCCGGCTCCAGCACGCTCTCGCGTTGCGGCGCGTCCTGCGGCAACCGGTGAAACATTTCGAACGGGATGTCGCGCCGCCCTGCCCTGCCTTCGACCTCGACGACGGCGTCGAGCGCGACCAGAGGGACGCAGAGATCCGACGGGTGGGTCGCGATGCAGCGCTCGCTCCACCCCATGACGGCGTGAAGCCGGTTGTCGCCGCCGCGAGCGTCGCAGCCTGCGCCGGGATCGCGCTTGTTGCAGGCGCTGGCGACATCATGGAAGTAGGCGCAGCGCGTCCGCTGCAGGAGATTGCCGCCGACGGTCGCGGCATTGCGAAGCTGGGCGGATGCTCCGGACAGCAGCGCCTCGGCGACCGCCGGAAAGCGTCGGGCAAAAGGCCGGTCGTGGGCGAGGTCGGCGTTGCGGACGAGCGCGCCGATCCGCACGCCACCGTCGGGGAGGTCCTCGATGCGGTCGAGGCCAGGGAGGCGGCCGATGTCGACGAGTCGGCGCGGGCGCGTGACGCCGCCCTTCATCAGGTCCAGAAGGTTGGTGCCGGCGGCCAGGTAGGCGGCGCCCGGTTCCGAGGCGGCCGCAACGGCCTCTGCGACCGTTGCGGGCCTCACGTAATCGAAGGTGTTCATGCGACCTCCCGTCGGCTTGCGGCGCCGAGCGCCTTTTGCGCCTCGAGCACCGCTTCGGTGATCCCCTGATAGGCGCCGCAGCGACAGAGATTTCCGCTCATGCCTTCACGCACGCGCTCCGGATCGTCGCCGGCTTGCCCTTCGCGGATGAGGCCGATCGCGCTCATTATCTGGCCGGGCGTACAGAACCCGCACTGCAGGCCATCATGGGCGATAAACGCCTCTTGCACCGGATGCAGTCGATCACCCTGCGCGACGCCTTCGATGGTCAGGACATCCGCGCCGTCGTGACTGATCGCAAGCGCAAGGCACGCGTTGATCCGGCGTCCGTCGACGATGACCGTGCAGGCGCCGCACTGCCCGCGGTCGCAGCCCTTCTTGGTTCCAGTCAAATTCAGGCGTTCGCGAAGGAGATCGAGCAGCGTCGTTCGAGGGTCGTCGAGCTCGATCGTTTTCTTCACGCCGTTTATCGTCAGAGTCGTTGAGATGCGCATGGAGTGCTCCGAGACAGCGATGGTTAAGCGCGACCGCCGACTGATAGGCTCTTATCCCTGCCGCTCGGTGCCGCCTCCGCGGCGTTGCCGAGCAATCAGACTGTGCAAAGCTCTCCCGATCGCCGGCCTGAGGGGATCGGGACCTCAGGTTCGTCGCCGTTTGCCTGACGTGGGTGTTTTGTGTCAGCGTGTCCCGACCGATATACGGAGGACGCCTCCGTTTTGCAAGCCCTGTCGAGATTGGACGTTGGGATGAGGCCGCCGAAGGAGGAGAGCACCCGAAAACCGCGGGCCGATGCGGTTCGCAATCGCGAGCGCGTCCTCGAGGCAGCAAAGGCGGTTTTCAGTGCCGGCGGCGCGGAGGCCAGCCTCGAGGCTGTCGCGCGAGCCGCCGGCGTGGGCATCGGCACGCTCTATCGACATTTTCCCACACGCGAAGCCTTGTTCGAAGCGGTGTACCGCCGCGAAGTCCAACAGCTCGCCGATCTGGCCGAACAGCTGAAACAAGAGGCGGAGCCCTTGGATGCCCTCCGCCACTGGATGCGTTCGAACGTGAGGTTCGTCGCCACGAAGAAGGGCATGTCGCAGGCGCTGGCGCTGGCGGCCTACAAGAACTCGGAACTCTTCTCTTATTCGTTCGATCGGCTGACGCGGGCAGTCGGCGGACTGCTGGATCGCGCCGTCGCGGCACGCGAAATCCGCGCCGACATCAGCCCGGAGGATCTGCTTCGTGCCCTTGTGGGCATGTGCTACATGCACGATCAACCCGGCTGGCAGGCGAGCGTTCTGCGACTTGTCGACGTTTTCATCGACGGGCTTCGCATTCGAACCGATAGGCCCCGTTCGAAAGCAAAACGGAGAAACTCGTCGCCACAGCGCGACGGCTGATGATGCGCCTTGCCGAACGCGAAATCGAGGAGGACGATTTTGCGTGGGCAAAGCCCTTCATCGATGAAGCAGAGGCGGATATTGCGCGCGGCATTCTTCTCACGCTTGAGGAACACAGGGCACGCATGGCGGCGCGGCTTGCTGCGCTCCGAGGCTAGTGCCGCGCGTTGTCATCACCGGGGCGGCGGACGCCGATGCCGCCGCCATCGTCGATGATCTTACCGCCAAGGCGGGCGCGAATGTCGCCGCGCGTTACGACGCGGATTTCGGTGCGTCGACGCTCCGGATCGACACGCCGCCGAGAAGCCCCTAGAACGCTGACCATAGGCTGCTCCGCGGGACGCACGACATGGCACGAATCAACGGCAACCGGCTCATTTCCGACCTGCGCGAGCTGGCGCGCATCGGTGCCTATCAGACGGGCGTCGACCGCACGGCGCTTTCGCCCAAGGACATCGAGGCACGCCGCTGGCTGGTCGACAAGCTGCGCGCCTCCGGTCTCGACGCCTCCATGGATCGGGTCGGCAATGTGCTCGGGCGCGCTCCCAACGCGACCAAGTCGATCCTGATCGGCTCGCATACCGACACCGTGCCGAAGGGCGGCTGGCTCGATGGTGCCCTGGGCGTCGGCTACGCGCTCGAGATCGCCCGCAGTGCCGTCGAGGCGAACGAGCCGGCGGCGGCCGGCATCGACGTCATCTCGTTTCAGGACGAGGAGGGCACGTTCCTGCCGTTTCTCGGCAGTCGTTCTTTTTTTGCCGACATCGACGAGGCGGAAATCGCGGCCGCCAAATCCAAGGACGGCGGCTCGCTCGCGGCCGCGCTGCGGACCATCGCGGGCGAGCCGCCGCCGCACCGCTTCGATGGCAAGCGGCAGGTCTGCTACCTCGAAGCCCATATCGAGCAGGGACCGCGCATGGAGGCGGCCGGGCAGCGCATCGGCGTGGTATCGGCGCTGGTCGGGATCAGGCGCTTTCGTATCCGCAGCCGTGGTGCCGCCAATCATGCCGGCACCACCCCGATGGCGATGCGCCGCGACGCCGGCGTCGCGCTGATCGAGCTCGGCGCGGCGGTGAATGCCGAATTCCGCCGCCTCGCCGATGCCGACACGGTGTGGAACATCGGCAACATGATCTTCCGCCCGGGCGCCGCCAACGTAGTGCCGAGCGAGGGCGAGATGTTGCTGGAGATGCGCGACATCAAGACTGAGGTGCTGGACCGGCTCGAAGCGCGCTTTGTGGCGCTTGTCGGAGATGCCAGTCGCGGGGCGGTCGGCATCGAGGTCGAGACCACCGCCCGCATCCCGCCGACCGCCATGACGGAAAGCCTCGGCGCCGCCATCGCGGCGGCCGCGACGGCGCACGGCGAGAAGCCCGTGCTCCTGCCGAGCGGCGCCGGTCACGACGCCATGGTGGTGGCGCGCTTCATGCCGGCCGCCATGATGTTCATTCCCTCGATCGGCGGCGTCAGTCACGACGTACGCGAGAACACCTCGGACGCCGACATCATCTTTGGCTGCGAGGTCCTGGCGGACGCGGTCGCTCAGGTGAGGCGGCAGCTGTAGCGGGAATCGGCAGGGTCTGCACCGGCTCGGGCCACGGAACCAATGCGTTCTGGGGCCACGCAGCCGTGCCTTGCACCGGCCACGGAGCGGCATCGACCGCGGAGATCGGCTCTTCGTCGATCTCGGCGTGCACCGGATTGCCCTTGAGGAGACGATCGATATTTTTTCCGCCTGCGATCTGCGGGTTTGAGGGCGCAAAGCCGTTTTGCCGTTCACGCTTGGAGACGAGCGTGCGTGCCAGCGCGAAGGCTTCCCGCAGCGTTGCGGCACGTCGCATCGCGTTGTTGAACAACGCTTCGCCGAAATAGGTCCATTGGGCACCATCCTGGCACCCAAACGACGTGTGGTCGGAATCAGCCGCGGTGATCACTAGCGAGTTCTCGTTGGCGAGATGCGGAATGAAAACCCCCGAATAGCAGGCCGAAATGATGACGATGCGGTGCCGCACGCCGGTCTGGTTGAGCATGGCGGCGAGCAGCGCGGGCGACAGGATCGCCTCGCGTGCTCCGGCCTTCACGACAAGGCCGCCCCGCGAGCCATGCGAGGTGAGGATCAACATCAGGATGTCGTTTCCGGCATCCATTTCCTTCGCTGCCGAATCCAAGGCGGCCGTGAGACTTTCCGGGGTCGCGTCGCTCCGGCTCTTGGTGTTGGCACGAACGATGACGGGGGCGCCGGCGAAACGGTCTGCCACGATCTTGGCTGCGCCATTCGCCTCGCTCTCGAACACGCTCTGATCGCCGAACAGCCCGAATGCCACGACGGCGACTTTCGGGCCGAGCTCCGCTGCCCGCGCCGGGCCGACGGCGAGGAGGGCAAGCAACCCCGCGGCGAGCCATCTGGAGAGGTTTGCGCAGGCCATGGTCATACCCTGTCGATCGGCGTGCTCATCCTACCCGGTGCCGTCGCGGCTGTGCAGCTTAAAAAAAAGACGGCCTCCATGCTTGCGCAGCGGGCCGCCGGACGCAGGGTAAAGTGCCGGTCGGGATCGAACCGCGGATGACCGGGACGAATCCCGGCCACCGCATCTTCGTCAGCTACACCAGCTTGAGGTTCTTCAGCGGCAGGCTGCGCACCGGCTTGCCGGTGGCGGCATGGATCGCGTTGAGCACGGCGGGCGTCACCACCGAGATGGTGGGCTCGCCTATGCCGCCCCAGAAGTCGTAGGTCGGCACGATGATGGTCTCGACCTTCGGCATCTCGGCGAGCCGCATGATCTGGTAGGTGTCGAAGTTGAGCGACGTCATGCGGCCGTCCTTGACGGGGCATTCGCCGTAGAGGGCCGCCGTCAGTCCGAAGGCCACCGAGCCTTCGCACTGCGCGGCGATCTGGTCGAGATTGACCGGATGGCCGCAATTCACCCCCAGCACCATGCGATGCACCTTGAGCTTGCCGGCGTCGCTCACCGAGACCTCGGCGACCGCGGCCGAATAGGTTCCGTAGCCGTTGAACTGCGCGATGCCGCGGTGGACTCCGGCCGGCAGCGGCTTGCCCCACTCGGCCTTCTCGGCGACCGCATTGAGGATCGCGAGATGCTTCGGAAAGTTGCCCATGAGCGAACGGCGGAATTCGAGCGGGTCCTTGCCGGCCGTCCTCGCCACCTCGTCCATGAAGCATTCCATGTAGACGGCGTTCTGGTTGGTGTTGACGCCGCGCCACGGACCAACCGGGACATGGGTGTTGCGCATCACATACTCGATGAGCATGTTCGGCGCCGCGTAGCCGAGCTGAGCATCGCCGGCCGCCACGTCATAGCCTTGCAGCTGACGCATGTCCTTGCCGCCGGAGAGCAGCGCCGGATTGAGAAAGGCGTTGATCGACTGCCCGGAGATGCGCACGTGCAGGGCGATGAGGTTGCCCTGCTCGTCGAGGCCCGCCGCCATCTTGGCCTGCGAGATCGGCCGGTAGAAGTCGTGCGCCATGTCCTCTTCCCGCGACCAGATCAGCTTGATCGGGGTGTTCGGGAAGTTCTTGGCGATGGCGACCGCCTGGTGCACGTAGTCCTGCGTGCCGCCGCGCCGGCCGAAGCCGCCGCCGGGGTCCGACCGGTACACTTCGCACTTGTCGAGCGGCAGGCCGGAGGCTTCCGACAATGCCGCGAGCGAGGCTTCCGCATTCTGCGACGGCACCCAGGCCTCGGCCTTGTCGGCCGACACCTTGGCGATGCAGTTCATCGGCTCCATGGTGGCGTGGGCGAGGAACGGCGTCGCGTAGATCGCATCGACCCTCCTGGCGGCGCCTTCGATCGCCTTGACGGCATCGCCGTTGCGGCGGTCGCCGTTGTTGGTGGCGGCATCGAAGCCCTCGCGCAGGTGCGCCGCGATGGCGGCGTCGGTCGGGTAGGCGTTCGGGTTATCGTCCCACACGATCGGCAGCGCTTCGAGGGCGGACTTCGCCCGGTACCAGGTGTCGGCAACGACGGCGACGCCGCTGTCCTTCACCTTGTAGACGCCTTTGACGCCAGGGCGGCCCGCGATCTTCGACTCGTCATAGCTTTTGAGCTTGCCGCCGAACACCGGGCAATCCTTGATGGCGGCGCACAGCATGCCCGGCAACTTGGTGTCGATGACGAAGATCTTGCTGCCGTTGAGCTTGTCGGCGGTGTCGAGCCGCTTGATCGCCTTGCCGGCGATCTTCCAGCTGCGCGGATCCTTGAGCGTGATGCTCTTGGGGTCCGGCGCCGGCACCTTGGCGGCGGCGGCCGCCACCTTGCCGTAGCTGATGGTGCGCTTGGTCGCCGCGTGGCTGATGATGCCGTCGGAGACCGCGAGCTCGCCGACCGGGACCTTCCACTGGTCGGCCGCGGCCTGCAGCAGCATCATGCGCGCCGCTGCGCCGCCGCGCCGCACATAGTCGTGCGAGGTGCGGATGCCGCGGCTGCCGCCGGTGCCCATTTCGCCCCACACCCGCTTGCGGGCGAGGTTCTGCCCGGGCGTGATCGAGTCGGTCGTCACCTTCTTCCAGTCGCATTCGAGCTCTTCCGCGACCAGCTGGGCGAGACCTGTCTTGGTCCCTTGGCCCATTTCGGTGCGCGCGATGCGGATCATGCAGGTGTCGTCGGGCTTGATGACCACCCAGGCATTGACCTCGACGCCCTCGTTCTGGGCGGTCTGGGCGCGCGCCGAAGAGGCGGCATCGGCCGGCATGTGAAAGCCGAGCGCCAGGCCGCCGCCGGCGGCCGTGGTGCCGACCACGAAGGTGCGGCGAGAAAGCTTCGTCTTGCTGGATCTGTTCTTCATGATGGACCTCCCCGCGCTCAGGCTTTTTGACCGGTGACCGCGGCGGACTTGCCGCCGGCGGGCATCTCGGCCGCCATGTGCACCGCGGTGCGGATGCGCTGATAGGTTCCACAGCGACAGATGTTGGTCATCGCTTCGTCGATGTCCTTGTCGGTCGGCTTGGGGTTCTTCTTGAGAAGGGCCGCGGCGGCCATGATCTGGCCGGACTGGCAGTAGCCGCATTGCGGCACGTCGATCGCGAGCCACGCCTTCTGTATCGGGTGCGAGCTGTTGGGCGACAGGCCCTCGATGGTGACGATCTTGTCGGTCGTCTTGACGTCGCCGACCCGGATCGAGCACGAGCGCATCACCTCGCCGTTGATGTGCACCGAGCAGGCGCCGCATTGGGCGACGCCGCAGCCGTATTTGGTGCCGGTGAGGCCGACCTGCTCCCGGATCACCCACAAGAGCGGTGTCTCGGGCTCGACCTGCACGTTATGCACCCGTCCATTGATGTTGAGCTTGGCCATGAGCGTCCTCTCACGACTTGAATGAAACTTCGGAATCGAGGTTCGAATTCGAGTGGTGGAACTTGGTTGCTGGCCGGGTCGAAAGCCGCATGCCGCGAGGCGAGGGCCTCCCCGACGCAGCGGACCATACCGCAGAATGGGTGGGGCTGCCTACAGCAGTTGCGGGCTTTTCTTGGGGCTGCGCGCGTCTCCCGCGGTGCGGGATGACGGGGTCCGCGAGCCCGCTAGCGGTCGTCGCCCTTCTTGAATTGCGGGCCGTCCGCCACATAGACGTCGACCGGGGCAAAATCATCGGTCAGCACCTCGCCGGCGCCGGGGTCGAGCTCCGAGCGGCTCGCGAGCAGGTCCGGCAACGGGTGGCGGAAGCCGTATTTCTTCTGCAGCTCTTCGGCCCGGCGCCGTACTGATTCAGCGGAACGCGGCGCATCGGTCGCCACGATGGCGACCTCGCCGTAGCCCGAGCGGAACAGATCGACGGTCGCGAACACCGTTTGCAGCGTACGCACCGAAACCTCGAACAGCCGGTTGGGCTCGTGAACGTTGAACACCGCAGCGCCGCCGGGCGCGAGGTGCCGCTTCAGGAGCGCGTAGAACTCCCGCGTCATCAGGTGGAACGGCACCGATCCGCCGATATAGGCGTCGATCAGCGCGACGTCGTAAAGCTTGCGATTGCGATTGAGGAAGACGCGGCCGTCGCTCTCCACGAGGCGCATCCGCCCGGTCTCCCTGACGCCGAACCAGCTTTTCGCCGTGTCGATGACGCTGGCGTCGATCTCGACCGAATCGATGCGGGCCTCCGGCAGGAAGCGCCCCACATAACTGGTCAGGACGCCGCCGCCCAGCCCGACCAGCAGGATCGAGTCGACCTGCGGCGCATAGGCAAGCGCCGTCGTCATCATGCGCAGGTAGTTGGCCGGGATGAGGTCGGCGTCCGTGAGATTGATGCGCGACTCCGTGTAGTTCCAGCCCTTGAGGCGCGACGTCAGCAACAGCTCGTTGCCGCGCTTGATCACGTAGATGTCGTTGTATTGCCCCTCGACATGGGCGAGCTGGCCGTCCTCGCGGGCGAGCACGCTCGCGCGATCGAAAACCTCAGCGGATCGCGCCGCCGAAGTCGCGGCGGCGATCGCCGCAAGCGCGCCGACCCCGATGAGCACGGCCAGCATGGAGATGCGCCGGCGCGCCGGAAATGCCGCGAGCGCCAGGCCGCAGGCGATGCCGGCCGCCCCCAAGGTGAACGTGATGGTGCGGGTGCCGATCGCCGGGATGAGAAAGAACGTCGTGCCGAGCGTTCCCACGATGCTGCCCGCGGTGGAGATCGCGTAGACGCCGCCCGATACGCCGCCCGATGAATGGGTCGAGCGCAGCAACAGCCGGATCGCGAACGGCGAATAGGCCCCGTAGAAGGCGACTGGAAAGAACATCATCACGAAGGCCGAGACCAGGCTGCCGGCCTTGATGTCGTCGATGGCATCGAGCAGAGCCTCCAGGATCGCGGTCGAGACGAACGGCAGCGCCAGAATGAAAGCGGAGCCGATCAGCACCGCGGTGCCGAGCACGCGCGGCGACGGGCGGCGGTCCGCCACCATGCCGCCGGCGAAATACCCGACCGTGAGGGCGGCCAGCACCGTGGAGATCAGCGAAGCCCAGGTATAGATGCCGCTGCCGAAATAGGGGTTGAGATAGCGCGAGCCGAGCATCTCGAAGCTCATCACGATCGCGCCGGTGACGAATGCGCCCGCATAGAGGACGACGCGGAACGCCGATGACGCCGCCTCATCGTCGCGCGGTTCGTCCGCCTGCAGACGCGATATCGATCCCTCCATCGGACTTCACCTTATGCGGTGCGCGAACGCACCGACGATCCCATTCGGGATCGGTTTTCGCTGAAGGGATTCTTGGCATCAGCCCGCCGGAAACGTCAAGTCGCCAAGCGCGCTCGGAGCGCGCTCGCGCCGCTGTCGTTCGACTGTGCCGCACCCGAGGCCTGCGATTTCGATTGTGGACGGGGTGATGTTCTGCAATCGTGTGCGCTTCAAATTTCGTTTTTTGAAGCACCGATGGGATACGCGAACAATGGCAGAATCAGCGGTTTCGAGGATTCTCGTCGGCCCCTATGGCCTGCATGCGTTCGGCGCGGTCGCGCTCGTCCTGTTTTTCACATTTCTCTGGGCATTCAATTTCACCACGTTCTTTTGAGCATCGCGGCTTGCATGGTGGGTGCTGGCGCCGCTCTGACCGCAGAATCCGCTGCGGCACCGGGACGGTTGACGCGTCGGAATTAACGATCTTTGAACGAGACACCCGGCACAAATTCTCTTCTATCCGAACAGCGGAAACAAATGCTAGGCTTCGCAGGCGGTAACGCCCACGCGGCGCCCGTTTTCAACGAAAAATCGAATCAAGGAAATCAAGCAATGGCTTTGCGCAGCAAGATGTTGACCAAGGAGCTGGACGCCGAAGAACCTGCGCCGGAACTGTTTTCGCAGCGCCGGAAGCCGGACGTCGGCCAGTTTCGTCTCCAGGTGGACAGGCAGACCAAGGCGTCGTTCACAACATTCGAGGCTGCCGAACAGGCCGGATTGGTCATCAAGAAGGGTCATCCGGTCGTTCGGGTCACGGTCTACGATGCCGTGGAATGCAGCAACCGGTTGATCGAGCTGCCAAAAACGTAATCGCTCGCCTCGACCTGTTCCCCTGCGGCAGGGGCGTTGCGACAAGTCTATTTCGCGCCGGACCGGCGAATGCTCTTGACCGTCAAGGCGGGCGTGCCGGACTTCTCGGCGATCAGCCGGTCCTGTTCCTCGATCGCGGCGCGAGCCGGTGCGTCACCGTCGAGGCCGCCCAGGAGCTCACTCGGGACCCTGCGGTTGGACCGACGAGTGCCGTCCTCGTAGAAGACATCGAACAAGGCGAATTCTGCTCGCGTGGCCGGCTTGCGTCCCATTTCGGGTCTCCTCGGCGCTCAGCCGCGGCGCCCTTCGTTTTGCTGCGTGGCCAGCCAATCCGACAATGACGGGCCCTTGTGACGCGACTTGCCGGCCTTTTTCTTGACGGTAGTAGGTGTGCCCGCGGCAGCCGCGCCGGCGGCGTCGGCGGCCTCCCGCGCCAAGCGGAGCTCCCTCAAGCGCGCCGTTTTTTCGCGAAGGAGCTGGGCCTCCGCCTCGTACGTCGCCTTGGCGGCCCGTTCGCGCTTGTCCCTGGAAGGATCAGCCATCGTGATGTCCTCTTTCCTAAAGCCGTCCTCGGTCCGGGAAACGGCCTCGGATGCTGGCCGCCTCGCCCGTGCGGCTCGGGCGCCGAATTGGTCAGCGCTGGCCAAAGGTGCGGAGCTACTTTCCGGCAACCTTCCTCAGCGCTTCGTTGATCCGGTCCTGCCAGCCGGGACCGGATTCCTGGAAGTGTTCGAGAACATCACAATCGATGCGCAGAGAGACCAGTTCCTTGGCATTCGGGACGGACGGTCGCGCGGGCGGAGCCTCTGGAGGCTTCGTCGCCTTCTTGAACGCCGCTTCGGCCGCTTGGCGCGAGTCGATGGGTCTTCGTATTCTATCGCCGGTCATTTGACCACCTATAAATCGTGACGCGAGTGAACAATTCTCGCATATCGACGGCGCAATTGCAGTCCCATCGATGTCGGACGTTGCGGTGAGCCCCGACGCTCCCGCCCCGCAAATTGGATCCGATTCCATCGAGGTGCGACGAAGTTACCCGGCCCTTGAAAGCGGATTAGATCGACTCTTGTGGCGAAGGCGCGCAACGTCGCGGCGGCCGAACGCCAGCACAAAGCTTTCGGTGTTTCAATCAACGCATTGATCGGAGCCCATCCGGGCGTCCGTTGTGTTCGCCGCGAAAGCGCCGGGCGAAAGGAGATCATATGCAATTACCATCAATCCTCCAGGGCGACTCGCTCACGCGTCTCCTCCAAGGCGTGGCGGCGGGCGCCGTCGCGACCATGGTCATCGGTTTCTCATGGGGCGGCTGGGTCACCGGCGGCACCTCCAAGGAACTGGTGCAAAAGAGCGTCAGCACCGCCCTCGTGTCGGCGCTCTCTCCGGTCTGCGTCGAGAAGTTCCAGCGCAGCGCCGAGGCCACCACGAACCTGGCCGAGCTCAACAAGGTCAACTCCTGGCAGCAGGGGTCCTTTATCGAGAAGGGTGGCTGGGCGACGATGCCGGGCGGCGACAGCGCCAATGCGGCCGTTGCGCAAGCCTGCGCCACGATGCTCAGCAGCCTTCAAAAGTGATCTCGTGAAGTCGCAATCGCAGTGAGGGTAACCTGCGTCGGCTCGGGGTAGCCG
>Ga0209415_10015695_pt1 | contig 12250 bp, 11 predicted proteins | sample PeaSoiSIISIP2007_FD_187696 | JGI IMG/M metagenome (GOLD analysis project Ga0209415, IMG submission 187696) | Peat soil microbial communities from Weissenstadt, Germany - SII-SIP-2007 (SPAdes) (version 2) | ecosystem: Environmental > Terrestrial > Soil > Wetlands > Peat | place: Germany... | reverse complement strand
GCTCGCTGCACAAGGTGAGCGAGATCTACGACCGGATCGCCTTCGCCGGTGTGGGCAAGTACAACGAGTTCGACCAGCTGCGGGTGGCCGGGGTCCGCCACGCCGACACCAAGGGATTCGCCTTCAGCCGGGAGGACGTCGACGCCCGGTCCCTCGCCAATCTCTACGCCCAGTTCCTGGGGCAGGTCTTCACCCACGAGATGAAGCCGCTCGAGGTGGAGATCCTGGTGGCCGAGCTGGGCGCCGACGGCAAGCCGGATGAGCTGTACCACATCGCCTACGAAGGCACCATCACCGACGAGGACCGCTTCGCCGTGCTGGGTGGGGAGACCGAGACCATCACCGATCGGTTCGCCGGCTCCTTCGCCGACGGTTGGAATCTCGACACCGCCCTGCGGGCGGCTGTCGCCGCCCTGGCCGGCCCGGACCGAACCTTGGCGCCCACCGACCTGGAGGTGGCCGTGCTGGCCCGCGGCGGCGGGCGGCGTGCGTTCCGTCGGCTGGGCTCCGGGGAGCTGGCCGAGCGCATGGCCGGCGGCCGTCGTTCCGGCTCCCGCCGGGCCGGAGCCCAGACCCCGCCTGCCGACGCCGACGGCGACGGCGACACGCCGGCCTCCTGAGCCCGCCCGCCTCCGGCGGCGTCCGGCCCTTCAGGAGGGGAATTCCCCGGCGTCGTCCTGGAACAGCGCCTCGACCTGGTCGGCCAACAGCAGTTGGCGCGCTTCGTCGACCTGGTCCGCCACCACCAGCACCTCCACCGGCCCAGGGAGGGGGTAGATACCGTCGCGCGCCCCCCGCAACTGGGTGAGGATGCCGTCGGCACCCAGTCGCGCCATGACGACGCGAGCCTCGAACGTCGTCCCCACCGTGGTGAGATGGACCATCGAAGGCATGGCCACGGGCCGAGGCTATACGCGTCGGCCCCGGAGATGTCGGGGAGGAGCGCATCGTCGGACGCCCCCGGCACTACCGTGTGGGGGGATGGACAGGCGGATCTTCGGGCTCGAGAACGAGTACGGGGTTACCTGTACGCTGCGCGGCCAGCGACGCCTGTCGCCCGACGAGGTGGCACGTTACCTGTTCCGGCGCGTGGTCAGCTGGGGGCGGTCCTCGAACGTCTTCCTGGAGAACGGCGCCCGCCTCTACCTCGACGTCGGCAGCCACCCCGAGTACGCCACGCCCGAATGCGACTCGATCACCGACCTGGTCGCCCACGACAAGGCGGGGGAGCGCATCCTCGATCACCTCGTCACCGGGGCCGAGGCGCGGCTGCGGGAGGAGGGGATCCGCGGCGTCATCTACCTCTTCAAGAACAACACCGACTCGGCGGGCAACTCCTACGGGTGCCACGAGAACTACCTGACGAGCAGACGCGACGACTTCGCCCACTACACCGAGGTGCTCATCCCGTTCTTCGTGAGCCGCCAGGTCTTCGCCGGCGCGGGCAAGGTGCTGCAGACCGCCCGGGGGGCGGTGTACTGCCTGTCGCAGCGAGCCGAGCACATCTGGGAGGGTGTGTCGTCCGCCACCACGCGCAGCCGGCCGATCATCAACACCCGGGACGAGCCCCACGCCGACGCCGAGCGTTTCCGGCGCCTGCACGTCATCGTGGGCGATTCGAACATGAGCGAGTACGCCACCTACCTGAAGGTGGGCACCACGAGCATCCTGTTGCGCATGCTCGAGGACCCCGGCACGGTGCTGCGAGACCTCACCCTCGAGAACCCCATCCGCGCCATCCGCGAGATCAGCCACGACCTGACCTGCCAGCGCAAGGTCCGGCTGGCCAACGGGCGTGAGGTGAGCGCGCTCGACATCCAGTCCGAGTATCTCAGCCGGGCGCTGCGGTTCCGCGACACCCACGGACTGTCGCCCCAGGAGGACCGGGCCCTCGACATGTGGGAGCACTGCCTGAAAGGGCTCGAGTCCGATCCCATGACCTTGGCGCGTGAGTGCGACTGGGTCGCCAAGTACCAATTGATCGAGGCCTACCGCGCCCGGCACGGGCTGCCGCTCGGGCACCCCAAGATCGCGCTGGTCGACCTGCAATACCACGACGTCAACCGCAGCCGGGGGCTCTACTACCGAGCCGAGGCCCGCGACCGGATGGAGCGGATGACCGAGGACGCCGCCATCACCGAGGCCATGAGCAGGCCGCCGCAGACCACGCGGGCCCGCCTGCGGGGTGAATTCATCCGCCGGGCCAAGGAGCGCCGGCGTGATTTCACCGTGGACTGGGTGCACCTCAAGCTCAACGACCAGGCACAGCGGACCGTCCTGCTGAAGGATCCGTTCCGGTCCCACGACGAACGGGTGGAGAAGCTGATCGCCAGCCTGTGACGGGGCCGAGGGCAAGTAAGGGGCGGAGGTCAACTACCCTCGATAGGTCGTGGCCTCCCACCCGCCGGAATCGCCGGAGCCGAGTCCGCTCGACTCGCTGTGGGTCCGCACGGCGGCGCCCGCCGTGCCGTCGGCCCTCGTCGGGTACCCCGACGGCCCCGACCTGACCGGGCCCGAGGCCACCCGACCCACCCTTCCGCCCCCCCCGGCGCCACGCCCGGCCGCTGCGGTCGCGACCGTGGCCGCCCGGGTCGTCGCCCCGGCCCCCCCGGTTCCCTCCGCCGCCCCCGCTCCGCCGGCCACGGCCTCGCCCTGGGTCCCGGGCACCGCCCCGGCCAACGGACAGACCCGCCCCGCCCCGCCGGCCACGGCCTCGCCCTGGGTCCCCGGGACGGCCCCGGTCAACGGACAGACCCGCCCCGCTCCTCCGGCCACGGCCTCGCCCTGGGTCCCCGGCACCGCCCCGGCCAACGGCCACGCCGCCCCGGCCCCGCCGACGACGGCGGCGCCCCGGGTCCCCGCCACAGCCCTGGCCGGCGACGTCCTCACGGTCGCCCCGAGCACCCGACCCGCCCCCCGTCGGGCGGTGCCGGTCGAACCCCCGCCCCGCCCCCGGGGCCGGTGGCTCCTCGAGTGGGTCATGGTGCTGCTGGTGGCGGTGGGCGTGGCCTTCGGCGTCCGCACCTTCGTGGTCCAGACCTTCTTCATCCCGTCCGCCTCGATGGAGCCGACGCTCATGATCGGCGACCGCATCCTGGTGGACAAGCTCAGCTACCACCTCCACGCCGTGCACCGGGGCGACATCGTCGTCTTCGCCACACCCCCCAACGAGAACGCCGGGCCCAACGTGAAGGACCTGGTGAAGCGGGTCATCGGGTTGCCCGGCGACCGGATCTCGTCCCAGGGCGGCCGGGTCTGGATCGACGGCAAACCCCTGAGCGAGCCGTGGCTCCCGCCGGGCACGATCACGACCGGCATCGAGCCGCAGACGGTCCCGCCCGGCAAGCTCTTCGTCATGGGCGACAACCGCTCCAATTCCCAGGACAGCCGGTTCTTCGGCCCGATACCGCGCTCGCTCATCGTGGGCCGGGTGGTGATCAGGATCTGGCCCCTGTCGGCCCTGCACATCTTCTGAGCTCGCCCGACCCGGCCGCTGCCCCGAGGCCCGGAGTCCTACACTTGCCCCGAGATGTTGTCGCTCAGCCCGGCGAAATTGCTGGTCATCCTCGTCATCGCCCTCATCGTGCTGGGGCCCGAGAAGCTCCCACAGGTGGCGCGTCAGTTGGGCGCGGCATGGCACGACTTCCGGCAGTTCCGTAGCCGGGTGGAAGGCGAGGTGCGGGGGACGTTCCCCAACCTCCCCCCGGTCAACGAGGTGGCTCAGGCGGTGCGCTCGCCCTTCGCCTTCCTCGACCGCCTGGCCGACGAGCACGAGCGGACGGCCGGGTCGCCGGACGCCGCCGAGGATGAGGCGGCGACCGCCACCGCGAGACCCGGCGCCGGGGACGGCGACGGTGGGGGAGCGGGTCCCCCGGGGGCCCGCGCCACGGGGGACGGGGCGGGTCGGGTTTCGGGCGCCTTCCCCGGACCCGGCGGGGCCGCCGCCAACGGGGCCGCCGCCAACGGGGCCGCCGCCAACGGGTTATCGGCGACCGACGTGCCGTCCGGACGTGGGGTGGGCTCCGAACACGGGGTGGTGTCGGGCGACGGGAGATCGGGCAGCGGGGCGGGTGTCGCCGGGACGGGCGGGCCGGGCACCTTGCCGGCCGCCTTCGACGACCCCAGCATGAACTGACCGGTCCCGCCGGCCCCCACCATGGTCGCCCGACTCCGGATCCCGTTCCGACGACGGGACGCGTCACGCCCCTCGCCCGACGCCATGACGCTCGGGGAGCATCTGGCGGAGTTGCGCCGGCGTCTGCTCGTGTCGGTGATCGCCTTGGCGGTGGCGGGCACGGTGGCGTTCATCGTCTACCCCCACATCCTGCACTTCCTGCAGTCGCCCTACTGTCGCGTGGCGGGTCCCGGGCGCTGCAAGCTCTACATCACCGGCCCGCTCGACGGCCTCGCCCTGCGTCTCAAGCTGGCCACCTACGGCGGACTGTTCCTGGCTTCGCCCGTGATCTTGTGGGAGCTGTGGCGTTTCGTGACCCCGGGACTGCGCCGCAACGAGAAGCGCTACGCCGTGCCGTTCGTCTGCGCCTCGATCGTGCTGTTCAGCGCCGGCGCCGTCCTCGCCTACTTCACGTTCCCCCACGCGCTGAAGTTCCTGCAGAGCATCGGAGGGACGACGCTGCAACAGATCTACAGCCCCAACAACTACATCGGGCTGATCGTGGCGCTCATGTTCGTGTTCGGACTCACCTTCGAGTTCCCCGTGGTGCTGGTGTCGCTCGAGATCGTGGGGGTGTTGCGGCCCGAAAAGCTGTCGTCGTGGCGGCGGTGGGCCATCGTGCTCATCACCGTCTTCGCCGCCGTGATCACCCCGAGCGGCGACCCGTTCTCCATGCTGGCGCTGGCCGTCCCCCTCTACGTCTTCTACGAGGTGTCGATCGTCATCGGCAAGATCCTGCGCCGTTGACATCCCGCCGCACCACACCGGCGCGCCGGTGAGGCGCGTCGCCCCGTGACCGCCGGGGACCGCACCACCGCGCCGGTGCGGGCCGGGTTCGAGGCCCGCCTCGGCTTCCCGCCCGATCCGTTCCAGGCGGCGGCGTTCGACGCGCTCGACGGCGGGCGCTCGGTGCTCGTGTCGGCCCCCACGGGTTCGGGCAAGACGGCCGTGGCCGACTACGCCATCGCCCGGGCCCGGGCCGCGGGACGCAAGGCGTTCTACACGACGCCGCTCAAGGCCCTCTCCAACCAGAAGTTCGCCGACCTGGTTGCCGTGCACGGGCCGGAGGCCGTGGGCCTGCTCACCGGGGACGTGGCGCACCGCCCCGACGCGCCGGTGGTGGTGATGACCACCGAAGTGCTGCGCAACATGCTCTTCGCCCGTTCCGCCCAGCTCGCCGGTCTCGGCACGGTGGTGCTCGACGAGGTGCACTACCTCCAGGACCCGTACCGCGGATCGGTGTGGGAGGAGGTGATCATCCTGACCCCGCCCGAGGTGGTCATGGTGTCGCTGTCGGCCACGGTGTCGAACGCCGAGGAATTCGGGGCGTGGCTGCGCAGCGTGCGGGGCCCCACCGACGTGGTCGTGGAGGAGCATCGTCCGGTCGAGCTGCGCCACCATCTGGCCATCGCCGAAAAGGGCACGCGGCGCGTCGACCTCGTGCCGCTGTTGCACGAGGGCCGGCCCACCCCCCGGGCCGTGGCCCTGGACCAGCGGGTGACGCGCCTGGCGCGGCGGCCCGGGGGCATGCGCCACTCGCAGCTGGCCACGCCCCGTCGCAGCGAGCTGGTGGAGGCCCTGGACGAGCGGTCGATGCTCCCGGCCATCGTGTTCATCTTCTCGCGCGCCGCGTGCGACGACGCCGTGGCCCAGTGCCTGTCGGACGGGCTGCGGCTCACCACCCCCGAGGAGCGCCTCGAGATCCGCCGGCGCTGCGAAGAGCACACCGAAGGCCTCCCCGACGACGAGCTACGCGTGCTCGGGTACGGGCCCTGGGTGGCGGGGCTCGAGGCGGGCCTGGCGTCGCACCACGCCGGCATGATCCCGGCGCTTCGCGAGGCGGTCGAGGACTGCTTCTCCGCCGGCCTGCTGCGGGTGGCGTTCGCCACCGAGACCCTGGCCCTGGGCATCAACATGCCGGCGCGGTCGGTCGTGATCGAGCGGCTCACGAAGATCCGCGAGCACGGGCGCAGTGGGCTCACGTCGGGGGAGTACGCCCAGATGACCGGGCGTGCCGGGCGGCGCGGCCTCGACTCGGTCGGGCATGCCGTCACGGTGTGGTCCCCGGCGGTGTCGGTGGCCGCCCTGAGCGCTCTGGCAACGTCGCGCGCCCCCGAGCTCCGGTCGTCGTTCCGCCCCTCCTACAACCTGGCCGTCAACCTGGTGCGCCGGTACCCCGCGCACCAGGCGCACGTCGTGCTCGACCGGTCCTTCGCCCAGTTCCTGGACCGTCGCCATCACCATGCGCTGTCGGAGCGCCTGGACCGGGCCCTCGCCCTGCTCGAACGTTTGGGCTACGTGAAACTCGAAGCCTGGACCCTCACCCGGCGCGGTGCGCTGCTGGCTTCGATCTACCACGAGTCGGACCTCCTGGTGGCCGAGGCGCTGGCCGAGGGGGTCTTCGACGGCCTCGACGCTCCGGCACTGGCGGCCGTGGTGTCGGCCTGCACCTTCGAGACGCGCCCCGGACGCTGGCGGGCGGAGCCCACCCCGCCCCGGGCGGTGGCGGGGAACCTCGAGCGGTTGGCGGTGCTGGCCGAGCACCTGCGCGACGAGGAGCGGGCCGCCCACCTGGACCGGACCCGGGAGCCCGATGCCGGGTTCGCCGACGCCGCCTGGCGCTGGGCGCGCGGCCACCGTCTCGAACAGGTCCTCGAGCGGGCGGCACTCGCCCCCGGTGACTTCGTGCGCAACGCCAAGCAGCTGGTGGATCTGCTCCGCCAACTGGCGGTGGTGAGCCCCGACGCCGACACGGCCCGCAGCGCCCGGCAGGCGGCCGAGGCCCTGCAGCGGGGGGTGGTGGCCGCCTCGGCCATCCCCGAGCTCGCCACCGAGGAAGACGACGACGCGGACCTCGGGCTCGGCGCCGAGGGGGACGCCGCGGCGGCGACGGAGGGCGGCCGGGGCGGCTTCCCCGGGGCCCTCGACGACTCCCCGGAGGGCCCCCCGGACGGCCACCGTGCCGGTCCCGGAGGCACCTGAGCAGGGTTCCGGGCCAGGCGGAACGGGGTCCGCCACCTCGGCCGGCGGCCGGCCATAGTGTTGCCGGGGCCATGTTCCCCTATGCCGAGGAGACCTTCACCGCCGACGAGGCGGAGGTCCTGCGCCGCTACGTCACCAACATCGACGGTCCGGTGTTCGCCCTGGTCAACCTGCCCGAGGTGGTGAAGGGGGCCCTCTTCGCCCGCTACTCGCGCTCGGCCAAGAGCCTGCGGCGGCTGTTCCTCGACGAGTTCGTGGGCGACCTCGACATGAGCGGGGACGCGGGTGTCGACGCCACCGTCGGGCTCCGTCGGGCAGAGGAGCTCTACGACCGCGTCTTCTTCGAGTACGGCGACGACTCGGTGGCCCAGCTCGGTGGTGTGCACCTGGCGTGCGAGCAGGCCTCCAACGTGCTCACCAAGGTCCTCGAGTGGGGCCGGCTCATGGCGTATCTCGAGCAGTCGACGCGCTACGTGCCCTACGACAGCCGGCTGGCCACGGGCCATTACCGCTACCACCGTGACCCCGAGGTCCTCGAATCACCGCTCGGCGCCCGCTACGTCGGGGACATGGACCGCATGTTCGACACCTACCGCCAGAGCCTGCCGTTGCTCCAGACGTGGCTGGGCAAGCGGTTCCCCCAGCAGGCCGGCGACTCCGACTTCGTCTACCGCCAGTCCATCCGGGCCAAGGCCCTCGACGCCCTGCGCGGCCTGCTGCCGGCGTCGACGCTGTCCAACGTGGGCATCTACGGCACGGGCCAGTCCTACGAGATGCTGCTGCTGCGCATGCGGGCCCACCCCCTGCCCGAAGCCCGCCGCTACGCCGAGCTCATGCTCGAGGAGCTGCGCAAGGTCATCCCCTCGTTCCTCCAGCGCGTCGATGTCCCCGAACGCGGGGGAGTGTGGGCGCAGTACCTGGCCGACACCCGCAACCGCACCGACGAGGTGGTGCACCGTCTGTGGCCGGACGCCAGCGCCACCCCGGCGCCGCAGCCGTCGAACGTCCGGCTGGTGGACTTCGACCCCGAGGGCGAGGACAAGGTCATCGCGGCGATGTGCTACCCGCTCACATCGCTGCCCGACGACGAGGTCCTCCGGCGGGTGCAGGCGCTCGGGGCCGAGGAGCGACGGGCGATCGTCCGGGCCTATGTGGGCGACCGGTCCAACCGCCGTCACCGACCGGGCCGGGCCTTCGAGCGCACCGCCTACCGGTTCGACGTGGTGTCGGACTACGGGGCGTTCCGCGACCTCCAGCGCCACCGGATGCTCACCGTCGAATGGCAGGACCTCGGTCCGGGGTTGGGATTCGAGATGCCCGACGCCGTGGCCGACGCGGGCCTGGCCCAGCACTACGAGAGCGCCATGGCGCGCTCGGCCGATCTCTACGACGCCATGGCGCGCCGGTTCCCCGTGCAGGCGTCGTACGCGGTGGCCCTGGCGTATCGCGTCCGCTACGTCATGCACATGAACGCGCGCGAGGCCATGCACGTGCTCGAGCTGCGGTCGGGGGAGCAGGGCCATCCCTCGTACCGCGTGGTGGCCCAGGACATGCACCGCCTCGTGGCGCAGCAGGCGGGGCACCGCCTCATCGCCGAGGCCATGACGTTCGTCGACCACGACGCGCACGATCTCGAGCGACTCGGTGCGGAACGGCGGGCGGAGGCCAGGCGCTCGGCCGCCGTATCGAGCTGAACAGTCGGCGCTTCGGTGCCGGTCGCGAAATCCCGATGCTGCTGTGACCAGGACCGATGGATGAACGTCCTGGTCGGGATGGGGATGAGCCGCTTGAGACTCCACGCCGGGGGCGCGTAGTGTGCCCCCAGTCCCCGACGCCCCTACGGCTGCTCCGTCGATCTTCCGGCTGAGCGGATGGCGAGGGGGGGGATGCTGTGAGAGGCGGAGGGTGACCCGGGGGACCGAGTAGAGAACGTCCCACCAGTGGGCCGGCGGCGGCGTCGGTCAGGTGGAGATGGCACCAAAGGTCCCCGGGCCCTGCCGCCCCGGCGCTCGCACGGATCCGCCCGGGCCAGCCGGTTCGCGGTGAACGGCGCCGCCGATCGGACCCGATATGCTCCCGCGGCGTCCGACGACCTAAAGGGCAGCAATGGCCGACGACCTGGATGACGTGGCAGAACCCGACGAACTCGAAGCCGACGACCTCGAGGACCTTGCCGACGACGAGCTCCTCGAGGGGGACCTCCTCGAGGAGGACCTCGACGACGAGGACATCGTCGTCGTCGACGACGATGACGACGAGGTCGGGGCGGAGATCGGAACCGACGACGAGGTGCTCGTGCCCGCCGTCCCGGCCGCCGCGCCCGCGGCGGAGGAGGGCGAGGAGGACGAAGAGGAGGTCGACGACGAGGACGTCGAGGCCTCCCTGGACGAGATCCTCAAGGAGCGCCTGGTCGTCGAGGAGGAGGAGACCGAGGACGAGGAGGTCGCCGAGGCCGATGACCGCTCCGAGATCTCCGAGCGCGTCCTGCCCAAGCAACCCGACGAGTTCGTGTGCAGCTCCTGTTTCCTCGTGAAGCACTCCAGCCAGCTGGCCGATCCGGCAAAGGGCCTGTGCCGGGACTGCGTGTGAGCGGCGCCGTGCCCGCAGACGACCCCACCGGACCCCGACGTTGACCGACGCCAAGTCCCCCCGCGAGCGGCTGCTCGAACTGGTCGTGTTCGGGCCGGCTGGCTTGGCCGTCACCGTGGTCGAGGAGTTCCCCAAACTCGTCGACAAGGGCCGGCACCGGGTGGAGGGTCAGGTCCACACGGCCCGGCTGGTGGGGCAGTTCGCCTTCCAGATGGGCCGACGCCAGGTGGAGCAGGCCCTCGAGCGCCTGGGGGCCGAGGCCGGCACCCGGGTGGGTGGGGCACCACCTCCGACGTCCCCGTCCGACCCCCGTGCCCACCGGCCGGTGTCCCCCGACGCCGATCCGGCCGGCCCGGACAGCGGCGCAACCGAGGTGGCGGCGCCCCGACCCCAGGGGGCCGGCGTCCCCGGCTCCGGGGTGGGGGCGGCCGACGTCCCCGGCCCGAGCGCACCGCTGCGCCATGCCGCTCCGGGTGGGGCGGCCCGAAACGGTCGGGGACCCGAGCACGCGCCGTCGCTCGCCATCCCCGGCTACGACAGCCTCTCGGCGTCCCAGGTCGTGCAGCGCCTCGAGGGCCTGTCGGCGGCCGAGCTCGAGGACGTGCGCGCCCACGAGGCGGCCCATCGCCAGCGGCGCACGATCCTCCACCGGATCGAGCAGCTGATGGCCGGGGCGCCCGGCTCCGAGCCCTAGAACCCGGGCCGGACGGCCGACGGCCACGTGGCGCTCATCCGGGCCGCACAGCGAACGGACGGCGACCGCTGCGCCGAGCTGTGCCGGGCTGCGCTCGACCAGCTCCAGCACACACGGGGCGGGGCCCTGTTCACCCGGCGCGAGACGGGCCTCGTGGCCAAGGCGCTCCTGCGGCCCGGTGGGCTCGACCGGCTGCTCGCCGACACCCGCCGCCAGGTCCTCGTGGCCGTGGTCGACGACGCCGTCATGGCGTTCGCCATCGGGCACGTCGACCGGGTGGGGGAGGCCTCCATCGGGATCGTGGACGGCTGCTACGTCGAGTCCGGGGCTCGCCGGGCCGGCCTCGGCCGGGCCCTGGTCGACCGCCTGGTGGCGTGGTTCACGAGCTCGGGATGCCTGGGGGTCGACATCAGCGCCCTGCCCGGCGACCGGGCCACCAAGTGCCTGCTCGAGGCATCGGGATTCAAGGCACGGCTGATCACCATGCACCGGGCCCTGGGGTGACGGCGGGGGCCGAGGGCGGCCGGGAGGTCGGTCCCGTGGTCGCCGTGGGCGCCGTGGCCGTGGTCGACGGTGCTGTGCTCCTGGTGCAGCGGGCCAACCCGCCGCAGGCCGGGCGTTGGACGGTCCCCGGGGGGCGCGTCGAGCCGGGTGAGACCCTCGCATCGGCCGTCGAGCGCGAGATGGGCGAAGAGACCGGCCTCGAGGTGCGGTGCGGCCCGTTCCTCGGCTGGGTCGAACGGATGGGGGCGGGGTACCACTTCGTCATCCTCGACTTCTCCGTGCACGTGCCCGCCGACGCCCCCGATCCCCGGGCCGGTGGGGACGCCCGGGCGGCGCGCTGGGTGCCACTCCACGACGTCTCGAACGTGGCCTTGGTCGACGGCCTGGAGGAGTTCCTGCGGGAGCACGGCGTGGTGCCCTGAGTCCCGCCCCGCACCGGTCGCATCCCGGGGTGGCGAGATGCCGGGACCGGTCACCGGCCGGGGTCCGGGCATGACCGCCGGCCGGTCGGGCCCCGGGCGGTCCTCAGCCGGCGCGGACGCCGGTGGCGCTGGGCCGGCGCGGACCGGGCGGGGGCGGTATGGGCAGGCCCAGCAGCCGCGCCAGCTCCGGGACGAGGCCGGCGGCGCGGCGGGTGGCGACCCGCAGCTCGTCCCCGGCCGCGACCGGAAGCCCCACCGGTTTCACCGTTCGGCGCACGGGAGAGGCCACCACCGCCTCGAGCAGCGCCAACCACTGGTCGTCGGGGAGGCCGGGCGCCATGGCGGTGCCGGCCTCGTCGGCCAGGCGCACCGCCAGCTCGGCCGGGACGCGGGCGGCCGGTTCCGGGGCGCGGGCCGACACGCGCAGGGCGTCGCCCACCCGGCCGGCGTCGAGGGCGGCCACGATGCGGCCCAGCCAGTTGTCGCGCAGGGCCGTCACCCGGGTCTGCAGCGACTCGCGCAGCGTGCCCAGCATCTCCCGGCCCTCGTCGTCCAGGCTGACGGTCGAGGCCGACGCCACCGCCGAGCGGACCTCGCGCAGCGGCGCCTCCTTGCCGGCGTTGCGCGCCGCCACGGCGCGGTCCTTCCACGACGCCAGGTTCATGCGGGGCAGGAGCTCTTCGGCCATGGTGAGAAGGAGCTCGGGCGACACCTCGGCGCGCCCTTCGACCCGGGCCCGGGCGTTCTGCTCCTCGATGGCGTTGCGGACCGCCGGGATGCCGCCCCGCAGGAGCTGCTCGGCCACGGGGAGCTGCTCGGGTCGGAGATCGGCCAGAGCGGCGTTGCGATGGGTCGACACCGCCTGCAGCCGCCTGGCCCGGTCGG
>Ga0209415_10015693_pt1 | contig 12251 bp, 13 predicted proteins | sample PeaSoiSIISIP2007_FD_187696 | JGI IMG/M metagenome (GOLD analysis project Ga0209415, IMG submission 187696) | Peat soil microbial communities from Weissenstadt, Germany - SII-SIP-2007 (SPAdes) (version 2) | ecosystem: Environmental > Terrestrial > Soil > Wetlands > Peat | place: Germany... | reverse complement strand
CCCGCTCCAGCTTCCGTCGATGGTCAGGCCGGCCGCCGCGGCACGAGGAGCGCCGGGGTAAATGTCTGCACGATCTCGCCGTTCTGGTTCAGCGTCGTCACCCGCACCTTGACGATGCCCTGACCGGGCCGCGACTGCGACAGGCGGGTTTCGAGGATTTCGCTCTCGACATGCAACTCGTCGCCAGGCCGCACCGGCCGCGCCCAGACGAGCTCGCCGCCAAAGCCGAGGACGCCGCCGGCCGGGCGAAACTCGCTGCCGACGACGAGGCGCATGGTCAGCGCCGCGGTGTGCCAGCCGCTCGCGGCGAGCCCCTCAAAGATTGTGTGGCGCGCAGCCGCGTCGTCGAGGTGGAACGGTTGCGGGTCGAAGGCGGCGGCAAAGGCAATGATCGACTGGGCATCGACGCGCAACGCGGACGATGTGAATTTCTGGCCAACCGCGAGATCCTCGAAATAGAGCGGGGTCACGTCACAGCCTCCTTTTGCTGAACCAGGCGCCGGACCGGATCGCGATGGAGAGGATGGCCCCATAGGCGACGAGGCCGAGCGCCAGCGCGGCGAAGACCCAACCAAGCGACCCGGTCAACCGCAACCCGACCCAGCCGCCGCCGACTGCTATCGCCAGCCGGACCAATCCGGCCGAGAGGGGCCAAAGCAGTCGGCCGGCGCCTTGTGACGCAAAATAGAGGGCGAGGCCCAGCCCGAAGAACCCGTAGACCGGGCCGACGATGCGCAAATACGCGGCGCCGGTCGCCAGCATGCCCGGATCGGCGCTGAAGAGGCCGAGCCAGGCGGTCGGCCATAGCGCCGCCGCGACGCCGATCGCCTCGGCGAGCGCGAAGGCGATGGCGCCGCCGGTCAGCGCGACGCGCAACGCCCGGGCCCGCTGGCCGGCGCCAATATTGGTGCCGACCAGCGCCACCAGCGGCGCGCCGAGACCGAAGACGAGCGGCACCAGCAGATATTCGAGACGCACCCCGGTACCATATCCTGCGATCGCGTCGCCGCCCCCCACGCCCCCGATCAGCGCCGTCGTCAGGACCACGGTCAGCCCGGTTTGCAGCGTCGTGATCGAGGCGACCACACCGACCCGCAGAATGTCGGCAAACAACGGCCAGCGCAGCCGCGACCGGGCAAAGCGTACGACACTTCGGCCGGCCGCGATGTATGCCGCCAGCACCACTGTGACAAGTGCGGTGGTCGACACGACCGCGATCCCGGCGCCGGCGAGGCCGAGCGCCGGAAACGGTCCGACCCCGAAGATCAGGCACGGCGACAGCGGCACCAGCAGCACGACGCCGACGCATACCGCCAGCGACGGCACCAGCATGTTGCCGGTGCCGCGGATGACGCTCGCCAGCGCGTTCATCAGCCACACCAGCGGCGTCCCGGCGAAGACGACGTTGGAGTAGAGGAGCGCGGCCCGCAAGGAGGCGCCCTCGCCGCCGAGCGCGCGGTAGAATGATGGTCCGAACCCGAGCGCCAGAACGGAAAACGCGCTGCCGATCGCGACATTGATGATGATCGCGTGCAGCACCAGCGCGTCGGCGTCGTCGCGCCGGCCGCCACCCAGCGCCCGCGCGATGGAAGACGAGATGCCGCCGCCCATCGCGCCGCCCGACAGCATCTGCATCATCATGAACCCGGGGAAGACCAGCGCCATGCCGGCCAAGGCGTCGATGCCGAGGCGCGACACCCACCAGGTCTCGATTAGCCCCACGGAGGCCTGGGCCAGCATCACGACGATGTTGGGCCAGGCGAGGCGCAGCAATGTCGCGGCGATCGGCGCATCGAGAAGAAGGCGGGTTCGGGGATCGAGCGGACGGCTTTCGACCGGAGTAACGCGAACCGGCAGAAGCGGCTGGATCGCCGCGTCGAGGGGCATGCTATCCTCCGGCCCGTGCGGCGCCTGGCAATCAGGCGTATATGCGCCTATATGAGAGCATATACGCCTTTGTCCAGGCCCCTCGCCTGCTATTTCGGAGTGCCGCGATGAGTGCGAGCGCCGGCTCCAGCCTTGAGGATTGCAACTGCCTGGCGATCCGCCAGGCGGCCCGCCATGTGTCGCAGTTCTATGACCAGATGTTCGCGCCAATCGGGCTGCGCGCGACCCAGTTCGCTATTCTGAGCCGCTTGCGGCGCGACGGCCCGATGACAATCAACGGGCTGGCCGCCGCACTGGTGATGGACCGCACCACGCTCGGCCGCAACATTTTGCCGTTGCAGCGCGACGGGCTCATTGAGATCGCCGCATCGCCGAGGGATCGGCGCCGCCGCGAGCTCTGCCTCAGCGCGGCGGGCGCCGACAAGCTGCGTCGGGCGACCGAGCGTTGGCGGGTCGCCCAAAGGCGTTTCGATGCCGTTTTCGGCAGCGAGCGCGCCGCCGCCCTGCGCGACCTCCTGCACGAGGTCGTCGATAGCGAGTTCGCCGCCGCGGAATAGGTGCTCGGCGGCGGGTTTCCGAGCGCCTGCGGCGGGGCGGCGCACCGCAAACGCGGCTAAGGGGTGCGGACCCAACCCGGCTGGCGCTATCATTGCCGCCGGCGAGCTGTGCGCCGAGCGGGCGGGTGAGGGTTGCGGCGATGCTGATTGGCGTTCCGAAAGAGGTGAAGACCCACGAATACCGCGTCGGGCTGGTTCCCGGCAGTGTACGCGAACTGGTCCATCACGCTCATAAGGTGGTCGTCGAGAGCGGTGCGGGTGCCGGCATCGGCTTCGACGATTCAGCCTATGAGAATGCCGGCGCCGAGATCCTGACGCGAGCGGCGGACGTCTTCGCCGCGGCCGAGATGATCGTCAAGGTCAAGGAGCCGCAGCCCGAGGAAGTCCGCGCGCTGCGCGAAGACCAGATCCTGTTCACATATCTCCACCTGGCGGCCGACCGTGCACTCACCGAAGGGCTGCTGCGGTCGGGTGCGGTCGCGATCGCCTATGAGACGGTGACCGATAAAACCGGCGGGCTCCCCCTCCTGGCGCCGATGAGCGAAGTGGCGGGGCGGATGTCGGTGCAGGTCGGCGCCCATTGCCTGGAAAAGGAACAGGGCGGCATGGGCATCCTCCTGGGCGGCGTGCCGGGCGTGGCGGCGGCCAAGGTGGTGATCCTCGGCGGCGGGGTTTCCGGCACCAATGCGGCGCGCGTGGCGATGGGGATGGAGGCCTATGTCACGGTCGTCGACCGCTCGCTGCCGCGGCTTTACGAGCTCGACATGCAGTTCGGCTCACAGCTGCATACGCTATTCTCGACGGTCGAGACGATCGAGCGTGAGGTGGCTTCCGCCGACCTCCTGATCGGCGCGGTGCTGGTCCCGGGCGCGGCCGCGCCAAAGCTGGTGAGCCGCGAGCTGGTGCGCCAGATGAAGCCCGGCTCGGTCATCGTCGACATCTCGATCGATCAGGGCGGCTGCATCGAGACGAGCCGTCCGACCACCCATGCGGCGCCGACCTTCGTCGAGGAGGGCGTGGTCCATTATTGTGTGACCAACATGCCGGGCGCGGTCGCCCGCACCTCCGCGGTGGCGCTCAACAACGCAACCCTGCCGTTCGTCCTGGCGATCGCCGATCGCGGCTGGCGGCGGGCATTGTCCGAGGATCCGCATCTGCGCAACGGGCTCAATGCCGCAAGGGGCCTCCTGACCCATCCCGCCGTCGCGCATGATCTCGGCCTGCCGCTGACCGCGGCCGAGCGCGCTCTCACCGATTAGCTGTCGTCCACTTCACAAATGCGTGAATCTTTGGCTCGTGGCGGGCTTGAGGGCGCCCGTACCGGTCCCTATCTGACCTGACATGGATCACGGTGGCTTCAGGGAATTATTCCGGGCAAACGCTGTTGCGGGGGCCGACCCGTCATCAGACCCGGAAGTCGCGCCGCAGTCGCCATTCGGGCGAATCGACGGCGCCGCCATTGCCGCCGTTACCAACCTCTATCGCGAGATATTGCCGCCGGGCGGTGCGATCCTCGACGTCATGTCGGGCTGGGTCTCGCATCTGCCGCCCGAGGCGCCCTTTCGGCGGGTCGTCGGGATCGGCACCGAGCGGCGGGCCTTGACGGAAAACCCGTTTCTCGACGAGTGGCGGGTGCAGAACCTCAACAGCAACCCGATCCTGCCCTTCGCCACCGGCGAATTCGACGGGGCAACGATTTGCGCCGCGATCCAGCACCTGGCGCGCCCCGGCGAGGTGATCCGCGAGATCGCTCGCGTGCTGCGCCCAGGGGCGCCGCTTGTCGTCACCTTCTCGAACCGCTGTGTCGCCACCAAGCCGATCGCCTGCTGGTGCCTCCTGGACGAGGCCGGCCACCTTTGCCTGATCGCGCAACATTTCGCCGGGGCCGGCAATTGGGCGGATATCCGCTGCCTCGACCGCACCCCGCCGGGCGGCGGCCAGCCGCTCTACGCCGTCATCGGCCGCAGCCTCGGAGTGGGCCCGCTCGGCAACAGCGACTGAGGCTCACGCCGCCCTACTCCTCCCCTGTCATGTTGGCGAAGGCGGGTATCCGGGATTCCGTCGCACGAGCTGATGATGAATGGGTCCCGGCCTTCGCCGGGATGACGAACCTATCGCCGCAGCACCATCAGCTTTTTGATCTCCGCGATCGCCTTGCCCGGGTTCAGCCCCTTCGGGCAGGTCCGGGTGCAGTTCATGATCGTGTGGCAGCGGTAGAGGCGGAACGGGTCTTCGAGCGCGTCGAGCCGCTCGCCGGTTTTCTCGTCGCGGCTGTCGGCGATCCAGCGATACGCCTGGAGCAGCATCGCGGGCCCGAGATAGCGCTCGCCGTTCCACCAGTAGGATGGGCAGGCCGTCGTGCAGCAGAAGCACAGGATGCATTCCCACAGCCCGTCGAGTTGGGCGCGCTCCTCGACCGATTGCGGCCGCTCGCGGTCGGGCGGCGCGGTGCTCTCGGTCTGCAGCCAGGGCTGGATCGACTGATACTGCGCGTAGATGTGAGTGAGGTCGGGGACAAGATCCTTGATGACCGGCATGTGCGGCAACGGATAGACCCGTACATCGCCCTTGATGTCGTCGATCGCCTGGGTGCAGGCCAGCGTGTTGATGCCGTCGATGTTCATCGCGCAGGAGCCGCACACCCCCTCGCGGCAGGAGCGGCGAAAGGTCAGCGTCGTGTCGACCTCGTTCTTGATCTTTATGAGGGCGTCCAAGACCATCGGCCCGCAATCGGCGAGATCGATCGCGTAGGTGTCGACGACCGGCTTCTTACCGTCATCGGGGTTCCAGCGATAGACGTGAAACCGGCGCAGCCGCTGCGGATTGGCCGGTGGCGGGTGGGTCTTGCCGGTACCGATCTTCGAGTTCGCCGGCAGGGTGAATTCGGCCATCTCAATAAACCCGCGCCTTGGGCGGGAACGCCTCGACCTCGTTCGACAGCGTCGACAGGTGCACCGGGCGGGCGCCGAGCCGCACCTTGCCCTCGCTATCGAGCCAGGCCAGCGAGTGCTTCAGCCAGTTCACGTCATCGCGCTCGGGGAAATCCTCGCGCGCATGGGCGCCCCGGCTCTCGGTGCGGTTCTCGGCCGAATGGAGCGCGACGGTCGCCTGCTCCAGCAGGTTTTTCAGTTCGAGGGCCTCGACAAGATCGCTGTTCCAGATCATCGAGCGGTCGGAAATCCCGAGATCGCCATAGCTCTTCGCCACCAGGTCGATCTTCTCGACGCCCTCGTGCAGCACCTGCGCGGTGCGGAACACCGCGCAATTGTTCTGCATCGTGCGCTGCATGTCGACACGGATCTCGGCGGTCTTGCGCGGGCCCTTGGCCTGGCGCGTCGCGTCGAGCCGGGCGATCGCCTGCTCCCCGGCGCTGGCCGACAGCGGCGGATGCGGCATCCCGGGGCGAACCAGCTCGGCCGCGCGATGCGCCGCGGCGCGGCCGAACACGACGATGTCCAACAGCGAGTTGCAGCCGAGCCGGTTGGCGCCATGCACCGAGACGCTTGCCCCCTCGCCGATCGCCATCAGCCCGGGTACCACGGCGTCGGGCTCGCTCTCGGTCGGGCGCAGCACTTCGCCGCGATAATTGGTCGGGATGCCGCCCATGTTGTAGTGCACGGTCGGCGCCACCGGGATCGGCTCGCGGGCAATATCGACCCCGGCGAAGATCCTCGCCAGATCGGCGATCCCGGGCAGCCGCAAGTGCAGCATCGCCGGGTCGAGATGCTCGAGATGGAGATGGATATAGTCCTTCTGCGGACCGCAGCCGCGCCCTTCGCGGATCTCGATCTCCATCGACCGGCTGACAACGTCGCGCGAGGCGAGATCCTTGGCGTGCGGGGCGTAGCGCTCCATGAAACGGTCGCCGGCGCTGTTGGTCAGATACCCGCCCTCCCCGCGCGCGCCCTCGGTAATGAGGCAGCCGGCGCGATAGATCCCGGTCGGGTGGAACTGGATGAACTCCATGTCCTGCAACGGTAATCCGGCGCGCAGCACCATCGCGTTGCCGTCGCCGGTACAGGTATGGGCGGAGGTACAGGTGAAATAGGTCCGGCCGTACCCGCCGGTGGCAAGGATCACCGTGTGGGCGCGAAACCGGTGGATCGTGCCGTCTTCGAGGTTCCACGCCATCACGCCGCGGCAGGTGCCCTCCTCGTCCATGATCAGGTCGAGGGCGAAATATTCGACAAAGAACTCGGCGTTGTGGCGCAGCGATTGCTGGTAGAGCGTGTGGATGATGGCGTGGCCGGTGCGGTCGGCGGCGGCGCAGGCGCGGTTGGCAGGGGCGCCGTCGCCATACTCCATCATGTGCCCGCCAAACGGACGCTGATAGATCTGGCCCAATTCGGTGCGCGAAAACGGCACCCCGAAATGCTCGAGCTCGATGACCGCCGGGATCGCCTGGCGGCACATGTATTCGATGGCATCCTGGTCACCGAGCCAGTCGGACCCCTTGACCGTGTCGTACATATGCCAGCGCCAATCGTCGTTCGACATGTTGCCGAGCGCGGCGGCGATCCCACCCTGCGCCGAAACGGTGTGGCTGCGGGTCGGGAACACCTTGCTGATGCAGGCGGTCTTCAGCCCTTCAAGGGTACTGCCCAGGGTGGCACGCAGCCCGGCGCCGCCGGCGCCGACGATGACGACATCGTAGACATGATCGGTGATCGGATAGGCGGCAGGCATGACCCCACTCCGCTGGATTGCGCGCTGCTCAGGCGCCGAGCGAGAGCTTGAGCACGGCGAAGATGCCGCGCGCTGCAAAGACGATCGCGGCAAGCCGCATGACGATCAACAGGCCAAAGCGCAGCCCTTCGCTCTCGACATAATCCTCGATGACGACCTGCAGCCCGAGGGCGCCGTGGTAGAAGGTGGCGATCAACAGCAGCACCAGAAAGACCGCCGGCAACGGGTGGCGGACCCACTCGACGAAAAGGGTGCGGTCGGCCCCGGCCAGCTCGATAACGACGATGACGAGCCACAGCGCGAGCGGCACCAGCGCGAGCGCGGTGACTCGCTGGGCCCACCAATGCTCGACCCCCTCCTTGGCCGAGCCGAGCCCGATCGCGCGGCTCAACGGCGAGCGCAGGCGCGGCGTTGCCATCTCAGTGGCTCCAGTTGGCGAGGCCGGCGATCCAGGCAATCGCGGTCAGCGCCGCGGTCCCGGCAAGGACCGCCCAGCCGCCGGCGTAGACGCTTTTGAGGTCGAGACCGCGCCCGGTATCCCACCACAGATGCCGCACCCCGTTGCACAGATGGTAGAACAGCGCGACGCTCCAGCCGAACAGCAGGATCCGTCCCAGCCACGAGCCGAGAAACGCCTGAACCCGGGCGTAGGGCTCGGGACCGTCGGATGCCGCGCCGAGCCACCAGACGAGGAGGATCGTCCCGGCAGCCAGCCAAACGCCACTCGCCCGGTGCAGGATCGACAGCACCGAGGTCAGCTGCCAGCGATAGATCTGCAGATGCGGCGATAAGGGCCGCGGATCGGAGGTCATGCGGAAGGTTCCGGCAACAGTGCGGCTCCCAGCAACTGCTTGACTTAGACCGCGTGCCGGGGAGTGTCAACGAAACCGGGGGCGGCGGATTTTCCTGGCTGATATGAAGAGATGGCGCGCGGGTGGCGCTTTTACCCCGCGAATCTCTTGGCAAAGCCAGCCCAGCACGAATCGTAATCCGCCTGCAGGGCCGGGCTGTCGAGGGCAAATCGGGTCGGGCGGACGGCGAGGCGCGTCTCGAACATGAAGGCGAGCGTGTCGGCGATTCTATGCGGCTGCAAATCGGCGGCGACCGCCCTCTCGAAGGTGGCGCGGTCGGGGCCGTGCGCGGACATCGAATTGTGCAGCGACATGCCGCCCGGCATGAAGCCCTCGGCCTTGGCGTCGTAGGCACCATGCACCAGTCCCATGAACTCGCTCATCACGTTGCGATGATAAAACGGCGGGCGGAAGGTGTGCTCGGCCACCATCCAGCGCGGCGGGAAGATCACGAAGTCGCAATTCGCGGTGCCCGGCACCTCGGTCGGCGCGGTCAGGACTGTGAAGATCGACGGGTCGGGATGGTCGAAGCTGACCGTGCCGATCGTATTGAAGCGCGCAAGGTCGTATTTTGCGGGCGCGTAATTGCCGTGCCAGGCCACGACGTCGAGTGGCGCATGGTCCATTTCGCTGGACCAGAGATGGCCCTCGAATTTGGCGACGAGCTCGAAATCCCCGCTCTTATCCTCGAAAGCGGCGCACGGGCTGAGGAAATCGCGCGGGTTGGCGAGCCCGTTGGCGCCGATCGGTCCCAGCTCGGGCAGGCGAAACATCGCACCGTAATTCTCGCAGACATAGCCGCCGGCCGGACCGTCCGGAAGCTCGACGCGGAACTTGACGCCGCGCGGGATCAGCGCGATCTCGCCCGGGCCCGCCTCGAGCGGCCCGAACTCGGTGCGCAGCATGAGCCGGCCCTGCTGCGGCACGATCAACAGCTCGCCATCGGCATCGTAGAACACCCGCTCGGTCATCGACCGGCTCGCGCGGTAGAGATGGATGGCAATCCCGGTACGCCCGCTCGCATCGCCATTGGTGCCGATCGTCACGAGACCCTCGACGAAATCGGCCGGCTCGGTGGAAAACGGCAGCGGGTTCCAGCGCAGCCGGTTGGGCGACGGATCGGCCTCGTGGCACGGCGCGGTGCGGATCAGCCCGTCATCGATGCGGTGGAAGGCCCCGTGCATCGCCGAGGGCCGGATGCGGTAGAGCCACGATCGTCGGTTCTGCGCTCGCGGAGCGGTGAACGGGGTCCCCGACAGCTGCTCGGTGTAAAGGCCGCGCGGCGGAACCTGCGGCGCGTTCTGGCCTTGCGGCAACACACCGGGCAGCGCCTCGCTCGCCAGTTCGTTGCCAAACCCTGAAAGGTAGCGCAGCGCCGCCTGCGCCCTATAGTGCGACTCACCGGTAACCAGCGTATCGGGTCCCATGACCGGCTCCTTACGTTCCGCCCGCGCTCGGCCCTCACCCCGATATGGGGATGATCACCTTCTCTTCGATGATGAAGGTCTTGATGCCGCCGATGAACAGGGCGCCGTCATCATGCAGGCGCTTGGCTTCGGGCGAGGCGTTGGCGCGGTTCATCGCGGCGCGGTCGTCGTACCAGAGCTCGGCGATGCCATCGATCGCAATCTCGGTGGTCGGGATGTCGGCCCGGCTGCGCTCGCCCTCGATATGGTTTTGCACATAGCGCCTGACGCCGGGCACAGCATGCGCCAAGGGCGCGTGGATCTCGAGCCAATGCCGGACGAACTCGTCGTGCGACAACTCGGGCCGGCGGGTCAGCAGCGACAGGCTTTTGATCATCATCGTCCCCCCCTGGATGCGATGGATGAAATAGCACAGGCAAAGCCGCAAAAAGAGGCCCGCCGAAGCGGGCCTCCTGAAGGCGCTGCCGTCGAGGCGGCTTAGAAGAGGATCTCGACCCGGCGGTTCTGCGGCTCGCGCACGCCGTCGGCGGTCGGCACGCGCAGATCGTTCTTGCCGCGGCCGCTGACCGTCATGTCGTTGCGCGCCACACCGAGCCGGGCCAGCGCGTTGGCGACCGCGGTGGCGCGACGCTCGGAAAGCCGCTGGTTGTAGCCGACCGAGCCCGACGAGTCGGTATAGCCGGTCACCTGAAGCTGCACCGGCGCGCCCGATTTGTAGGCGTCGGCCGCCTGCTGCACGACCCGCGCGCCGTCGGCCGTGATCGTCGCACGATCCCAATCGAAGAAGACGAGAAAGACGCGCCTCGCGACCGGCGGCGGGGCCGGCGCCGCGGGCGGTGCGGCGACCAGCGCCGGCGGCGGCCCGAACCGGTAGACCAGGCTCGCCATCAGGGTGTGGTTGCTGTACCCGCTCTTGTACTTGATCGCGGGTGCGGCCGGCACGCGCAGGCTCAAATCGGTCGTCGCGAGATAGCGATAATCGAGATCGAGCGCGACGTTCGGATTGACCGCGTAGCGCAGGCCGGCGATCGCCTGGTAGCCGAATTCCCAATCCTCGCCATGCGAGACGGTTCCGAATCCGGTCGCCCGGGCACGGTCGACGACATCGACCGCGCCGACGCCGCCGCCGATATGGGGCGTGACCGGCCAGCTGAAGGTGGGCAGGTTGATGTCATAGAGCACGTTGGTCATCAACGCGTTCGCCTGTCGGTTGCCCCTCACCCCGGTTGCCGGGACGGCGCCGATCCTCATACCGGTCAGGTCGTTGCTGCGGTAGGTGTATTCTTCCTCGAAGCGCCACGGACCCCACTCATAGCCGACGCGCGCCCCGGCGGCGAAACCCGAATCGAACCGCTTGTGAACGGGCGCAAACCCCGGTGCCTTATCGGTCTGGTTTTCGAGCACATTCCACCCCCCCTCGCCGCCGAGGTAGAATATCTGTGCCCGCGCACTGGTGGCAGAAATCACCACTGCCAGCGCAAGACAAGCGCCAGCCGCCACTGTGATCCGCATCGACATCAGCTGTTCCCCTATGCATCCACCAAACTTGCGAGCAATTGCCCACGTCGATATACGTTCGGAATCGATGAACGATCCCGGCAGGATTGGGGAAGAGGCGTGAAATTGGCGAAACCCGCGGATTTATAAATTCACAGGCGAATAAATTCCTGTGGATACCACCGTTTCGCGATGGCAAGCGTCAGCGGCGGCGGCTACCGTCGAGAAAGAGCGCGACGCACTGGTCGAGCCAATCGCGCAGTTCAGCCGGGGTGAGCGGCGCCCCAAGGCCGAGCGCGCGCCGGCGCGGCCCGCTCACCACCATCAGGATGAATTGCTCTGCCGCGAATTGCGGGTCCATCGCTCGGAACTCGCCGCTGGCCATCCGCGGCTCGAGAAGCCGCGCGATGCGCTCGATGCCGATTGCGGCGCCGAGTTCGTGCAGGATGCGGGCGAGGCCGGGAAACCGCGTCGCCTCGGCGATAACAACCCGGTGCAGCGCCAGCGCCTCCGGGGTCAGCGCCACGCCCAACATGTATTCGCCGGCGCGCTGCAGCGTCTCCGCCAGGCTCGGCCCCTCGAACAGGGCCGCATCGAGGGGCGGCGTCCAGCGCTCGATCAGCCGCCGCACCACGGCTTCGAACAACACCTCCTTGCCGCGAAACCGGTGGTAGAAGGTGCGCTTCGAAATGCCGGCACGGCGCGCCACCGCCTCGATGCTGGTTGCGCCGAAACCGTCGCCGAGAAACAGCGCGGTCGCGACATCGAGGATCCGGTCGGAGAGCCGCGCCGAATCGAGACGCGACGGCCGGCCGCCACGGCCGCGCGGGCGAACCCGTGCGCCCCTCTCCGCTTCTGCCGACACCGCCCCTCGCTGTCGTAAGAGATTGAGCCTAGAGCATTATCGCTCTGATTGAAGCAAACATCCCCATCCGTCACCGCTGCGTGATAGGCCTGGGAAACGGCGCCGATCGACGCCATGATCGAGCGATCGATCAGATCCGACAAAGGGGCGCCAGACATGAAGATCGACCTTTCGGGCAAACGGGCGGTGGTCACCGGCGGCAGCCGGGGGATTGGCCGGGCGATCGCGCTGGCCTGCGCCGCGGCGGGTGCCGGCGTGTCGGTCTGCGCACGCGGCGCCGAGGCGCTGGCTTCGGTCCACGAAGAGATCGCGGCACATGGCGTCGCGGCGCACGCCGCCTCCTGCGACATCGCCAACGAGGCCGCGCTCTCGGCCTATATCGCGGCGGCCGGGGAGGCGCTCGGGGGCATCGACGTCCTGGTCTGCAACGCCTCAGGGTTTGGTACCAGCCACGATGAAGCCGGTTGGGCGCGCAGCATCG
>Ga0209415_10015692_pt1 | contig 12251 bp, 5 predicted proteins | sample PeaSoiSIISIP2007_FD_187696 | JGI IMG/M metagenome (GOLD analysis project Ga0209415, IMG submission 187696) | Peat soil microbial communities from Weissenstadt, Germany - SII-SIP-2007 (SPAdes) (version 2) | ecosystem: Environmental > Terrestrial > Soil > Wetlands > Peat | place: Germany... | reverse complement strand
TCTGGCAGCCAGCCGCGCACGGCGGCTATGAAAACAAAGAACTAAGGAGCGGAATTTTAAGTGGGAAAGTAGCTAGGCCATCTGCGATTCAGACACTGGGGGCGCTACAGGGGGAAGGTCGGCCACGAAACGGCCTGGCAGGGTGAGCCGGTCCGGGGATGTCGGATGGGTAGAGCCTTGGGAGGGGGAGCACGGGGTGCATCGCGGGAATGGGCAGTCAAGAACAGAGGCGGCAGGGCAGTTGGAAGGACGGCAGGCTCGCTCAGTACTCGGAACTCGCCGGATAGGGTGTGGGTGCGCTTCTGGAGGATCGTCGGGGAACCATGTGGGTCGGCTCGGTGGCGCAGCCCGCCGGGCGACTCTGCACCATTCAGAGTGCCGGCGTCCACTGCTATGGAGAAGACGGCAAGCTTGGCGTGGGCGTCTTCTCCCTGTACGAGTACAAGGGTGATGTCTGGGCAGGGGCGCAGAATGGGCGGTGGTGCTGGAAGCCGAATCAACCTACGCGCTGTCCAGCATTGGGTGCGTGGTCGGCACTTCCAGGAAGGGGTCAGCGAGTGGAATGCTGGGGGTGAATCGACATGCTGGCGCCTGCAAGCCAGCTAACCGTGAGACCGACTCCAATGACCAAAGCCAACCGCGAGCGCTCTATGGCGGCCGGGCATTCTGCAACAGATGATAAATGTCGCGCCGAAGTTGTTTCATCTTGGGCAGGAGTTTAGCCCGCGCCGTTTCCTCCACCTCCAGCAGGAGCACAGCGAACTCAGCCGGCGATAGCAGGCAGAAGCGTTGCTCATAGTAAACCGCGACCAGTTCTACGGTGGGGTTGAGAAGATCCGGCAGCCGTCCGCGAGTGCGCGGATTGATCTGCTGGCGGTGGCGCAGAAACAGATGCGCTTGCAACAGCGTATAAGCCAAGAGCACGAATAGTACTTGATTGACCACCAGGGAAAACTTCCGCGAGGGCATCTGTGCCAGATCCCAAAAACACTTGTACTGGCGATGTCTCTCTTCGATGGAAGTACGTAGCGCGTAGGTGGAACGGGTGTAGGGGGCATATTCCGTGATTGCGCCGGCTCGGCGAGGGCGGCGGTGGCGGCAGCCGCGACAACTGCTCCAGAAGGTCGATCGCATCCAGGATCTGCTGGTGCAATTTGACCAGGTGTGGGGCAGGATGGCATCCTGCGCTACAGGCGCCGGGCCGAGAGGGCGCCCCCAATCGGCGCGCAGGATAACATCCATTGGATAGCATCCTGCCCCACATCGCTCACATGGCTCACATGGCGCACCTGGCTGCGCCGCTTGCACCTCGCGCGGGACCCGTGTTGTATTGAAGGATGCTCCTCGCATGACTGGCGAAACCTCCGTCCGGGTGGCGGCGATCATTCCGGCCTATTGCCCCTCGGCGGGGCTGGTGGACCTGGTCCGCGCGCTGAGCGAGAAGAACTTCGCCGCGATCGTCCTGGTGGATGACGGCAGCGGCCCGCCGTTCGCGGAGATTTTCGCGCAAGCGGCCGCCTTCCCGGCGGTGCGTTTGCTGCGCCATGCGGTCAACCTGGGCAAGGGCGCGGCGCTCAAGACGGCCTTCAATTACGCGCTCTGCGAGTTTCCGAATCTCACGGGCGTGGTCACGGCGGATGCCGATGGCCAGCATCATCCGGAAGATATCGAACGCGTGGCCGCGGCGCTCGAAGCCAACCCGGGATCTCTGGTGCTCGGCGCGCGCGCTTTCGCGGGCGCAGTGCCGCTGCGCAGCCGCATCGGCAACCTGGCCACCCGCGGCGTGGTGCAGATGCTGCTCGGCCGGAAACTGACCGACACGCAAACCGGTCTGCGCGGGATTCCCGCCAGCTTGCTCCCGCACCTCCTGCGCATCGAATCGCGCGGCTACGAGTTCGAGCTGGAGATGCTGATCGCCGCGCACCGCCTGGCGATGCCCCTGGTGGAAGAACCCATCCGCACCATCTACGAGGCCGGCAATCCGTCGTCGCACTTCAACCCCATCGTCGACTCGATGAAGATCTACTTCGTGCTGCTGCGCTTCGGAGCGGTCGGATTTCTCAGCGCGGCCATCGACAATCTGGTCTATATCCTGGTCTATCGCCGGCTGGGGCAGGTGTTGCCCGCGCAGGTGTTGGGGCGCGTGGTCTCGGTGTGTTTCAACTACAGCATGGTGCGCCGCTCGGTGTTTTTCTCGCACCAGGGGCACAAGGCGGCCTTTCCGAAATACCTGCTGCTGGTGGTGGCCAGCGGAAGCGTGTCCTACGCGGGCATCGCGTTTCTATCGGGGCGCTTCGGCGTTTCCGCGGTGGCCGCCAAACTGCTGGTCGAGACGGCCCTCTTCTTCGTGAACTTTGCGGTGCAAAGGCTTCTCATTTTCAAACCGGAAGCGGAGGAGGAAGGCGGGCGAGTGGGCGGGCGGCCGGTTTTTTTCCCGGCGGCTGCCGCGGCGGTTCTTCTGGGCATGCTGGTCCTGGAAGTGTACGGCTTCTCGACCAGCCGGCTTTTCTCGCAGGAAATCTGGTATCCCGCCGGCCTGGCGCGTTTCCTGCGCTATGCGGCCATCTACCTGTCGGTGGCGCTGCCGCTGCTGCTGATGGTCCCTTGGACCTTCGCCGCGCTGCTGGCCGCGCTCCTGTTGGCGCTCACGGCGCTGGCGGTAGGGCCGCTGGCGCTGCTCGCGGCGGCGTACCTGCTCCTGTCCGCGGGCGCTCTGGGACGGCTGCTCATGGGGGCACCCAGCGAATCGGGCGAGGACGACCTGCTGGCGACGCTGCTCGGTCTGGCGGTCTACATCCTCCTGATGTATGCGCTGGCGCGCGCGCCCGTGAACTACCCGGCGGTGTGGGCGGCGCTGCTGGGGTTGCCCGTAGCGGCGGATTTCCGCGGGGTGTTGGGCCGCCTGAGGCGCTGGGGGGGCGCACTCCGCGGCGCCGAGCTGCGCGCCCCGCCCGAGCGCGCGGCTTTGGCGCTGCTGGCCTTCGTGCTGGGGGCGCATTGGCTGGTGGTTTTGAAACCGGAAGTGGGCGCCGACGGCCTCTCCATGCACCTGGCCATCCCCGCCAATATCGCCGCGCACCACGCCTTCACGTTTGAACCGGCGCGCTTCGTGTGGTCGGTAATGCCGATGGGCGCGGATTTCGGCTACAGCATCGCCTACTTGCTGGGCGGGGAGTTCGCCGCGCGGCTGCTGGATTTCGCCATGCTGCTGGCGGTGGCGGCCCTGCTCTACTACGCCATCCGCCGCTTCCTGAGCCGCGCCCTGGCTTTGCTGCTGGTGGCGCTGTTCGCCACCGGCCCCATGGTCCAACTGGTCACCGGATCGCTGTTCATCGAGAATACCCAGGCCGCGCTGGCGCTCGGCATGATGACCGCCTTGTGGCGCTTCGACGACACGGCACGGAAGCCGTATCTCTACGCCGCCATGTTACTCGGCGGCGTGGCAGTAGCTACTAAGTTGGGCAGCGTGACGTTGGTCTTAGCGGCCCTCCCGTTTGCCATCGCCATGATGCGCCGCCACCGCCAATCGCTGGGGCCGCGGCCTCTCGCCGCCGCCGCGCTGGCCCTCCTGATTCTGGTGACGGCCGCGCTGCCCCCCTTTGCGATTGCCTGGGCCAAGACCGGCGATCCGCTCTTCCCGTTCCTCAACCAGCGGTTTCACACGCCGCTGCTGGACCCCTCGGTGAGCCTGCAGGACTACCGCTTCCACCAGCCGCTGAACTGGTCGACGCTCTACGCCCTGACCTTCCGCACCAGCACTTATTATGAAGGCCAGAACGGCTCGTTCGGCTTCCAATACCTGCTGCTGGCGCCGCTGGCGCTCATGGGGCTGGCCGTGCCGGGCGGCCGCTCGGCCCGCAGCGCCGCGGCGGTAGCGCTGGGGGCGTCCGTGCTGGTGCTGCTCTCCACGCCCAACGCCCGGTATCTCTATCCGGCGCTTCCGCTGCTGCTGGTGCCCGCGGCGGCGGCGCTCGCCTGGATGCTCGCGGAGCGGCGCTGGATGGCGCGCATGATCGTAGGGTACGCGCTGGCCTGCGCCGCTTTGAATCTGTATTTCCTGCCCTCGGCGAGTTACTACCACAAGGATTTCTGCCTGCGCTCGCCTTTCTCGGCCGCCGCGCGCGCCAGCTATCTCCGGGAGGCCGCGCCCATCCGCGACGTGATCGCGTGGTTCAATCGCGCCCACCCCAACGCCCCCGTGCTGCTCACCGAAGACAGCAACTGCGCCGGCCTCACCGGCGAGGTCTACGAGAACCACTGGCATCAATACAACATGCACGATCGCCTGGCGCGCGCCCTGAGCGTGCCCGAGGAGGTCCGCGTGCTGGAATCCTGGAAAGTCGATTACCTGATCGCGCACAAGCCGGCCGCCGGGCATCAACTGCACCCCGCCGTGCTGCAAAGCCTGCTGGACGCCTGCACGGCTCCCGAATACGAAGCCGGCGACATCTACCTGGCGCGCCTGGACCCCGCCTGCCCGCAGCAGCCCGTGGAGGCCGCCGTGAACTTCGTGGCGCCGCCCGGCTTCTACGACGATTTCGACCCCGCCATCCGCTTCCGCGGCGACTGGTACCGCGACGAGGGCTTTCAGGAACCCGACTACCACACCGTCACTTACACCGACACCCCCGGGGCGGAGTTCTCGATCGCCTTTCAAGGCGCGGCGCTGACTTATATCTTCACCAAGGCGCCCAACCGCGGCATCGCCGAAGTTGCTATCGATGGAGTAAGTCAGGGAACCCTCGACTTATATTCACCGAAGATCGAATGGCAGACACGGCGCCGGTTCTGCTGCTTCCAGCCAGGCCCGCACAAAGCGGTGTTTCGAGTCACTGGGCAGGCGAACTCCAAGTCGGCGGGCCGGTTTGTGGATGTGGATTCGTTGGTGGTGGAGTAAGGAGCCGCGCAAAAACAACTTCACATGGTCTGCGATGGCGATATGGCGCAGGCACGCTTGCCGGGGTGCCCTCCGGGCCCGTCGAGACTCATCGCGACCCCTCTTGCCAGAAAGCCTCTTGGCTTGCCGAGATGAGTGGACATGCGCCGCGGCGCGCAAAGGAGGATGAAATGAAAACAAGTGTGCCGAAGAGTCGGGGGTGCCCCCTGGGCCCGGCAGGCTGAGAGCCGGCTGAGAAAGCCTGCGCCACGTGCGGAAGCGCACATTCCGGAGGATTTTCGAGGGAGTCCCGGCGCTATCCGGACTGAGAGTCTGCGCCACGAGCTGCTGTGAAGTTACCCAACCTTCTTCGGCGCTTCTGTCGGCGAGGTGCCCTCGGGGTCGTTGGCCAGCGCTCCGGGCGGAGCGGCGATCGGGCCGCGCAAAATCGGATCGTTGGTCGAATGCATCCAGCGATCCAACCTGCCGCGCATCTCGTCGAGCGCCGCGCGGGCCGATGGATCCGCGGCTGCGTTGCGCGTCTCGTTGGGATCGAAGACCAGATCGTAAAGCTGCTCGGCCTCCACGGCGCGCTCGCGCCAGCCATGGTTCAGCCACACGCTCTTGCTGGGTCCGTCGTCGCAATTCGGCAGGTTGGGGTGCGTGCGGCCGTCGAAGCGCCGGATGTATTTCCAGAGGTGCGTGCGCACCGCGCGCTGCGGCTCGTAGGCGGCATGATAGTTGACTTCGGCAAATATCTCCTCGTGTATCTCGCGGGCTTCTCCGCGAACCAGCGGCAGCAGCGACGTTCCCTGCAGGCGGCCCGGTTTTTCAATCTCCAGCAGATCGCAGATAGTGGGAAACAGGTCGAGATGCGAAACCATGGCGTCGATCGCCTGGCCCCCGGAGAAGACCCCGGGGCCGCGCACAATCAGCGAGACGCCCATACCGTGATCGGTGCAGTTGCACTTCATGGCGGGGAACGGAACGCCGTGGTCGGTGGTCGAGATCACCAGCGTGTTGGCGGCCAGGCCGCTCGACTCCAGCGCCCGGAGCACCACGCCCACACCTTCATCCATCACGCGCGCGCTGGCTTTGAACGCGGCCATATCGGCGCGCGACTCGGGCGTATCGGGAATCGGCGCGGGCGGCTGGCAAAAGCGCGCGTCCTCCTTCGGCCCCGGCTGGCGGAAGACGCGATGCGTTTCGAAGAAGCCGACATCCAGGAAGAACGGCGCGCCGGGCGCTTTGGCCAGAAACGCCGCGGCGGCCGGGGCGACGTCTTCGGTGCGGTTGCCGCGGAACGATTGGACCTCGTCATAACCGATCGCCTGGGGGTCGGCGGCGATGTGCTGCAGGCCGATCAGCGCCGAACGATAACCGGCGGGCCGCAGGGTGTGGAGGAGGTGCTGGCGATAGTCGGCCATCGAGAAGCCGCGATGCGCCAGGCCCAACATGCCGTTCGAGTGCGGACACATGCCGGTGAGCAGGCTGGCCCGGCTCGGCGAGCACGTGGGCGCCGCGTTGAAGGCCTTGCGAAACAGCACCCCGCCTTCGGCCAGGCGCTGCAGGTTGGGAGCCGGAACGGCGTGCCCATAGGGCTGCAGGTAGCGGCCCGTATCGTGCGAGTGGATATAGAGGATGTTGGGGCGCGGAGCGGCGGCGCGCGCCAGCGGCACGGCAGCCCCCGCGGCGCACACTCCCAGGAACTGGCGCCGGCGGACGAAGTCGGAAGACATCAGTTCGTATTCTACCGGCCGCGCTATTTGGGTGCGTAGTAGCCGGTGCGGTGCGTCACTTTTAGTTCAGGCAGTCCGGCGGGTGGCAGCACCTCCACGCCGATTCTACGGAACCGCCCGTGCCCGCTGCGCCGGGAGTCCCTCGAAAACCGGCCTCTTTGGGCGCAGAGTCCACCTGGATGACGACGGCGTTTATCTTTGGCAGGAGTGCCTGCGCCACGAACGCGTGCGCGTCTATTTCACGCCTTCGCCGACGTACAGCTCCGAGCGCACGTAGCTGTAGTTGTAGGCGTAGGCGCGGCCGTCCGGGGTGACTCGGGGGTTGGACACCTGGTCCACGGGAATCGAGGGGCGCAGCTCTTTCCACGGCGTGCGCTGGCCGGTCGCGACATCGAACAGAGAAATGCGCAGCATCGTCTCGTCATTCTGGTGAGTCAACACGTAGAGCGCCTTCCCATCGGCGCGCCAGTTCAGCGGAATGTCGTGGGGCGTGAGACCGGCCACGGGCTTGGGATCGGGCGGCGCGCCGGGGCCTGAGGCCAGCGAATAGACGCACGCTCGTGCGGCGTCGCAAGTCATCAGAAACGAGCGGCCATCGGGCGCAAGCAGCGGAAACCTGTCGGGCGCATTGGGCGGAGTCACCGGGCGCAGCGTCCCGGCGCGGGCATCCCAAGCGTAATATTGCCATCCCTTGCCTTCGAGCGACTGCCCTTCGATCAGGTAGTTCTGCTCACCTTCGAGCCAGCCTACGATCACCGCCATTCCGCTCTTCAGTTGCGGCACGCGCACCTCTACGGTTTCGCCCGCGCCGGTGGGCATGAGGATGAACTTGCGGGTGACGGATTCGCGCGAGGAGTAGCCGGTCACCCATTGGCCGTCGGGCGAGAGGGCGAAGGCCACGCCGTCTCCCAGGCGCAGGGGCTGCGAGCCATCCGTGCGCCGCAGGTAGATGCTGCCCTTGGCGCCGCCGCTCTCGCCCAGCGCATCGGCCAGGATTACCTGGCCATCGTCGGAGAGGCCCTTCAGATCGGCCGATTCGAGCACCGAGAGATCGCGTTCGGCGGCAGCCCCGGGGGCGAGGCCGCGGATGCCCTTGCGGCCGTTGTTGGACGAGAACAGGATACGGCCGTCAGGGGCGATATCATAGAGCACCAGATAGCCGGGAAAGCGCGCCGCCACGCGGCGTTTGCCGTCCATGGAGATGGCGAACACGGTGTTCCAATCGCTGGCGTCGAAGGAGCGCATCCAGATCTCGCGGCCGTCGCGCGACCAGGCCAGCGAGGAGGAACTGAGGCTGGAGGTCCCGCCGGCGGTTTGTCCGGACACGATCCCGAGCTTGCGAATCTTCCCCGCACGGTCCACGGTATCGAGAGCGATGGTGCTGCCCGGGCCGAGCGTCGTGAAAGCCACCTGCTGCCCATCGGGCGAGACGCGGATGCTGAAGGGACCGTAGGGCGTTTCGACGAGCACCTTGCCGATGGGATACTCGAGACGGCCCTTGCCGTTGACCTCACGCACCACTGCCAGTTCGGAGCCATCCGGCGACCAATCGGCCAGCCGCACGTGCTCCAGCAGCGCGCGGGTCTGGCCGCCGGAGAGGGAGTTGCGCGCCAGCGTGCCCGAGCCATCCGGGAAGAAGGGGCCGGTGAGCAGCGCCAGATCGTCCTTGGTGGAGACCGCCAGCAGGCGGCTGTCGGGCAGACCGAGATCGCGCGACTCGGGATTGCCGGGGGTGGCCAGGTAGATGCGCTGCGGGCCGCCATCCCAGGAAGCGGAATAGACCACGGCCTTCAAGCCGGGGCTGAAGCGCGCGTTGAAGACGCGGCCTTCGCGGAAAGTGAGGCGGCGGAACTGGGCGGGGGCGGTGGCATCCAGGCGGCCGCGCAGCGCATAGCCGGCGGCGAACAGCGCCATGGCGAGCAGGTAAGCGGCCACCAGCCAGGAGGGCTTGCGGCGCGGCTTGGGGGCGGCGGCCGGCGCGAGTTCCGCCGCGAGGGCCGGCTGGCTGGTGGTTTGCGGCGCCAGCGAGCGCAGCGCGAAAGCCAGATCGGCGGCGGATTGAAAACGCTGCGCGGGGTGCTTTTCGAGGCAGCGGCGCACGATGGCCTCGAGGGCCGGGGCGAGCACGCCGGGGGCGACTTCGGGCGGATCTTCGCGCAGCACGGCGCTCATGGCATCGGCGGCGGAGGGGCCGTCGAAAGCGCGCTTGCCGGCGGCCATTTCGTAAAGCACGCAGCCGAAGCTGAAGATATCCGAGCGGCCGTCCACGTTTTCGCCGCGCACCTGCTCGGGCGACATGTATCCCAGCGTGCCCAGCACGGTTCCGGGCTGCGACATCAGCATAGTGGCGGTCTCGGCGTTAGTCCCAGAGGACGGCCCCGCGGGCGCCGCGCTGAGAGGGGTCTGTTTGGCCAGTCCGAAATCCAGCACCTTCACGCGGCCGGGCGCGCCCGACTGCGGACCGGCGATCATGATGTTCTCGGGCTTGAGATCGCGGTGCACGATGCCGAGAGCGTGGGCGGCGGCGATGGCGTCGGCGGTCTGAGTGGCGATGTCGATGAGGCGGCGGCCGGTGAGGGGGCCGCGCAGGAGGACGCTGCGCAGCGATTCGCCCTCCACCAGTTCGGAAACGATGTAAGCGCGGCCGTCGCTTTGCCCGATGTCGTAGACCGCCACGATATTAGGATGGTTGAGCGCGCCGAGCGAGCGGGCCTCCTGCTCGAAGCGCTGGCGGCGCAGGGGATCGCCGGCGACCTCCGCAGGGAGGATCTTGATGGCTACGGAGCGGTTCAGGCGGGCGTCCCGGGCGCGCCAGACCTCTCCCATACCGCCCTCGCCGAGCTTGTCGAGGATTTCGTAGTTGCCGAGTTTTTGTCCTGTCATGTCAATGCGTGCCCCGATGTGGCGCAGGCACTCCTGCCTGCCGGGTCGAGACTCTTCTCGACCCTCTTTGCCGGAAAGCGCCGGGATGAATGGAAATGCGCCGCGGCGCATGGTGGAACGTGAAAAACCAAGCGTCCCGAGGAGTCGGGACGCGGCAGGCTGAGAGCCTGCGCCACGAGGGTTGCCCGGAAGTAATTCCTTGTGCGCACCTACTCCCGCAATTCTACGATGGTAGCGCCGGCGCCGCCCTCGTGCTGCGCGGCCGGGTAGAATTTCGCCACGTGCGGGTGATGGCTGAGCAGCTCGGCGATGGTCTTCTTGAGAATGCCCATGCCGTGGCCGTGGACGATGCGGACGCGGCTGGCGGTGGCCATCACGGCGCGGTCGAGGAACTCGTCCACCTGGTCGCGGGCCTCTTCGGCGCGGCGGCCGATGACGTTGATTTCCTGATACACCGGCGCCAGCTCGGGCGCGGGGCGGTAACTAACGCCCTTGGGCAGCTTGCCGGCGGCCGATCCGCTTTCCGGAAGCACCTCGATGACGTCGTCCACCCAGACCTGCATTTTGAGGAAGCCGGCCTGCACTTCCAGGCGGTCGTTGCCGATCAGGCGGCGCACCACGGCCGGGTCGCGGACATCCTTGAGGCGCACGCGGGCGCCTTCGGCGATGCGCGGCGGCTGGATCTGTCCCTGGCGCGATTCGTCCTGGGTGGCCAGCACGGTGGTTTGAAAATCCTCCTTCATCTCGCGCTTGACCTTGGCGATGCGGCGGCGGGCATCTTCCTCGGCCTTGCGGCGGTCGGCGGTCTGGGTGATCTTGCCGATGGTCTCCTGGGCCTGTTCTTCGAAGCGGGCCAGGGCGGAGTCGGTACGGCGCTCGAGTTCTTTAAGCTTGGCGGATTCGCGCTTCTCCCACTCGCGCGCCAGCTCGGCTTTCTGGCGCTCCAGATCGGCCAGGCGGGCGCGGAGGCTCTCCTCGAGGGCCTGGGTCTGCTCGATGCGGCGGTGCAGCTCGGCCAGGAAGCGGGTGACATCGCGCTCGCGGTCGCTCATGGAGCGGCGCGCGCGGGCCATGATGTCCTCGGGCATGCCGAGGCGCGTGGCGATCTCCAGGCCGGCGGATTTGCCGGGCAGGCCGAGGCGCAGTTGGTAAGTCGGCTCGAAGGTCTGCTCGTCGAAGCCCATCGAGCCGTTGACCACGCCTTCGGTGGAAGCGCCGTAGATCTTGAGCGCGAGGAGGTGGGTGGAGACGAGGGTGAAGGCGCCGGCGGCGCGGAAATGCTCGACGATGGCCACGCCCAGCGCGCCGCCCTCTTCGGGATCGGTGGCGGCGCCCAGCTCATCCAGCAGCACCAGCGAGGCGGGCGTCACATCCAGGGCCATTTCGCGGATGTGGGAGACGTGCGCGGAAAACGTGCTGAGGTTCTCCTGAATGGACTGGTAATCGCCGATATCGGCGAGCACCTGCTCGAACATAGGGAACTCGGCTTCGGCAGCGGGCACCGGCAGCGCGGATTGGGCCATCAGGCTGAGCAGGCCCACGGTTTTTAGCGTGACGGTTTTGCCGCCGGTGTTGGGGCCGCTGACCAGCAGGGTGCGGCGCTCTTGGGTGAGTTCCAGGCTGATGGGCACGGCGTTTTTGCGGCGGCGGCGCAGCACGTCTTCGAGCAGCGGATGGCGCGCATCGCGGAGCAGCAGGCGCGCGCCGAAGCGTGGGATGACGCAATCGAATTCGCGGGCGAAACGGCCCTTGGCGAAGATCAGCTCCAGCTCGGCCATGGCGGCGAGGGTCTGGCGGATGGAGTCGGCGTAGCCGCGCAGGCGGCCGGTGATCTCGAGCAGGATGCGGTGGACCTCGCGGGCCTCTTCTTCGGAGAGGCGCACCAGCTCGTTGTTGAGGTCGATGGTCTCGATCGGCTCGACGAAGAGGGTGTGGCCGCTGGAGCTGGTTCCGTGAATGACGCCATCCAGCTTGCGGCGCTGGCCGGCGATGACCGGGACCACGAAGCGCTCATTGCGGATGGTGACGAACTCCTCCTGCAGCACGCCCTCTTCGCGGTGGGCGCGCAGGAAGCGCTCCAGGGACTCCTGGATGGCCTTTTTCTGGCGCTCGATATCGCGGCGCAGGCGGGCCAGGGCGACGCTGGCGCGATCGGCGACGGTGCCATCGGGCAGGATCTTGCCTTCGAGGTCGTGGAGCAGGGCGCGGAAATCGCCGATCGCGGCGGCGCGGCGGCCCAGGCGGGGGCAGCGCTCGGCGGCGGCGGTGAGGACGGATTTGGCGTCGGCGGCGCGGTCGAGGAAGGCGAAGACATCGAAGATCTCGCGGGGTTCCAGGCTGGCGCCTTCGATGCGCAGCTTCTGGACGGATGGCTCGACGTCGGGGAGGCCCGAGAAGTCGATGCGGATGGCGGCCCCGGTTCCGGCGCGCTGCGTTCCGGAGGCCAGGCGGAGGTACTCGATGGCTTCGCCGGCCTCGGCCAAGTCTGCGCCAAGGAGGCCGGCGTCGGTGTGCGGGGAGAGCTTGTCCAGCTCGCGGCGGCCCAGGGGGCTGGAGACGAAGCGGCCCAGGAGCTGGCGGAGAGATTCGAATTCGAGGACGACGGAGGAGGTTTTCACGGGGCGGCCTTTTTTGAAGCGCAGGCGGGGGAGCGGGGCGGGCGCGACTTGTTCACCACGGAGCCCCAGCGCCGACTGCCGTCGTCGTTGATTCGACCAGAAAGTTCGCCGAACTGGGAGGCGGGAGATTCACCA
>Ga0209415_10015691_pt1 | contig 12252 bp, 12 predicted proteins | sample PeaSoiSIISIP2007_FD_187696 | JGI IMG/M metagenome (GOLD analysis project Ga0209415, IMG submission 187696) | Peat soil microbial communities from Weissenstadt, Germany - SII-SIP-2007 (SPAdes) (version 2) | ecosystem: Environmental > Terrestrial > Soil > Wetlands > Peat | place: Germany... | reverse complement strand
GCACCGGCCCGTGCCGGTGGCCACGTATCAGGTGGACCCGGCGGGTCTCGCGGTGCCCGGCAGGCGCTTCGGCGCCCACCAGCCGTGGGAGCACGTCCGGGACGACAATGTGGTGTTCCTCGCCTGGTTCGCCGGCGGCGTCCGCGCGGTCGATATCTCGAATCCGTATCTGCCGCGCGAGATCGGATGCTGGGTGCCGCCGGCGCCGGCGGGGCAGCCCGCACCGCAGACGAACGACATCTACGTGGACGCGCGGGGTCTGGTCTTCGCGCTCGATCGGTACCGCGGTCTCAGCATCCTCGAGTTCGATCCCCGTCCGCGCTAGCCGGGGATCTCTCCCGGGGGCCGTTCGCGTGAATGTCACTGGACGCCTATCGTGTCCGCCGCGGCACGGTGGTGCGTCCGTCTTTCACAGACCGGCGGGTCGACGCAATCACGATACGATTAGAAAAGCCCGAGGATATCGTGTAAGGTAATCACACCATGCATTCCTCAATCTTCATCTGGCTCATCGACGCGTTGTGGCTCATCCTCCTTGCCTATCTGATTATTGCCGCGAGAGGCGTAAAACCGGACACCCGGGGGCACGTGTGGCAGAGTGTTGGCCTCCTGCTTGCCATTGTCGCCGCGTTCTTGCTTCCGCATCTACCGGTATTCCGCTTCCTCCACTTCGCCCCCGTCAACCCTGTCGTCAGCGGTCTCGGCGTCGTGCTGTGCGCCGCGGGCATGGCCGTCTTGGTCTCGGCGCGGCGGCATCTCGGCCGGAACTGGAGCCAGACTGTCTCCACCAAGAAAGGACATGAACTGGTCACATCGGGGCCCTACCGTCATGTACGGCATCCGATGTATGCCGGCGGGGTCATCGCGTGCATCGGTTCGGCGATCGGCGGCGGCGGCGCGTGGATCTTTCTGCTCGTCATTCTCGGCGCCATTTTTCTCTGGCGGGTGGGCGCAGAAGACACGCTCATGGCGCAACAGTTTCCGAACGAATACCCCGACTACAAGAAACGGACGAAAGCGTTGATTCCGTTCGTATGGTAACGAGGTTCGCGGTCGTCCTGCGACGGACGGCCGTGGTGCGGCAGTGCGCCAATCCGGGGCCGGGGCAGGACGCGGGCAGCGCCGCGTGCGCGGGCCCGGCGGGCGACGCCTCGGGACAGGGAACGCGTCGCCGATCATGAACCTGTGTGTGGCGACGGCCCGGGCCCGTGAGTCCCAGCGGGACGCGACCGAGAGCGGTCTCCTCGGCCGGCCGCCCACACTATGACGGCGCTCAACCTCGCGCTCCGGTTTATGCTCGTCTCGGCCGCCGTGTCGATCGTGACCGAGCAGCTGCGCGTGCCGTACACGATCGCCCTGGTCGTGGCCGGCCTCGTGATCGGGAACATGCATCTCGCCCCGCCGGTGATCGTCAGCCCCGAGGTGGTGCTCATGCTGCTCATCCCCCCGCTGCTGTTCGAAGCGGGGCTGAGGTTGCCGCCGCGCCATCTCAAGGCATACTGGGGCCTGATCGGGCTCCTGGCCGTGCCCGGGACGCTCATCACCGCGCTCGCGCTCGGCTGGATGGCGGCCGGGCTGTTTCACCTCACGCTTCGCAGCGCGCTCCTGCTCGGCGCGATCGTGTCCGCGATCGATCCGGTGAGCGTGCAGGCGCTGATGCGCGAACTGGGACTCGACCTGCGCCTCGTCACGGTACTCGACGGGGAGGCGGTCCTGAACGACGGCGTGGCGATCGTGCTCTTCACGATCGTCGGCGGCACCGCGGCGGCGGGCCTGGTGACGGCCGGCCTCCAGTTCGTGTGGCTGATCGGCGGCGGCGCGGTGATCGGCGCGGCCGTGGCCGTGGCCACGTCCTACGCGCTGGGGGGCACCCAGCGCCCCCTGGTGGAGACCCTAGGCAGCCTCATCGTCGCCTTGGGGGCGCTCCTCGCCGCGGGCGGCGTGCACGCGAGCGGGGTCATCGCCGTCGTGACGGCCGGCGTGGTGTTCGCGCGGTACGGTCCCCGCCACATGACGGAGGCCGGGCGGGAGACGGTGAGCGTGGTCTGGGACATGATCGCGTTCCTGGCCAACTCCGTGCTGTTCCTGCTCATCGGGCTCGAGGTGCCCGCGGCGCTGCTCGGGCGCTACTGGCCGCTCATCGCGGCGCTGGCCGCGGCGGGGCTCGCGGTCCGCGCGGTGCTCGTCTATGGATGTGTCGCCGTCTGGCAGACGAGGACCCGCCTGCTGCCGGGCGCGTGGCGGCCCGTCCTCACGTGGGGGGGGTTGCGCGGCGGGGTCGCGATCGCGCTGACGCTCGGCCTCGACCCCGCCACCCCGGGGCGCGACGCGGTCGTGGCCGGGGCGTTTGGCATGGTCATCTTCACGCTGCTGGTGCAGGGGCTCACGGTCCGGTCCGTGATGCGCTGGGCCGGCCTGCTGCCCGCGGCGGGCATCGCGGGCGACTCGGCCGGGGCGTCTAGCTGAGCATTGCCTCACGCGGCGGCGGATCGACCGAGGGTGCCGCGCGCTGCCGATGCCCGGCCGGGATCGGCGGCGGATCGCGCAGGTGCCGTGCGTCCGACTGGCGTGGCACCGACGCGCTCGGCCGGGTGAACACGGTGATGGTCGTGGCGATGCTGCGCCTCGGGTACTTCATGGTGCTCGAGGCCTCGCTCTCCTTCCTCGGTGTCGGCATCCCGCCGCGCATTCCCGCGTGGGGCTCGATGATCAACGAGGGCAGGGACGTGCTCTTCATCGCGTGGTGGGTGAGCACCATTCCCGGCCTCGCGCTCTTGATGCTCGTGCTCTCGATCAACCTGCTGGGAGAACGGATGCGGGCGATCCTGGATCCCCGCGGTCGGAACGCGTAGCGTGCGCCGCGGCGGCTGGCTGGCCCCCGACGACGTCGGCCTCTCGGGGTCGTCAAGGAGGTCAAAGTCGCCCGCGGGTTCAATTCTCGGAGCGAGGCTCAATCCGCCGTCGTCCCGGTCGGACGGGCGGGCGCCGGTGCGCCGTTGCGATTCCACTGCGCTCGCGAATCGGCAAGGAGGGTCACGGCATATGGACGTAAAGCTCCCCGATACCAAGACCTGGGGCAAACTGGACTGGGGAATTCGCGTGCCGCCCCGGGACGGGTACGGCATCGACCTGCGGGACTGTTTCGTCGGTCAGGCCGGCGAGGTTCCCGCCGAGGCTCCCGCGCACTGGGGGCTGGCGCAGCGCGGCTCGGTGATCGATCCCAGCACGCCGCCGTTCGACTTCCCGGTGAACAAGCGGGTCGAGGTGTGGAGCGATAACATCGCCGATTTGGTCGAGCAGGCCAAGTTGGGGCAGTGGAACGCCGCGACGGCTATTCCCTGGCACGAGCTCAGGCCGCTCGCGCCGGAACTGGAACAGGCCGTCTGCCAGATCTGCACTTTCATGATTCAGAACGAGTACCTCGCCCTGTACCTCCCGGCCAAGCTCCTGACGAAGGTGGACCCGCGCTTCAGCGAGGTGGTGATGTTCCTCGCGAGCCAGATCGAGGATGAGGCGCGCCACGTCGAGGTCTTCACCAAGCGCGCCCTCGCGAACGGGGGCGGCCTGCAGTACGTCTCCGCGGCCACCGAGTGGTCGCTCAAGAGCCTGCTCAGCCAGGACGACTTCACCGACGCCTCGTTCCTGCTCCACCTGCTCGGCGAAGGCACGTTCATGGAGCTGCTCAAGTTTCTCGAAGAAACCGCTCCCGATCCCGTTACGGCGACGATCTTCAGGCTGGCCCGCCAGGACGAGGGCAGGCACGTGGGGTACGGCGTGTCCCACATCGCCTACCACCTCAAGCACGACTCGACGCTGGTCGACAAGCTCTACCGGGCGGCGGAGGCCCGGACAGCATTCCTGAGGCACGCGTCGGGCGCGAGCCCTTTCGTCCAACAGGCCATGACGGTGCTCGCCGGCGGCGGGTCGTCTCCGGCCCAGCTCGCCCGGGGCAGCGATCGGATTCACGAGCTGTATCAAGAGATGCACAGCACGCGGGTCAGGCGCCTCTTGCAGGTGGGGTTTGAGCGGGAGATGGCGGAACGGATCTCCAACCTGCACGGCGGGGCCGTCCCGAACTTCATGTGAGGCGGCCGGGGCCATGGGAATCGTCCACAAGCAGATCGGCCAGCGCGGCGAGTTCGCTTGGGAGGGAGTGCGCGTCGAGCCCTACCGCGGCGGGGGAGCGAGCGAGGGGAGCTGCCGCACGGTCCTGATCGGCCCGAACGAGGGCGCCCCCCATTTTGCGATTCGCTACTTTGAGATCCCGCCGAACGGACAGTCGTCGTTCGAGGAGCACGCCCACGATCACGGGATCGTGATCCTGCGCGGCCGCGCGCGGGTGCTCCTCGGATCGGAGGTGCACGAAGTGGCGGCCGGCGACGCGATCTACATCCCGCCGAACGAGCAGCATCAGTTCGAGACCATCGGGGACGAGCCGCTCGGTTTCCTCTGCGTGATCCCTTCGAAGGACCTGCTGAACCGGCGCTAAGCCCTCGCGCTACGGACGCACGATCACCTTGAGGGCCGCGCCGCCCGACCGCACCAGGGCGTAGCCGCGCGCCGCCTCGCGCAGCGGCAGCCGATGAGTGATAAGGGACTCGACCGGGAGTCCCCCGGCGAGGAGGCGCATCGCCTCGCGGGTGTCGGTCGGACCGGCGGAGTACGACGGGACCAGGGTCGTCTCCCGGAAGAACAGGTCGTGCACCGAAAGCGGCCAGAGGACGCCCGGGGGCGTGGGCGCAAAGATCGCCAGCGTACCGCCCGGCGCCACGGCCCGGCGCCCGGCCTCGAGGGCCTCGACGCTCCCGGGACACACGATCACGACGTCGGCGCCCGCATCACCCGTCAGGCGCGCCACGCCTTCTTCGAGCGGGGTGTCAGAAGTGTCGATCGTCGCGTCCGCCAGCCGGGCGCCGACCGCGAGGCGCTCGGGCACGCGATCGGCCGCCACCAGCAGACCGGGCCGGGCGAGTGTTTTTACCGCCAGCAGGTGCAAGAGACCCATCACCCCGAGGCCGACGACCAGCACGCGGTCGTCGTCGCGCACCCGGGCGCGGCGCAGCGACTTCACGACGCACGCCAGCGGCTCGACGAACGTCGCGGCGTCGTCGGACAGCTCATCGGGCACACGCATTGCGTCCAACGCCACGGCCGGCGGTTGGACGATCGCGTATGTGGCGAGGCCGCCCGGCACGAGGCGCCGGGGCCGCCACGTCGGGCAGTGCACGAAGTCTCCGCGCGCACAGTACCGGCACGCCAGGCACGGCGCGTGGTGGTGCACGAACACGCGGTCCCCGGGTCGGAAGGCCACCCCGTCCGTGACGTCCATCACCTCGCCCACGGGCTCGTGGCCCAGTGGAACGGGCGCCTTGCGCATCATGTACCAGTCCATGATCTCGCCCGGACAGAGGCCGCACGCGTTGACGCGGATCAGCATCTGGCCCGACTCGAGCGGCGGAAGCGGGAGCTCCTCGAGACGCAGATCCTCGGCGCTGTGGTAGATGGCCGCGGTGGTCGTGGCAGGCCGCATCAGACCCACCTCGAGCCGTGCGGCACGATGGCGTACTTCGCGCCGGCGCCGCGGTCGAGATCCTGGAAGACCTGGACGATGTCGTCCAGCGGACGGATGCCGGTGATTAGGTCGCCCGGCCGGACCGCGCCCGACGAGAGCAGAGCGAGCGCCGCGCGGACGTCCTCCGAGCAATAGTGAAACGCGGCGACGAGATCCACCTCGCCGTAGTGGAGGCGCGTCGCGTCGAACCTCGGCATCGTGCCGCCGGGCAATCCTCCGAACAGCAGCACCTTCCCGCCTCCCGCCGCCCACGACGCCGCGGCGCTCCAGATCGCTTCCGATCCCGTGCATTCGATCACGACGTCGGGGCCGCCGGCCCAGACCGCCCGCAGCGCGCTGACGGGATCGTCGGCGCCCGCGTCGATCGTGTGCGCAGCCCCCGCGCGCGCGGCCTGTTCCCGCGCGGCGGCCCGCCGGCCCACGGCGGCGACCTCCAGGCCGCGGCGGTGCGCCTCGAGCACGTGGAGGAGCCCGATCGGGCCGAGCCCGACCACCGCGATCCGCGGTCCCGGCAGCGGGCCGAGCCGTCGCCAGCCGTGCACGACGCAGGCGAGCGGCTCCAGAAACGCCGCTTCGATGTACGACAGCGCGTCGGGCTTCGGCAGGAGATGCCGGCGCACGATGCGAGCCGGCAGCCGGATCGCATCCCCGTAGGCGCCCACGGCCATCTCCTCGAACAGCGTCTCGCAGAGATTCTCGCGGCCGAGACGGCAGGGGCCGCACTCGCCGCAGGGTGCGGTGGGCATGAACACGACGGCCTGCCCGACCGCGAAGCCGCGCACGCCGGCGCCGACCGCGGCGATATCGCCCGCGCCCTCGTGTCCGAACGGCCCGAAGGGGACGCGGGGATGCCCGCGGCGATAGGTCTTGAGGTCCGTCCCGCACGTCAGCGCGGCGCGCACGCGCAGGACCACCTCCCCGTCCCTCGGCACGGGCAGGGCGACGTCAGCCAGCGAGAGCGCGTGGGGCGCGCGAAGCACGGCCTGCCGGATCGTCGGAACATTCGTTGGTGCTTCGCGGTGTGCCATGTCGGCGACGACAAATTTCGCCGCCGCCGACGGCAACTCCTCACCCGACGCGGTGCGCGTCCCGGTCACCACCAATCCGACGTCCTGGGCCCGTACAGCTCCCGGAGCGCCCGGCGGGTGATCGGGGACCCGGTCTCGCGAAACGCGAGAAACTGTTTCAACATCCGGGCGTAGCGGCGGTCGTCGGTGCGCAGGCGACGATGCGGCATCCGGTACAGCGCGCGCTCCACCGCCCAGACGTTGTGGTCGGCCAGGCGCCAGTCGCCGCGCACGAGCGCGTCGAGGTCGGCGACCCCGTACCCGACGATGCGCCCGGATCCGTCCACGTAGGGGTCGACGTAGCTCATGACGAGGTCGTGCACGGTTCCGAACACCGGCCGGCGGCCGTGGAGGCCGAGATCCCGCGAGCGCGCCACGGCCCCCCAGCGTCCGTGCCGTTGAAACAGGAACAGCTCGTGATCCAGCCCGTCCTGCGATTCGAGGTCGGCGATGAGCGGCGGGTCGCCACGCTGCCCGAGGATCGTCGCCGCCGCCAGCACCGCTTCGATGCAGTTGGCCTCCCCGTGCCGCACCACGCCGCGGAACGTCCGGAGCGTCCTGGCGCCGCGCTCCCAGTTGTACGGCAGGCCGCTGACAAACGTCTGGACCTGGCGCGGCGTGTGATGCGCGCGGAGGATCGTGCGCTCCCTCGGCGTGAAACGGGACGCGGGCAGCGCGCGCGTCTCGGGGCTGCGAGCCCGGCGGGCGGCGCCGTCTGCCGCGGACGGGCCGGTCTCGCGCGCTATCGCCTGGCCTCCACGCGGGACAGGAACGCGTCCAGCACCTGCCGGTAGCGTTCGGGCTCTTCGAGGTGCGCCGTGTGCGAGCTCTGTTCGAAGAGGACCCACTCGGATCCCGCGATGCCCTCGTGGACCGTCTCGGCGATCGCCGGCGTCGCCTCATCGTAGCGGCCGGACGTGACGAGCGTGGGCATCTTGATCCGGTCGAGGCGGTTCGCGATCGACCAGGTCCGGAGCGTGCCGGTCACGTGGAACTCGCTCGGTCCGTTCATCGTGTGGTACACTTCCGGATCCGCGGCGAGCTGCGCGAACGTCCGGTTCAGGCAGTCCGGCCAGGGCTCGAGGCGGCACACGTGGCGCCGGTAGAACATCAGCACGGCCTCCTCGTAGGCGGGGTCCTGGGTCGTGCCGGCCGCCTCGTGCTTGAGCAGCGTGTCCTGCACCTCGCGCGGCAGGTCGGCGCGCAGGCGGTTCGCCTCCGCGGTCCACTGCGGCATGCTCGCGGGCGAGCTCGCGACCGTGAGGCTCGCGACCCCCGTGGGTTCGGTCGTCGCGTACTCCATCGCCAGCATGCCTCCCCACGACTGCCCCAGCAGGTGCATGCGGTCCAGCCCGAGCGTCTGCCGCACGGCGCCGATCTCTGCTACAAACAGGCTCACCGTCCACATCGACGGCCGGTGTGGTTTGTCGGACCGTCCGCACCCGAGCTGGTCGTAGAAGATGACGCGGCGGCCCGTCTCCGCGAGCGCGTCGAGCGGCTCCAGGTAGTCGTGGGCCGCGCCCGGACCGCCGTGCAGCGTCAACAGCGGCAGCTTCCCCGGCTCGTCTCGCGCGCCGACGACACGGTACCAGACCCGGAAGCCTCGAAACGGGATGAAACCCTCTTCCACGGCCGCGACACCCGGCATGGTGATCTCCTCCCTCGTGGTGGGGGAACTGCTTCGACGCGGCCGGGGGTGTTTGCTTCTCGCGATCGCCCGCCCTTCGGCCCGTGGGATCGTGGGGGCAGTCGTGGGTACCGGCGAGTATCGAGCGGTCCACGGCCTGCGTGTCCCCACGTCCGTTGAGGTCGGGTGGGTGCTCGAGCACGAGGAGTTCACGTACGCGCGCTTTCATGTGACGGCGCTGGAGTACAATGTCGGAGACGGCGCGCCGGGACCGCAGGGCTCGAGTGCGGCCGGACGCGCGGGAAAGTTCGCGCGCAAGAATCGGATAGCGAGTCGCCTCCGCATGCCCTAGCATGGCTGGTGGAGGTGAGTGGAGATGCTGATGCGGGTGGACGCGGGACGAAGCGGCGGGATGGCGGGACCGTTGGATCGACGGTCCGCGACGATCTGCGGGGTCGAGGATCCCCGCTGGCTCGCCGTGCTGTCGCGCGACGCGCGCGCCGACGGGACGTTCGTGTTCGCGGTGCGCTCGACCGGCATCTACTGCCGGCCGTCCTGTCCGGCCCGCCGTCCAGGGCGCCCGCAGGTCGTGTTCTTCCCGCAGCCGTCGGCGGCCGAGCACGCCGGATTTCGGGCGTGCCGCCGGTGCCGCCCGAACGACACGGGCGCCGCACGGTCGGCGGTCGGGCTCGTGGAGGCCGCGTGCCGGTACATCGAGGCGCACCTCGACGGCGAGAGCCGTCTTGCGACACTCGCCGCGCACCTCGGGCACAGCCCGCACCACGTCCACCGCGCGTTCCGCCGGCTGCTGGGGATCACGCCCCGCGAGTACGCGGACGCGTGCCGGCTCGATCTCGTCCGCGCGCGGCTGCGCGCGCAGGAGGCGGTGGCAGCCGTGGTGTACGACGCCGGATTCGGCTCGAGCAGCCGTCTCTACGAGCGCGCCCCCAAGCACCTCGGCATGACGCCCGCCGCCTACCGGGGCGGGGGCCGCGGCACCCGAGTCGGCTACGTCACCGTGGCCACCCCCCTCGGGCGCCTCCTCGTGGGCGCGACGCCGCGGGGGGTGTGCGCCGTCAGCCTCGGCCGGGACGACGCGGCGCTGGAAGCGGCGCTCGCGGCCGAGTATCCGGAGGCGGAGCGGCGCCGCGACGACGCCCGGCTCGGCCCGTGGGTTACGGCGATCGTCGAGCATCTTCGTGGCCGGAAGCCGCACCTCTCGCTGCCGCTCGACATCCAGGCGACCGCGTTTCAGCGCCGCGTGTGGGCGGCGCTGCAGTCGATCCCCTACGGCGAGACGCGCTCGTACGGCGAGATCGCGCGGGCGCTCGGCGCGCCGGCCGCGACGCGCGCCGTGGCCGGCGCGTGCGCCGCCAACCCGGTGGCGCTGGTGATCCCGTGCCACCGCGTCGTCCGCGCCGACGGGGATCCCGGCGGGTACCGGTGGGGCGTCGAGCGGAAGCGCGCGCTGCTGCGCCGCGAGCGCGGACGGCGCGAGACGCCCGGCCGTGCCCCCGCGGCGGTGCCCGGACGGCGCGTGTCGCTCCGCCCCTGACCCTCCCGACCCTCGGCGCGGGCCTCGTTCGTGCACGGTCTCCGCGTCACGGCGGGCGCGTCGAGGGAGGGGCGACCAAACGCGGGGCCGCGCCCTAGACGCGCCGCGCGGAGCGCGCGTAGGCCCGGCCGAGGCGGGTCAGCGCGACGCCTGCGACGAGGCACGCCGCCCCCGACGCCTGAACCACCGTGAGACGCTCGCCCAGCAGAAACCACGCGGCGATCAGCGCGACGACGGGGTTCAGGTTGGTGAGGACCGCCGTCTGCGTGGCGCCGATTCGCCGCATCGCGACGGTCCAGAGGACATACCCGAGGGCGATCGTCAGCGCCCCGGCGTAGATCACGGCCAGCCACGCATTCCACCCGAGCTGCCAGGACTGCGCGCGGAGGTCCGGGAGCGCGATCAGCACGAGCACGATCGTCGAGAGGCCGAGCGTGACGGCCGAGAGGGACCACGCGGGATAGCGCTCCGCCAGCGGCCGGCTGGCAAGAGTGTAGACGACCCACGAGGCCGTCCCCACGAACGTGAGGAGATCCCCCCACGCCGCGGTCGGAGGCAGCGTGCCGGCGCCCGGCCGGCTGACGAGCGCGAGACCGAGCAGCGACAGGCCGAGGCCGGTCCAACTCAGCCGGGAGATGCGCTCGAGTCCCAGCGCCGCCGCGGCGACGGCCACCATGGCGGGGGAGAGGCCGTTGATGAGCGCGGAGTGGCCTGCCGTGGTGAACCGAAGCCCGTTGATGAACGCCACCTGCTGCAGCACGATGCCGATGCCCGCCGTGGCCGCGAGCCGGCCCCAGTCGCGCGGGTCGATCCTGAACGATTCCCGCCGGGCCAGGGCGCCCGCGAGCAGGATGAGCGCGCCGAGCGCCCACCGGAGCGCGTTGAACGCCTGAGGCGATGCGAACGAGGGCAGCGCGCCCTTGATGACCACGTAGTTCAAGCCCCACACGACCGGCAGGGACACGATGATGGTGAGATCCGTGAGCGTCGTGCGCGGGTGCGGCGGTGCCATCGCACAAGGATTCCACGCCGGTCGGGCGGAAAGCCTTCGCGCAGGTCGTCCCGGAGGAGGATGCGCATGCGGGCGGCCATACTGTACGAGGTCGGCCAGCCGCTCGTCGTCGAGGACGTCGAGCTCGAGCCGCCCCGCGCCGGCGAGGTGCTCGTCCGGATCGCGGCGACCGGCGTCTGCCACAGCGATTTGCACTACATTAAAGGCGACCTCAAGATGCCGCTCCCGGTCGTCCTCGGCCACGAGGCGGCCGGCGTCGTGGAGGGCCTCGGGCCGGGCGTGGACTCGGTCAAGATCGGCGACCACGTCGTCTTACTGTTTGCGCCCGCGTGCGATCACTGCCGGTACTGCGCAAGCGGCCGGCCGCATCTGTGCGAGATGCGGTACCGCGTCCGCGGCAAGATGCCCGACGGCACGACGCGCCTCCGCGCGGGCGGCCGCGAGCTGCATCACTTCACGTGCGTGTCGTCGTGGGCGGAACAGGCCGTCGTGCCCGCGTCCGGGGTGCTGCCGATCGGCCGGGACGTTCCCTTCAGCATCGCGGCGCTGCTAGGGTGCGCGGTCACGACCGGCGTCGGCGCGGTGGTGAACACGGCGCGGGTACCCCCGGGGTCGACGGTCGCGGTGTTTGGGCTCGGCGGCGTCGGCCTGAACGTGGTGCAGGGCGCCCGGATCGCGGGCGCCGTCATGATCATCGGGGTCGACGTCCTCGCGCACCGGCTCGAGGCGGCGCGGCGGTTCGGTGCGACGCACACCGTGAACGCCAAGGCCGATGATCCGGTGAAGGCGATCCGGGACCTCACCGGCGGCGGCGCGGACTACGCCTTTGAGGTGATCGGCCGGGCCGCGACCGTGCGGCAGGCGGTGGACAGCGTCGGGCGCGGCGGGGTCGCCGTCGCGGTCGGGCTCCCGCCGGCCCGGGAGGAGCTGACGGTGCCGGGGCCGTCGTTCGTGCTCGACGAGAAGACGCTGCGCGCGTGCTTTTACGGGTCGTCGCGCCTGCGTGCCGACATCCCACGCCTGCTCTCGCTCTACGACGCGGGGCGCCTCATGCTCGACGAGTTGGTGACGGCCGCCTTTCCGCTCGACCGCGTCAACGAGGCGGTGGCGACCCTCGACCGGGGCGACGGGCTGCGCAGCATTCTGCAGATGGCGCCGAGCTGATGCGGGCGCTGCGCCTCGGGCTCGTCGCGCTGCTGTGCCTCGCGCTCGGGCTGCCGCTCGCCTCGGCGGCGCCAGGCGCCGCCATCGGCCCGACCGGCGCACCGTCCACGCTGCTGGCCGAGGTCTCGACGGGGCAGATCCTCGCGCAGAGCGACGCGCACCGGCGCGTGCCTCCGGCGAGCCTCGATAAGCTGATGACGCTCTACCTGACGTTCCAGGCGATCCGCGACCGGCGGCTCTCCCTCGACACCGCGG
>Ga0209415_10015688_pt1 | contig 12253 bp, 15 predicted proteins | sample PeaSoiSIISIP2007_FD_187696 | JGI IMG/M metagenome (GOLD analysis project Ga0209415, IMG submission 187696) | Peat soil microbial communities from Weissenstadt, Germany - SII-SIP-2007 (SPAdes) (version 2) | ecosystem: Environmental > Terrestrial > Soil > Wetlands > Peat | place: Germany... | reverse complement strand
TCGAGCACACTCTGCCGATGCTGCTCGAGCGCCTGATACAGCGCGAGCTCGGCAGGCTCGCGCAGCGCCTCGGGCCGCACGGCCCCGACGCTCTCGAGCGGCCTCGCGCTCGGCTATCTCAGTGTCATCGTCCTCATCCCCCTGGCGGCGGTCGTCGCGAAGGGGGCGTCGGGCGGCTGGCACCACTTCTGGCAGGTGGCGTGGAACCCGGAGGCGCGCGCCGCGCTCGAGCTCACCTTCATGCTCGCCGGCGGCGTCGTCGCGATCAACGCCGTCACCGGCACCGCGCTCGCGTGGACGCTCGTGCGCGACGAGTTCCCCGGGAAGCGAATCGTCAACGCCATCATCGACCTGCCGTTCGCACTGCCGACGATCGTCGCGGGGCTGACGCTGCTCGCGCTGTACGGGCCGACCGGGGGCGTGGGGGTGGACGTCGCGTACACACGCTGGGGCGTCCTCATGGCGCTGCTCTTCGTGACGCTGCCGTTCGTCGTCCGCACCGTCCAGCCCGTGCTGCTCGAGCTCGACCGCGAGATGGAGGAGGCCGCCGCCTCGCTCGGGGCCGGCCGGTTCACGACGTTCCGGCGCATCGTCTTCCCGCACGTGCTGCCGGCGCTCCTGTCGGGCGTCGCGCTCGCGTTCGCACGCGCCATCGGCGAGTTCGGCGCCGTCATCCTCATCGCGGGGAACCTCCCGTTCAAGACGGAGGTCGCGTCGCTCTACGTCTTCGAGCACATCAACAGCGACGACCCGACCGGCGCGTCCGCGCTCGCGGTGCTCATGCTCCTGATCTCGCTCGGCGTCCTCATCGGAATCGGCGCGGTGCGCCGGTGGGCCACTCGTCATGACAGCTAGACGGGGCATCCGCGTCTTCTCGCTCGGCTACCTCGCGGTGATCCTCGTCGCGCCGGTGGGGCTGATCTTCTGGCGCGCGTTCGAGCATGGTCTGCACCCGTTCTGGGCTGCGATCTCGAACCCGATCGCTGTGCACGCGCTGAAGCTGACCGTGGAGATCACGCTCATCGCGGTGCCGGCGAACACGATCTTCGGGATCCTGTGCGCGCTCGCGATCGTTCGTCACCGCATTCCGGGCATGGGCCTCGTGAACGCGTTCGTCGACCTGCCGCTCGCCCTCTCGCCGGTGGTCGTCGGCCTCGCGCTGTACCTCCTGTACGGCCGCGAAGGGTGGTTCGGCCACTGGCTGCTCGGCCACGGCATCCAGGTGCTGTTCGCGCTGCCGGCGATGGTGCTCGCCACCACCTTCGTCTCGCTGCCTTTCGTCGTGCGCGAGGTCGTGCCGGTCCTGCGCGAGATCGGCACGCAGCAGGAGGAGGCCGCCGCGACGCTCGGCGCCTCCGCGTTGACGACGTTCCGCCGGATCACGCTCCCGGCCATCCGCTGGGCCGTCGCCTACGGCGTCGTGCTGACGACGGCTCGGTCGCTCGGCGAGTTCGGCGCCGTGAGCATCGTCTCCGGCGGCATCGCCGGGCGGACGCAGACGTTGACGCAGTACGTGCAGGCGTCCTACGAGAACTTCGACCAGACGGGCGCGTACGCTGCCTCTGTGCTGTTGGCTGCGCTCGCGATCACGACCCTTCTCGCGATGACGGTGGTGAGACGTGGCAATCGAAGCGCGTAACGTCACCAAGCGGTTCGGGGACTTCGTCGCTCTCGACGACGTCTCCATCGCGGTCGAGAGCGGCTCGCTCACGGCGCTGCTCGGCCCCAGCGGCAGCGGCAAGTCGACGCTGCTGCGCGTCATCGCCGGGCTCGAGGTGCCCGACGCGGGCGAGGTCTTCATCTCCGGCAAGGAGGCGACGGCGCTCGCGCCGCAGAAGCGCGGCGTCGGCTTCGTCTTCCAGCACTACGCGCCGTTCACGCACATGACGGTCTTCGACAACATCGCGTTCGGGCTCACGATCCGGCGGCGGCCGAAGACCGAGGTCCGCGCGCGCGTCCAGGAGCTGATCGATCTCGTGCAGCTCCCTGGGCTCGGGGAGCGGTATCCGTCGCAGCTTTCGGGCGGCCAGCGGCAGCGCATGGCGCTCGCCCGCGCGCTCGCCGCCGAGCCCGAGGTGCTGCTGCTCGACGAGCCGTTCGGCGCGCTCGACGCGCGCGTGCGCAAGGAGCTGCGCGAATGGCTGTTGCGCCTCCACGACGAGATGCACGTGACCACGATCTTCGTCACGCACGACCAGGAGGAGGCGCTCGAGCTTGCCGACACCGTCGTCGTGATGAACGCTGGGCACGTCGAGCAGGTGGCGCCGCCTCGCGAGCTCTACGACAACCCGGCGAATCCGTTCGTGATGAGCTTCGTCGGCCCGGTCAACCGCCTCGGCGACGCGTGGGTGCGCCCGCACGACATCGAGATCACGCACGATCCGAACGGGCCGGCGCGGGAGGCTCAGGTCGAGAGGATCGTCCGGCTCGGCTTCGAAGTGCGCGTCGACGTGGTGCGGGACGACGGCGAGCGGCTCTACGTGCAGCTGACGCGCAACGAGGCGGAGGAGCTCGAGCTCGCGCCCGGCGACATCGTCCACCTGCGCACGCGGCGCGAGCGCGTCTTCAGCGCGTCCGTCTGACCCACGCGTCGGGCTCACGCGTGAGCTTCGCGACGTGCGCCGGGAGCTTGCCGCTCGCAACGTCGGCGAGGGTCACGTGCTCGAGGACGGCCCGCACGCTGGAGCGGAGGGCGACCCAGACGTCGCGGAGGGCCGCGGTCGAGCCGGGGTACTCGAGGGCGTCGGGGGAGAGGCCGCGCACGCTCGCCAGCGGGCCCTCCACGGCGCGGATGACGTCGGCGAGGACGATGTCCTTGGCCGGCTGCGCGAGGAGGTAGCCGCCGGCCGCGCCGCGGCGGCTGTCGACGATCCCCGCGCGGCGCAGGTCGAGGAGGATGTTCTCGAGGAAGTTGACGGGGATCTGCTGCGCCTCGGCGATCCGCTCGGCCGTGACGGGCTCGTCGCCGGCGGTGGCGAGCTCGACGGCGGCGCGGACGGCGTAGTCGGCCTTCGCGGTGGTGCGCACGTGCCGATTATCGTTCAGGGAGATGGCCGGCCCTCCGTACACCGGACACTGCCTGTGCGGCGGCGTCCGCTTCGAGGTGACGGACGAGCCGCAGAGCGCCGGCTACTGCCATTGCACGCGCTGCCAGCGGCGGACGGGGACGGCCGCTTCCGCGCAGGCCCGGCTCGTCCCGGGCACGTTCCGGCTCCTCGCGGGCGAGGAGCTCGTGCGCGAGTACAAGCCGGACGACGGCTGGCCGAAATGCTTCTGCTCCGCGTGCGGCAGCGCGCTGTGGAGCAAGTACCCCGACACGGGCGAGGTCGGGAGCGTCCGGCTCGGCCTCTTCGATCCCGGCCACGACATCCGGCCGCAGTGGCACACGTTCGTGACCTACGCGTGCGAGTGGGAGCCGATCCCCGATGACGGGCTCGAGCGGTACCCCGAAGGCAAGCCCCGGTAGAGCGTCACAGCGGCACGAGTCGCGTGCCCGTCGCCTTGAACGTCGCGTAGGCGACGCCGCCGCGCGCGAGCTGGAGGCGCTCCGCGGACGACGCGGTCACCTCCGCCGTCACCGGGCCGATGCGCACGCGCACGCGGTTGCCGATCTCGAACACCGAGCCGATCTCGCCGCGGATCACGTTCTGCGCCGAGTCGTCTCCGTGCGACCGCGCGAGGGAGATGTCCCACGGGTAGACGACGACGCCGACCTCGCCCTCCGCGTCGTCGGTCGAGAACAGCAGGTCGCCGCCCTCGAGCGTCACCTCGGTGAGCTCGCCGCGCCGCGCCCGCCCACGCAGGAGGTTCGCGCCGGTGAACGACGCGACGAACGCGTCCGCCGGCCGCGCGACCAGCTCCGCCGGCGTCGCCACCTGCCGCAGCCGGCCGTCGACGAGCACGCCCACCTCGTCGGCCAGCGCGGCGGCGTCCTCGTAGTCGTGCGTCACGAGCAGCGTGGGGAGGGCGAGCTCGCGCAGCAGCTCGCGCAGCTCGCCGCGCACCTCCGCCTTCGTGTGCGCGTCGAGCGCTGCGAGCGGCTCGTCCAGCAGGAGCACCTCCGGGCCACGGGCAACCGCACGCGCAAGCGCGACGCGCTGCCGCTCGCCGCCCGAGAGCTCGCGCGGCCGCGCGGCGGCGAGATGGGCGATCCCGAAGCGCTCGAGCAGGTCGCCGACGGGGCCGGCGAACGCGACGTTCGCGCGCACGCTGAGGTGCGGGAAGAGCGCGTAGTCCTGGAAGACGAAGCCGACGCGGCGCCGCTCGGGCGGTACGCCGTTCCACGACCGGCCGTCGAGCGACACGCCGCCGCGCGCAGGCTCCAGCAGGCCCGCGACGACGCGCAGCACCGACGTCTTGCCCGCGCCGGACGGACCGACGAGCGCGACCGTCCCCTCGACGGGGAGGGTCAGCTCGAGGTCGAAGGCGCGAAGCGGAAGGCCGAAGTGGAGGAGGAGCCGAGCCATTTGAGGGTGAGCAGGAGCGCCGCGCTGATGAGCACGAGAAGGCCGCCGAGCGTGAGCGCGAGCTTGAAGTTCACGTCGAACTCCTGGTAGACGGCCAGGGGAAGCGTCTGCGTGACGCCCTGGAGGCTGCCCGCGAACATGATCGTCGCGCCGAACTCGCCGAGCCCGCGCGCGAACGCGAGCGCTTCGCCTGCGCCGAGGCCGCCGCGCGCGAGCGGGAGGACGACGCGGAAGAACGTCTTCACCGGCCCGGCGCCGAGCGTGCGGGACGCGGCGACGAGCGTCTCGTCGACCGCCTCGAACGCCGCGATCGCCTGGCGCACGTACAACGGGCCGGAGACGAACGCGACCGCGAGCACGACCGCGGTCTGCGTGAACGGGATGCCCGTGTGCAGGAGCCCGAACCGCCCGAACGCGGCGAGCAGCCCGATGCCGGCGACGGCGGGCGGCATGACGATCGGCAGCTCGACGAGCGTCACCACGAGCGAGCGGCCGCGGAACCGATGCGAGGCGAGCACGAAGGCCGCGGGAGTCCCGAGCACGAGCACGAGCGCCTGCGCGATCGCCGACGTCTTGAGGCTCACGACGAGCGCGTCGGTGACGAGCGAGCTCGACAGCTGCGTCGCCAGCTGCCCCCACGAGAGCCGCGCGAAGATGGCGACGATCGGCAGCGCGAGGAACGCGAGCGCGAGCAAGGTCGCCGCGAAGACGAGTGCGCGCCGGATCATCCCACCGTCTTCGGCTTGACGCGCGGCAGGAAGCCGGCCGCGAGGAGCTTCGCCTGCCCGGCCTTGCTCATGACCCTCGCGACGAACGCCCGCGCCGCCGCGGCGTTCGGGCTGCTCTTTACGACGCAGATCCCGTACTGCACCTTCGGCTGCGCCCACGCCGGCATGCGCAGGACGGTCACCTGGCCGGGAACCGTCTTCGCGTCCGTCGAGTACACGAATCCCGCGTCCGCCTCGCCGAGCGCGACCTTCGCGAGCACCTCCCTCACATCGGTCTCGTTGCTGACGACGTTGTTCAGCACGCTCGTCAGGCCCATGTTCTTGAGGATCTGGCGCGTGTACGAGCCGACCGGCACGCCGACGGCGGCGACGTCGAGCTTGACGCCGGGCTTCTGCAGGTCGTAGACGCTGTGAATTGCGGCCGGGTTCGACTTCGGCACGATGAGGACAAGCGTGTTTCGCGTGAACACGACCGGCTGTGTGCAGAGCCCCTTCTGGAACAGCTGCTGTGGGAGCGTCATGTTCGCCGACGCGAAGACGTCGGCCGGCGCTCCGAGCTGGATCTGCGCCGCCAGCGTGTTCGACCCGCCGAACGAGTAGTGCGCGCCCGGATCGATCTGCGGGAAGACGTTCGTCAGCGACGCGGCCGCGTAGACCGTGACGGTCGCCTTCGCGAGGAGCGCGGCGAAGCCCGTCACGACTCCACCATGATCGACGTCGACTTCACGATCGCCGTCGCTGCGGAGCCCGGCTTCAGCCCGAGCTCCTCGACCGCGTCGCGGGTGATGATGGCGACGAGCCGCGCCGGCTCGGTGATGGTCATCTCGACCTGTGCGAGCAGGCCGTCCACCTTCACCTCGCGGACGGTGCCGCGGAACCGGTTGCGCGCGCTCAGGTGCTGCGTGTCGTCGCCGCGCAGGCGCTTGATCTCGCGCGCGCTGACCACGCGCTTGTTGTTCCGGTCGCGCGTCGTCTTGATGCGGCCCTCGCGATCCCAGCGCCGGAGCGTGTCGACGCTGATGCCGAGTGCCTGCGCGGCTTCGGTGGCGGAGTACTGGGTCTTGGCCATGGTCGTCCTCAGCTCGTGTAGTCGCCGAGCGCGTTCGACGCCTGCTCGATCGACAGCGCGACCGGGAACGAGGAGTGGAACGGCTCGAACATCGTCAGGTGCTGCGCTTCGTTCGCGCCGATGCGTGCGGCGATGCCGCGAAGAGGCTCCGACGTCACCGCGTCGGCGGCGCCGAGGTACGCGCCGAGCTGGAGCGTCTCGAGCGCACCGCCGAGGCGCCGAAGCGACGGGGCGGTGGCGAACGCTCCTCGGGGGTAGGAGAAGTCGATGTCCGCGGCCGTGGCGGGCGGCTCGCCCGCCTCGTTGAGGATCGCGGCGAGGCCCGCATAATGGGCGCGCTCGTTCGCGCGGGCCTCGTGGAGGGCGGCCCCGTCGAGGAAGCCGGTCTTCAGCGCCTGTGAGTAGAAGTCGTCCGCGAGCAGCTCCGTCGCGACGAGCAGGCGCGCAAATGCGAGGTCGGTGTCCGGCGGGACGTCGACGCCGCCCACCGCCAGCAGCGCCCCGAACTTGAGCAGCGCGCCGCGCGTCAGCACCTGCATAGGCATTGCCTATGAAGCTATCACACTACCCCGGCGCAGGATTCCGCAGGCCCGCGGCGCCGATCAGTCCGCCGGCGACCAGCAGCGCACCCGCCCCGAGCATCGCATGGTGGAACCCCAGGACGGTGAGATGGTTGCTGCCGCCGGCGGCGAGGATGCCGAGCACCGCCACCGCGACGAGGCCCGCGACGCGCGCGACCGCGTTGTTCACGCCCGACGCGATGCCGGCGTCGCCGGGGCCGGCGTCGGAGAGGACGGTCGTCGTCAACGGCGCGACCGTCAGCGCGAGCCCGACCGAGAAGCCGAGCAGCGGTGGGAGGAGGTCGCGCCAGTAGTCGAGCCCGACCGGCAAGCGCATCAGCGCGAGCACCGACGCGCCGGCGAGGAGCGGCCCCGCCGCCATGAACAGGCGCGGCCCGTAGCGCATCGAGAGCCGCCCGACCCGCCGCGAGAGGAAGAACATGACGATCGTCACCGGTAGCGTGGCGAGGCCGGCGTGGAGCGCCGAGTACCCGGACAGCTGCTGCAGGAACACGGTCAGGAAGACGCCCCACGCGGACAGCGCGCCGTACACGGCGAGCGTCTCGACGTTCGTCACCGAGAAGTTGCGCCTCCGGAACAGGCGCAGCGGCAGCATCGGCATCGGCGTGCGCAGCTCGTAGAGCACGAAGGCGACGAGGAGAACGGCGCCGCCGGCGATCCCGCCGGGGATGAGCGGGTCGCCCCAGCCGAGCGCCGGCTGCTCGATGAAGCCCGCGACGAGCAGGCCGAGCCCGGCCGCGCACAACGCTGCACCGGGCACGTCGACGCTCACGCCCTCCTTCCGCGCGCGGTGCTGCTGCCGCATGAGCCCGAGCGACAAGACCACCGTCGCCGCCGCGATGGGAACGTTGATGATGAAGATCCACCGCCAGCTCGAGATGCCGATGAGCCAGCCGCCGAGCAGCGGGCCGATGACGAACGAGATGCCGCTCCACGCCGTCCACGTCCCGATTGCGGCGCCGCGCTCGGCGCCCGAGAACGTCGACGTGATCACCGCGAGCGACGCCGGCGTGAGCAGCGCGCCGGCGATTCCCTGCACGCCGCGGAAGACGATGAGTGCCGTGGCGTCGGGCGCCGCGGCGCACAGCACCGACGCGACGCCGAAGGCCGCGACGCCGAGGGTGAACACCCGCACCTCGCCGAAGATGTCGCCGAGCGATCCGCCGACGAGGATGAGCGAGCCGAGCGTGAGCAGGTAGGCGTCGACGATCCACAGCTGCGCCGAGAGCCCGCCGCCGAGGTCGCGCTGGATCGCGGGCAGCGCGACGTTGACCACCGAGCCGTCGATGAAGGCGATCGACGACCCGAGGATGGTGGCGACCAGCGTCCACCGTTTGGCCCGGTCCATCTCCGTACTCCACCACACGGGGGATCAGTGACGGCGCCGACGTCTCCCGCGCCGGGAGCCTGCACGCTGTGCCCATGACCTCGACGATGCTTCCCACGATGCTGGCGGGCGCGATGATGCTCTGGGCCGGGCTTCGCAAGCGGAAGCTCGAGTTCAAGCGCCGCCGCCGGCACTAGGCCCCTGCGCCTCATTTAACGAACCGGTAATCCGGTGGGCCGCCCGGGCCCGTACTCTTTGACGGGATGCGCGAGGAGCCCGAACCCCGCAGGTACGGCCGGGGTCTCTTCCTGCTGACGGTCGCGGGAGGGATTTCCTCCCTTGCCTGGGGCAAGGCGGCCTGGAGCCACGTCTCCGGCGTCATCTCGCCGATCGCCGCGACGATCGCGCCGATCCTGCCGACGCAGGGCTGGCGCATCTACACGGTGTCCGACTCGATGCCGACCTTCGACCCGGCGACCTACCGGCTCCGCGTCGGCGGGCTCGTGCAGAAGCCGGTGTCGCTCACCTACGAGCACCTGCTGGCGCTGCCGCGCGCCGAGCAGGTGACGACGTTCCACTGCGTCACCGGCTGGACGGTGCAGAACGTGCACTGGGCGGGCGTGCGCCTGAACGACGTCTTCGACCTCGTCCGGCCCCTACCCGAGGCGGGCGCGCTCCAGTTCGTCTCCAACGAGAACCCGTACATCGACTACCTGACGATGCAGCAGTCGCTGCTGCCCGAGGTGATGCTCGCCTACGAGATGGACGGGAAGCCGTTGCCGCGCGAGCACGGCGCTCCGCTGCGGCTGATCATCCCGGAGATGTACGGCTACAAGAACGTCAAGTGGCTCGGCGGGATCAACCTCGTGCCGCAGGCCGAGCAGGGCTACTGGGAGCAGCTCGGGTACGACCAGAACGCCTGGGTCGGCCGCTCCAACGGCTACTCGTCGTGACGCGCTACATCCCGCGCTTCTCCGTCACCGAACGGGTGCTGCACTGGGTGAACGCCCTCGGGTTCCTCTTCGTCGCCGCGACCGGGCTCATCCTGTACCTGCCGAGCCTCTCGGTCCTCGTGGAGCGACGCCCGCTGATCAAGGACATGCACTTCTGGGGCGGCATCGGCTGGATCTCGTCACTCGCGCTCGTCGTGCTCTTCGGCGACAAGCGGGGCCTGCTGCGCGCAGCGCGCGAGCTCGAGCGGTTCGACCACGACCGGCTCAACGTGGGGCAGAAGGTGAACGCGATCCTCATGGCTGCGTTCACGATCCTCTTCTTCATCTCCGGGATGCTGCTCTGGCTCGGCGAGCGCGACACGCGCTACCGGTTCGCGAGCACGGTCGTGCTCCACGACGGCGTGATGTTCGCCGCGCTGACGCTCTTCGTCGGGCACCTGTACCTCGCCGTCCTGCATCCGGCGACGCGCCACTCGCTGCGCGGCATGACGCGCGGCAGCGTTCGCGAGGACTGGGCCCGGGTGCACTACCCGCGCTGGGTCGATTCCCAGCGCGGGTAGCGCGAGCCGGTCAGGTCAGGACGAGGAGGCGGGCCGCGACCCGAGCGTGACGACGATCGACTTGGTCGACCCGTTTCGCGTCACGTCGATCGTGACCTTGGCGCCCGGCTTGTACGTGTTGATCGAAGCGGTCAGGGCGTCGGAGCCGCTGATCCGCTTGCCGTCGATCGAGGTGATGACGTCCCCGGCCTTCAGGCCGCCCTTGGCGGCGGGGCCGCTGGAGACGACCGTGTCGACCTTCGCGCCGGTGTTGTTCGTCGCGTCGCTCACCTGGATGCCGAGGTAGGCGTGCTCCACCGTGCCGCCGGCGATGAGCGTGTCGGCGACGCTCTTGACGGTGTCGATCGGCGTGGCGAAGCCGACGCCCTCGCTGCCGTCCGAGCTGCTGTCGATCTGGACGTTGATGCCGATGACCCGGCCGCTCGTGCCGAGCAGCGGGCCGCCGGAGTTGCCGTGATTGATCGGCGCGTCGGTCTGGATCGCGCCGGAGATGGAGAAGTTGTTCGGCGCCGTGATCGTCCGGTCGACCGCGCTCACGATGCCGGCCGTCATCGTCTCGGTGAGCCCGAACGGGCTGCCGATCGCGACGACCTCCTGGCCGGGCTGCACCGAGGCCGACGAGCCGATCGCCAGCGGGTGGAGCTCGGAGGAGGCGACGTTCACCTTGATCACTGCGGTGTCCGTCGAGTCGTCCTTGCCGACGAGCGTCGCCGTCGCGGTCTTGCCGTCCTGGAAGTGCACCTGGATGGACGAGGCGCCGTCGACGACGTGGGCGGCGGTGAGGATGTCGCCCTTCGTGTCGTAGACGAAGCCGCTGCCCTCGGCCTGCGTCGACTGCGAGCCGAAGCCGAACCCGTTCTGGGCCGGCGCGTCGGTGACGGTGATGTCGACGACGCCCGGCGTCGCGTCCTTGTACAGCTGGGTCAGGCTCGAGACGGTCTGCGTCCGGGCCGCCGGCTGCACCGTCGAGGTGGCAACGACGGTCGTCGTCGTTCCCCCCGACCCGCCGCTGACGCCCGCGTAGATCGCCGCGCCGACGCCGCCGCCCAGCGCGACCGCGAGGCCGAGTGGCACGAGCCGGCGGAGGATTGTCTGCTTGCTCACGTTCTGACTCCCTTTTTCCGCTTTGTGAGCCACATGGAACCGCCTCTGCTTAGGAGCTGGGTGAGAGTGCCATTAAGAGTCGGTGAAGTACTCAAGTCTCCCGCCGGATCGGCCGATTGAAGGTAGCGAGTCATGAGCCTCGATCCGGCGATCATCGAGCGGTACGCCAAGCTTATGGAGCTGAAGGCCGGCTCCCGCGTGGCCCGCTTCACCCTGTTCGGCATCCTGCTCGGCGGGTTGCTGGGCGCCTCGCCGCTGCTCGCGGGAAAGGTCCACCTCGTCCACAGTGCCATTCCGGCCCGGTACGGCTTCGGGCTCGCGATCGCCGGTGCCGCCGGCGGCGCGTATCTCGGCTACCTCATCGGCCAGTCGCGGGCCGTGGCGCTGCGCCTCCAGGCGCACGTCGCCGTCCACCAGCTCGAGGTCGAGCGGCTGATCCGCCGGCTGGACGGGCTCCGGCTCCCCCTTCCCGAGCCCAGCCGCGCCGTGCTCGTTCCCGACGCGCCCACCGAGGCCGCCGAGGCCGCTCCCGCGGTCGCGGCTGCGCCGCCGGTCGCCGCTCCGGTGCCTCCGCCCGTGCCGATCCCCGAGGCGGTCGCCGCCTTCGCTCCTCCCGAGTCGGTGCCCGTCTTCGCGCCGTACGCACCGCCGGCGCCCTTCTCTCCGCCCGCGTCCCTCCCTCCGTCCACTCCAGCCCCGGCACCGGCGCCCGCTCCCGCTCCCGCCCCCCAGCCGATGCCGTCCTTCGTGCCCGTGACGGAGCCGCCTCCCTCCCCGGCTCCCGTCCAGGCCCTCCCGGCACCGACGCCGTTCTCCGTACCGGTTTCGGAGCCCGCACCCTCCCCGGCGCCCGTTTCCGCCCCGGCGCCGGTGCCGGGACCTCAGCTCGTCCCCGATCTGCAGCCCGAGCCCGCACCCGCGGCGCACGTCACCCCGCCGCCCGCGCAGCCGTTCCAATGGGCAACGCCGCCCGCGAACGCGGTGCGTACTAACCCGTAGCGTCTATCCCGTCGGAGCCGGATGGCGAAGCGTGCGCGCAGGCGCACGCTTTCGTGATTCAGCCGCCGAGGAGGTCCGACGCATGCCTGACACGGTGACGATCACCGACAACCGCTCCGGTCGCTCGATCGACGTCCCGATCGAGGGCGGCGCGATCCGCGTCGCCGACCTGCGCGAGCTCGGGCTGACGAGCTACGACCCGGCGTTCCTCAACACCGCCTCCGTCCGCAGCGCGATCACGTACATCGACGGCGATGCCGGCGTGCTGCGCTACCGCGGCTACCCGATCGAGCAGCTCGCCGTCGAGAGCACGTATCTCGAGACGGCGTTCCTCCTGCTCTTCGGCGACCTGCCGACGCTTGACGAGCTGCGCGCATTCGAGCACTCGGTCACGTACCACACGTTCCTGCACGAGAACATGAAGCGCCTCATGGAGGGCTTCCGCTACGACGCGCACCCGATGGGG
>Ga0209415_10015687_pt1 | contig 12253 bp, 8 predicted proteins | sample PeaSoiSIISIP2007_FD_187696 | JGI IMG/M metagenome (GOLD analysis project Ga0209415, IMG submission 187696) | Peat soil microbial communities from Weissenstadt, Germany - SII-SIP-2007 (SPAdes) (version 2) | ecosystem: Environmental > Terrestrial > Soil > Wetlands > Peat | place: Germany... | reverse complement strand
ACCGTCGCCATTTTGCGGATCATGGCCAGCACCAGACGCTTATCGCCTTCGGCCAGCGTGGTGCTGTACTTCTTGATCTCGGAGAGAAAACGGATTTCGTCTTCGGAGAGTTCACCCAGCATTTTCTGCGTATCGCGATCGCGCGGCGTCTCCGCTCCGGGGAAAAAATCCGCGAGAGCGATGTCCATAGCTTCGGCGATCTTGGCAAGCGTCTCGAGGGAAGGAACCGTGTGGCCGTTTTCGACGCGGGAGAGATAGCAACGGAGTAAACCGGTCCGGCGCTCGATGTCACCCTGCGACAGCCCGCGCTGTCCCCGATAACTCCGGATGACCTCGCCGATATTTACTTTCGGCTTTTCTTTCGGCACAGAGCGCCCTCCAAATACAGAGTATCTTACGTAGTGTCTCATGCACGCGCAAGCTCATTTTGTCGCGCCGAGTTTCGGGGGACATAATCGAGATGCGCCGGCGCACCGCGTTGCAAGTCTCGGGTGAAACGAACCAGGCTGGCAGACCGTCTGAAGGGTGGGTGCGTCGTGCTCGTTGGAAGGGGTAGAATCCCACGGGCGGATTGCAAATGGACTTCAATCGAATCGAGGTGAATTGGATGACTCCGACAGGCAGAAGGGCTTTCTTCGTCCTCACAGCATTGGGCTTTGCCGCGCTGGCCATGGTTCCCTTGGCGCGCACGGCTCCCCAAACCTCCCTCTATCACATCGTGCGAAAGATTCCGGTGACGGGCACTGACTTCTGGGACTATCTCAACATCGACAGCGCCACCCAACGCCTGTTTATTTCGCGCGGCACGCACGTGCAAGTGCTCGATCTCAGGACGGGCCAGCTTGCGGGGGACATTCCTGACACGGATGGAGTCCACGGCATCGCTCTCGCGCCGGAATTCGGCCGCGGATTCACAAGCAATGGCCGGGCCGCCACCGTCACGATCTTCGATTTGAAAACGCTGGCCACCATCGGCACGGCGAAGACCGATCCCGGGCCGGACGCCATCCTCTACGATCCCGCAAGCAAGCGCGTCTTCACGATGAACGGGCGCTCGGGCACGACGACCGCGATTGACGCGGCTACCGGCAACGTCGTGGGAAGTTTGCCCCTCGGCGGACGGATCGAATTTGCGGTCGCGGACGCCGCCGGCCACGTCTATGCCAATCTCGAAGACAAGAGCCAACTGGTTGAGTTCGATTCGCAAAAACTCGTGCTGATGAACACCTGGCCCGTGGCTCCCTGCGAATCGCCATCCGGTCTGGCGATCGATCGTGAGCACTCCCGGCTGTTTCTCGGCTGCGGAAATAAACTGATGGCCATCGTGGACGGGCATAGCGGCAAGGTCGTCACCACGGTTCCGATCGGCGGCGGCGTGGACGCGAATCGCTTCGATCCCGGGACGCAGCTCGCCTTCAGCTCAAACGGTGAGGGAACGCTGACCGTGGTTCACGAGGATACGCCGGACACGTTCACAGTAATCGGAAACGTGCCGACGCTGCCTCGCGCACGCACGATGGAAGTGGACCTGACCAACCATCATGTGTACGAGGTGACGGCGGATTTCGGACCGATGCCAGCGCCGACGGCGGACATGCCGCGGCCGCGGCCGGCGATTCTGCCGGATTCATTTGTGGTCATTGAGCTCGCGCCTGTAGTTGTCGAGCTTGCGCCTGAAGTCATTGAGCACGCGCCCTGAGCGCCTGTGCTATTTAAACCCATTCGTGATTTGCATGGCAGCTGAGATTATTTACTAGACGCCTGCCGCTTTCAGGACAGCGTTCACGTCGTCCATGATGTGATTCACGAGATCCTGAATCTGGCTGTCGGTCTGCGTGCCGCCGGTTTCCTTGACTTGCTTGCGGATGTCTGCGAGCAGGGTGTCGCGCGTGTGCGGCGTCGCCGTCCCTTTGGACTCGTAGACCCAGATCGCGCGTTGAATCACCGCCATCTTGTAGCGGTCGGGCGGCAAATCGTTGTGGAATTTCCCAGCGGCAACAAGTTTATTGCCTGCCAGAATAATTTTCCAAACCGCCGCGCCCGCCTTGGGGTCGGGATCCGCGCGGTAGGTGACTTTGGCCGGCGGCAACGAACCGGGGGCGCTGGATGGCGGTGACGCGTACATCGCCGCGTTCTCCAGTGACGCCACGAGCAGCGGCTCATGCGCAATCAGGCCTAATTGTTCCGTGGGAGGAGGCTGCTTGCCGTAATCGAGACAATAGCCATCGAGCGGCGCCTGAGTGGTGCCGTTCGACGGCACGTAGAGCCGCACCGGCTGGTAGATCTCTTCGCGCTGGTCGTCGGGATTGTCCGGCTCAAAGACGGTCCCGCCGGGAATTGTCACGATGATCGCTTTGGGCGTGTCGTTCGTCACCGCAATGCGGAAGACGTTCCCCGCCGTAACGCCCAACCCGACAAGTGTGTACCTGAAGCCCTGCGGCTTTGAGACGGTGTGCGGTTCGCGTTTCTCGTCTTCGGGCAAATCCAGACCATTGTCATTGGGACCGGGAATGCCGTACTCGTCCTGGCCCGGCTGCTCTCCGGCCTCTTCCTCGTCGCAGGGCGGACATTCCGCGCAGACCTGGGCCGCAGCCTGGCTGCACATTTCGATGTAGGTCTCGATCCACTGCTCGGCCCAATCGGCGGCCCACGCTTGCGCCCAGGTGTTTACCCAGGTGGAGGCATAGGACACCACGTCCCGCTTCGCCTGGGCGGCCGTCTGGCTGATGGAAATCGCCCAGGCAATTTGCCCCGAGATTGCTTTCTTGAGTGCGGTTGCGGAAACAGTTTGCATGGTGCTGCGCTGATCGCGAGCCAGGAGCCTTTGTATCTTCTTCAGAGGGGGCATCGGCGCCCCCGGAGTCATCCACCAATGAACGATGGCGGGCACTTCCGCGTGATCCGCAAGTTGAATGCGCCACGCAGCCGCGTAACTATCCGCCACGGCCTTGGCTAGCGCGGTGGCGGCAGCTGTGGAGAACGCCACTGCCCCAGCTTTCGATTGAGCCTGCGCCCACGAGTTTGCGAATGCAGCGGCGTAGGCCTCGGCGAAGGCGTCCGCATAGGCATCCGCGAACGCGGATGCGCCCGCCTCAGACCAAGCCGACGCAAATGCCGACGCCGCGGCGCGCGCGCAGGAAGCCGTGCGCACGGACGCGCAATTCCCCTCGACCAGCGTCGCGGACTCCGCGGTACCGTAAGAACTGGCCTCGGCTTCGGCCGCCGCACCCGCCTCCGCCCAGGCCGATGACTGGCTTTCTCCCCACGCATCGCTGAAGGAATCCTGTGCGCCGAACGCAAATGCCCCCGCAAGCGCCACCGCGTTCGCCCAGGCGAACGATCCAGCCGCGGCATTGGCATTGGCCTTCACCAAGGCATTCGCGGCAACGTTGACGAGCGCCTGCGCGCAAACAAATGGATAGCGCAGGAACCAAGCGTCCGCCCAGGATTTAGCGTAGGAAGCCGCGAATTTCGCGGCCCATGCACCGGCCGGCCCCGCCGGAATCGCCGCGGCCCCGAGTGCCTGCGCCCAGGCGTCCTTCCCTGTCTGAGCGGCCAATTCAAACCAATTGATGTCGCAACAAACACCGTTGGGACCAGAGTTCAGCGCGGCCGCCTTCGCGTCCCAAACCGATTTCCACCGCGCGAGCCACGTTGTCTCCCAGAGATTCGCGGGGGCCCCCGCCGGGGCGCCGGCATCGAGCCGCGCCTTGTCGAGCGCGGCCCGCGCGGCTTCGGTGTCCGCATCGAGCCACATCTCTTTGCACGTGAGCGCCGCGCCGATCGGCGTTTGCGGACGCGCGGCGGCGAACGCCGGAAGGACGAGCGTCACTAGTAGTGCGGCAAATCCCGCACGGAACCACGCTCGATTCGTCTTTTCTGCGGCCATCGCACACCTCATGTTTCGTCGCGGCAGTACGCCGCGAACGGCGTTACTGCGGTTTCTTTTCCGGGTAGATATCGTCCCAACGAAATGCCGGATTATCTTTGACGCTCCCCTTTTGCTCGGGATGAACGTCCGCCCAATTTGCCAGCGCGGGCAAAACGGTGAGGTAGACGTGCAAGTCCGTATGATCTTCCCGGCAACCGGGTTCGCTCTTGCAGGTGAGGCATTTCACCGTGATGACGGCGTCGTACTGTCCCGGTTCCATGTTCCGCGTATCGAATTGCACAGGCACCTTGTGCGATTCGCCCGGGGCCACGTCGAACGAAGAGGCATCGAGCAACTTCATGAACGGCAAAGAAGCCGGAACGATCTGGAATTTATGAGTGCGGTGGCAGGAAACATTCTCCGCGTCCACGTTGCTGGGCGCGACACTATTGGCGCGCAATTGCACGCGCCACTCGCCCTCTTGCGCGCTCAGGGCGATCGTCGCCAGAAGACACAAGGAGCTGGCGGCTAAGGCAAACCGCAAGGCCGGGCGCGACCAAGCTCTTCGATTCGTGGGTGGCCAACCTCTACTTGAGACTGGATGGTAGGCTCGTAAGAAAAGTGAGTCAATCTCAATCGCAGCTGGATGCGCCAAAACATTACGGCCTCGGCGCTGCGCACCCCCGAATATGATGGTCCCCTCTATGCGCTCTCTGGAGAACCGGCCTCAGGCTCACGTGAGAGCGCCTCGCCCCCGAAGAGCGAGAACATGACCGGCATGACAAGAAGAGTTATGAAGGTGGAGAGTAGCAATCCGCCGATGACGGCCAGAGCGAGCGGTTTCTGCAATTCCGCCCCGGAGCCCCAGCCGAGGGCCAGGGGCAACAGTCCCACCAGCGTGGCGAGCGTGGTCATCAAGATGGGACGCAACCGGATTCGGCCCGCGGCCACGAGCGCCTCGCTGAGCGGGAGGCCCTGCTCTTTCCACAGTTTCTCCACGTACTCGAACAGGATGATGCCGTTTTTCACCACGAGGCCGATCATCAGGATGATGCCCATGAACGAGGAGACATTCAAAGGCGTGGCGGTGAGATCCAGCATCGCGAATGCGCCCACGAGCGAAAGCGGCGCCGCGGAGAGGATGATGAGCGCGGGACGAATCTCCCGAAACTGAATCACAAGTACGGTGAACACCGCCGCGATGGCCAGCCCCAGAATTCCCAACAGTTCGTGAAAGGATTCCTGCTGGCTCGCGTACAAGCCTCCAATTTCGTACGTGCAACCGGTTGGAAACTGCACGCCGCTTAGCGCGTTTTGAATTTCCTGCATGGCGCTGCCGAGATCGTGGTTTTCGTCCAGACGCGCGGTGAGATCCACCATGAGGCGCTGATTCTCGCGAATGATTTTATTTTCGCCGCGCACCCGCTCCACGTCGCCGAACGAGGAGAGCGGCACGACTTGATGATCCGGCGTGACGATCGGAAATTGCTGAATCACGTTGAGGTCGTTACGAAATGAATCCGGGAAGCGAACGCGAATGTCGATGGTGCGGTCGGCCTGGCGCAACGATGTCTCCGTCAAGCCGAGCAGCCCCGCGCTCACTTGCTGGGAAACCGCGTCCACGGTCATGCCCAAGCGCCCGGCGAGGCCCGGGTCCACTTGAAAAACGATTTCAGGATTTCCTTTTTCCACGGACTTGAAATCCACAACGCCGGGAACTTTTTGAATCAGCGGGCCAACACGATCGGCGGTTTGCTCAAGCAGGTTGAGATCGTCGCCGAAAATCTTGATTTCAATCGGTTCGGGAGTGCCCTCGAGGTCGCCGAGCATATCCTGCAGAATCTGGCTGAATTCCACCTGCGCGCCGGGAATGCTCTTGGCAATTTGGCCGCGCAAATCGTCCATCACATCCTCGGTAGAGCGGCTTCGCTGGGAAAGCGGCTTCATGCGGGCCAAGATGTCGCCCTTGTTTTGCTCGGTGGCGTAAAGCCCCATTTCGGCGCCCGTGCGGCGGGAGAAGGACTCGACTTCCGGCGTCTTTGCGACGACCTGTTCGAGTTGTTTTACGATTCGGTCGGTTTCCGCGAGCGAAGTGCCCGGCGGCGTGAGGTAATCGAGGACGAAGCCGCCTTCATCCATTTCCGGCAAAAATCCGGTGTCCGCGCGCCAGTAGAGGATGACGCCCGCCACGAGCAAGACCAACGCCGCTCCCGCGATAATCATTCTGTGTCCCAGCGCCCAACGAACGCCTCGTTCGTAGGCTCGATTTACGGGCTCGATGAATTTCGCGGGCTTCAATTCGCCGCGCTTGGCGAGAAAGCGCTCCGAAAGCATCGGAATCAGGGCCAGCGCAAACAAGAGTGAAAGCAAGATCGAGACGCCCAGCGACAAACAGAGCGCTCGAAAAAAATCGCCGACGAATCCGGAGAGAAGCGCGAGGGGGAGAAACACGACCAGGGTCGTCGCCGTCGAACTGACTACGGGGCCCACCAACTCGCTGGTCCCCTTCTCGGCGGCTGCGGCGATCGATTCACCGCGGCTGCGATGCCGGTAGATGTTCTCAATGACGACGACGGCGTCATCAATGATGATTCCGATGGCGATGGCCAGGCCGCCGAGCGACATCAGGTTCAGCGTGCCGCCGAAAAGATAAATGAAGAAGAAAGCGCCGACAACCGAGAGCGGCAGCGAGGTGGCAGCGATCAAAGTCGTTCGGACATCGCGAAGAAAAAAATACAGGACCAGCACGGCGAGCAGCGCTCCAATCAAAATCGCGTCGCGCACGCTGTTGATCGAATCCTGAACGAATTCGGCGAGGTCGTAGACGATCGAAAGGTGCAGCGTCTTGGGAATCGCCGAGCCGAGGTTCGCGGCGCTCGATTTAATTTGATCGGCCAATTGCAAAATGTTGCCCCCAATTTGCCGGGAAATGTTGATGAGCGCGGCGGGCTGGCCATTTCCGGTGATGAGCGTGGTGCGATCGGCCACGCCGTCGCGCACTTCGGCGATTTCGCCGAGCCGTACCGGCACTTGCCCTTCGACGGTGATGATCGTGCCGCGGATCTGGTCCAGACTGGTGAATTGGCCGTTCGTGAGCAAAAGATACTGCTGATAATCCTTTTGCAGACGGCCAACGGAGGTGGTTTCGTTCGTCGCTTTGAGGCGATCCGCGATATCTACCAGCGACAAATGATGCGCGAGCATCTTCTGCGGGTCCACGATGACGGACACTTCGCGCGTGTCGCTGGCTTGCACTTCGATGCCGCCCACGCCCGGGACGCGGCTAAAAAGCGGCTTGAGCACGTACGTACCGTAATCGTTCAAGTCTGCCGCGGGCACGTTGCCGTTGAGAATCAGGCTGAGTACGGGAAACACGGCCGGCGAAACGCGCGCGACTTCCACTTCCGTTCCCGGCGGCAAATCCCCCTGCACTTGGCTGACTTGTCCCTGCACTAATTGGAGGGCGGCCTGCATGTCCGTATCGGGACTAAACAGGAGGGATATTTCCGACGCGCCGCGAATCGTTTCCGAGCGGACGCGGAGCATTCCCTGCACTCCGCTGGCAGCCTGCTCGATCGGGCGAACGGCGGAAAGCAGCATCGTGTCGGGCGCGAGATCGCCGGAATGAAGCAAGATCACGATGCGCGGAAAATTTGTCTCCGGATAGATGTTGCTCGGCAGCTTGAACATTGAGAATAATCCGGCGCCGAACAAGAAGATGGTGAGGAGAAGTACGGCGTAGCGGTTCTCGCGAAAGAGCCGGACCAGATTCATGGCTGCGCTGGTGCCGCGGACTGCGCTGTGACTTTCACCTTGGCGCTATCGCTCAACCCATAGCCGCCGGTGAGGATGACGGTATCGCCGTCCTTCGCGCCGGTGAGAATTTCGTCGCGGTCGGGCGTTTCGATGCCGAGCGTGACGGCCGTGGCCGTGGCCGTGTCGCCCGCAACGCGAAACACTCGCGGGTGGCCTTGCGAATCGAGATAAATTGCGCGCGCGTCCACCACTAGCGCCCCGTGGTGCGTCGCCACCGGCAACTGCGCCGAAAGGAACATCCCCAATCGCAGCGCGCCTGCCAGGTTGGACAGCCGAATGCGCGCCATTCCCGAATTCGAAGCGATGTCCACGGAGGGAGAGATCGCCACGATTCGCCCCTCGAACGTTCGCCCCGGCGCCGCTGCGCCGGAAAAATCGAGCTTTTGCCCCACGTGCAACAACTGCAAATCACCCGCAGGCGCGCTGGCGTCGATCTCTACTTCGGCAAGGCTGGCGATCTCCACAATCGGTTGCGTCTCGGTGCCGTCCACTTGTTCGCCGACGCTCGCGAATTGCTTCACGACAATCCCCGCGAGCGGCGAACTAATTTTCGTCCGCGCGACCTGCAACTGCGCGAGCGAGAGCGCGGCGTTGGCCTGCTCCACCGCGGCAGCGGCCACGGACTCCTGCGTTTGCGCATCCTCCAAGTCTTTTCGCGCCGCGATACCGCGATTAAATAAGTCCTGATTGCGTTGTAGCGAGAGTTTCGCGTTTTGGAGGCTCGCCTTCGCTTGATCCGCCGACGCTTGCGCCTGGCGCAACTGCTCCTGGTACAAGCGATCGTCGAGCTCCGCGACGACCTGCCCCTGCTTCACCGTGTCGCCTTCCGCGACGCTGAGCACCGTGACCCGCCCCGCCACTTGCGCGCCCACTTTGACGTCGCGATTGGGCATGGCCACAATGCTTCCCGTGATCGGCAACAATTGGCTGATGTCGGCGCGCGCCACGCGAGTGGTCGTCACTTCGGCTACGGCGTTTGCCGCAGGCCCGTTATCGTCGTCACTAGAAGAACTGTGCGAGCAGCCGGAAGCGAACATCAACAGCACGGCAAGTGCCACGCTCGCTAGCCGCAACAATCGAAAATCGCAAAGCTTCGTCATCAGTCGAGCGACGCTCCCACAATCTCTTCCAGCTCCGCATAAGCGGCTTGCAGCGCATACAAGCTATCCAGATAGTCGCTCTGGAGTTGCTGCACGTCGTGCTGGGCCGCCAGCACGTAAAGGATATCGGATTTCCCGGCCTGATAACTTTGCTCGGCAAGATCCTCAAGCTTGCGGCCCGAAGGCAGCAGCGTGTTGCGATATAAGTCCACCTGTATGCGGCGCGCGTGCAACTCATAGTACGCCTGCTCGACGCGTCCGGCGGTCGAACGGCGTGTGGCATCGAGACTGGCGTTCAGCTGGCGTTGGGTGGCTTCGGACTGCGCGATCTCTCCCTGACTTCGCGCGAACAACGGCAGGCCAACCGTGATCTGTCCCCGCGGGCCCACGCGATAGTCGTGCGGCGCGTTCAGGTCCACGCCCAATTCGAGGCCTATGTCCGGCACGCGCTCCGCGCGCAGCAACGACTCGTGGCTTTGCTCGACCTTCAGCTCCTGCGCGAGATGCTGCAATTCCGGGCTTTGCTGAGCGGCGCGATTCAAGAGGTCGGCAAGCTGTGCGTCGCTGGGTGTGTCTTCAAGCGTGCCTTGCAATTGCCAATCGGTTTCCGCGGGCTCGTTCAACAGCGCGTTCAGCGCGCTCCACGCGACTTTCTCTTCTTCCTTCGTGACCGTTAGGTCCGCTTCCGCGCGCGATTCCTCAAGTTGCGCCTGAATGACTTCGAGCTGCGGCACGTCGCCGGATTGAAATCTTTGCTGGGCGATGTCGCGAATCCGCTTGGCCAGCGTCAGCGCCTCCTCGCCTTCCGCCGTTCGCCCCAACGCGAGCGCCGCGCCGTAAAACGTTTCGCGCACTTCGCGCCTCACCTGGCGCTCGGCCGTCGCGACATCCACATCCGCGAGGGAGCTTTCTTGGCGAGCCTCGGCGATGCGGCGTCCGCGCTGGCCACCGATTTGAATCTGCTGATCGAAGAAGAGAGACTCGTGCGGCTCATCGCGCGTCGCGGAGTACGAGATTGTGGGGTTGGAGATTTCGCCCGCGGTCCGAATTCCAGCAATCGCGATCGAGCGTTCGAGCCGCGCCGCAGCCAAATCCAGATTCTGCTTGTCCGCAAGATCCAGGGCCATTTGAAGATTTAAGGCCATACTCGACGGCGAGGAGGAAGCGGACGTCGGTGCCGGAGCAGGCGCGGCGCCCTGCCCGCAGCAGAGCGCCACGGGACACACGAGGAGGACGATGCCTGACACTGTCGCCCGATTCAATTTGCACCCATCCCAACTTCCGAGACCCATCGGATTCTACAAAGGTTCGCCGCTTTACGCACCTGCAATCTCCGTATCCCCAACGCACTGAAGGTGCGAAAATGAAAAGCGGTTTGTGCTGAGCAATGAACTCCTACCGCGCACTCGCGGTCGCTGTGCTGATCCTGCATCTCGCGTGGTGCGTCTGGGTCGTTTTCGGTTGGGTCATCACGCGAGGCCGTCCGCGCCTGCGCTGGGCGCACATCGGCTCGCTGTTTTATTCCATCTTTATCGAGACGGCGCCGGTTCCCTGCCCGCTCACGCTGGCCGAACAATGGTGCGAAGCACGCGCGGGAATCACACCTTATCGCGAACCGTTCCTGGTCCACTATCTCGAAGCCACAATTTACCCCAATGTCCCGATCGCCGTTCTGGTGCCCGTTGCCGTTGCCGTTTGCTTGATTCTGCTCGGCATTTACGTCCGACGATTCATCCGGCGCACGGGTCCCAACTGGTGATCTGCGTTAGGCACCGCAGGGATTTCCAATTCAATCTTTAAGAATGATCTTCAAATCCGGCGGCGTATCTTCCTGAATCACGTTGAACCGCAAACGGCCCAGCAGCGCGCCGCCAGGAGTCTCGACGTTGACTCGCCATGCGCCGATTCTGATGCCCGTTTTTATGGAATAGGTGCGGTACCCGCCGTCGCGCCCGCCGACGAGCGGAAGTTCCACGCGGCTCATCGTGACCCAGCCGCGTTTGGCATCGTACATCTGCCATTCGTGCACGATCGTCGTGCGCAACGACGTGGGCGAAAAAACGGCAGTGTAGGCATAGACCCGGTCGCCCGCGTTGCCATGAAACTCCTCCGCGGGTCGAAAGAAGCGGAGCCAGCCGGGATCTTCCGTCTCCACAGCAAAATTTCCCTTGACCGTTCTGTACACCGAGTGGGCGACGTCGGCATCCTGGAGCGAGAGCGGAATGGGAGGAATCCAATTCAAGAAATACATTGCGTTCATGGTCACGTAGATTGCGCCCACGCAAATGAAGAGTCCCCTTCTTCCGCGAACCATCGTTTCGGGCGCTACCGCCTTGAGCGCGCGCAAGAAGAGCCACAAAAGCGCAAGACTCACCAGTCCGCTTAACAAAAACACCAGCGTGCCCATCCGATGCAAAATCACCGGCACGATGAAAATCGCAAACGCAAAAAGCGAGAGAAAGAAAAAACTCACCTGAAAATCCAGCCGCGCATAGTGTTTCTTCAGGGATTCATTGGCGAGGAAGGCCGCCGCCAGAATCAGAAAAAACGGCCAACTCACCCAGATGCTGCCGCTGCGGAAGTAGTACACCAGAAACGTGCTCAGCAGCCCGCCGAAAGCAAATTGCAGCACGCTGACGAGCCACAACGGGGAACGCGGACCATCGCTGAGATTATTGACGCCGTTCGCTTCCGCGGCCGCGTTGTGGGGACGATTGAGAAGCGCAATGCATCCCGCGACGACCAGCAGGTGCCCGAGCACCCAGAAATTCTCCCAAAACATGTCGATGCGCTTGAGCGTGAGGGCGTCAAAGGCGAATCCGCCGAAGAGCGATACCGAGGAAATCAGACGCTCGAATCGCCCGTAGCTGAGCTGAACTCGTTGGAAGAATGTTCTTCCGAATGGGCTGGGAGGCATCTCCACCGGCGGTACATTCCGCTGACTGATTTAGTTTTTACTTCTTAGCGCCGCTGAGCCGTCATCTCGCCCGCGAGAATTCCCGTGCCGCCGCTCCAGTAATCGGTGCCGCTCGGCGATTGAGCTCCACAGCGAACTGGCATCTTAAGCTACGTCGCCCCGCCCCTCAAGGACTCTGCGAACGCAAGGTTGTACCTATCCGACTGCCCATTTGCTTCTAGGATTAGTCAGGCGCGAGCAACGATCGGTCAGTCCGTCATCGCTCATGTTAGAATTGAGTTGGGCACCGAGCCAACCTACATGTTCGTCTTGCATTTCCGTTCACGCCTATTCTTAGCCGCAACCAGCATTCTTCTCGCAGCATGTCTCAGTTCCCTACGAGCGCAGGGTTCGCCCTGCCAAAATGACGCCGTGACCCGAACGGCAGCCGCTGTTCAAGAAACCAGGCAGAAGCTTCGTGCCATTTCCATGGGAGACGATGGTGGCATCGCCCCCGATGTTTTCGACCATGTCAGCAGCACGGTTTTGGAGATGAAGGGTCGTTTGAAC
>Ga0209415_10015685_pt1 | contig 12255 bp, 9 predicted proteins | sample PeaSoiSIISIP2007_FD_187696 | JGI IMG/M metagenome (GOLD analysis project Ga0209415, IMG submission 187696) | Peat soil microbial communities from Weissenstadt, Germany - SII-SIP-2007 (SPAdes) (version 2) | ecosystem: Environmental > Terrestrial > Soil > Wetlands > Peat | place: Germany... | reverse complement strand
CGATCTCGGCGCGGATCTGGTTGACCCGGCCGGCGATCTGGTCGGCATCGCCCGCACCATCGGTCCCCGGCAAGTCCAGAGTGGCCAGGCGCATGGCATGCGGTTCCAGCGTTCGGCTTCCCATGCCGCAGGCGCCCATGCGGGCTGGCGCCGCATCAGAAGTCCGCGCACGCCGGGAAGAAAAAGCCGGGGACAGGTCCGTCGCCGCGGTCCGGCTGCTCATTGGAGCGAGCGGCGGGGATGCGACGACGCGCCCGGCGCATGATCAAGATGCCCGGTAAACCAGCGCGCGGCATGCTCGATGGCCCGGGAGAGCGTGCCCGGCTCCTCGAACATGTGGCCCGCCTTGGGCACGACGATCACTTTCGCGTTCGGCAGGCTGAGTGCCGCTTGTTGGTTGAGCTTCAATACGGTCTCGTCATTTCCGCCCACGACGAGCAGCACCGGGACGCGCAGGCGCGGAAGGCAAGGACCGGCCAGGTCCGGCCGGCCTCCGCGGCTCACAACGGCGAACACAGGATTGTCCGGCTCCGCGGCCGCGCGCAGTGCCGCCGCCGCGCCGGTACTCGCTCCGAAATATCCGATGGCCCGCCCGCCCGCGCGTTCCCGCAGCCATCGGGTAGCGAGGAGCAAGCGCTCCGAAAGCAGGCGGATGTCGAATACGTTGCCGCGGTCGTCCGCCTCCTCGGGCATCAGCAGGTCGAACAAGAGGGTCCCCAGGCCGGCGTCGTTCAGGGCGCGGGCCGCTTGCGTGTTGCGCGGGCTCTTCCGGCTGCTTCCGCTGCCGTGCGCGAAGATCACCCACGCCTTGCAGGATTCCGGCTCCGTCAGGTCTCCGGGCAGGCGCACCGGCCCTTGCGCGATCTCGACTTGCTGGACGCTGGCGCCCGTCTCGCCGGCGGTCCCGCTGGAGGCCAGAATGCTCTCCACTTCCTCGTCGCCGACCTGGGAGAAGTCGTAGTACCACTGTCCGATCGCATAGAAGTCGTCCCGTTCGATGATGGAGATGACGGCATCCACTTCCTTTCGAATCCTCCCCGCGGAGCTGCTTGCGGCGGCGGGAACGGCGACGACGATGCGAGCCGCGCCTTTCGTCTTCAGAGCGCGCACGGCGGCCATCATTGTGGCGCCGGTCGCCAGGCCGTCGTCCACCACCAGCACGAGCCGGCCCCGCACCTCCAGCATCGGACGTCCCCGGCGATACTGCCGCACGCGGCGGACGATCTCCTCCTGCTGCCTCCCCTTCAATTCCTGCAACTCACGCGGACTCACCCCCAATTCCTGCACGGCGCCGTCGCGGGTCCACAGTTCACCCCCCTCGGCCAGGGCACCTATCGCGTACTCCGGATTTTCCGGGGCGCCCACCTTGCGGACGATCAGCACGTCGAGCGGCGCAGCCAGGCGCTGGGCAATCTCGGCGGCGACCGGCACCCCTCCTCGCGGCAGGGCGATCACGATCGGGCGTTCGCCCTTGTAGATCTGGAGCCGTTCAGCGAGTTGCGCCCCCGCATCCTGGCGATTGCGAAAGATCATGACGCCTGGAATCGCTGTTATGGCACCCGCGCCGATCAAAGGGACGGCACAGCATAGAACCTAAGCCCTCCTCATCGGCGCTAAAAAAGGACAAGTCCCGCCGTGGCAATCCCCGCTCAGCGCACCCAGCGCAGGATCTCCGGCGCCTTGCGCGGGACGGGTGCTGTTGGCCCGCTCGGCACACCGACGATGATGGGCGCAACGGCTGTCACATCGGCTGGAATGCCGAGCTCCTGCTTGACCTCCGCCGTGTTCAGGACCGGCATCGCCAAGCCGATGCAGCAGGTGCCGAGACCCATGGCGCGGGCGGCCAGCATCAGATTCTCCGCAGCCAGCCAGCAGTCGGCCGTGACGAATTGGCTCATGGGCTTGCCGCAGATGACGATCAACGTGCCCGCGTTGTAGAAGATGTTGAAATTCGGGTCGGCGAGCATGGACGCCGGGTGGGCGTTTGTCGATGACGCCCCCGGTGCCTTGAGCAGGTCGCGATGCTTTGCCGCCTCCTCGCCCGCAAGCGTCTTGGCGCGATCCGAAAGCCGCTTGAGCGCGGCCTTGTCCTGGATGACGACGAACTCCCACGGCTCCTCGTGTATCGCCGTTGGAGCATGGACGGCCGCATCGAGAAGCTTGCGGATGGTGGGCTCATCCAGCACGTCAGGCTTGTACGAGCGCACGGCGCGCCTTGAATAGATCGTGTCCAAGGCGGAGGGTTCCGGTCCGGTCTCAGATGTTCGTTTCGCGGCTCTCATGTCGATTTCTCCGGTCATGGCAGCGCAGGAATTCGATAGACGACAACCCCGATGCCGTTACAGCTAACCCTACTGCCGCCAGCGAGGTGAGGTTTGCCCTAGGTCAAACTGCGTTTAGAACGTGCCCGATCCGCCTGGATTTCAGGTCGCCGCGAGCCGGACTCGCACGCCCACGCACCTCCAGGCGCGAATGTTTCTCGCTCGGCGTGATAGAGAATCCGAAGGGCCCACCATTTGCCTGAGCATGCATGGAAAGTGCGCCGGACTCGCGGCGCGGCGGTGGGCGTGCCGCCCCGAACCATGAAGCGGCGATAGAAACCGATTCTGGAGGAAGCCGTTGGAGGCCCTGTAGACTGGGCCGAGCGCGGTGCTTGCCTTCACGATGCGCAGATTGGCGGGTCAAATCAGGCCATGGGCTTCGGGCGCCATGCTGCGGGCGCGGAAGCCGCGGCCGGCGCTCCCATACACGCAGCTCGCGGGGAAATCATGCTGTTGCCGACATCGCTTGTGGGGAGCTATCCCCAGCCGGACTGGCTGATTGACCGCCAGGCGCTGCTCGAGCGGCGCGTGCCGCGCGTCCAAGCGCCGGACCTGTGGCGCGTAGCCCCACCCTGGCTGGAGCAGGCGCAGGACGACGCCACGGCGCTCGCCATCCGCGACCAGGAACGCGCGGGACTCGACATCGTCACGGACGGGGAGATCCGGCGCGAAAGCTACTCGGCACGCTTCGCCAACGCGCTGGAGGGCCTCGACCTTGGAAATCCAGGGAGCTTACGAGGCCGCACCGGCGTTCCGACGCCCGTTCCGCGCGTCGTCGGGCCCATCCGGCGCTGCCGCGCCGTCGAGGTGCGCGACCTGAAGTTCCTGCGGACCCAGACGGATCGCAAGGTGAAGATCACGCTGCCGGGGCCTTTCACACTGTCCGAGCAGGCCCAGGACGAGTACTACCGCGATCCGCGCGCGCTGGCCCTGGCCTACGCGGACGCGGTGAACGCGGAGGCGCGAGATCTGTTTGTAGCGGGCGCCGACATCGTCCAGCTCGATGAGCCCTACATGCAGGCCCAGCCTGAGCGGGCCCGGGCCTTCGGCGTGGAGGCACTCAATCGCGCGCTGGCCGGCCTGGCGGGCACGACCTGCGTGCACCTGTGCTTCGGCTATGCGGCCCTGGTGCGCGAGCGCCCCACCGGCTACAGCTTCCTGCCCGAGCTGGCGCACGCCCACTGCGCGCAGATCTCCATCGAGACCGCCCAGGCCAACTTGGATTGCAGCGTGCTCGAGACGCTGCCAGACAAGACGATCCTCGTCGGCGCGCTGAACCTCGCCGACCCTGCCGTGGAGGCGCCGGAGGCGGTCGCCGCGCGCATCCGGCGGGCGCTGCGGCACGTCCCGCCGGAGCGGATCGCCGTCGCCCCGGACTGCGGCATGAAATACCTGCCGCGCGACGCGGCCTTCGGGAAGCTCTGCGCTCTCGTTGCGGGCGCGCGGATCGTTCGGCGCGAACTGGGCGCGGAATAGCCGCGCGGGGACGATGGCTACACCCGCTCGCCCGCCGCGCTGCCCTCGTGGATCGCGGCCATTATCGTGCGAGGCGCCTGGGCGTCCCCGATCAACGCTACGTCCAGGCCTGCGCGACGCAGCGCATCGGCCAGGGCCGTTTCCGCGGTGCGAGGCGTGGACCAGAGCAGGCAGGCGACATCGCCGACCGTCTCCTCCGCACCGGTGAATACGTTCCGCAGGACCACGCGACCCGGCTCCGCCCGAGCCAGCGTCGCCGCGAGGGCGATCCGCACGCCCGCGCCGTAGATCCGCCGGTACACGCCGATCAGGCTGACGTAGGGCACGCCCCGGCCCAGTTGCACGCGCGGCGTCGCCAGCACGACGCGCCGGAAGCGCTGCGCGAGCAGATCCGCCGCTGCATAGGTGGCGGGCGTCTGGTCCTGGTCGAAGAGCACGGCGCTGCCGGCCGCGCGGTCCGCCGCCGCCGGCTGATTCTCGGCGTGGCCTGCGCCGTCCGTCGTGCGCCGCATGTAGTCGCGCACGCTTTCCCCGGGCGCCTCGGTGCCGAGGCCGTCCGGGCGGCGCATGGCGGCACCCGTGGCCACGATGACCTGATCCGGGCGTAGGGCAAGGAGGTCCGCGGGGCGCGCGATCGCCCCCAGGCGGAACTCGACACCATACCGGCGCGCCTGCCGCTCCTGATACTCGAACACCCGGGCTACCTCGGTCCGTCCGGGCAGCCGGGCTTCCAGGCGCGCCTTGCCTCCGGCATCGGCGGACGCGCCGAAGAGCACCACGCGGTGTCCGCGCGCGGCGGCGGTCCAGGCGGCCTCCAGCCCGGCCACCCCCGCTCCGACCACGGCCACGGTCTTGCGCATCGCATTCTTGCGTAGCGCGGCGCGCTCGGGAGTCCAGCCTGCCTCGCCGGGCGCGGCCAGGCGGGGATTGTGGATACAGGCCATCGGCTTGCCCGCGTGGATCTCACCCCAGCAGGCGTTGCAGAAGATGCAGGGGCGGATCTCGGCGACGCGGCCGCCGCGCACCTTCTCCGGCCAGGCCGCATCGCTGACGAGCATGCGGCTCAGCCCGATCAAGTCCGCCGCACCGTCGCGCAGCACCGCCTCCGCAAGCTCGGGCGAGCCAATGCGTCCCAGCGCCATCACGGGAATGCCCCGCGCGTGGGGGCGCAGCGCCGCCGGCACATGCAGAAACGGCGCCTGCGGGTAGTTCAAGTCCGGGACGTGATCCTCCAGGCTCAGGCTGAAGTTGCCCTGGCTGAACGCGAAGTAGTGCAGCAGGCCGTCCGCCGCGAGGGCGGAGACGATCTGCCGCGCCTCCGGAAGGCCGATCCCGCCGGCGACGCCCTCGAGACCGGGGAGCTTCAGCCCCAGGATGAACCCGGCACCGCAGGCGGCGCGGATGCCGGAGGCCACTTCGCGCACGAAGCGCAAGCGCCCGTCCAGGTCGCCCCCGTACGCGTCGTCGCGCCTGTTCGACCAGGGCGAGAGGAATTGCGTGATGAGGTAGCCGTGCGCGCCGTGCAGCTCCGCGCCGCTGAATCCGGCCCTTTTCAAGCGCACGGCCGCCGCGACGAACGCCGCCACGACCTCGGCGATTTCCTCCGTGCGCAGGACGTGGGGCACGGTCCAGCTATAAGCGTCCGGTTCGCCGGACACGCCGACCGGCGAGAGGATGGAGTTCCAGAGCTGCTGGCGGCCCACGTGCCAGAGCTGTCCGACGATGCGGCAGTCCTGCTCCTCGACCGCCTCCACGAGCCGCCGCAAGCCATCCGCCGCGGCTTCGTCGTAGAGCGCGATCGCCCACGGGTTCGGGAGCGAGGCCGGATGCACCGGCAGGCCCTCCGTGACGATCATGCCCGCGCCGCCCTTCGCGCGCTCGGCGTAGTATGCCAGCGTCCGCTCCGTCACCTTTCCGCCGGACGCGTAGTTGGGGATGGTCGCGGTGAACACGACCCGGTTGCGCACCGTCACCCCGCCCAGACGCAGCGGTGAGAATAGGCGCTCGCACGAGACGGCGGCATTGGGCTCGGACATGCGCTCCTCCATGGAAATGGCCACGTCCCCGTGTACCCGACTTGTCCCGCCCCTGTCACCCGCGTTGGAGAATGCGCGGCACTCGACGGAGAGCCGGTCTTCTGGCATGTCTTGCCGGTCCCGCCAACCTTTCCTCCAGAGGCTCCCATGAGCGTAACGCGCAAGGAGGTCGCACCCCATAGGTACCGCGAGACCCACGGCCGTTGCTTCGAGGATTTCACGGAGGGCGACGTGTACGAGCATCGCCCGGGACGCACGATCAACGAGGCGGACAATGTGTGGTTCACGCTGCTCACGATGAACCAGCACCCGCTCCACTTCGACCACGCCTACGCGGCCAAGAGCGAATTCGGCCGGGTGGTGGTCAACAGCGCGCTGACGCTCTCCATCGTCACGGGGATGACCGTCAGCGACGTGAGCCAGAAGGCCATCGCCAACCTCGGCTGGACGGACATCCGCCTCCCGGCGCCGGTGTTCGTTGGCGATACGCTCTATGCGGAATCGAAAGTGATCTCGAAGCGCCTGTCGAAGTCGCGCCCGGAGCAAGGCATCGTCACCGTCAGCACGACCGGCAGGAAGGCGGATGGCACGGTCGTCATGAAGTTCGAGCGCACCATGCTCGTGCCGCTGCGCGGTCACGCGCTGGACGACCGGATCGACTATTGAGCGGGGGTGCTATGTTGTCTGCGCCTCGCGCCAAGCGCTCGGCCCGTGCTGTCTGGGCCTTGCGCCAAGCGCTCGGCCCGTGCTGTCTGCGCCTCGCGTCAAGCGCTCGGCCCGCGCGGCCTGCGCCGCCCTGACTCGCCGCGTTGACTTCCTGCGCGGCGCGGAGGGAGGATCGCATTCGCGCCAAGCGCTCGCGCGCTGCGCTGCTGGGCGCGGCCCGATCCCCGCCCGCGCGCTCTTGCCGCCTCCCGCGCCCCGGCTTTTCTAGCGCCTTCTCCGCCTCCCTTCAGTGGCCACGATGAGACAGCCCGCCGATTCCCGGGACGAAGCGCTGATTCTGGAGAGCATCGACCGCTTCTTGGAGCGCGAGGTGCGTCCGGTGGCCCGCGCGCTGGAGCACGCGGACGAATATCCAGCGAAGATCGTGGCCGGTATGGCGGAGCTGGGACTGTTCGGCGCCACGATCGCGCAGCAATACGGCGGGCTGGGGCTCTCCGCCAGCACCTATGCGAAGATCGTGGAGCGCATGGCGCGCGTATGGATGTCCATCACCGGCATCTACAACTCGCACCTGATCATGGCCGCGGCCGTGCAGCGCTTCGGGAGCGAGGAGCAGAAGCGGGAATTCCTGCCGCGCTTCGCCAGCGGCGAGCTGCGCGGGGGGCTCGCGCTGACCGAGCCGGACTGCGGCACGGACTTGCAGGCGATTCGGACGACCGCCGTGCGCGAGGGCAATCACTATGTCATCAACGGCACGAAGACCTGGATCTCGAACGGCATCCACGGCCAGTGCTTCGCGCTGCTGGTGAAGACGGATCCCCACGCGGATCCCCGCCACAAGGGCATGAGCCTGTTCCTGGCCGAGAAAGGAGCGGGATTCCGGGTCAGCCGCAAGCTGGAGAAGCTCGGCTATAAGGGGATCGACAGCGCGGAGCTGGTGTTCGAGGACTACGCCGTGCCGGCCGGCCGGCTCATCGGCGGGGTCGAGGGCCTGGGACTCAAGCACGCGCTGGGCGGCCTGGAGCTGGGCCGCATCAACGTCGCGGCGCGGGGCGTCGGTGTGGCGCGTGCCTCGCTGAACGAGGCCCTGCGCTATGCGCAGGTGCGCAGGACCTTCGGAAAGCCGATCTTCCAGCACCAGGCGATCCAGCTCAAGCTGGCGGACATGGCCACGCGCGTGGAGGCGGCGCAACTCCTCGTGGAGAAGGCCGCGCAGGCTTACGACCGCGGCGAGCGCTGCGACATGGAAGCGGGCATGGCGAAGCTGTTCGCATCGGAAGCGGCCATCGAGAACTCCCTGGAAGCAATGCGCATCCACGGCGGATACGGCTACTCGAAGGAGTTCGACGTCGAGCGCTTCTACCGGGATGCCCCGCTGCTGGCCATCGGCGAGGGCACGAATGAGCTGCAGCGTATCATCATCGCGCGCCAGCTGATCGAGCGGAACCCGGTGTAGTGGTGTGTTTGAATGGTCACGTCTGCGGGGGTTTTGTCCCTGCATCCCCAGCCGGGAGCCGCGAGCCGCCACCTAGGCGGCGAGCCAGCTACGCCGGTTCCTGCACCCTGGTCATGCCCACCAGCGCTTGCACGCCCTCTCGCCATGCTGCCACTTACAGGCCTGAAGATCGTCGCGATCGAGCAGTACGGCGCAGCTCCCTTCGGCACGATGTACCTGGCCGACCTCGGCGCGGAAGTGATCAAGATCGAGAATCCGGCGGAAGGCGGCGAACTGGGCCGCCGCGTTGGACCTTACTTCTTCGCGCCCGGCGACAGCCACTTCTTCCAGGGCCTCAATCGTAACAAGAAGAGCTTCACGCTCAACCTAAAGCGGCCCGAGGCGCGGGAAGTGCTCGAGGCCCTCGTGCGCACAGCGGATGGGGTCGTGAACAACCTGCGCGGCGACCAGCCCGCCAAGCTCCGGCTGACCTATGAGCACCTGAGCGCGTGCAATCCTGCGGTCGTCTGCGTCCATCTCTCGGCCTACGGACGCGAGGGCCGCCGGGCGGCCTGGCCCGGCTTCGACTATCTCATGCAGGCCGAGGCCGGCTATCTCTCGCTCACCGGGGAGCCCGACGGACCGCCGGAGCGCTTCGGCCTCTCCGTCGTGGATTTCATGAGCGGGCTGACGGCCGCCTTCGCCCTGCTGGCGGGCGTCGTGGAGGCGCGCGCCACGGGCAAGGGCCGGGACCTCGATGTCAGCCTGTTCGACGCGGCGCTATTCAATCTCAATTATCTCGCAATGTGGTATCTGAACGAGGGCCACGTGCAAGGGCGCGAGCCGCGCTCGGGACATCCCTCCCTCGTTCCCAGCCAGCTCTTCCGCACACGGGACGGCTGGATCTTCATCATGTGCAACAAGGAGAAATTCTGGGGGCTGCTCGCGCGGGCCGTCGGGCATCCGGAGTGGGAGAGCGATCCGGAGTTGGCGACGTTCGCGGCGCGCCTGGGGCATCGCGCGCGGGTCACCCGCCTGCTGGACGAAGTGCTGGTCACGCGCACGACAGCGGATTGGCTGGAGCGCTTCGCGGGAGAGATTCCGGCCGCGCCGGTGCTCGACGTGAAGGCCGCGCTCGACAATCCGGCCGCGCAGGCAGGCGGGCGCATCCTGCACATGTCCCATCCGGAGCGAGGCAATATGAGCCAGCTCGCCAATCCGGTGCGGATCTCCGGCGAGGAGCATCCGGCGCGGCCCGCGCCCTCGCTGGGTGCCGACACCGACGAGATTCTGCGCGGCCTGGGCTATTCGGCGACGCGGATTGCCGCGCTGCGCAAGGCGGGCACGGTCTGACGCGGCGTGTCGGCAATAGCGCACAGCGGTACAGGGGCGTAGCCTCGCGCCGTACGGGCGCATGCCGGCCCACCCGGAAACAGGAGCCATGAGAAGCCAGGGCGCCCCAGCGATGCTGCAGGAATCCGCGCACCGCAGTCAGGCCGATCCCCAAGCCGTACTGCAGGGCCGTTTTGGGCTCTCCGCCTTCCGCACCGGGCAGCGTGAGATCATCGCCTCCGTGCTGGGCGGACGCGACACGCTGGCGATCTTGCCCACGGGGGGCGGCAAGTCCCTTTGCTACCAATTGCCGGCGGTAGCGGCGGACGCGCTCGTGATCGTGATCTCGCCGCTGATTTCGCTGATGCGCGACCAGGTTTCGGCCTTGCACGCCCTGGGCATTCCGGCCGGCTGCATCCATTCGGGCCAAGCCGTCGCCGACAAGCGTGCCGTGTTCGCGGAGCTCCAGGCCGGGGGCTGTTACGTGCTTTACCTGTCACCGGAGCGCGCGCAAAAGCCGGGATTCGCCCGGTGGCTGTCCGCCCGGCAACCCCTCCTGTTCGCCATCGACGAGGCGCACTGCGTCTCTCAGTGGGGTCACGACTTCCGGCCCGACTACATGCGCCTGGCGCTCCTGCGCGAAATGCGGCCGGAAGTCCCGATCCTGGCGCTGACGGCGACCGCTACTCCGCCGGTGGTGGCCGACATGAGCCGGACGCTGCGGCTGCGGGAGCCTGAGCGTCACATCCACGGATTCTATCGCCCCAACCTTTACTGCCAGGTGGTGCCGTGCAGGGACGAGCCTGACAAGTTGGCGTACCTCGTCCAGGCGCTGCGCCAGGTTCGGGCCGGGCGGGTGATCGTCTACTGCGGGACGCGGAAATCGAGCGAGGAAGTGGCGGCGGAGCTGGAACACGGCTTCCCGGGCGTGGCGTACTATCACGCCGGCCTGCCGCCCGAGGAGCGCACGCGCATCCAGGAGGACTTCGCCGCCGGGCGCCTGCGCATCCTCACTGCCACCAACGCCTTCGGCATGGGCATTGACCATCCGGACGTCCGGCTTGTCGTGCACTACCAGATGCCCGGAACGCTGGAGGCCTACTACCAGGAGATGGGGCGTGCCGGGCGGGACGGCCTGCCCGCCACCTGCCTGCTGTTCCATGCCAAGCGCGACAAGGGCCTGCAAAACTATTTCATCCGCGAATCCGGCGCGCCGCCCGAAATCATTCGCCAGCGCTGGGTGCAGCTCGACGCCATGATCGCCTACTGCGAGAGCGCCACCTGCCGCCATGCGGGCATCCTCGCCTACTTCCGGGATGCGCAGCGCGTGGATCGCTGCGGCCACTGCGACGTGTGCAACCCCGCCGCCGCGCAGGCGATTGCGGAGCCTCCCGGCAGGCGCTCCCCGCGCGCGCCGCGCGCCCCACGCGCCCCGCGCGAGCGGAGGCGGAGAGCGGACGAGGCCGCGGCGCAGCCCATGACCGTGGACCAGATCGCGCTAGCCGACCGCATCCGCGCATGGCGTCAAGACTGGGCCAAGGCGAACGATGTGCCGGCGTTCCTCGTGTTCAGTGACAAGACCCTGCGCGCCCTGGTCGGTCAGCGCCCCGCGAGCCTCGCCGAACTGCGCGCCGTCTTCGGCATCGGATCGCGAAAGATCGAACAGTTCGGCCATGCGCTGCTGGAAGTGCTTGCCGCGGGGGACGGTAGAGACTCCCCGCGATGACCGTCGGCGTCTGGCTTGCGTTTGTCGCCTCCACCATCGGCCTGTTGTCGCCTCCTCCATCCCCTTCCTGCTTGCCGGCAACGTCCCGCTCAGGGCCGGGTTGGGACACACGCCATGAAATCGGGCGTCCGGCGGCTAGGGGCTCCCGCCCCTGAAAGGGCGCGCGGAACAGGGGGAAGCCGGTCGGGGTGCAACAAACTGGCACGGCGGCGCGTCCCCGCCTATTCCATTCTCGGCGTCCAATCTCCGCACCCCGACCGGATCGCTCAGCAGGTCAGCCCGTTAGAAAGCCGCTGCGTCAAATTGGGCCATTTGCAGGAAAAAAAACGTTAGCTCAGTAAGGAGGGCGCTTTCGAAGAAATCTTGCACACGGCGCCGAAAATGGGGCGATGGCGATGGATCGGCTGGATGCCGGACTGCGGTCGCAACCGGGAACCTGCCGAAATCGAGTCTGTCCGGATTCGTCGGGCGTGCTGCCGCTTGAGCTTCGCCGGCGGGCGCATGGCCGCTGAAATCCGGCACGCGGCGAATTGAAGGAGAGTCATGGACGGCAAGTGGCTGCAGAATCTTTTCGGGGGAAGAGAGGATGCGACCCTGACGCTGACCATGCTCCAGCGGAGCCGGACACCGGTCCAGGTTGAAATCGAGCGTTCGCTTCTGCGCTTCAAGTCGTTGCTCACCCTGCGGGACAAGGCGGTCGTGATCGCGAAGCCGCCGGAGTTTCAGGATGCGCTGAAATACGGAGACCATGTCCGGATTCGCTGGTCGGGCGGCGGGCGGCACGAGATGCGCCTGGAGGTGGCGCTGCCGCACGTCAATCTGCCCAACGGCTACGCCGGATTCATCTGCAAAGTGCTCGAAGGGGCCGCGCAGCCGCGCCGCGATCATGAACGCTACGATGTGAGCCGATTCAGCAACCTCAGGATCGAGCTTGGAGGCGGCCTGTTCCGCGTGCTGGACCTGAGCTTGACCGGCTGCCGCCTGGCGCTCGCCGGCAATACGAGCCGGATCCGGATCGCGGAGGGTCACGAATTGGTCCAGGCCGAGCTCCTCGTCGGCGCGGGCGCCAAGGTGGAGCTGGAGCACTTCGTCCCCCGTTACGAGGGGAACGGCTTCGTCTGCTGCCAGTTCGGCGTCAAGCAGGACGGAAAGTCTCCTCGCGTCCTAGCGCAGGTGATCCACTCGGTGGAGGAGAAGCAGGTCGAGCTGCTGCATCCCCACGAGCACCGGATCGACCACCCCGAGGGGGCCGGCTAAGCGTCC
>Ga0209415_10015683_pt1 | contig 12256 bp, 8 predicted proteins | sample PeaSoiSIISIP2007_FD_187696 | JGI IMG/M metagenome (GOLD analysis project Ga0209415, IMG submission 187696) | Peat soil microbial communities from Weissenstadt, Germany - SII-SIP-2007 (SPAdes) (version 2) | ecosystem: Environmental > Terrestrial > Soil > Wetlands > Peat | place: Germany... | reverse complement strand
CTGACCAGCGCATAGCTGGCGCCCCGCCGCGAGCGGGCGGCGGCCACGAGCACGCTGGTGTCAAAGACGACTTTCATCTGACGGCGTTTTTAACGAAATTGAAACCTCTGGTTTTCGCAAAGGCGGACGTCGCGATCAAAATAGCGTCGGGCGGCGCGAAAGAAATCCAATTCTTCGGGACAAAGAGAGAAGACGCGGACCGGCCCGCTACGTTCCCATTGACGCCAGCGCTTGCGCCAAGTGAGCCGCACCCAAATCGTCCTGCCCCGGTGCAGAATTCCCAATCTCGTTCCCCCTGCCTGCGCACCCCTTCGTCGGGGATCAGGGCTGCGGCACGAAATGCTCAACCGGCAGGATGGCGCCCTGGAGCCGGCGCAGGTCGGCCAGGTCGGCTGGACTTACCGTCAGCTTCCAGTAGCTCTGTTTCGGACTGAACCGCTTCGGCCATTTCCACTTCCAGGCCTCGGCGTGGCCATCCGCGAAGGACAGGACCCCCAACTGGCCATGCCGGTCGGCCGGCATGTTGACCCACCGATCGTCCGGCGTCGGCCAAGTCAGGAAGTGGGCGTCATCGATGCTGTCCTGGTTTTCATCGATGAACACAAAGAGCTGGCTGGCGTTCGGGATGTCACCTGCGCGCAGGACCGTGTTTTGGACCTCGTTGGTCCGGCCACCCAGGCAGCCGCTCATCGAGTAACTGCGGGTCCGGAGCAGCCCGGTATTTTGCCCGTTGAGCAGCCGCACCGTCGATTTGTCGGCCGGGCAGTGATATACAGCCAGGGAACGGTTGTAGTCATACTTGAAAAGCAGGCCCTGCTCGATGGGCAAGAAGTCAGTGTCATAAGGGGCGCTGCTCGAGCCGATCCAGGAATCGGGCGTGCTGCGCCAGATGCCGCCGACGAGGAGCGAGCGGTTAGGCGGCACGAGGCCGTTCTGGTCGTCGACACACAACTGCCAGCAGGTCTGGAGCTGCTTGAGGTTGTTCCGGCAGCTCGCGCCCGTGGCTTTGGCCTTGGCCCTGGAGAGCGCTGGCAACAACAGCGCCGCAAGAATGGCAATGATGGCGATGGCCACCAGCAGTTCCAACAGAGTGAAGCCCCGGCGTCCAGGACGGGTCGTGAGCCCGCGATCTGAAGCGACAAACATGATGAGGGTTCAGTTGGTTACCACTTGTTTCAAAGCAGCCCGCGCATCTTCGCGCATCAGCTCGTCCGGCTCCTTGGTGGCTTCGGTGATGGTCGCGATCGCCGCGCGGGCGGGCGGACCCAAATCGCCCAGCAGTTCGATGGCGGTTCGGCGGTCCATCATATGCACCTGCGAATGGAATACTCTTTCCAGTAGCTCGACGGGTGGAGGACCGGACGGATCGAGTCTCCAGGCGGTCACGGCGGCGGCCATTTGCTTCTGGTCGGCCTCCTGTCCAAGGCAATTCCGCACGAGCGGCAGGGCGGCGCGGGCTTCGGGGCCAATCTTGGCCAAAGCGCGCAAGGCCCGGTATTGGGCGAAGCGTTGGGCATTGTCGCCTCCGTGCGCCAGTTTTTCCATCAAACAGCGGATGCTGAACGGGTTGTGAGGTTCGATGGCCCACAACGCCCGAGCCGATAAGGCTGAAATCATCGGGTTGGGGCTGTTGATGTGGTTGGTCAGCATGGGAACGGCCGCGCGCGCGGCAGGCCCCATTTTTTCCAGAGCCTCGAGGATTCTCCAGCAGTTTATTTCCGAGCCGGCGCTGTCGGCGCGCTGTTCTTCGCGCTCCAGGAGGTTCACGAGTTGGGGGACGGCGGAAGACGCCGCCGGGCCGATCCTGCCCAAGGAATCGACGGCACTCCCTCGGACATTGCCGTTCGTGCCATCCTCGTTTTGCAAGGTTTCCTCCAGGTATTTTATGGCCGTTTCCTGCTCGACGGTCATTCCGCCCAACGCCAGGGCGGTCCATGACCGGATGTTCGAATCCGGGTCCGAAAGAAGCTCCCGGAACACGGGCATGACTTCGGGAGAATCCTGAGCGGCGCCCTTCAGACCGATTACGCACCCGAGCTGAACATGGTTTACAGCGTCGTTCAATCCATTGATCAATGCAGGCACGGCCGCCCTGGCCTCCGGCCCAATACCGCCCAAGGCACCGGCTGCGGCGCTGCGAACCCAATCATCCCTGTCATGGAGCGCTTCAATCAGGTCTGGCACGGCGGCTGCCGCCTCCGGGCCGAGCAGGCCCAATCCTCGCGCCGCGTAGGCCCGCAGCCTGGCAGGAGGAAAAGGCTGGGGAAACACTTTTTGGAGCCGGCGAGGCAGCCTGCGCCAAAGGGCTGCGCCGGCCTCCTTGGCGAGACTGTCCCGGTCTTTGAGCGCACGGAGCAGGTAAGGAATGGCCGGCCGCCCAATTTCAAGGATCGGCTGTTCCCCCTCAAAGTAGGACATTCCAGACGCGTCGGTGCGCGTCATGTCGTTGAGGACTTTGATCCAGTGACTGACCGGCTGGCCCTGATAAACGGGTTCCGGGCGAAGCGCGTGCTGCCGGACGCTGACCGTGGCTGTCCCGGCAGCCAGCAGGACGCAGGCGCTGGCAACAATAACTGTTTTTGCTTTCGTCCATGCCATAAGTTCCAACGCTCCTTTGATGAGGGTTAACATTGAGCTGCTCGCTGCCGCTCCTTTGCCAATGGCAAGGGCGGTCGCTGCTTTTGCCAGCGCGACGGGCGCGGCTTGGACCGAATGGGCCGACACAGCCCCGGCAATCGCCAAGGACGACAAGGCGACGCCCCGTTTGGAAAAGAAAGCGCGGAGCTTGTCCAAGCCCCGCGCCACCCGTTTCTTGGCCGCCTCCTCGTTCGTGCCCAAAGCCGCGCCCACCTCCCGCAAACTCTTATTCTCAAAATAGCGCAACAGCAGCGCATCGCGGTCGGCTTGTCCAAGCCGGTTCATGGCGTCGTCCAGCATGGGCGACAATTCGCGCCAAGCCTCCTCCGTCGAGCCATCGTCAATTGCAGACTGCATTTGGGCCTCCTGTTCGCGGCGGTGACGGTTGGACTCGGTTCTCAACGCATTGGCCGCCGTGAAGCGGGTGGTGCGATAAAGCCAGCCGGCAACAATGGTTTTTGCGCTGAGCAATGCCGCCTTTCTGGCCAGGATGATAAAAACCGCCTGCGTGATTTCCTCGGCCAGAACGGGATCACGCACCTGCCGCAGCGCCGACGAATAGACCAGGCTGGTATGCCGCGCAACCAGCGCGGCAAAGGCCTGCTCGGACCCGCGGGCGGCATATTCCCGCAGCAACTCCATGTCGTGCTCCATAAATCACCTTGTACATGTTAGCGCGGTCGAAAAAGGGACAGTTTATTCTGGGCGAATCGTCCCAGCGCTTGCTGAAAGGCCGCTATTTCACTCAAAAACATCTCACGGCCCTGCCTGATTATCCGCCTCAGCGAGGCCATTCCTCCTTAGGGCCTCGGTGGCCGACTCCCGGACGCGCGCATCGGGATCGCTCATTTCCCTCTCTGCGGTGAACGCGCCAGCAGCAGGCCCAACGGCTCGTCCGGCTTCGGCGCCGCCAGCAAGCGGTCGCGGTGCTGAAGGTAAAAGCTCAGAACCTCCTCGAAATAGGCGATCCCCTCCGGCGCCGCCGAGCCGTAGCCGATGCGCCCCTCGCGGTAGTCGCGGCTCGCATCGCGGCCGGCGGGTTTCCGGTAAAGGCCGTAGAGTTTCATGCGGTCCTTCACTTTGCCGGTGCTGACCTCCCAGCCCTCCTGAAAGATGGCTGGGCCATGGTTCAACCGGTTCATGCCAAAAACGCCGCCGTGCGCAGAACCATCCCCATCGCCAGTCACGTTCCCGAAGTCGTCGCCCACCACCGCGCTGTGAACAATCGCGTCGTGATGATAACGGACCCGCGCCTCGAGTGCCGGCGGGAGGTTTGGCAGCCGCTCGGGTTCTACGGCTCACGCCTCACACGTGGCGGTTATGCACTCGGGAACGCGACTCGAGCCTCTGCATGACAATGGCGTTACGGATCGAATGAACGTTAGGCGGCTCCTCTATAACGGGAGAAAGACAACCAAGGCGTCCCATTCACCTTCGTTGCTGCATTCCAGCAAGATTTGGAGTTCGGCAATCGCGTTGCCCACCGGCATTTCCCGCGACACCACAAACACTCCGGCCATGGGCTCGGAGTTCCTGACCCGGTCGTACGCGTGGCGCGGCATAGTATTGCGATCGTGCGTGACCACGACTCGCCGTTGTGTCGCCGCCCACGCAAGAATGTCCGGATCGGGTTTCCGGTCGAGACCGACTTCACGAGCGGTTACAGCATTCAACTCGGATAGTCGCAGGCGCAAACCGCGCAAAATATCGTGGTCAAAGTCCTGATCGATAAAGACGCGCAGCATCAGGAAATCTGCGCCTGCCTGGCGGCCAGGCGTTGCTTGATTCGTTCGCGCATCCGGGCGACGCCCTGTTGCTGAAGCGGGTCGGCCGAAATGCGCGCTTGCAGATCATCCGCCTGCTGGCGCCGCTGGTCCAGGTACTTTTCTACTGGCTCCGGATGATTGAGAAAATAGGCCAGACAGGCGTGGATGTCGGCCAAGCGCAACGCCGGGAAGCGGAGGGCAATCTCTTCGGCGGTCGCGCCCTGCTGATAATGGTGCAGGACCGAGTCCAGACTGACCCGAGTGCCGGCGATCCGCATCGTGCCGTCCTCCGAAGCCAGGAGCGGCACCTCAAGCGTTGGTTCCAGCGCAGACATGACGCCTGAATATGCGTCGGCGGCACGAGGAAAGCAATGGCGATTCCAGGCGGTGAACTCACCAGGGTGCAAGACCTTTGCCAGCTTCGACCCGGGGTCGCAGCGACGCCGCGCACTCCCGGCTGCCCTCTGCCAACCCTTCGAGAAAAGAAATCCTTGGACCCTGACGCAGCGTGAGCCCTGATAGTGAGTGCAGTGGAAACCAGCCACGCGGTCAGAGGTGTGTCCGGTTTCAGCCGAGGGGCCGGTGGTCAAGGCTATCAGGCACGGCACTATGCGACCACTGTTTTGATTGTCGCCGGCAGGCCAAGTCACCGGTCAGGCAAACCCCACACCTCGACTTCGGTATAGCGGTTGAGCGGGTTCAGGTTGCTGCCATGGCTGTAACAGCGAACGTAGCGGCCTCGGACGCCCCTGGCGTCGATCAACTTCCCCTCGGCCACCTCGTAATACTGCTTGTCGGCGCCGGCCCCAAGGCCAAGAAGGTTGGCATAATCATTGTTGAAGAGGGTGTGGACATTCGAGGCGAATTGGGCGTCGTCGGCGGTTTGGACGACTACGCACCGAAAGACCTCGTTGTCGTTCTGAACGTGCCAGACCGCAATGGCGAATATCTGGCGAACCCGCTCGAGGTCGATCTGAACCCATTGCTTGCCGGCGGGGATCTCCGCTACGGCGTTGTCACCCGGCCCCTTGTCGCCATCGGTGACCTTGAAGACAGGCCCTGAAAACCCGGGGCTGACACTGCTGGTAACACGCTTGTGCAGGGCCAGGTTCGTCACACCCACAGGGGCCAGGAAGGGAGGCCGCCGCTGGGAGGCCCACCACGGTTCCGTCTGCGGGTCCGGATCGTCGCGATGGGGAGGGCGGGGCAAGGCCAGCCTCGGACGCCTTAAAGGAATGGGCGCAAGGTTGGTCGCGCTGGAATCTGCCCCCAAGGTGCGGTTGGTCACTGCGGGGGTCAACGCAACACCCTTCGTGGCGAACAGTATCTTGCCATGCTGCGCGTCCACCAGCGCGCGGAAAGAGAAGGCGGAGTCGTAGTCCCCGGTCACCGGTCGAAACCGGCCGTCTGGATCGGCCTTGAGAAAGGCCAAATACGTCGGCGGAGATTCCCCCAGCTCCGGTCCGCTCGCGGTCACGCCCCCAGTATTCCCGTGGACGGAGACGACTGCCAGGTGCTCGGGTGGCAGAACGAAATAGATGAAATTCCCGCCGTTCATCTCAAGGCCGCCTACTCTATCCTCGGACTTGTAAGCAAAATGCACCACCGTGAGGGAGCCTTGCATGAGGCCCCCTACCCGGTAGCCCTCCGGATTCTCCTTTGCCTTGAAGACCCCCAGAACCCGGCAACTCGTGTTCAGCCCCTGGTAATACTCCGGCGGTTTCCGTCCGTCCGTGGCCGGCGGCATTTGGTCGTTGGTGCGCTCGGTTGATTCCGGGGCGATGATTGCAACCAGGTCGGCCAGGTCCCACACCTCGGCCAGACTGGGAAAATGCACCGGACGGCCGACGGCGCCGCTGAAAGACGCGAGCATCAACGCGATGACGAGAAGGTGAAGACGCGATTTCATGCTCACAGAGTAGCGATGTGGAGTCCGCAGTCCATCCCCTTCCGCCGGTGTCCTGTGGGCCAAAGACCTTCCTCACGACCCTGCCCCCCAAAAACGGGATGGCGCGCCGCACTCCATCCGCTACGCTAATCCCCCGAGCAAAGACCAGCATCCCTGAGCGGCCGTAGGCAGTTCGGGAAAACAGGGCCGCTGTTACTTTTTGCCGGCTGCGGCAACTCTATAGGCAAAGATGAATGACGAGCAACTCATCGCGGAGTATCGCCTCAAGGACAGCCAGGAGGCCTTTGCGGAACTGGTGGGACGATACGCCGGCCTGGTATATGGCACGGCCCGCCGGCATGCGGGGGATGCGTTCGTGGCGCAAGAAATTTGCCAGGAGGCCTTCTGCGCCCTGGCCAGGCGAGCAGGCTCGATCCGCCAGCCGGCGCAGCTTTCGGCCTGGCTCTACCAAACCACCCGCCGGCTCGCAGCCATGCAGGTCCGCGGCGACCAACGGCGGGTCGCCCGCGAGCAAATGGCCGCCCTTATGAACCCAACCGATGCCGATGCCGCGCCCTCCTGGGACAGCCTCGAACCGCTGCTGGACGAAGCCGTCGAGAACCTCGAGGAGCCAGACCGGGCGGCCATCCTTGGCCGCTTCTTCCGGGGAATGTCGATGGCGGAAGTGGCCGAAGGGCTGGGGGTCAGCGAGGCCGCCGCCAAGATGCGCGTGGGGCGCGCGGTGGAGAAACTGAGGACGTTCTTCTCAGAGCACGGGGCCGCGTGTTCCGCCGCCGCACTGCTGTTGCTCCTGGAACGAAACGCGGCCGCGCAACCGCCGGCCTCGGTCATCGGCTCGGTGCTCAGCCAGGTGGCCAGATCGGGTGTCCCTCGGCAGGGCGCCGCGGCCCGGTCAAAGACCGGGCCCTACTCGCGTGTGGCGTTGCCCGTGGCGGTCGGCGTAGTGCTCTTGGGTTTGATGTGGTTCGTCCATGAGCGGTCGTTTGCGACCCGGCGCCTGCCGGCGATCTCCTCGAGCGAGGCAGCCACCACGACCCAGATCGTCGCGTCCGCCCCGCTCCGCACCAATGCCGTGAAGGCGCTTCCGGCCGGCGACCGCCTCAGGTTGACGGTCCTCGACGCCAACAGCTCGGCGCCACTCGCGGGCGTCAAGGTCACCGCCAGCACCATCCGGCTTATTGGCGAGCCCTTGGGAGAATCAGTTACCGATGCGGAGGGCCATTGCGAGGTGCCGCGTCCGGCGCCTGCTCCCGGAGATTTCTTTTACTCCTTGCGCGCCGAACGCGAGGGCTACGCCACTATGGCGGCGAGTTGGTCGCGCTTCCAAAAGGACGAGATCGCCGACATACCGGACGACTACGAGCTGAGAATGCCGCCCGGCACGCGGATTGGCGGTTTCGTCACCGACGAGGAGAACCGTGCCGCGGCGGGCATCCAGGTCAAGCTCCAGGGGGCCGTCTTCGGCCCCGGTCCTCCTTCCCGTCAACGATCCAGGCTTAACGGCGGCGCCTCTGAGGTCACCCTCACCAAGCCGGATGGGCAATGGACCTGGGACCGCATGCCGCCCGATTGGGAGGACATCCGCCTGGTCTTCGCCGGCCGGGAGTTTCTGCCGGCGACCTACGTCTGCGAGGCCAATCGCCACCCGCACATTGGGGACGTGGCGATTGCCAAGGAAGACCTGCTCGAGGGGCGCGCGCGCATTCAACTCAAGCGCGGGCTGCTCATCACGGGCCGGGTCCTGGCCCCAAACCGCCAACCGCTCGCCGGAGTGCGCGTCGTCCAAAACTTCAACTGGCACGATGACTATGCCAGCGCCATCACCGGGAAAGACGGCATTTACCGGATTCTTAACGCCTCGACTGGCGCCCTGGCCCTCTGCTTCCAGGCCGAGCATTACGCTCCGCAAAGAATCGATCTGGCCATCGAAAAACCCACGGCCATCGCTCCGGTGACGCTCGCTCCCGGCCATCTCCTCCGGGGGCGCGCGGTGGACGGCGCCGGCCATCCTTTAGCGGACGTTGCGATCTCGGCGGCGCTGAGTGGCACCAACCCGAGTGGCGGCTGGCGTCCAGAGTTCGATTGGGGCGCCAAAACTGATGCCGCCGGTTCGTTCAGTTGGGATGGCGCTCCGGATAGCCCTTTGAGACTTTCCTTGTCCAAACCCGGATTTCGCCGGGCGAGCACCGCGCTGACTGCAGACGGAGAGGAGAAGGTCGTCACTCTCGAACCGCCGGAAGAAGACACTGGAATCCGCGTCCACGGCGAGGTTTATGAGGAGGCCGGCGGCGCGCCGATCCCGGCGTTCGAGGTCCTCGTGTCCGAGGGGTCCCAAAGCCGTCCAGTCGTCTCGAAGGAAGGCCGGGACGGCAAGTTCACCGTTCGGCTGGACAGTTCACCGGGGGCCTCCGGGGGCGCGTCCATCGCCATCCGCGCCGAAGGCTATGAGCCCGCGGCGAGCCAGCCGGTTTCGGCGACCAACGGTGTTTGCGCGCTCAGCTTTCGGTTGCGACGCTCGAAGGGTTGGAACGGCGTTGTCCTGCTCCCGGACGGCCGGCCTGCGGTTAACGCCGAGGTGGCGCTTTCCAGCATGCTGGGCGGCCCCATCCTCGGCCGCCGCCAACTGCTTTACCGGGACCAATGTGTCTTCCGCCTGACCGGCGAGGACGGCCGCTTCCACTTCGATTCCCTCGACGCGGTTTCTCCAGGGCGCGGGATATTACCCGGGCAAGATCAGTATGGCCACGACCAGGCACGGCTGATTGTGGCCGTGCATCCGCAGGGCTATGCCGAACGCGCCCCGGAGAAACTGGATCAGTTGCCCGTTCTCCGGCTTCAGCCGTGGGGGCGAATCGAAGGATTGCTCCGCTCCTCCAGAGGTCCAGTCGCGCAGCGAGAGGTCTGCATTCTCAAGCGCTCCTGCCTTCCGTGGGTCAACAGCGTCTTGCTCAGCCCGACGGTGTTTATGGCCACCTCAGACGCGGACGGACGGTTTGTCTTCGAAGATGTTCCGCCGGGCGAGCATGCCCTTGGCTGTCATTTCCCGGGAGCCTCGCTCGAGACCCGCCTGACCGTTCAAGTCAAAGCCGGAGAAACCGCGAGGGTCGAGTTGGGTGGAAATGGATCGACTCTGACCGGCAGACTCTCCGTGCCGGAGATTCAATCCGGCTTTGATTTCAGCCACAGCAATGGGCATTTGCAGCGGGTTCAGGCGAAACCGGCGGACCTCCCGCGCACGGTCAGGCGCATCGATTTCGCCAGCGATGAGGCCTACCAGCAAGCCGAGAAATCGGAGGGAACCAGGATCATCGCGTGGTGGCAATCTCCGGAAGGTCTGGCCGCATGGCGCGAAGCCCGCAACTACGCCCTCTGGTTCGATGCCGATGGCACCTTGCACGCCGAGGATGTTCCGGCCGGCGAATATGACGTCACGGTCTTGCTCCAAGCGCCGGGAGAACGCATTGGCATGCCGCGCCCGGTTGGCCACTTCATCTACAAAGCGAAGGTCGTTGTCCCGGAGAGCGGGAGCTCGAAGGCCGGGGAGCCGGTGAATCTCGGGACGGTCGAACTTGAGTGATGGACTCGATTCTTCACCGAATCTGCACCAGGGTGCCAGCATGCCGGCCGAGGCTCGCGGTGAATTCGCCGTTGAATCGACCCAGCTCCTTCTCCCGCCACAGATCGCGGACTTTCTTTCGACCGCGGATTCCCAGATCGGCCCACTTGGCGGAAACGGCCGTGGGCATTTCACCGCGGTTGAAAAGGCCGACGGCCTTGCTGCCGTCTTCCAGGTCCTTGACCATGACGAACGTCTCGTCATCCAGCGGAATCACGCGCGCGCATTGGCCGAGCGGATCCTGATCGACGGCGATGACTTCCGGGTTGCACAGCACGTTGAGGGTGAATTCGTCAAGCTGGCCCATCTCACCGCTGTAAAACAACGGCGCCGCCATCAGGCACCAGAGCGACATGAAGGCGTACTGTTCGTTGGGCGTCAGCCCACACTGGCGTGTGCCGCCCCGGCCGTCGCCGATGCGGCCGATCTGGATGTAATCGGGATCGTTCCAACTGCCGGGCTTCGAGTAGGCGCGATGTTCCGCGTTCCTCAGCGCCACCGCGAAAAAGTTGTTTAGTTCCGCGCCGAGGTCGCCCGCGCTCCGCCAGCAATGGCCGCCCACTTCCAGGCCCCATTCCCAGACGTTGTCCATGCCGTACTGACAGAGATTGAACACGATGTCCCGCGGCTGCTGCTGGAGCAGGCCGCCCATCAACTCGTAGGGCTTCTTAAGCGCGGCCAGGCTGTGGTCGCCCTTCACCACGCTGTCGTAATAGCACCAGTCGTATTTGAGAAAATCAAAGCCCCAGTCGGAAAACTGTCTCGCGTCCGCCGCCTCATGCTGGTAGCTGCCGCAGAAACCGCCGCACGTCAGCGGGCCGGGCGACGTGTAGATGCCCGCCTTGAGACCCTTCGAGTGGATGTAGTCGGAAAGCGCCTTCATGTCGGGGAAGTGTTTGTTCGCCACGATGTTGCCCTGGGGGTCGCGCAGCGGCCCCATGCGCAGCGGGTCGCTGTTCGTCGGCGCGTTCATCCAGCAATCGTCGATGTTCACATAGGCGTAGCCCACGTCCGCCATGCCGCTGCCGACCATCACGTCGGCGGCCTGCCGCATGAGTTCGTCGGTAACTCGGTCGTAGTGGGCGTACCAGTGATTCCAGCCCATCGGTGGAGTCAGCGCCAGGGCGTCACCCGAAACCATCTTCACCGGCCGCGAGCAGTGGCCGGCCTGGTTTCTGGCGCGCAGCGTCAACGCGAATTCGCCCTGCGCGGGCATCGTGCCAGTGATGATGCCGGCCGCCGCGTCGAGTTGAAGGCCAGCCGGCAAACCGCTCGCCGAAAAGCGGATTGGCCGCTGGCCGGTCGCGGGAATGCGGAACAAGAACGGATGACCGGGCCGGCCGGCGATGACCCGGGGGGCGTTGATGCGCGGAGCCGGTCCAGGCTTGGGGGTCAGGACGACGGCCTCCTCGTTCGGCCCGTCAATGGCGCTCGGCTTGGCGCCACTCACAAGGAACCGCGCCTCCGCCCAATCGGCGTGATCCCACCCGATGCCATCGCCGGCGTCGTCCACCAGCAGAAGCAGCGTCTCGACGCCCTTGAGGTCAAGCTCGACCTGCTTGGGCGCCTGGTTGGTCCGCATTACGCCTGAATCCCAGAGCTTCTTGCCGTCGCCGTAGATTTTGAACACGACCGACCCCGGACCGTTGGCGGCGTCATCCACGCCGACCGAGGCGAGGAATTTGTCCGAACCTCCCGCGAGTTCGATCCACAGAGTGCTGACCGCATGGGTGCCGACGCCGTGCTCGAATCGCTGTCCGCCGATGGCGAGCGGCGTCTCGCGGATCGAACGGTCGATTTGCGCGTGGCCATAGCCTTGCCGCATTTTTCCGAGGTCCAGCGAGGAGAGCCAGACGGTCTCGGCGGCGCGGCATTGGCCGCCGCGGAAGGCGGCAACCAAACCCAGAACCAGCACGCTGGCGGAAAGGAGGTTTGTAGTCGTTTTCATTTGGTGGGTTAGGATTTCAAACTCGGCGCCTGGAGTGAGGAGCCGTCACGTCCAAGCCGTAGTCTTGGATTATTTGTGCGCAGCGTCAAGTGTTTCCGCCGGAACGGCGTAAGGCCTCAGAAGGTGTGAAAAAACTGGCAAAGGGACCCAAAGCGGAAAGTCCGCCCATTGGGAAGCAACGACTTACGACGGCGAGTTTTGCCGGTTTTCAGTTTTTTCACACCTTCTCAGTGACGGCGGGAATTCCAACCACGGAGGGACACAGCGCGGCGAAGCCGCAACCGAAGCGTGGAGCGTGAGAGTGTCGAGCGTGAGAGCGTGGTGGAGGGGCGTCGGAACTGCTTCGGGAAGCCGTGGGGGCTTTCGGAGAGGCAATGAAA
>Ga0209415_10015682_pt1 | contig 12256 bp, 10 predicted proteins | sample PeaSoiSIISIP2007_FD_187696 | JGI IMG/M metagenome (GOLD analysis project Ga0209415, IMG submission 187696) | Peat soil microbial communities from Weissenstadt, Germany - SII-SIP-2007 (SPAdes) (version 2) | ecosystem: Environmental > Terrestrial > Soil > Wetlands > Peat | place: Germany... | reverse complement strand
GAGATCGTCGACCGCCTTGTCGCCGGCCTTCAGCGCGGCCTGAACCGCGGCGCCCAGCGCGACCGCTTCGTCCGGAGGGAGCGTCCGCAGCGGGAGCTTCCCGAACAGCTGCGCAGCAAGACGAGCGACGCACGGCATACGAGTCGACCCGCCGACGAGTAGCACCTCGTCGATGCGGTCCGGCGCCAGCGCAGCGTCCCGCAGGGCCCGCTGAATCGGACCGCGCATCCGGTCCAAGAGCGGCGCCCACGCTGCCTCCACGGCCTCGCGCGTCAGGGTAGTGGCGAACGCGTCGAGGCGCTGACGTCCGATGGGCAGGTCGACCAGCGTCATGGAGACGGTCGGATGGTCCGACAGGCGCTTCTTGGCGAGCTCGGCGGCCTCGCGAACCCTCGCCCAGCCGACCCTGTCCGCTCGCGGATCGTCGCCGTGTTGCTCGCGAACGCGGGCCGCGAACACTTCCGCGACGATGTCATCGAAGTCCTCGCCGCCCAGCCGCGCGTCACCCGCGCTCGCCTGAATCTCGATGACGCCCTCGACGATCTCGAGCACCGTCACGTCGAACGTGCCGCCTCCGAGATCGAGCACCACGGCGCGTATCTCACAGTTCCGATGGTGCAGCCCGTACGCGAGCGCTGCGGCCGTTGGTTCGTTGATGATACGCTCGACGTTGAGCCCCGCGATGGACGCGGCGTCGCGCGTCGCCTGGCGCTGGAGATCCCCGAAGTACGCCGGTACCGTCACGACGGCCTCGTCGATGGGGCGACCGAGGTAGGCCTCGGCGTCGGCCTTCAGCGACCGCAGCACCACCGCCGAGAGCTCCGGCGGGGTCATGCGACGCCCGCCGAGGTCGTAGACTCGCTCCGTACCCATGTCGCGTTTGAAGGCCAGCGCCGTCCGATCTGGGTGCGTCGTCGCTCTGGCGCGTGCGGCGGCGCCGACCAGCGCTATCTGGTCGGCGGTCAGCGATACGGCGCTTGGTGTCAGGAGCTCGCCCGTCGCGTTCGGCAGCACGACGGGGATGCCGTCCTGCATGATCGCGACGAGCGAGAACGTGGTGCCGAGGTCGATGCCTACGATCGTCTTGCTCACCGCGACACTCCTGAGCTGTTGGGGGGGCTGCCGCACTTGTCGTAGACCGCGATCACCAGCTGCTCGACCTCAGGGCGCGATGCAGCCTCGCGCGGGGTGAAGTCGGAGAGGTCGTGCGCGCGGCGGGTGGCCGTGGGACATTCGGCCGCGTCCAGCGCGACGGCGACCTCTGCGGCGAGCCGTGCGACGGTGACCAGTCCGGCGTCGGCCTCCTCCGCGGCGAGGTCGAGGGCGCGCTGCGCGAGCGGTCGCAAATGATCGCGCAGCACCTCGGCCTCCCGGCCCCTCCGTTCCGCCACGACGCCCAGTTTGCTGGAAGGATAGTCGGTCAGCGCGAAGGAGACCTGCAGCACGATCACGATCACCACGACTAGAAGGCTGAACGCCCTGGCTCCGCCGATTCCCCGGCGCGAGCCTGCTTGCGCCGCCGGACCAGCGTCGCGCGGCGACAGCGACTGGGCCAGGTGCTCACCGAGCCCACCGCGCCTGAGCCGGAGGCACGCCGCGTCCGCGTCGGCGGCCCATGGGTGGCGGGTGCGCAGCTCGGCAAGCGCGGCGCGGGCAGCGACGAGGTCTCCCGTCCTCGCGGCGCGGGCGACGATGGCGCGCGCCGGCCTGGAGAGGTGCGTGGTCATCGCGTGCAGCTCGTCGCAGGCGGCCCACTGAACCGTCAGCAGCCCACTGAGGAGCCTGACCTCATCGCCGGTGCCGGCGAGCCAGGTCCGAAAACCCTCGTGCAGACGGCGCGCGGGGCCGAGCGATGCGGACTGGTGAAGACGCAACAGCAGGTCGAGCGTGAAGGTCGGGCTCGGAAGCGCGACATCGGAGCGGCGCGCGGCTTGGGCGAACAGTTCCGTCAATGCCTCGGCCGCGCTCTCGGGCTCCCCCTCGGCGTCCATTCGCACGACGTCGTGTGCGAACGTGAAGTCCAGCGGGGGAGCGGCGTCCGGCGGGTCGGGCTGGGACGGCGTTGTCGCGGTGGCGACGGCGTCCGGATCCGGGTCGGTCCGCAGAGGCTCCGCGGGATGCGTGACGACCTGCCCCGGGATCGCGCCAAAGACGACGCCCGGCGCCCCGCTCGCGCGGGCCAGCTCGAACGCCTCGCGCAGCCTCCTGAACCCCTGCGGGTCGGACTCGGGCTTGTGCGCCTTGAGAAGCCGGAGGTACGCGCGGCGCACCGCGTCCGCGCTGGCCGACCGATCGACCGCGAGCTCCTGGAAGGCCTCCTCGAGTGTCATCCCTTCATCCGGTCGTGCTTCGTGCCGTGGCCCTACCCGGCGGGAGGCTGCCCCCGGGCTCGGGACGTAGCCTACGCCGGAGGGGCGAGGGAACGTGAGCACTGGAAGCTGGGTCGTTTGCTGCCAGGTCGGCAGCGACCGAGACGTCGCGGAACCCAGAGACGCTCCCATTCACGACGAACGCATGGCGCTCCTCCCCGATTGGGGGTCGGCGCAAGTCGAAGCGTCGCCCTGGCCGTAGACGACGCGACCGCCGGCGACATGAGGTGCTGACTACCGGCCATGGAGGGGCGGACGTCCGCCGACGACGGATGAGCCGTCCGGGGTGACCCATTCCAATCACGTACTTCGCCCTCCCCGGCGCGGCCAGCGCGTCGGCTGGTCCCGTACGGCCACGTTGGCGGGCGTCGGTGGCCGAGGGCTCTTGTAGGACGAACGTCCGCTATCACCGAACGGGTCGACGGAGGTGAGGCGCCACTTCAACATGAAGTGCACGACGACGGCGCACGCGGCGAACAGCGCCGCAAGGACTCCGATGACCGCTCCGACGAGTCGAGCAGCTACGATGAGCTCGCGGCGAACGTCCGGAGCGGGCTCCGCGTCCACGAGCGCGATGAGCGCGCGCGGCGTTATCGCGACCCCGCCGCGGAGACACTGCCAAAGATTCGCCGGAGTCCGCAGCAGCCCTTCGAGGCTCCACCAGCCCATGACGACGTTCATCGTTATCGCGAGCCCACGAGCCAGGTTGCTCGCGCGCGGCGACGGGCACGTGCAGATCCCGAACGTGACGATGAGCGGGAACGAGATCTGGATGGGGTACGAGCGGAGCTCCGTGTCGGCATGGAGCACGTCCCCGTCACGCGGGATCCCCGCCGCCAACAGCTCCTCGCGCCGGGTGCAGAGGTCGCGAACGAGCGACACGCGGCGCCGCTGCTCGACGAACGACACGACCGGCAGCACGGCGGCAAGCGACGCGAACACCCACCACACCCAGACCATGCGGGGGACGTCGGTCGCGGTGACGACCGCGAGCAGCGCGAACACCGGCGCGAACGCGAGGATGAGCGGCTCGGTCCAGGGGCGAGCCTTCAGCGCTCGGCGAACGTGACGGCGTGTAGGAGCCAGGGGCGTCATGGCAGTGAACCGGACGATGCGCGCTCGACGGAAGCCCGCGATCCTGGAGGTCGTCGTAGGCTCGGTCAAGGCGAAATGGGCAGCTCGTAGTAACTTGCAGCGTCGCCACGGCGGCGGACGACGCGACCGCCGACGACATACGGATTCAGCTGGGCCACGGAGTGGCCAACGTCCGCCGCAGACGGACGAGCCGACCGAGGTGAGTGGAGCCCCCCGCGCGGCTGCGAAGAAGCCGGAGCCGTCGTATGCTCGGTACGTGCAAGCGCGGCGTCGAACCTCGGTGGCAGCCCTTGCGTGCGCGCTTCTCGCGTCGGCATGCGGCGACGTACAATCCGCGCCGACGACGGACGCAGGCGCACGTGACGCCACGGCGCGACGCGACGCCGTGGCTTCCCCTCCCCTCGATGCGACGCCATGCGACGCCCCGGTCTCCGACGCGGCGTGGCCAGACTATGCGTTGGTGAGACACGTCGACGCGTGCTCCCCGGCCCCATGCGCGGCAGGCGAATACTGTCAGCAGGACATGTACGTGCGGTTCATCGCGAACGACGCGGGGCAGGCATCTCCCGGCGACGGGGGGATCCTGGCATGGAGCAGCTGCTGGCCCATGCCGCCGTCGTGTGGCTGCTCACCAACCTGCGGATGTGTGCTCGATACCGCCGTTCCGTGCGGCGAGGGGACATCGTGCGTCACGGTGGACGGGACCCCGGTCGTGACGTGTACTCTGTGGCCGACGAAGCGGTGAACGCGGCTCTCGCGAGATGGCGCCCATCCCGACGAGCCCCACGCGCGCCAGTCCGAACCCGAACCGGAGCTACTCCAGCCCCCCGCTCATCCGGTGCAGCCCGTAGAGCACACGCGCCCCCACGCCGACGAGCGCATCCCGCAGCTCCACGTCGCGGTCCACGACCAGCACGACACGGTCCACTTTCGCGTGCGGCCGCAGCGCTTCGAAGAGCGGCCGGGCCAGCTCGACGCGCGCCGCGCGGAGCGGGTGGATCCCTGGAAACGCCGGATCGAACGCCGCGAACGCGACCAGCTTCCCCCCCTCGCGCAACCCGACGAGCACCTCACCGGGACGCGCCCGCATCACCGCGAGACGCGCGGCGTCGAGATCGAGCGTCGCGGCGAGCTCCGCGTCGTCCTCCGCGATCGGCACGAAGGGCACCGTCCCCGGCGCGCCGTCGAGCCGCATCAGGCACGGCCACTCGGTCGTCATGGCCCAGCAGTCGTGATCGACGGCAAACCCGCAGCGATCGTACAGTCGAATCGCGCTGCGGTTGGCGTGCTTCACGTTGAGGGACCACCGCTTGCACCCCTCGGCGAGCGCCCGTGACCGGACCGCGTCGAGCAGCGCGCGCCCCGCCCCACGACCGCGCGACGCAGGGTCCACGACCACGTGCGTCACGTGCGCCGTCGCGCCGAACGGCTGCCACCACGCGTACCCGGTCGCGCTCTCGCCGTCCTCGAGGACCAGGAGCCGCGGCAGCATCCGCGCGGCGAACTGGTCCGGGGTCGGGAGCGGATCCTCGATGTCGAGCTCTGCCACGAGGCGCACGAAGAGCGGGTAGTCGTCGGGGCGGCCGGCGCGTGCGGTGAAGGTCACGGAGTCACGCTAGCTGGGTTTCCGCGGCCAGAGTTGCGAGGTCGACCCTTCGTGAACGATGAGCACGCGCCAGTCGGTATGTGTCAGGTCGCCGACAATATTGAGGTCGGGACGATCGGGGTGGACCCGAGCTTGAGCCCGAGCCACAGTCGAATTCGATGCAACGGGCAAGGCCCTTGAGGCGGTCGACGTCCGACGAACTCAAGTGGCACACCATGACGGATAGGTTACGCGCGGCGCTCTTCCTTCTCGCGACCATCGGGGGCGGATGCGCGGGGGAGACCTCGTCGGCAGACGCCGGCAAGACCATGGGGGATGCTTCGACGGTCGTCTCTTGCAGCAAGACGGCGGACTGCCCAGCCAGCTCGGGCGGGTCCTGCGCCCTCTACTGCGCCGACGGAACCAACCCGTGCCTTCCTCTGTGTATCGACGGGGCGTGCGTATGGTATCGCTGCGCGAACGGCGCCGCGCCTTGCGCTGACTTGTGCATCTCCGACGGCACGTGCGACAGCGGAGTCTGCCCGGGCTCCACGCTGGTCGGGGACGGGGGCGATTCCAGCGTCCCGTAGGCACGTAGCACTGAGCCCCGGCCACCAGGAGTAACGCGCACATCAGCCTTGTGACGGCGGTCCGCTACGTCCCCTACCGGGGGTCCGTGACGTGCCCCATGAAGAGGACGCTCCCGGTCTTCGTGTCGCGGATGAGGAACACGAAGGGGCTGCTGATCGAGACCACCCATGGTCCCGAGATGGCTGCAGCGCAGGTGTCGTAGCTCACGGTCACGACGGTCGCCACGGTACCGGTCTCGTCCACGGTGACCGTCGCCATCTGGAGCACGGAGCTCACGAACAGGTCCTCCGCCCCGTCGATGCCGGAGAAGTCGGCCTCTTGCGGGTCGAACGCGGCGGTGAGCCCGAGTCCCGCGAGGACGGGTTCGAGCTCCACGGTCGTCGTGAAGGAAAACTTGGGGAGCTGCAGCTCCACCTGGGAAGACGCCGATAACGACGCGAGGTCTGCGGCGAGTGTGCTCGGCGTGAGGCTCGCCTCGAGGGAAAGCAGCGACGCCGGGTCGGACGGAACGAGGAAGTCCATCACGACGGTCTGGCCCATGTAAGGGACCTCGACGACCTGCAGCGCATTCATCCATCTGCTCGCCACGTTCACGTCACCGTCCATCGTCGGAACGTTGACCACGCTCCCATCTGCGAGCGTGAAGGGGAGGTCGGTCGTCATCCCGGGGTCGAAGCCGTACGCCCACACCCCCTTGAAGTACATGGCGTCGAGCAGGACCATCCGCGTCGTGTTGGAGATCTCGCCGCCGCCGAGGAGGCTGGGGATCTCGCCGTCGGTCTCGGTCGAGACCCACGCGTTGATGGCGGTCGTCGCGCCGCTCGGGTCGCTCGCGAAGTCGGCCTGCTGCAGCGGCGCGTCGAAGCCCGAGGAGAGCGTGGTGAGGTAGGCGGCCTCGAACGTCTCGCCTTGCTGCACCCAGACCGCGTTCGCGACGGTGAGCTGGTTGCCGTAGGCATCCGTGTCCGTCTCGTCGTCGCATGCGAGCGCCGCGAACGCGGTTGCGACGCTCGCGGCGGGGCCCTGCAAGTGAAGCACCGACTGGAACTGCGCCGCGGTCGCTCCGGCTGCGCCCGCGCCGACCATCATGAGCGTCGCCGAGGCGCTGTAGGGAGAGACGATGACGTTGCTCGAAGCGCCCGCCGCCTGGACAGCAGGAGGGTAGAAGTCGAGAGCGAACGCCGTGTCGTCCGCCGCGAGCGTTCCGGCGTCGGATGCTCCGGCGCTCGCTGAAGCCACACTGCAGATGCTCGCCGGGCCAGGTGGGGGAAGCGCAGGCGGCGGAGGAGCGACGGTGGTGACCTGCCGGCAGCCGGAGTCATAGCCATCACCGCCGCCACCGCCGCCACCGCCGCCACCGCCGCCGTCACCACCGTCACCACCGCTGCCGCCGCCACCGCCGTCGTCGCCAGCGTCGCCGGCAATGACTCCGAGCTCGGATCCCCGGCCCGCCGAGCAGGCGAGCGGAGAAAGGACGAGCAGCATCCCGATGATCGCACCAAGATGCATTCCGTAGAGCGTGACACGACGAGGGTGGTCGGTCGACCGACCCTGAGCGCCCGCCTACTCCTTCTCGATATTCACCACCGTGCAGGTCGGTTAGCTTCGTGGCCTCGATGATCGCCCACCACATCGTCTGCCCGCGATGAGCATCGCCGAGAACGACTGGCGCCTGCGCGGGCAGGAGAGGTACCTCCGGGGGCGCGCCTGGTCTCGGCGTCGCTACACTTCCCCGCGACCGGGGTGGGATCACGACCACTGCGCCTTCTGCTGGGGCAAGCTGATGGAGGTTCAGGCGGCCGATGTGCTGGACGAGGGCTACGCGACGGACGACCTGTACTACTGGGTCTGCCCGACGTGCTTCGACGACTTCAAGGCGATGTTCGCCTGGACGCTGGCGGAGGACGGCGGCCGCATCGACCCGGGCCGGATGCACGTAGACTGATCGAATGGACCGCGCCGCCATGCTGCACATCTTGTTGGTCTCGATGGCCGTCGTCACGACGCTATAGGCCGCCACGCTGCTGTGCGCTGGACTGTTCGTGTGGCTGAAGAAGGGCGCTCTCGCGCAGGCCCGCTACCTCTTCTTGTGGGCGGCCGTGGCGACTCCAATCGCCCAGGTTCTTACGGCGACGTCGAGGCAAGCGAGCCGAGGCTCGCGAAGATGCATCCGAGGTCCGTATCTCGCGAAGCGTCGGAGAGTCGACGAGTCGCGAAGACGACGAGAGAACGGTCTGAGCACGCGCCTGTCGGTGTGTGTCAAGTCACCGACACGATTCAGGTCAGGACGATCGGGGTGGACCCGAGCTTGAGCCCGAGTCACAGTCGAATTCGATGCAGCGGGCAGGGCCCTTGAGGCGGTCGAGATCCGACGAAGTCAAGTCGCGCACCATCACGGATGGCTTACGCGCGGCGATCTTCCTTCTCGCGACCATCGGGGGCGGATGCGCGGGGGGGACCTCGTCGGCGGACGCCGGCAAGAGCATGGGGGATGCTTCAGCGGTCGTCTCTTGCAGCAAGACGGCGGACTGCCCAGCCAGCTCGGGCGCGACCTGCGCCCTCTACTGCGCCGACCAAACCAACCCGTGCCTTCCTCTGTGTATCGACGGGGCGTGCGTATGGTATCGCTGCGCGAACGGCGCCGCGCCGTGCGCTGACTGTTGCATCGTCGACGGGACTTGTGACGGAGGTGTCTGCCCGAGCTCCGCGCTGGTCGGGGACGGGGGCGATTCCAGCGTCCCGTAGGCACGTAGCACTGAGCCCCGGCGACCAGGAGCAACGCACGCGCAGCCGCAACTCGAGCCTGCCACCCCCTCGAGGTTGCAGGCGAAGCAGCCGCCATCGTGGTCGCACGCGCCTGTCGAGCAGGGAGCCGCTGCGAGTCGGACGGCTTCTGTTCCGACACCGCCGAAGTGGCCGAGGCGGACGACGACGACGCGGAACGCGTGCTACACCACCGGCCATGGCTTGCGGCGCGCTCCTCTTCCTCGTCGTCGCTGTCGCCGCGTGCAGCTGCAGCACCAACCCCGCGTCCTCGGAGCTGCCAGCATGCACGTGGCCCGCGAGCTTGAACCCGCCAGACACTGGCTACAGCTGGAGTATCGGGCGCGCGCTCGTCCAGTGCACGGGGGATTGCGTGACCCAGGTCTGCGTGAGCGACGACCCGACGAGCTGCCCCGGTGAAGGCGACGGTGTCGGCGGAGGCTCGACGTGCACGCCGTCTGCGGGGTCGTCGCGCGCATGCGCGGACGCGTGCAAGCCGAACGAGTACGGGCTCATGGACATCAGCGTAGGCCCGGTCGGACCCTACGACGACGGGGCGGAGTCCCAGGCACCGAGTATCCCGTCCGCCTGCTACCACCCGTTGGGCGTCGCTCTCTCCCCGGGTGGGCCCTCGCTCTGCTGCCCATGCCTGTGAGTCTGCTCGCGCTTGCCTGCGCGGGAGCCCCCACTCGACGATGAAGCTGGAGGACGCCCCGACTCCAACGTCACCCCGTCAGCCGGGGCACCCTAGCATCGTGAACGGCTGCCACGTCCCCGCGGTGCACTCGAGTGCGACGTTGCCCGAGCAGAAGCCGTAGTCGCAGACCCCTCCCCCGCTGCACGCGGAGCCGACGCGCGGTCGCACCGAAGGGCAGCCCGGCGTCGACGGGGGGGCATCCGGGCAGCACCACTGCGCGCTCGGGCCGCCGTCGGCGCCGAGGAAGCCGAGCATCCCGCAGCGGGTCGCGCACGCGCACCGCTCCTCCGGATAGACGCACGTCGTGCCGACGCTGGTGCACGCCCCCCCGAGCCCGGTGTTGGTGGACGGACACGCGGCGGAGTTGGTCGAGGAGCAGTTCGCGCTCGACGGAGTCTGCGTCGTCGTCCATGCGCCGCTCTCGCACGTCACGAGGGTGTCGCAGCGGAGGTCAGGGTCGACGCCGTACTCGCATTCGATCGCGCCGTCGCACGCCGAACCGTCCGTCGGGGCCGCGGCGGGACACGACGCGGGAGCGGGGCCGCTCGCGTCCGTCCCGGAGTCGAAGCAGGGGCCCGGATGCAGCCCACAGAAGGTGCACTGGTTCTCGTAACACGTCGGGATCGGACTGTCCGTGCAGCCGCACTCGGCAAGGTGGAGTGGCGCCGTCTCGGCCGCGAACCTCGCGGCTCCTGCCTGGTTCGCGGGCACGCCACGGCATGCGTCCGCGCACGCGCCCACGCAGATCAGACCGGTCGGGATCATCGTGCAGTCGCTGTCGCGAACGCAGGCGAGGCTCCAGCTGGCCGGGGAGATATCCACGCACGTCGCGCCATCGACGGTGACGGTCGTCCCGCTGTCGTGGGGCGCGACTCCCGTGTCTCGATGCGCGGCCGGCCCGTCCGCGGAGGCGCCCGCGTCGGCGCTCGCGATGCCGAGCACCGTCTGTCCGCCGCACGCGAGGGCAGAGGTCACGAAGAGGGCAAGGAAGGGCGCGGCGGGGCGCAGGCGAGCGGTCATCTTGAGCGACGCACCAGAGCAAGGCGGGTGCCACTCTGACGCGGCGCGGCCCCTCGGCCTTGCCCGCGAAATCGGGTGAGTCAGGCTGTGCCGTCAGTCACGGCGCCCGACAGACGGGTCGTGGCGAGGCGCCACTTCTAGCTCCCCGGTCGTGGCATTGGGCGCACCCGCTTCATCGCCGTCCCGCGCTTCCGCGCTCGCGGGTCGTTCATGTTTCCTCGGCGGCGTGCTCCAGGGCGCTCCGGACCAGGTCGATCATGTGCCGGTCCGCGAGCGAATAGAAGATGTGCTTCCCGCTCCTTCGGCGCTCGACCATCCTGTCGGCGCGGAGCAGCCGGAGCTGATGAGAGACGTTCGACACTCCGACGCCGGCCGCGTCCGCAAGCTCACTCACGCACCATTCGCCGTCACACAGACGATCGAGCAGCTTCAGCCGCTCGACATCTCCTGCGACTCGGAACAGTGACGCCGCCCGCTCGAAGGCTTGGTCCGAGATCGGCTTTCGTTGACCTAGCCGTCGCGCGTGCTCTTCCGGCCCGCACGTAGCCTGACCCGGCTCGCGCGCGGGGGCTCTTCGACCCGTCGTCGTCACGGGAGCCTCGAGAACCTGGCCATCATGCGACGCCTCGCACGACGGGCACGCCGTCGAAGCGGCCGCCGACCCGCGTCGGACGCACCAGGACGAACTTCGGAGTCGTATGACCCCGACCCGTCCAGTAGAGGTGGAGGTGTGCCCGCCGGAGGTGCGGCCGGGGCTGAGCGTGGGAGCCCTCACCTCCATCGCGCAGGTCCTCCACCTCCCAATGCTCCAGCATCGACACGAACTTGCGCCCGACGGTCGCAACCTCGGGCGCTCGGTCATCGCCACCCTGGCGCCGATGTCGGCGCCCCTTCGCACCAGGGTGCACCCGTCGAACCACGTCGTCGTTCCCGTTGATGTACAGGAGGACATTCAGGATCTGACGAAGCAGAAGCCCTCTCTCCACGAGCGCCTTGCCGAAGCGGGGCGCTTCGGCGTGGAAGCGTCGGGATACGGCATCCTCGCCCCGACGCGACGCCCTCTCCTGGACGAACGCCTCGTCCTTGGCTCGTTGTTCGTCGAGTGTCTCTTGCAGCGTCGTCGCTCCCATACGCAAGAGCGCACATGGAATGAACCCGCCGCTCGGCGTCAGGCGCAAGACTCGGAGTAGCAACGCGCCGTCACCACCGCAATCGTGGAAGGCGACGAAGTCCGCACGCGCCTCCTCGCCGGACAGACGAAGTCTGATCACAACACCGTTCACCGGAAGGAAGACGGCGTCCGTGCGGAGGCCCTCCGGCCAAGTTGCCGCACCGAGAGTGTCGACGAGCGCCTCCTCGATGGCATAGACCTGCTTTGCGGCTCGGTAGGCCGCCCAAGCCTGAAGCTCGTCGGCGCGACCGAGCTCTCCGACCAGCTTCTCGCTGACCGCACGGACGCCCAGGAAGCGCAGCGCTCCGCGGATCGAGAGTGCAACGCGCTGGGGATCCTCACCGAACTCACGCGCTTCGCGCTCGTACGCGACGCGAGCGGCGTCGAGGCAGCCACGATGGCGCCGTACGAAGTCTTGGAACGCATGCTCGATCGCTTGCATGTCGACCTCGAACTGCCGATTAGCAGATCGGTGATCGAAGATGGGGTCGTAAATGCGCAGTCCTCACACTTCATTGTCTGAACAAATATGAGGACAACCCGCGCCGGCGAAACGGTTGATCGTCGGAACACGTGGACGTCTGAACGAGCGACCAATCGACCGTTCTGATCTACGAGTCGCTTGCACGCGCTCCAATCGCGCATATATGAACTTGCTGTCCGCACTACCGAATACATCCGATTGATTTGAAACTGTGCACTTCCATGAAGCGTGAAGCGCCACACGACCGACGCTCTGGGCATACGAACGCCCTCCGCGGGCTTGCCTGTGTCCTTCTCTTTCTGATGGCCGTCGCGCGGCCGGCATCGGCCCAGGTTGCCGATCGTGCGCTCTCGCCTCCCGTGCCCACCCATCGCGTTCAACCCACCTACCCCGTGGGGCCCGCGGCCGCGGGCGCGGAGGGGGACGTCGTACTCGCGCTGACCATCTCGGCCGAGGGGGACGTCGGCCACGCGGACGTGGT
>Ga0209415_10015681_pt1 | contig 12256 bp, 10 predicted proteins | sample PeaSoiSIISIP2007_FD_187696 | JGI IMG/M metagenome (GOLD analysis project Ga0209415, IMG submission 187696) | Peat soil microbial communities from Weissenstadt, Germany - SII-SIP-2007 (SPAdes) (version 2) | ecosystem: Environmental > Terrestrial > Soil > Wetlands > Peat | place: Germany... | reverse complement strand
TGTTTTATAGTAGAACATCCCAATTCCTGCACCGAGCAGATCACGCGACGGAGTCATCATAGCATTCCCTTTATCCATTGTGAATTCATAAATAACGATAAAGATTGTCGGCGAGATGCGTTGCACGGCCACCATAACAAATGTCAAAACTGCAATCAAGACTCCCATACGAATAATCAGCGACGCCAAGTCAATGTCTTCACTGACCAGCACTGGCAGAATTAACAGAAACAGAGAACTCTTCAGCAAGGATAACTGTATATCACCATTATGCGCATTGTGATTTAGCAAACCAATTATTGTCCATATCAATGGAATTACAACTGCAAGTCCTAAGTTAACCATACATACGTTTAAGGTTGATATGCTATGACTTAGACCTCTGCGGTTTATCCAAATGGTTAAGACTGCCACAAATGCAGGTATCTTCAAATGTAGGATCTTATCGCCAGGATCCAAGAGGGCTGCGAGTACCAGAATGACTATAGCCCACAGCAGCACATTACGATACTTCGGATTAACCACCCGGCCAGACAACTTCTTCTGTTCTTTCACACATATTCCTTCCAGGTTACTAATCATCAAGTCCAATAATTTGCATTTTTGAGAATGCTCCAGACAGGTTAAGTCGAACTCAAAAAGAACCCAGACCTATGCAGCATGTAAGCCAACCATTCTACGGACAATGGCAACAAGATAACTTCGCCGTCCAGTCATGGTAAACGAAGACACACTATCGAGACTCTGCATCAGGTTGCGTTTTTTATCCATCTTTTTACCCAATATGACCACATCTTTCTTTAGTCGTGCGCGAGCGTTAGAAGTGAGTCGTTTGTGATGAATTATTCTTCTTGCAAGAAGTACCGTGAACAGTAACACCTTATCTAAAGGTCGGGCGACGAGAATAAATCCTTTGCGGAAAAATAAAAGAGTGTTTCGTTCATGTAAATAACATGTAAACTCACTCATCGTACCACTGGATCCACCGCGCACATGTCGCGCAATTGCAGAAGGGATATAGAATGTTCTCCATCCGCGAAGAGCAGCGTGAAACGATAAATCAACATCCTCTAAAAACGCGAAGAAATCTTCGTCGTAGTATTCGCCGCCGATGCGGATATCATCCAGCATCGGCCGACAATACATTGCGGCCGCGCAACAAGCTCCATCTACTATTTCTTCCTTATCGTATTGACCACGATCTATTTCCCCTTGTCCACGATCTACCGCTACCCCTTCTCGATAGATATATATACCGGTCGAATCAATAATCGATATATTCGTGTCTGATACTAGTTTACCTATTACTGTCCCAACGTGATCGCCCTTACGAAATCCAGCGACACATTTTTCAATGTAGCCGGGAAGAGGAAATGCATCCGCGTTTAGAATGAGTACATACTCACCTTTGCTCTCGCGTATTCCTATATTATTTGCTTTTGAAGAGCCAACATTCTCTCCTGTGAATAATGTAATACTTCCCATATTCGCCATGTGCTGTAATGTTATTAACGAGCCATCTGACGATCCATTGTCTATCACAAGAATTTCAATTCGAGGATAGGTCTGCTCTTCAATCGCCTGGAGGCACCTCTCTATATGCGCAGCGCTGTTGAAGTTGATAATAACTACTGATACCAAACCCGCTTCATATTTCATTTCAACTTCCCTTATGATGTTGGCACACTGAATGAGGTTGGACATTTCGACTAATTGTTTCTCAATAAGCCGAGTCTTTTGGTGATAGTACTGGCCAAATAGCTTTTCCGTCCAGCCATGCTAAATGCTGGAGCGCGGTGTAAACTGCACATTAAGTTTCGTTTATGGTCCATTTTTATTCCTAAATCCTTCAAATCTTTGTTGAGTTGTCGACGTAGATCAGCTGACAGATTCAGGTATTGAGTAATTCTCCGTCCAAGCAGCAAGCCTGCTTGCAGTATCCTATCCGAAGGACGCGCAACAAGATTGAATCCCTTGCGGAGAAATAGACGTGTATTTCGTTCGTTCAAGTAGTAAAGAAACTCCGTCATCTTGCTGGTCGATCCTCCGCGCACGTGTCGTGTGACTGCGGAGGGCAGATAGAACGTGGTCCAGCCGCGCAGAGCACTATGAAACGATAACTCTGGGTCTTCATTGAACGCGAAAAAATCCTCGTCATAGTATTCTTCGTCGATTCGAATATCCTCTAGCATCGTGCTCCGATACATCGCCGCAGCACAGCAGGCACCATCGACATACTCCGGCTGGTCATATTGACCACGATCCTTCTCGCCAAAACCGCGGTCCAACACTACTCCTTCTCGATAGAAGTAGAGGCCCGTAGAATCAATGATAGAAGTGTCAGCATCAGAGACCAACTTGCCAACAACGGTGCCAATGCTGTCGTCCTTGCGGAAGTCGATTACACACTTGTCAATGTAGTCGGGCAGCGGGAATGCATCGGCATTCAGAATAAGAACGAACTCACCATGACTCTCGCGTATTCCAAGATTGTTGGCCTTCGAGGAACCGACATTCGCTCCAACAAATAGCCGCACCCGCCCCTTGTTCGCCATTTTCTGAACGAGGTCATTGGAACCGTCCGTCGATCCGTTGTCTATTGTCAGAATTTCAATCTGCGGATAAGTCTGAGCTTCAATTGTCTTGACACAACGCTCAATATGCGCTGCGCTGTTGAAGTTGATGATGACCACCGAAACTAGCCCTGGCTGGAAAGTCATTTCAACATCCCCCGTGATCTCAACTCTTCAAGTGAGCGCTCATAACCATCGGCACCGGCCTGCTGCGACTCGGCCCACGCAACAAAGCGATGCAGTCCCTCCTCGAACCTGATCTCTGGCTTCCAACCGAGGATGTCCTGTGCGCGTTGAATATCGGCAAAATTATGCCGGATGTCGCCACTGCGATAATTTCCAGTCACTTGAATCTTTCCGCTGGCACGGAGTTCATCTTTCAGCATCTTAGCTACCGTCAGGACGTTAACAGGCTGCCCTGAACCAATATTCAGCACCCCGATTCGTTCCGGCGGTGCTTCCAGTGCCGCTATTGTGGCAGCTACAACATCATCAATATAGACAAAATCCCGCGATTCCTTGCCATCCTCAAAGATATTCACATCGCCACCAGCCCGAAAGCGCGTAGAAAAGATAGATAGAATCCCGGTATAAGGGTTGGTAAGTGACTGACCGGGCCCATACACATTCTGATAACGCAGCGCCATCGCCGGTATTCCCATGGTCGCGGCGCACAGCAGCACGAGTTGCTCTTGCGTCTGTTTAGTGATTCCATATACCGATGTGGAATGGCAGGGAGAGTCTTCATCCGTGGCTACCAACGTCACCGCTTCCCGGCAATGAGGACAGCGTGGATCGAAGTATCCGGCACGCAAGTCGGCTTCATCGCGCTGGCGCGGATACACCGCGCCGTGATTACGGCAAACGTATTTTCCTTCTCCATAGATCGCACGCGAGGAAGCTACCACCAGACGCTTCACCGACTTGGTCCCTGCCAGCAGTTCAAGCAGGGTGGACGTGCCGATGATATTTGCCCCAACATATCTGTTGATTGCATACATCGACTGCCCGGTTCCAGTTTCAGCCGCTAGGTGAAGAACTGCTGTGACACCATCAAGCGCGGCAGCCAACGCATCGCGATCACGCACGTCGGCATGAATGAGTTCAGCAACGCCTTCGACCGCGCGCCGCGTCGCCGATTGTCCGTCGACTCCATGAATCTGCGGTGAAAGTGAGTCAATCACACGCACGCTGCAATTCTGCTTGGCGAGCGCCATGGCAATACTGGAGCCGATAAAGCCTGCCCCGCCTGTGATGAGAATTTCCTTATACATCTTGCCTCTCATGATAAACGATCTCAGTGCTTAACTGAGAATGCAAAGAGCACTTACTCACTTTTGTTCCAAGGTGACCCAAGCTTTAAGTGCGCAATTATATTGCTTAACAATTCGTGCCGGCGCTCCAACTACTACGCAGAAATCTGGAACATCTTTTGTTACCACGGAATTGGCACCCACAACGCAATGTTTGCCAATATGGACGCCCGGAAGAATAACTGCGTTGTTGTATATCTTCGAGTTTTCGCCGATGACCACTTCTTTGACGACTAGATTGTGGCGTTCGACAGAAATATTTACATCGGTATACGGATGATCGATATCGGTGATCGTAACGTTTGCGGCAATGGCCGTGTTTTTTTCAATGACAATCTTGTTGGCGCATGTTAAGTGCAGATTTTGTTCGATATTGACATCCGCTCCAATTGAAATCAATGGCGTATAGGATCTATTGTTATGACACGTCACAGCCTGCACTCTTGCACCATTCCGGATAAAAACATTTCTCCCTAATGAAATATATCTTACCGAATAGATTATTGGTCTAATTACTACACATCCGAACGGAAATCGACGTGACCTTCCATACCTTAGCCAAGAGAACATCTGCCGCATTTCCCGCTGAAGGAAATGCAATACATTTCTTGTTTTCATATAGTAGTCATTTCAAATACGAGGGATATGCACACTGCATTCAGCAGGGTTTACGAGATGATTCATAGCGCCGTAGCGACCTTATTAGCTAGACTTTCGAAACTTGTGCGCCAATACTTGACACATCGCAGATCATGCGAATGTCAAGGCGTGCGATTTGCAATGTGAAAAGCGAGTGCATATTTTAGTTTTCGTATCTGTCCGGCGAGCACTGGATCGGCTTCGGCCCGCTTTTTCGACCAAAGGGCCAGTGCCAGAAAGCAGCCACTGAAGAAGCCAAGAAAAGTTGCGAGTATCAGGATCAACACGCGCCGCTGCGGTGACTTGTGCTCCGGTTCAATGGCAGGTTCCACCACCTGAATGATGGCCGCATCCTTGGCTTCATCGATCCTGGCTGCGTCGTATTGCTTCAGCAGCATCTCAAACAAGGCTTGCCGGTATTTCAGTTCGCGCTCGGCGCGCAGGTAGTCCAGTCCTGCGCTGGGAACATCCTCCAGCCCAAGATCATGCGATCCGGATGAGTGACTACGCTGCTGCATGTGCGCAACTTCTTCCTTCATCGAGGCGAGTTCATGTTCCGCCAACTCCACCGCTGGATTTTGATCTGTCGAGTAGGACCGCATCGCTTCCAGCTCCACCTCCTTGGCGGAAACCTTGGCCTGCAGAACAGACAGACTCTCTATCATCACCTTTGCCTGTGCATCCAGTTGCACTAATCCCTTGCTTTGCTGTATTTGCTCGAAGGAGTACTCTGCCGTCACTAGCGCATCCTTGGCCTGCTTCAGTTGTTCCTCGTAGAACTGCCGCCGCTGAGAGGCTTCGGAGAGCGCCATGTCTTTGGTCAGGTTGCGCAGTCCATCCACATAATAGTTGGCAATCTCAGGAGCGCGCTTTCGGTCACTATCAGTTACCGACACTGAGATGAATCCCTGCTTTTCGGCTTCTATGTGAGAATTACCCGCAAGCACTTTACGGGCCGCTGTCATGTCCTGCGCCTTGTACACCGTCTTCAGGTCGAACTTCTGAATGATCGCATCCGCAACCGGACGTGAGGTGAGCAACCCAAGATACAGATCATTCGGATTTTGCATCCCAAGTTCTCCGCCCGCCATGGATGCCAAAGCTCCACCACCCACGCTACTCAGTTGACTCATCATCATCGATGCGGCAGACTGTGTCTTTTGTGGAGGCATAAACCGAGTTGTAGCCGTATACGTGACTGGCTGCAGAAGAGCGGCAATCAAACCAACAACTAAAAACACTCCTGTCGTCTTCGCTATGAGTCCTTTGCGGCCAGCTAGCAACACAAGAAGATCAATCAGGCCAAGTTCATCACTACGATCAGGCATCTCTGACGGACAGGAGCCTTCGAATGTAGCCGTGCTGCTTTCATAAATCTTTGATTCGATCATGTGTGCACCTTTTGAAACCTAGAACCTGTTGTTACTTTATCTCTTCAGCTCCATTGCGGTATTTGTCGTTGCAGCGAATGGTAAAAAAGAATTTCAAAGTACAGTATATTTCGAAACTTTCTCTACTCGTTAGGAAATCCAGCATGACTTCTGAATCTCTACTTCCCCCGGCCTCTAATGCGTCGAAATATTCTCTCAGATCGAGGCAACCGGCTCGTTCCTTATCGACTGTATGAACTCCTTAAATGCAATTGGATTGAATTCATCAAAAAACCGCGAGATTCCATCCGGGCGATTCATCGGCATGAATAGAGCATTTCTTAGTTCTTTCGCAGTTTCGAAAACACAAACATCTGGCCGCAAAAATAGATCCTTATGCAACATATAGCCTGCCTTTTTAAGAATATGCACTGGTACGCCCCAATCTAGCGCTTCGTACGCGCCTGTCGACTCGACAATAATTACATCCGACGCATCCGACATAAGCTCAGGTAAATTTTTTTCTGCGCCTACGACTGTGAGGTTCTCGATACCTCGATATTCCTTCTCTATCGAGGCGCGATCCGACAGGAACGAAGGGTGAAGCTTCATAATGAAAGATCGGTTCGGCATTGATCGTGCTATTTCCACAGCAAGCGGAGACAAGTACATCTGGAATGGTCCAGCAGTTACAAATACAGCGGCTCCAGATCGTGTCGAGCGAACTCCGTCATTTGAAAATCTATTGTTCCCAACAACAACCAACTTTGTTCCCGGCATACAACATTTCTTTTTCCAGAACTCTGAAAATAGCAACAAGGCATCTGGCAAGATTGCGGTTCCAGCCGGTCCTAAGCTCTGTGGATACGAATATGCTAAGTGCATTGAATGGATGACGCCATGCTGAAACTCGATCACTGGCACATTTCGCCTCTTGGCCTCTAGGATCAAGCCTTTCTGCATTCCGTTCTGCGTCATAAAAGCTAAATGAGGCCGCGAGCGATCAAGAATTTCTCCCCATATCCGCCTCTCAGCCAAATGACTTCTGTAAATGTAACTAATGACACTCTGGAGATGCGGATCATTAACACCAAAGTATTTCCGTTCAGCATTCGCAATTACCACTCTCATTTCGCAAAGATATTGCTGATAGCTAGCTGATACTGAATGAATGCGTAAGTCGATACCGATGAGAGAACCGAGACATGGGTTCTTGAACTGGTTGAACTGTGAATCAATTATTTGGATTGACCCAATTTCCGACAAAACGTTAAGAGCATCATCTGAGGCAAAATCTACCGGATTGCCATTCACATCTTGGTAGCGGCGACTGATATATGCCACATAATCGGCGTGTTGAATACGTTTGAATCGCGCCCAATTAGCTGCCCTCGTACCGACCCCGTTTAGAACCTTTTGAAGCTTAGCAATCCAACCTAAGTGCGTCAGATCCGTGGAGAAACTACGCGGAAGTCCAGGCTCACTTATTTCCTCGAAAAGTGAGAAAAATACCCAAAGACGCACAACGTCCCAGAAAGGATCGCCGCTCGGAGTACGCATTGTGAAAAAACATTCTTCCACCTCCATTGCGAAGAAGACCTGCGCGAACTCATCAAGTTGCATACCACCCCACGAACAGCTTTAAAGTTGCCGTATACCTAGATACCTAGTTTAATGCGCCGGTCATGGGCCATACATGCTCTTTTACCAACGAACGCTGAAACCATCGCCATCACCAAAGTAGCCAACAGCATCGACTGCGCAGAAGCAACAGCCAACGAGATGTGCAGGAGCCGAGTAAGACAGTACCATGTCGCAAAAAAAGTTGCACAGCCTACACCCCAGTTGAACGCGTATAAGTCCTGTCTCTTAATGACGTTGTAGATACTATCAAAAAGGTAGAAACCCATCGCAAAGCCGAGGAAACCACTCCACTGGGCGGCGGGTATTCCTGGTATATACTTCGGGAGCACATGTCGGACAAATATTGGCAGAAGTACCCAACCGCATACTCCCGCAATAAGTCCCAGCGCCGAAGCAGCAAACGCAGCTTTTCTTGAAAGTCGCCAGATATCCATCGCACAGTGATTTTTGCCGTATTGATGAGCCATTTGCGGATACAAGACCATTCCAAAGGCCAGTGGAATCTGACGCACAAAGGCTCCAACCTGAATTGCGATCGTAAAGTAGCCAAGCACCTGAGTTGACTTGACCAGCATAAGGCGATCCATCGAGATGAAGAACGAGAACATCTGTCCAACGATCCAGATGGGGATTCCAACTTTAGCGAGTTGGACAAGCTGACCTAACCCCCATTTGGGCTTCACGCGCAGGGGACGGCGAAAGAAAAGAGCCAGTACACCAAGGATACCGAGTAAAGAGGCGCGCAGGACAAGGCCATTGAATTGATATCGCCACACCAGCAGCACAAGAACCGCACCCATCAAGGCGACTACGACGGTATTTTTCGCAAGTCTTCCGAACTCATTGCGCGTCCTATAAGTCGTTGTCAGATAAAACGTAGGCCACGAACAGACGACCACTACCGTAACAGCAATTGAAATCAGCGCCTGTTCCGACTGTCCCCTTGTCCAGAACCAACTTGATACAATAGCGCCGCACAGGATCGAAACTCCGACTAGGACCCACGACCAAGCATAGGCTGCTTCTGCCATCCGCATTGCGCGATCCTTGTCGCCCGTGCCAATTAGGTAGGGTAGTTCTCGGTTCAAACCATTGAATACGCCAATTTGCAGCGTGGGAGTATACACGGTGACCAGCAGTGCGGCGTTCCAGATTCCCATGTCATAAGGACCTACCCAGCGGGCGATCAATATGCTTGTTACCATGGTGATCAAGTTCGACGCAATGTTTCCACCGATAACTTTAGCGACTGAGTTGAGTGTACCTTTAGACTTGAAGTATTCTTTGATCCGTTCGGTTAGTCGGGCACCGGGAAAAATTAGCAACGTCAGGATTCCTAACTTATTAGACATGCATTCGTGTTTTAGAGACGAGGTTGATTCGGAGCCTAAAAGTCTGCCGATTGGCATTCTTCCAGGAAACTGAAATCTTCAGCGTCCTCCAAACTCTTCCATTTGCAACTGTAGTCTTAACGGTCGATGGAAGGACGATTTGCTATCGCATCCCAAGTCAGCGGAGTACCGCGCTTGAGGTCGCGAGTCGCGCACATGCCCAAAAACTCGACTAAATGTTTGGTGGGCAGACCGTAACCAGGACGAATAGAGCGAATGTTGTTCTTCGTGAGGAGTTCGCCAGCTTTTACATCCTCTACGAGGAACAGCGAGCGCCGGAAAGACCGGCTGGACTTCTCCTTTGCGCTGGCTTCGTAACTTACGTGCCCGAGAGCGCACTCGGCTATCCGGACGGCATCAACCATTGCCTTGAACTCCGCCGGCTCGGTGGAAAATGCGCTGTCCGGGCCGGGATCGGAACGGCTCAGAGTGAGGTGCTTTTCGATTACGCTAGCGCCGAGCGCAACCGCCGCGACCGGTACAGCGAATCCCAACGAGTGATCGGAGAGTCCGGCAGGAGTGCCGAAGGCCTCAGCCAGATGAGGAATAGTCCGAAGATTCATCTCCTCAGGGGGGGTTGGATAGGCGCTGGTACATTTCAGCAGCGTCAGGTCCGTACCTCCGCTATCGCGGAATGCCCGGACAGCCTCGTCGATTTCTCCCAGAGTTGCCATACCCGTCGAAAGGATCGTAGGTTTCCCGGTCTGCGCGATTCTGCGAATCAGCGGCAGATCAACCAACTCAAAAGATGCGATTTTGTAAATGGGGACGTTAAGGGATTCAAGGAAATCGACCGCTGTAAAGTCAAACGGGGTAGAGAAGAAAACCATCCCCTCACGCTCGACAGCTTCCTGGATAGGCCGATGCCATTCCCATGGCGTGTAGGCTTCCGAGTACAACTTGTGAAGTGTGGTTCCATCCCACATCGTTCCGTGCTTCACTTGGAAATATTCGTTGTCACAATCTAGCGTGATCGTGTCAGCCGTGTAGGTCTGGATCTTGACCGCGTCAGCTCCGCACTCCTTGGCTGTTCGCACCAAGGCCAAAGCCTTCTCCAGACAGCCTCCATGATTCGCCGATAACTCGGCAATAATGAACGTACTGCTCTTCTTCACATCTGACTCCGTCATTAGGTACATCCCTCAAAGTTCAGCAACGTTAAAAGTTCTTCGCGCGTTGCAGCCGAAGCTATGCAGTATCCGAGCCGATCAAGTGAGCTGCGCAGGACTGCGTCTTTGGGTCTGGGGCGCAACTCCATCCGATGAACTCTAGAATCGTCGCGCAGGCTCGTGAACAACTCTGTTGCGCGGCCATGATTCTCTGCCGTCAAAAACTGAACTCCAGAAACCTGCGATCTGTTTGAAACTGGATCAATCTGTTCACCAATCGCTATGCGAATCACATTCTCCAGCATGGAGACACCCGTCGCCAGCGGAACCAGATCCGAGGTTATGTAGTCGCCGCCGAGTCGGGCAGCAATTTCGATGATCACCGGCCCCTGAGGTGCGAGTTTGACCTCTGTGTGCGAAGCGCTATTGTCTAGGCCGCAGGCAGCAATCGCCTTTCGTACAGCAGAATGAATGGCCTCAGTATCTGCGGTTGAAAGGAGAGCGGGAACGATATGGCGGGTTTCCACATAAAAACGCTCGCCCTCTCCGCCCGTGGTTTTTTCGGTAATGGCAACAATATGGATCACCGAATTTTGTACTAAGACTTCGACGCTAAATTCGGGACCAAAGATAAACTCTTCGACAATTACGTTTGCACTGCGGCTGTAGGGATGTGCCAACTCGTAGGCTTCGCGTAAACCGCTTCGATCATCTATCCGGCTCACTCCCCGACTGGCCGAAGAATCAACCGGTTTGACAATAACCGGGAAGACCAACCGCCCAGCAGTCGGCAACTGCTCCGGAGACTCGATCAACTCGAAATCCGGGCAAGGCAGACCGCAAGAACGAAGCAGCGTTCTTTGCAGGAACTTGTCGGTACAGGTAGATGCGGCAGCTTCGGATAGCCCGTGCAGGCCCAGTTCCCGGCACACTCGGGCAACAGTTCGAACCGGGTAATCGGACGTGGTGAGAATTCCGTCGATTGAATATGAGCGAGCAACCGCAAGGATTGCGTCCACGTCATTGGTGCTGAGAACTAGTGGCACATCGGCGATCTGCAAGCCTGGTGCTTGCGGATCGAAGTCAGCTACCAAAGCTCTGTGCCCCAGCCGCTGGCACTCCTGAATAATGGGGAGATGAATTTCGCTGGCACCTAGAATCAGAATGCTCTTCATACCTCTCCCCAGACAATGAAATCTTCGTTCGTAACAAGGACCCCGTTTTGTGGGTTCTCATAACGGCATCGACACCAAGTAGTACGAACCGGCCTCCATAACGAAGACAGGATTGCGGCGAACTCTTCCTGCCGATAAAAGGTAACTACACAATCCAATTCACCAGTCACAGAGGTTGTCAACCGCCAACTTCGCTCCGACAAAGGACTCCCCTTCCCCCATCGGTAATCATCAGTAGTTCTCATCCTTAGATAAAAATGGCAGCCTGGTTTCATGTTGCGCCTGACTTGTCTTAGAACAGTTTCAATTTCAAATTCCGTTAAGTAGTACAAGCTAGACGGAAACAGTACCGCGTCATACTGATTTTTATCTTGATTTAGATAGGACTGCATATCTTCCTGGATAAATGATGAATCGGATACAGTTCCATGACTATAAGAGGCCGCGAAATTACACCGTGCATGATCTATCGCAGTACTACTGTTATCAATTCCAGTAACTGAATATCCGTACGCATAAAACAGCGCGAGGTTATTTCCATTACCGCAACCCAATTCCAGCGCCGTTCCACTATTTAACTGGAGGGATTCTTTAATAAAAAAACCGTGTGACATACTCATCGGGGAATTTGAGCCCAAAACATTCACGTATGTTCATAATATTTCTCCATCAACAAGTTTTATTGCGCTGAAATATTGACCTGATAAGAGTCGCTAATTGGCTTGCGCGATTCAAGTCATATCTGTAGTCATTGAACAGGTTCACAACTCGTTTTCCGCACGAATCCGCAATCGGCACATTTCCCGACCCAAACATGGGCACCAGCGATTCAAAATGTGTGCTAGCAAAATGACCCGCTGCAAAGATGGCGCTAATCAGTTCCTGTTGACAATCGCAAAATACGGTAAAGCGCCAGTCACGGCATTCCGCTGGAGCGGCCCACGCCTCAAGTTTCTCTGAGTAAATGACCTTGCCCCTGCAAAACGTAGCCCTTAGTGAGCTGTTCTAATGCGAAAGGGTAGCGAAGATGACGAAGTCGAAG
>Ga0209415_10015679_pt1 | contig 12258 bp, 14 predicted proteins | sample PeaSoiSIISIP2007_FD_187696 | JGI IMG/M metagenome (GOLD analysis project Ga0209415, IMG submission 187696) | Peat soil microbial communities from Weissenstadt, Germany - SII-SIP-2007 (SPAdes) (version 2) | ecosystem: Environmental > Terrestrial > Soil > Wetlands > Peat | place: Germany... | reverse complement strand
CGCGCCACCCGTCCGGTCTTCTACGAGTCGATGTTCTCCAGTGCACGACTTCCGGTCGTCTCCGGGTGTGCTGCTGGCGCGCGGCTCGGGGGGTTCCGTGCGCGGCGCGGTACCTATTCAAGCGTTTCGGGATCACGCTGGATGTTGTGCTCACCGGCGGTCTTCTTCTCCCAATACTTGCGCAGCCAAGCTTCCCAACCTTTGCCGGCGGCGGTGTCGCGGCCGGTAAACGCCAGTGCCTGGATTTCAGAGTAGGGAATGGAGATCTTCGAGTCGAAGTTCTTCGGAAACACGCGGACGTACGAATCGGCCAGCGTGGCGGCGTTCTGCCGGTCGAAGATATAGCCTTCCACCTGCGCGCCGGTTTTGAGCGTTATGGTAACGTCGCCGCGATAGTCGAATGCTTTTTCGAGTGCGCCGCGAATCTCTTCGTCGGTAGCCAGCGTAGGAATCCAACCTTCGAGCTGGTCGTGCGAGAAACCGGGGACCACCTCAAGGATTTCGGGATTGGGGAAATCGCTCATGCCTGCTGCGTTTCGCTCGTTGGACTCTCGATCTGAATATTCACAAAAGGATTGTGCGCGTGAACGGGACGCACCGGCTCTTGGAGAAGTCGTTCGGCGTCCTGATCGGGATAGGCGGTGAACAGATAGGAACGCGCCATGGCCGCGAAGCCGCGCAGTGAAGAGAAGCCATCGTGAACGGCCGAGGGCTCAAAGCCGCAATGGACCATGCAATTGGCGCACTTCGGATTGCCCGATTCGGTGCCATACTGCTCCCACGCGGTGCTTTCCATCAACTCGGCGAAGGTGTCGGCGTAACCGTCTTGCAGCAGGTAGCATGGCTTCTGCCAGCCGAAGAGGTTGTAGGTGGGCATGCCCCAGGGCGTGCAGTTGTAGTGGCGCTTGCCCATGAGAAATTCGAGATACAGCGGCGATTGATTGAAGCGCCATTGCCGCTTGCGATTCGAAAGGATCGCCTTAAAGGTGCGGCGCGTGCGGGCTCGGCCGAGGAAGTGCTGCTGATCAGGCGCCTTGTCGTAAGAATAGCCCGGCGCAACCATCATGCCCTCGACGCCCAGATCCATCATCTCGTCGAAAAACGCCCGGACGCTTTGCGGATCCACACCATCGAACAGCGTGCTATTGGTGGTGACGCGGAAGCCTGCCTGGATTGCCTCGCGAACAGCCTCGACCGCGATCTCATAACCGCCTTCGCGGCAGACCGAGAAATCGTGATGGTCGCGCTGGCCGTCCAGATGGACGGAGAACGTCAGGTACTTGCTGGGCTTAAACAACGACAGCTTTTCTTTGAGCAGCAGCGCGTTGGTGCACAGGTAAATGTATTTCTTGCGCGCGACCAGACCTTCGACGATTTTGTCGATTTCCGGATGCATGAGCGGCTCGCCGCCGGGGATGGAGACCATCGGGGCGCCGCACTCTTCCACGGCTTTGAAACATTCTTCCGGTGAAAGGTTTTTCTTGAGGATATGCGCCGGGTACTGGATCTTGCCGCAGCCCGCGCACGCCAGGTTGCAGCGGAAGAGCGGCTCCAGCATGAGAACGAGGGGGTAGCGCCGGCGTCGCTTGAGACGCTGCTTGAGGACGTAGGTTGCTACGGTCCACATTTGCGAGACTGGGACGGGCATAAGTGGGCTGACCTAAAGGACCATTGTAGCGGGGCTGGAGCGAAAAACGCTAGGGACGGGTTCATGCACGACGGCGCGGCCGCTATATCGCGATCCTGAAGATGATGATGCAAGCGCCACCCAGCGCTAGGAGCGCCCCGCAAATCCGACCCATCCATTGCCCGCCTGGCGCGGCCTTCTCGACCAGCAGCAGCACCGTAATTCCGGCCATCCAGGAGAGATTCATCACCCCGGCGGCGAAGGGCAACATCATCAGCATCCAGCAACACCCGATGCAGAACAGCCCGTGGTCGGCGCCCATTCGAAACGCGCCAACCGCTCCCTCCCTCCAATCGCTCAATAGAAATGTCAGCGGCGAGCGGCAGTGACGCAGACAAGCGTTTTTCATCGGCGTCCACTGGTACACGCCCGCCGCGACGAGAACCGCGCCGGAAAACGCCGAACTGGTGGCCGACATCATCGGCGAAAGGAGGGCAAGCCCATGGAGCGCCTGTTGCAGCAACGCGCAGGCGCCGCTGAAAACGATCCACAAAATGAAGTAGCCCGCGACGAAGAACGCTGTTGGAATCACTGTCATTTGCGTTGCCCGCCGGCGGCTTTGTTCGGCGCTGAACGTGAACACAAAAGGCAGCGTCGACGGGAGCATCATCGCCAGCATCATCACCGCCCACATCGCAAAGAGGGCGCCGGTGTCTATTGTTGTGTGCGCGTGTGACTGCATCCGTCCCGCAACGCGGATCAGGTACCACCACGCGACGCCGGTGACCGCCGCCGCCCCGCCGAGCAGGATGGCCCGGTCGCGGTCGATTAGGTAGACGCGCGACTTTAACATGTCGATTAGTTCTGATAAGAGAAGGGCGAATACAAGCCGTTGCGGTCCGATAGGATCCACTTGTAGCCGTGGTCCTCGTACCGCAGGCCCTTTGACTTTGCTACCACCGCCGGGTAGCCGGGCGCGATGCACAACGGGTGTCCGCTGATTGTGACGTCGGCGCCGCCTGCGCCTTCTACTGCATCAATCTCGACTTCCGCGACATCGCCCACCTTCAGGCTGCCGTGCTTGCCGTTCTGTTCAAAATGGATCGGCACGCTGGCTACTCCCAAGACCTCACCGATGTGCCCAGCGAGACGCGCGGGATGGCCCCCACTTTGTCCAGAAAAGATCTTCAGCAGGCTGTTCTTCTGTTCTTCGGTGGCGCGCGCATCGAGGTACACGGCGGCTTTCCACGGAACCACATGCATACTGCCGGGTGAATGCACTGCCAGGGCAACATTCAACCCGCCGAGATCGACGCCTCCGTAATTGCCGGAGTCGATATGCCAGCCGACGACGACGGTGCAATCCCCTTCGGTCGGCGGGCTCAAGAACACACAAGGACACGCTGGCTTGCAATTGCACGATTCGAGATAGTGTCCGGATACTTGCCAAGATTCAGCCATACTTCCCTCCCAATCGTCAGAATTGCTTTGACAGCTTTTCAGTATACTCCGGCGTCGCTCAAGACGCCGAGGGGAGGGGGGTGGAGCATGTTGTTGTGGAGGTGGCGTTGAAATTTCAAAAATAGGGATTGGGGATTTGGGGTTGGGGATTGGCGGCGGGAGGCGCAAGAGAGGTGTTTTTGTTTGGTGACGCATTTTTGGGGGATTCGGGGGCGGAGATTCGGAACAGGCGGGATTCATGGATAGCGTACCGCGCTAGCGACGAGGAGCCGGATGTGGTCCGAGGTAAGTGACTGAGGGGAGGGAGGAAGAAGGTGGGCTGGACCGGTCACTAGGTCGTCTTGGGAGTGTCTTACGGGCGGCGATCTCGGCGGAGTTGTATCGGACGCGAACATGACGCTTTACTTCGTGCTACGATGTAAAGCGATGTCCGAAGCTACATTGTCATCGAAGAACCAGATCGTAATTCCGCGAGCGGCTCGCGAAGCGTTGCGCGTGAAGGCCGGAGACAAGCTGTTGGTGGTGGTGCGTGGAGACCGAGTTATCGTTCTTCAGAAACCGAAGGCTCACCATACGGCGATGCGGGGTCTTGGGGAAGGTGTCTACTCGGCGGCCTACCTTCGCAAAGAACGAAAGAGTTGGGATTGACGAGCCTGGCCGCGTTTCTGCGGCGTCATCGCAAGATCGCGCTCGACACCAGCATTTTTATTTACCAACTGGAGAGCAACCCCATCTATGTGGGGCTGACCGATGGCATTTTCAGATGGCTGGAACAGCCGAATCATGCGGGGATTACGTCCACGATCACAATGACGGAATTGCTGGTTCCGGCCTACAGGGGCGCTGGAGAGGTGCAAGTCAACGAGTTTTACGCTTTACTCGTCACCTATCCGAATCTCGACTGGATTGCACCCGATCTGAATATCGCGGACATGGCCGCTCGGATTCGCGCCCTGCATCGTTTGCGGACTCCGGATGCGCTGCAGGCTGCGACGGCGGTGCAAGCACAGGCGACTGGTCTGTTGACGAACGATACGGTTTTCGAGCGCGTGGCGGCATTCGAGACGATGGTTTTGGACAGGCTGCTCTAATTGGCCTCGTTGCGATCGCTGAGACGGATGATGGATGCCGCCGCCATGTAGCGGACGGCACGATGATCGTCGCAAAGCAAAGCCTCTAAAGGCGGAATACTGTTCTTGTTTCCACGTTCGCCGACGGCCTTGGGCACGGCTTCGCGAACCACCCAGTTGCCGTCACCGAGTGCCCACTCAACCAGATGTACGGCGTCCGCCCTTGCGCCAATGGTTCCGAGGGCTCGAATGGCCTGCTTGCGATGTTCCAGGTCGTTGTCGACGAGACCTTCTTTCAAGGCACCCCAGCATCCTGACTCGAGGGTGGCCGGCGAGGCCGGGGATGTGGTGGAGACGAGGCCTTGGCAAAAGGCTGCTTGTGCGGCGAGGGCGAGGATTGCGAGGGAGGCATGCAGCTTCACGTTCGTTAGACGCGGTGTTGCCGATGAAATAGACAGAATGCCAGGGGTTTCTTTCGCCTGGAGGTTGCGTGCCGTTACAATAAATGGGTCATGAAAGCACGGGTCTACGTCTCGATGAAGCCAACTGTTCTCGATCCGCAGGGGCAGACCATCCGCTCGGCGCTGGCTGGCTTAGGGCACACTTCCATTGCCGCGGTGCGCCAGGGCAAGTTTTTCGAGATCACGCTGGAGCCGGGGACGGACCGCGCCAAGGCCGGTGATGAGATCGATCAGATCGCGCGCGATGTGCTGGCCAATCCGGTGATCGAAGAGTACCGGGTGGAATTCGTCGATTAAGACAAGTAATCTGAATTGTGGTAAGCCCGGCTGGGATGCGCCGGGACGCCGGTTAGCCATTCTCAAGGAGAGCCTTCCATGCTTCGAATACATCGTTTCGTCCGCGCACCGCTCCCATCCGTATTATCGTTGATGCTTCTGGCTGCGGTCTGTTCACAAGCCAAGGTCATCAAGATCACCATCAACCAAACGATTCCAGCGTTCAAAGGCCAGACATTTGGAAAAACGGGCGCCTACGAGTTGGTCCGCGGGGTTGTCTCGGGTGAACTGGATCCCGCCGACCGGCGCAACGCGGTGATCACGGACATCCAACTCGCGCCGCGCAACGCCAATGGGAAGCTGACATACACGACAGCGTTCTCCATCCTGAAGCCGGTAGACTCCAGCAAGGCGAGCGGCGATTTAGTGTACGACGTTGTGAATCGCGGCAATCTGCGATTTGCGGCGCGCATGACCCAGTTCGCGATGGCCGCGACGGCTAGCGATGCGAACGCCGTCGATCCGGGCGACGGTTCGCTGTACAGGGCCGGCTACATCGTATTGGCGAGCGGCTGGCAAGGCGATGTGCCGCTTGACGCATCGGGCGCACGCTTGGGAATCAACATACCCATCGCGAAAAATGTCGATGGGACCCCGGTGACGGGGCAGGTGGTGGTGCGTTTCGTCGCGAGTGAAGGCGGACAGTTCAAGTTTTCGGGCGGGGTCAATACGCTGCCTCTCCCGGGCCCGGGCAGGACGCCGGCCAGCCTGGACACTTCGAAGGCCACCCTCATTTCAAAGACCTCAGAAACACAAAGCGGCGTGAGCGGCGTCGTAGTAACGATTTCGGGACCAGATTGGGCCTTTGCCGATTGCCGCACGGCGCCTTTCCCGGGCACTCCCGACGCTACGCGCGTCTGTCTGAAAGACGGCTTTGAGCCATCGCGTCTGTATCAACTGGTGTACACCGCGAAGGACCCACTGGTGCTCGGAGTCGGATTAGCAGCTTTGCGCGACGTAGTCTCCTTCTTTCGCCGCGAGACAAAAGACGACAAAGGCGCCGCAAATCCGATCGCGGGAAGCGTCAATCATGTGATCGCCTACGGTGTGTCGCAGCCCGGGCGCCTGATGCGCGACTTCATCAACCTGGGATTCAACGAAGACGAATCCGGACGGCCGGTGTGGGACGGAGCATTCCTGGACGCTTCAGCGGCCGGTGGTGCGTTCAACATTCGTTTCGCGCAGCCTGGCAACATCGCGTTGCTCTACGATCCGATCGCCGAGGGTCCGTCGTGGTGGGAAGACTATAAGGATGTGGTGCGCGGCCGGAGTTCGTGGGGAATGCTGCATCGTTGCCGCGAGACAAACACTTGCCCGCTCATCATGGAAACCGAAGGCGGCGCGGATTTCTTCACCGCCAGGGGGTCGCTCGGAATCGCCGGAACGACGGGAAAGGACGATATTCCCCTACCCGCTAATGTTCGCCGCTATTACATGGCCAGCACCACGCACACGGGAGGTTCGGGCAACTTTCTGGTGGAGCCGCCTCCGGTTCCGGGCTGCGTTCTGCCGGTGAATCCCTTGCCCTGGGTCGAAACCGAACGAGCGCTGCTCAACGCGATGCGCGACTGGGTTCGCACAGGCGCCCTTCCGCCGCCCAGCTCCTATCCCCGCGTGAGCGATGGCACCTTGGTTCCCGCCACCGCCGCAGCCATGGGCTGGCCGAATATTCCGGGCGCTCCGACGCCCGACGGTGTGATGAATTCGACGCTCGATTATGACTTCGGGCCGCGCTTCCACTACAACGACCACTCCGGCATCATCGATAACGTTCCTCCGCCGGTGAAGCAGGTGATTCCTACGCTAGCGGTGAAGGTGGATGGCGACGGAAACGAGGTCGCGGGCGTCCGGTCGCTCCTCTTACAGGTTCCTTTAGGAACCTACACCGGGTGGAATCCGATATCGCGCGGGGTTCTCAAGGGACAGGAGTGCTCGCTTCAGGCTGGTACCATACCGTTTGCAAAAACCAGGGCTGAGCGGCTCGCCAAAGGGGATCCGCGGCCGTCGATTGAGGAGCGTTACGGAAACCTCGCGAACTATTATTCGCTGGCGGTCCAAGCGGCCAATAAAATGATCGCTAACCGTCTTCTGCTGCCTGAAGATGCGGATCGCGAGTTGAAAATCCTGCTAACCGACGTGATGAAGGAAGGCGCGATACCGCTGCGCGGTAACGGCCCTGCTTTGGAGGCAAGGGCAAAATAGTCGCCCCTGCTCCTCGATCCGCAAGAAGTGGTGTTAGAGATGTGACTTATCGCTTCACTTCAAGGAGAGTGTGAGTCCATGAAACAAATCTTGTTGGTTATTGGTTTGTCGGCCTGTAACCCGTACGTGACACTCCATGGGCAGACTTCCAGCGCGCCTTATCCGCCATTTACCGCGAAGCAAGCGGAACTGGGCAAAGAACTGGTTGCAAAATCGCTCGAGATCCGTAAGCAAATCACCGATATGAATGCGCCCGCGGAGCCGTTCAAGATTATGGGCAACCTCTATTTTGTCGGTGTCGCCAATGGAGAATCGTACTTGTTGACTTCGCCGCAAGGGCACATTTTGATGGGCGCGGCCATGGACACTGCCACCGAACGTGTACAGAAAAATATTGAGAGCCTCGGTTTCAAGATGACCGACGTCAAAGTCATCCTGCTCAACCACAACCACGGAGATCAATCGGGAGGCGCGGCTTACATGAAGGAAAAGAGCGGTGCGCAGGTAATGGCCGGGTTCGCTGAAATTCCTTACCTGGAACACGGCATGTTCAATCCACCTGCGATCCCTACCCCGCCCCCTCCACAGGATGGAAAAGCACCTCAGGGAGGAGGACCGCCGCGCTATCCGCCGGTCAAGGTAGATCGCGCGCTCTTCGACGGTGATGTCGTAAAGGTGGGGCCGTTGAGCGTAACAACCTACTTGATTCCCGGGCACAGCCCGTCCTCTACAACGTTCGCCTACACGGTGAAGGACGGCGGCCGCGATTACAAAGTCGTCGAGTTTTGTTGCTGGGAGTATCCTGATGATCTGAGCCGAAACGGCTATATCACCGAGGCGAGTGTGCGCCACACTTTCGAAACTTTTCGCAAGTTGTACCCTGTCGATATTTACCTGGAAACCGGTGCCTATGCCTGGTCCGGTACGCTGAGCCAGCCGTCCGGGACGATCACAGAGCGAATGGCCAAGCTGAAAACCGACAACAAGCTTTTTGTGAATCGCGAAATCTTCAATGAATTTAGCGCGGCGCGAGAGGTTGAATTCCAGGAGAAGATTGGTCAATTGAAGGTCGCCAACCACTGAGTGCGGGGCGCATGCGATCGGCCGCACCCCAATCGGGCTAGGCTGTATCCTATCCGCATGGATCTGCAACTGGACGGTAAGCGCGCGCTCGTCAGTGGATCGACAGCGGGGATCGGCTACGCAATCGCGGCGGCGTTAGCCCGGGAAGGCGCGCGCGTTGTTGTCAACGGCCGGACCCAGGCGCGCGTCGACGTCGCAATTGAGAAATTGACCGGCACGGGCGGCAACGGGAAGGTCGAAGGATTCGCTGCCGACCTGGGAACCAGCGATGGCGTGGCGCAGATGGTGACCCACTACCCGGACGTCGAGATTCTGGTGAACAATCTCGGCATTTTTGAACCGAAACCTTTCGAGCAGATCCCGGATGCCGATTGGTTTCGCTTCTTCGAGGTCAACGTACTGAGCGGAGTGCGCCTGAGCCGGCATTATCTGCCGCGCATGAAGGAACAGGGCTGGGGCAGGATTGTGTTCCTCTCAAGCGAATCGGCACTACAAATCCCCGCGGAAATGATTCATTACGGCATGACGAAGACCGCACAGCTGGCGATCTCACGAGGCTTGGCGGAAACCACGGCAGGCACGAACGTCACCGTGAACGCGGTGTTGGCCGGCCCAACGAATTCCGAAGGAGTCGCAACATTTGTAGAGCAGATGGCGGCGGCGCGAAAGATCAGTCGCGAGGAAGTGGAGCAGGAGTTTTTCCGCAGTGTGCGTCCTTCCTCCTTGCTGAAGCGCTTCGCGCGGGTGGACGAGGTGGCCGCGCTAGTGGCTTTTGTCTGTAGTCCGTTATCATCGGCCACCAATGGCGCAGCGCTTCGTGCGGATGGCGGCGTTGTTCAGGCGATCGTGTAGACTCTCATTACGGTTGGAAGATCGCGATTCCTTTGCCGGCGAGCGCGATGCCGAACCAAAGCGCTAGAGACAGACCGGCAACGATTCGGGCGACTTGCCGCGGCTCCGGAGGCTCCGCGCGTGTGACCCTGCGGTGAATGGTGAAATGAAAAACCACCGCGATGGCGAGCAGCATCATCTTGATCCAAAAGACCGGGGTCCGGTAGCAGCGTACTGCCTCGGAGCAAAAGATGAATGGACCGCTCGCCAGCACGATCCCCAGTCCGATTCCTGTAAAGGCGTCCAACTCCCGGGCGATGCGAGAGACGGGGTGGCGGCCAATGCCGACTCCGAGCAGGGTCAAGTCCACCATAAGGATAGTGCCGATCAAAATCGTCAGCCCGATCAGATGAACGATCTCGAGCAGCGCGATCAGTGTCGCCGAGTGGCGGATGGTTTCCCCGAGGTAGGTGTGTTGCAGCCACTCGAATGCCGGAAGCAGCGCCCCGGCCGGCAGCAGCGACAGGGCCGTCATCCGAGATCGTAGCCGGGTGCGTAAGCGATGGCGCGTCCCGCCGCAATGATCGCGATCCAAAGAATCAGCGAAAGCAGGCCGGCCATCCGCGCGCGAGCCGGCACTATGGATGAAGGGTCCCAGCGGGCGACGTCGCGATAAACTGTCCGGTGGAAGAGGAGCGCGTTGAGTCCAGCCAGAACGAGCATCAGCAATTTGATGCGAAAGGCGGGGCTGTGATACATTTTTACGGCCTCTGAAGAGAACAGCAGACCGCCGGTCACCAGCATCAACCCGAAGCCCCATAACGTGGACGGCACGATGCGCGAGACGAGCTGCGCTACCGGGACGCTTCGCAAACCGAGACCCAACAGGCGAAGGTCGACGAGCATGATGGCGCCCGCCACGAAAACGATGCCCAGCGTGTGGATGGTGTCCAGGGTGGAGAATAACCAGTTGGACTGGCGGATGATGGCGCTCAAGCGCGTGCTGTCCACCCACTGACAGATGCTGAGCAAGAACATGGTCAAAGGACGCCTCGGTCTCTTCAGGGAGCGCCAGTAACCGCACGGTAGCACGAGAACTTGCTAAAGTCCATTTGGCCGCCGGCCGATGCAGCGATAGGGGACTAATATGGTCGGCATCGTGCGAATTTTCGTGGGGCTCATCCGCCTGGCGATGAGGATTGCCCGCTTTGTTGAGGAGCGCTTCCAGGAATGGTACCAAGAGCGTCAATTCCAAATTGTAGAGGGGCAGCGTCAGCTGAACTGCCGAAATTGGTCCGAGGCCGAGAAACACCTGTCGCTGGCGCTCGCCGAGCGGAGGCATTCGAAGCGGCAGCGCGTGGAACTGCTGTTGAGTCTGGAGTGCGCGCAACGGCGTCAGGGCAATTTCAAGCAAGCGGAGCAGTCCTTGCAGGCGGCGATGGCGATCGCTTCCAACCGTTCTCTGCGGGCCCGGGCGCAAGACGCGCTCCTGGAGCTTCAACTCGAGCAGGCCCGATATCCGGAGGCGGAGCAGAGCATCGCACAGATTTTGAAAGCCGAGCAGGCCGAATCCCGGCCGGATGGCGCGCGAATCGCAAGGTGCTACCAAAAGTTGGGGGCGCTGCGGCTCGAAACCGGCCGTGAACGGGAAGCGATGGAAGCGTTTCGCTGGGCAGCAGAGCAGTCTGAGCGAGTCTTCGGCGCCGGACATGCGGAAACGGCCAAGAGCCTGGGAGATCTTGGAATGCTTCTGCGCCGGCAGGGAGATCACGGTGAGGCGCAAAGTTGTTTGCGGCGGGCGCTCGATATCCATCGCGAGGCTGCCGGACTGGATTCGAAGGAGGCGACACAAGGGTTGTATCAACTGGCGTCCTCGCTGGAGGAATCGGGAGACCTGGACGGCGCGGCGGGCGAGTTCGAACGTTTGCTGGCGCTGCGCGCGCGCCAGGTGGGCGTGAATCCTCTGGAAAACGCGGAGACCCATGTGAAGCTGGCGGGTCTCTACCTCAGGGCTAGACGGACCGGGCCGGCGAAAGAACTGCTGAATCACGCGATCGGGGTTTTGGAGCGCAACGGAGGGCAGCCGCTGGCACAGGCCCTCCAGATGCTGGCTATCGCCGAAGAGCAGTCCGGACATCCGGAAGAGGCCCAGCGCTGGCGAGAGGTCGCTTCGAATTTTATGCCTGCGGGCCGCTAAGTCGCTTTCACAAGACTAAGTCTCGGAAATGTTACGTACATTAGCCGCGCTGGCGCAAATGTGGTCGGCTTCATGGCGGTACAAAGCGAGGCGGGATTTTTCGGCCTCATCCCAGGCGGTTCGCAAAAGCCGGCGCATTCTGTTGGCGCGCATCTCGTCACCCGATATCACCAGGTCGGCCATTTCGCGCACATTATTCGCGTAGTCGCTCGCGGCATCGGCGTACTCGCGGAGCAGGCGAGCACGTTCCTGGCAGATCGATGGCAGATCGCGAGGCATCCAGGGGGTATGGCTACCAATTGTATCAGGCGGCGGCGATCCGAGAGAGAATGCTGAATGAGGACTTTGGTTTTGGGTAGCCGGACAGATTTTCGCCAGGCGATGTTCCGTGGGCATGGCTTGGCGGGCGCGAAGACGAGCTCGCGGGCTTGCTGGAGGGTGGACTTACTTCGGTCAGGTGGTCCCCATGTGGAGCAGATCCTTGTTATTCCCAGGCAAACATATTCCTGGATTTCCCACTCCTGCCGCGACTGGACGTTGAGCCGCGTGGTCCACGGCTTGGTGTAGTTTTTCGGATCTTCGATGGTCGCCTTATAGTGCAAGCTTCCGTAGTTCGGCCGGGTGAATCGCTCCACCACGTGAAGCTGATCGCTCGCCGGATGCCCGAAGTAATCCAACCAGGTGCGGCCGTTGAAACCGACTGTGTCCACCACCAGCGTGTCGTTGCCTTCATACCAGCCCACAGATTCCCAGAGCCAAGCCGGATTCGGGTCCGCTGAGTGCACTATCGTATGGAGGCGGGTTTCGACATGTCAAGCAGTTCGCCGCTCCAACGAAGCGGCGGTTGCGCGGCGGTGCCAATGAGGCCGCGTACGTATCAGAGACAACAGTGGAAAAGGCCACAGTGGAAAATGTGTCGGTAGTTAGTCAAGATGTCCGCTTTCATTCACACATGATCTGTCCGGTTTCTCCTTTTCAGCCCGTCGATCC
>Ga0209415_10015678_pt1 | contig 12258 bp, 10 predicted proteins | sample PeaSoiSIISIP2007_FD_187696 | JGI IMG/M metagenome (GOLD analysis project Ga0209415, IMG submission 187696) | Peat soil microbial communities from Weissenstadt, Germany - SII-SIP-2007 (SPAdes) (version 2) | ecosystem: Environmental > Terrestrial > Soil > Wetlands > Peat | place: Germany... | reverse complement strand
AATATCGGCTTCGCCGGGCCGACGGCGAGTTTCGCTGGCATGCCCTCTGCAACGTACCCGTGCATGGATCCGACGGACAGGTGGCACATTGGATCGGCAGTGCGACCGATATTGACGATCAAAAGAAGCTCGAAACACAGTTTCGCTTCCTGCAAGGCCACGTCGCTGAATCTTCGGCGCTGATCGCGACGCTGCACGCACACTCCCCCGTGGGTCTCGGCTTTGTTGACCGCGATTTTCGGATGGTTCAGATGAACGCGGCCTTAGCGTCGTTCAACGGAACTCCGATGGAGCAGCAGGTCGGCCGAACCGTTGCGGAATTGGTCCCGGAACTGTGGCCGCGGCTCGAACCCGTCTACCGCGGCGTTCTTGATACCGGCAAGCCCGTCGTCAACGTGGAGGTCGTCGGCAAAGTTCCTTCCCGGCCGGGCGAAACCGGCTACTGGCTCGCCAACTACCACCCGGTCATTCTCGATAACGTCGCCATCGGTGTTGCGCTTGTCGTCATCGACATTACCGAGCAAAAGCAGGCCGATCTACGGCTGCATGCGGCCGAAGTCGGCTTCAGAAGTTTGATCGAGCAATCGATAACGGCCACTTTCATCGTCCAGGATGGCAGGTTCTCCTTCGTGAACGATCGATTCGCACAGTTATTCGGTTATGCGTTGCCGACGGAGCTTATCGGTTCGGAGCCGATGTCCCTGGTTGTCGAGAGCGATCGTGGACCCGTGAAGAAAAATTTGCGTCGGACAGCCGAGGCGATCATTACGACTTGGAATTACGAGGGCACCGGCCTGAGGAAGGATGGCTCGACCTTCGAGGTCGGCGTGCACGGTTCTGCGGCAAGCTATAACGGTCGCCCGGCGATCGTCGGATCCCTGCAGGACATCTCGGAAAGAAAACGCATCGAAGCGCAGACCAAGGTGCATGTTGAACAACTCGAACGGGCGTTCATGCACTCCGTCGAAGTCGCGATGACGCTCGGGGAAATGCGTGATCCCTACACGGCAGGCCACGAGAAACGAGTGGCGGAAATCGCCGTTGCAATCGGTGCCGCGCTCGGCTTCGACAGTCACGGACTCCAGTGCCTGAGGGTTTCCGCGCTACTTCACGATATCGGCAAAATCACCGTGCCCGCGGAGATTCTCACCAAGCCGACAAAGCTTACGGCGGCGGAGTACGAACTGATCAAGGGTCATCCGCAAGCGAGCTTTGACGTCTTGAAAAGCGTTGAATTTCCATGGCCGGTCGCGCAGGTCGTGCTGCAGCATCACGAGCGCTTGGACGGCAGCGGCTATCCGCAAGCATTAAAAGGCGATGCCATACGGCTAGAAGCGCGGATCCTCGCCGTCGCAGACGTCGTCGAGGCGATGTCTTCGCACCGTCCCTATCGCGCCGGTCTAGGCATCGAGAAGGCACTCGCGGAGATCGAACGCGGGCGTGGTGTTTTGTACGACCCGGCCGTCGTCGATGTCTGCCTGGCACTTTTCCGCGACAAGGCCTGCACCCTCCCGACCTAGGTCCATGTCGGGCTTTTCCCTCGGGCGCCTTCCCTGCTCGGTGTCGGCGCGCATGGGCGCGCCCGCCGTGCGCCGGCTTTTAACCGCCCTTGTAGCCGATGACGGTAGCGCGCGCAACGCCGAGCCATTTTCCCCATGCCTGGGCATCGGAGACGGCACGGAACCAGGACGGGGTATGCGGTAGTCGTGCCGTGCAGCGGCCGGATTGGAAACGGGCCAGCAACGCAAGTCATTGGTTATGAAACGCTGCCACTCGCCCTTCGGTGCCGGGTCAGCCCGGGTGGGCCGCGGGGCCTTCAGGGCGCCGCGCATCGCCCCGGCCCCCGGCGACGGCGAACAAGGCAACAACGCTGAACGCGGCTCCCGCGTAAAAGGTCGCCGGGGCCCCGAAGCGGTCCCACAACAGGCCGGCGAGCGCACTGGCTGCCAGCATCGTCACCCCGCCGACCAGGTTAAATACGCCGAACGCGGTGCCACGCAGCGATGCGGGCGCCGAATCGGCCACCATCCTGGCGAGCAGGCCCTCCGTAATCCCCATGTGCAGACCCCACAAGGCGATTCCCGGCCAGACCCACAACCAGTGGTCGCTCCTGGCCAAGGCAAGATCTGCGCCGATTAGCACCGCGAGCCCGAGGGCAAGTAAGCCGAAGTGACTCGCCCGGTCGGAGAGCTTGCCAAACGGATAGGCCGATCCGGCATAGACGGCATTCATGGCCATCAGAACCAGCGGCACCAGCGCCAGCGGCAAACCGCCGCGCTGTGCGCGCAGCACCAAAAAGGCCTCGCTGAACCTGGCCAGGCTCAGAAGGGCGCCGATGATCACGACCCACCAGTAGCGGCGTCCGAGGCCGGCAAGACTCTTGCGCGCGATCGGTGCACGCGCGGGCCCGTGCGCGGCGCGCCGCGGCTCGCGCACACCCAGAGCGAGCAGCGCGACGGCCAGGAACCCGGGAACAACGGCGACCCGGAACACGGCCCGAAAATCATCGGCCCAGAGCAACATCAGTACCATCGCCAGCAGCGGGCCCACGAACGCCCCGACCGTGTCAAGAGCCTGGCGCAGGCCGTAGGCCGCTCCCCGCAGCTCCGACGGCGTGACATCGGCGATCAACGAATCGCGCGGCGCGCCACGAACGCCCTTGCCGATGCGGTCGATCACGCGCGCCGCCAACACGATGCCCACGCTCGAGGCCAGTGCGAATAGCGGCTTGGACGCGGCGCTCAGTGCGTAGCCCAAGACCGCCAGCAGCTTGCGCCGCTGCCAGTAATCGGAGAGCACGCCGGAGAAAAGCTTGGCCAGCAGCACGGTCGCCCCCGCGGTTCCCTCGATCAGCCCCACCGCAAGGGTGCTCGCACCGAGGCTTGTCACCAGGAATACCGGCAGCAAGCTGTGCACGAGCTCGGAGGAGACGTCCATCAGCAGGCTGACGAAGCCGAGCGTCCAAATTGCCGCGGGAAGGCGGGCGCCCCGGCGCACGGCGCCGGTCGTGGGAGCGCTCATTGTTGAAGGCTAGGTCTTGCGCAGTTCACCGAGCGCATCCTCGACCCGGTCGACGGCGACGATCTCGAGCCCCTCGATGGGCTGGCGCGGGGCGTTGGCCCTGGGGATCACGGCCCGGGAAAAGCCCAGCTTGGCGGCCTCGCGCAGACGCTCCTGGCCGCGCGGCGCCGGCCGCACCTCGCCGGCCAGACCGATCTCGCCAAATACGACCAGGCCCCGCGCCAGCGGCCGGTCGCGCAGCGACGAGTTGACGGCCAGCAACACCGCCAGGTCCGCCGCTGGCTCCTCGATGCGCACGCCGCCGACGGCATTGACGAACACATCCTGATCGAAGGTGGCCACCCCGGCGTGGCGGCTGAGCACCGCCAGCAGCATGGCCAGGCGCTGCGGCTCGAGGCCCACGCAAAGCCGGCGCGGGTTGGGCACATGGGCGGCGTCGACCAGCGCCTGGATCTCCACCAGCAGTGGGCGCGTGCCCTCCTGCGTGGCCAGCACGCACGAGCCGGCGACAAGACCGCCCTTGCCGTCGATCCCGTGCTGCGAGAGAAACAGCGCCGACGGGTTGGCAACCCCGCGCAGGCCCCGGTCGGTCATCGCGAACACCCCGAGTTCGTTCACCGCACCGAAGCGGTTCTTGAACGCGCGCACCAGGCGAAACGAGGAGTGGGTATCGCCCTCGAAGTACAGCACCGTGTCCACCATGTGCTCGAGCACTCGCGGTCCGGCCAGCGCCCCTTCCTTGGTCACGTGCCCGACCAGTATTAGGCTGGTGCCGCCTTGCTTGGCCAGTCGCGTGAGCGCGGCGGCGCATTCGCGCACCTGCGAAACCGAGCCGGGTGCCGATCCGAGCTGCGCGCAGTACAGCGTCTGGATGGAGTCGATCACCGCCACCCGCGGGCGCTCGCGCTCGATCGCGGCGATGATCCGGTCCAGATCGACTTCACTGGCGATCTGCAGGCCCGGCACCGTGGCCGCGTCGATGCCCAGGCGCCGGGCGCGCAAGGCGACTTGGCCGACGGACTCCTCGCCGCTGACGTACAGGACCCGGCTGCGCCCTGCCATCGCCGCGAGCGACTGCAACAGCAGGGTCGATTTGCCGATGCCCGGATCGCCGCCGATCAGTACGACCGCGCCGTCGACCAGGCCGCCCCCGAGCACGCGGTCGAACTCCTCCACGCCGCTCGAAGTCCGTTCCAGCTCCACCGCGGCCACGTCGGCCAGCGCCGTGACCTCGGCCGCCGGCGCCACCCCCGCACGGGATCGGGGCCCGGCGATGGCGGCCAGCGCGACCTCGCTCAGCGTGTTCCAGGCCGAACATTGCGGGCACTGCCCCTGCCACTTGGCCGCGCTCGCGCCACAGGCACTGCAGACAAAGCGCGTGCTTGCTCGGCTCACGCCGGGAGCCCCGACGCGCGGCGCGGGCCGGCGCCGGGCACCGATCGCGCGGCCGCAGGCAACCCGGGGCTCAGTCGCACGCGACCTCCTCGCGCACGCGCGCCGGCAGGGCGCTCAGCAGTTCGTAGCCCACCGTGCCGACGCGCTCGGCGAGCTCATCGACCGCAATATTCTTCCCCCACAGCTCGACCGCGCTGCCCACCGCCACTTCGTCGACCTCGGACAAGTCGATCGTCAGCATGTCCATGGAGACGCGGCCGACCAGCGGCACGCGCCGGCCGCCCGCCCACACCGCCATCCCCTCCGGCGTGGCGCGCGGATAACCGTCGGCGTAGCCGCAGGCGACCACGCCGATGCGACTGCGGCGCGTCGCCCGCCACAAGCTGCCGTAGCCGACGCACTGGCCCGGCTCGAGCTCGCGCACCGCCAGCACGCGCGCCTGCAGCCGCATCGCCGCCTGCAGCCCCAGGCTGGCGGCGCTCACCCCGGCAGCCGGCGAGGCGCCGTACAGCGCGATTCCCGGCCGCACCGATTCGGCGCCGCGCGATGGGTGCAGGAACAGCGCCGCGGAGTTGGATACGCTCCAGGCCCCGCGCCAGTCGGGCGCCAAGGCCTGCAGCGCTGCGTGCTGACCCTGGACCGTTGGCGCGGGGGCGTGTTCGCGATCGGCGTTGGCCAGGTGCGTCATGAGCGCGGCGATTCGCACATGCGGCAAGGCAGCGATGCGCGCGCGCGCTGCCGGCACCTCGCCCGCGGCAAAACCCAGTCGATTCATGCCGGTGTCGATCTTCAGATAGATCGACACCGGCGCTGCCGCAGGCAGCCGCTCGAGCATCTCGATCTGCTCGATGCTGTGGACCACGATCGTGAGATCGAGCTCCTTGACCAGGGCAAAGTCGCGGCCCGCGAATACCCCTTCGAGCAGCAGGATCGGTTTGCGCCAACCGGCGTCCCGGGCGCGCTGGGCCTCATCGGTTTCGAGCAGCGCCAGGCCATCGGCGGCGGCGAACGCGCGAACGGCGTTCTCGATGCCATGGCCGTAGGCGTTGGCCTTAACCACCGCCCAGACGGGACGCTCGCCGGCGCGCGCCTGCGCCTGGGCAAGATTGTGCGTCATGGCCGCCAGGTCGACCAGCGCCTGCAGTGGGCGCGATGTTTGCAATTGGGCGTGCGTCACCGAAGAAGGTCCTTGCGCAATACCGTGCAAGAATAGCGTTTGTTTCCTTCAAGCGCTGGCGACCGCATGCTATAAAGCGCGCCACCCGCTGGACCGCACGTTGCTTCGCATCCGCCCCCCTCTTCTCGCTCGCCTGGCCCCATGAACCGCGGCTTTTACACGGTGATGGCCGCGCAGTTCTTTTCCTCGCTGGCAGACAACGCGATGCTGATCGCCGCGTTCGCGCTGCTGCAGGAGCTGCACGCGGCCGACGCGATGCGGCCCATGCTCAAGCTGTTCTTCTTCTTCTCCTACGTCGCCCTGGCCGCGTTTGTGGGCGGCTTCGCCGACTCCATGCCCAAGGGCCGGGTCATGTTCCTCACCAACGGCATCAAGCTGGCAGGCGGCGCGCTCATGCTGCTCGGGGTGCACCCCCTGCTCGCCTACGCCGTGATCGGCTTCGGCGCAGCGGCCTATTCCCCGGCCAAGTACGGCATCGTCACCGAGCTGCTGCCGCCGGAGAAGCTGGTGGCCGCCAACGGCTGGATCGAGACCCTGACCGTTGCGTCGATCGTGCTGGGGTCCTTCGTCGGCGGGGTGCTCGTCTCCACGCGCGTGGGCGCCCTGCTGGTATCGGTCGACCTGTCCTTTCTCGACGGCGCGCACTTGAGCCGCAGCGAGGCGGCCATCGGCGTGATCTGCCTGCTGTACGCGGTGGCGGCGCTCATCAATCTGCGAATCCCGGACACCGGCGTGACGTACGCGCCGCAAAACCTCTCGCCCACCGTCATGGTCAAGAACTTCATCCACTGCGTGCGCACGCTGTGGACCGACAAGCTCGGGCAGATCTCGCTCGCGGTCACCACGCTGTTCTGGGGCGCCGGCGCGACGCTGCAGCTGCTGGTGATTGCCTGGTCGCAGCAATCCCTGGGCATGGGCCTGTCGCGCGCGGCGATTCTCCAGTCGGTAACGGCCATCGGCGTGGCCGTCGGCGCGATCGCCGCCGCGGCACGGGTGCGTCTGCGCCAGTCGTTCTCGGTACTGCCCTACGGGATCGCGATGGGGTTCGTCGTCGTGGCGATCGCCGTGGTCGATTTCCGCGCCCTGCCGCCCGGCGGGATCAGCCTCGGCAAGAGCGTGATCGGCTGGGCGCCGCTCATCGCGGCGGCGCTCATGATGCTCGTCGGCGCGCTCGCCGGGTATTTCATCGTGCCGATGAACGCGCTGCTGCAGCACCGCGGCTACGTGCTGCTGTCGGCGGGCAACTCGATCGCCGTGCAGAACTTCAATGAGAACCTGGGAATTCTCGTCATGGCGGGGGTCTACACGCTGCTCATACTCACGGGCATCTCGGCGCGCGCGACGATGATCTTGTTCGGCGTGTTCGTCTCCGCCACCATGGCGCTGGTGATCTTGCGCCACCGCCACAACCAGCGCCAGTTCGATTCGGTCGCCCTGATCGGCGACCCGCATCACGGCGGCGTCGATCCGAACACCTAGGGCCCCGCCGGCCCCTCGGCGCGGGCCGCAGCCAGGCGCGCATAGGTCTCGCGCGCCAGGCAAAGATCGTCCCAGGCCTTGGACTTGTCGGCCAGGTTGCGCAGCAGGTATGCCGGGTGGTAGGTGACGAGCACCGGGTAGCGTGCTTCGCCCACGGCGACCTCGTGCACGCGGCCCCGCAGGCTGGCGATCGAGGCGTCCGTGCGCAGCAACGACTGGGCCGCGAAGCGGCCCATGACGACAATCAGGCGCGGGGCCAGCAGTTCGATCTGGCGCCGAAGAAACGGTGCGCAGGCCGCAACTTCCGCGACCTCCGGGTTGCGGTTGCCCGGCGGCCGGCATTTTAGAACGTTGGCGATGAAGACCGCCTGGTCGCCGGAGCGCTCGCGACCGAGCCCGACCGCAGCGAACATGTTGTCGAGCAGCCGCCCGGCCTGGCCGACGAAGGGCTCTCCGCGCGCGTCCTCCTCGGCGCCTGGCGCCTCGCCGATGAACATCCAGCCCGCTTGCCGGCTGCCCGTCCCAAATACCGTCTGCGTGCGGCTGTGACACAGCGGACACGCCGTGCAGGCGGCAACGGCCTGCTCCAGGCCTTGCCAGTCCAGTGGCGCGGGCGTTCGCCCAGCGGCGGGTTCGACCGGCGCCGGCTGCGCGACGGCGCGCTCGCGCCACAGCGGACCCATGCCCAGCCTGTGCCAAAGTCTGGCGCCCGATGCGTTCACGCCCAAGGCCGCCTCCTCAAATCTTCACTCGCATGACGATGGCGTCCTCGCGTCCCCGGCGCGCCGGGTAGTAACCGCGCCGGATGCCGATCGGCTCAAAACCGTATTGCCGGTACAGCCGCACGGCGTCGGTGTTGCTCGGTCGGACCTCCAGCAGCAGGGAACGCGCACCGTACTCGTGCATGGTGCGGGCCATCCAGTCGAGCATCTTCCAGCCGTAGCCGCGACGCTGCAGCGGCGGATCGACGGCCAAGTTGAGCAGATGCGCCTCGTCGACCGCGAGCATGGCAACCGCGTAGGCGATGATGGCGCCGGTCTCCGACACCAGCGTCCATGCGCTGTAGCCGCTGCGCAGGGCATCCTCGAAATTGCGGCTACTCCAAGGGAATGGATAGATCTTGCGCTCGAGCTGCATCACCTGCGGAATGCGCCCCGGGTCCAACGGCACGAAGCGCTCGGGCGCCGGCTGAACCAAGGCGTTCATGGCCGCACCCCCGTGGCCAAGGCGCGGCGCTCCGTCACCGTCAGCGCGACCCGCTCGCGCACGTATGCCGGCAGCGCCAGCTCGGGCGCCAGCAGCTCGCCGCGCGCGAACTTGTCCCGGGCCAGGCGCGCGAGGATCGCACCCTCGACGCGGGCGTGGTGCACCGGCACGCCGATGCCGCCCAGGCGGCGCTCGAACCACGCGGCATCGCCGGCGCAGCAGTCGGGCTGCCAGAGGGAGATCATGCGCGGCAAGTCCCCCGCATCGCACAGCGAAGGCGGCGCCATTTCGCTCCAGGCTCCCTGCTCTTGCTCATACACGGCCCAGTATGCCTGTTCCCTGCGCGCGTCGGCAGCCGCGAAGATCCGCCGGCGCCCGCCCGGCGCCGGCGAACCGCCGTCCCCGGCGCCTGCCGCCGCCGCCAGCAGCTGCAGATTACCGACCGCGATCGCCGGCCTGCCCGTTCCCCACGCCAAGCCCTGGACGATCGTGCATGCCACCCGCAGTCCGGTGAAGGACCCCGGACCGCTGCCGAAGGCAAAGGCATCGCACTGCTGCGGCTGCAGTGCGCCGCGCGCAAAAAGCTGCTCAATCATCGGCATGACCTGCTCAAGATGGGTATGGCCCGCATCGCCCAGCAGCGTCTGGACGTCGGCGCCACGCGAGAGCGCCAGGGCGCAGCGATCGCCGGCCGTGTCGATGGCAAAAATCGTCGGATCCAAGGCGTCGCGCACTCAGGGGCGCCTGCCCCGCCCAAAGAATCCGCCGTGGCGCTCGTGCTCCTCGCGAATCTGCTCGCGCAGCTGGCGCCGTTCTTGCGGCGACAGGCGCATGCCCGGCGCGGGGCCCCCTTCCGGCCGGCCCGGCGGGCGGCCAGCCAGCGCTTCGCGCTGCTCCTGGCTGAGGCGGCGAATCGCCTCGCGCTGCGCCGGCGAGAGGCTGCGCGAGTTGCCCCGCGCGGAATCGCGCTGCGGATCGCCGCGCGGCGTGCGCGGCGCCTCGGGCGCCTGCTCACCATCGCGCTGCGGCTCCAGGGAGCGCTGGGGTGCCGGCGGCACGGCCGCGCGGCCCCAGGCCGAGGGGATCGGGCCGCTCAGCAAAACACCGCAGAGTGCGGCCAGGGCCGACAGGAAGCGACTGCGTTTCATCGGAGCAAGAAGGTGCGTGCCGTCCACGAAAGGCCCAAACGGTCCTTCGCAAGTCACAAGACTCGCGCTCGGCGTACCGTCCCGGTCCAATGTTATGCAAGCCACAGGGGAATCGCCATCGTCAGCCGTCCAAAAAGGCACTGCGCTGGGGTAAATTCTGTAACACTTTGTGGCGCCCAGCGTAGAGCGTACGCCGAACCCGTACCATCGCCGACGCGGTTTGCCTGCCGGGTCCGCGGTGCTCGGGCGGCCGATCTTCCGGGCCCACACCCTGGAGCTTTTCGATGAACAAGCCCTCGCCCCACAAGATCCTCGTCGTTGACGACGACCAGCGCCTGCGCGACCTGCTGCGGCGCTACCTGAGCGACAACGGCTTTGCCGTGTTCACCGCCGAATCGCCCCAGGCGATGAACAAGCTGTGGCTGCGCGAGCGCTTCGATGTGCTGATCCTGGACCTGATGATGCCGGGCGAGGACGGTCTCTCCGTACTGCGGCGGCTGCGCGCCAGCAACGATCCCACGCCGGTGATCATGCTCACCGCCAAGGGCGGCGACGTGGACCGCATCGTGGGCCTGGAAATGGGCGCCGACGACTATCTGGCCAAGCCGTTCAATCCGCGCGAGCTCCTGGCCCGGATCAACGCCGTCCTGCGTCGCAAGGCCCCCGCGGAAATCCCAGGAGCCCCATCGCAGGATCCTGCCAGCGTCACCTTCGGGGAATTCGCGCTGGACCTGGCCACGCGCACCCTGACCAAGTCCGGCGAGGCGATGCCGCTGACCACGGGCGAGTTCGCCGTGCTCAAGGTTTTTGCGCGCTATCCCAAGGTCCCGCTGTCGCGGGAAAAACTGATGGAGATGGCCCGCGGCCGCGAGTACGAGGCCTTCGACCGCAGCCTGGACGTGCAGATCTCCCGGCTGCGCAAGCTGATCGAGCCCGATCCGAGCAAGCCACGCTACATCCAGACGGTATGGGGGCTTGGCTACGTCTTCGTTCCCGACGGAACGAGTTGAAGCGGTCCTCGTTGAAGCCGCGTTTGCCGTTGCATTCCCCGCCACTTTTCTGGCGCACGTTTCTGCTGATCGTGTCGCTGGCGGTCGCCAGCCTAATTGCCTGGGTGCCGACCGTCCGGGTCTTCGAACGCGAGCCGCGCGCGCACCAACTCGCCGAGCAAGTGATATCCATCATTCACGCCACGCGCATCGCGCTGGTGTACTCGGATCCGGACCGGCGCCGGGAGTTGCTCGCCGAAATGCTGGCCGACGAGAGCCTGCGCGTCGTGCCGCTGGAGGCCACCGACCAGGTCGAGCCGATCCGCGATTCGCCGCTGCTGCGCCTGGTCGAGCGCGAGGTGCAGCTGCGGCTCGGGGCCAACACGCGCCTGGCGTCCCAGGTCAATGGAACCAGCGGCTTCTGGGTGAGTTTTTCGATCGATGGCGACGCGTACTGGCTCTTCATCGACCGCGACCTGCTGCGACGCGACGTCGGCCACGGCTGGATCGCCTGGGCCCTGCTGGCGACCGTGTTCTCCCTGCTAGCGGCGATCGCGATCGCCCGTCTGGTCAACCGGCCTCTGGCGGAGTTGTCGCGCGCCGCCGCGGACCTGGGCGCAGGCCGCAACCCCGCGCCACTGCCCGATGCGGGTCCGATCGAGATCCGCACGGTCAACCGCAGCTTCAATCGGATGGTCTCCGACCTGGAGAAACTCAACCGGGACCGGGCCATCCTCCTGGCCGGCGTCTCGCATGACCTGCGCACACCCTTGACGCGCATGCGGCTGGAGGTCGAGATGAGCGAGTTGCCGCAGCCAAGCCGCGAAGCGATGATCGGTGATATCGAGCAGATGGATTCGATCGTCAGCCAGTTTCTGGACTACGCGCTGCCCACGCCGCAGCGCGCCGCCGAGGAAGTCGACCTGTCGGCGCTGGTGCGCGAGGCCCTGGCACGCAATCGACTGCCGAGCGCCGCGGATGGGGCGATGGGCGCCGAGGGCGAGGCCTTGATCGCCCGCCCGGTCCGCTTGGCCCAGGACGTGCAGCCCGGCATCCTGGTGCCGGGGTATCGCACCGAGCTGGCGCGCACCCTGGACAACCTCCTGGGCAACGCCCAGCGCTACGGGCGCGGGACCGACGGGTCCCTGGATCTGGAGGTCCGGCTGCGCCGCGAGGGCGAGGAGGCCGTACTCGAGGTCGCCGATCGCGGACCGGGCATCGCGCCGCAGGAGATCGCCCGCCTGGTGCGCCCGTTCGAGCGCGGCGATTCGTCGCGCTCCGGGGCGCTGGGCGCGGGCCTGGGGTTGGCGATCGTCGAGCGGGTCGTGCGCCTGCACGGCGCGCGCCTGGCCTTCCACGCCAACGTGCCGACGGGACTGCGAATCGAGCTTCGCTTCCCGGCCAAACCGGCGGCGCAGACCTTGCCCGCGGGCGGGCCCGGCAGCACGGTGCGCTAAGACGTATTACGCTATCGGTCTGGCGGCAGGAATTCGCGCGCAGGGACGAGGGTCCAGGCACCGAGCGCGGTGCGGCGACGCTTGTTGCGCTGCAATCCGAGCTGCGATCTTTGGAAGAAACCCCGACGATGAAACCGCGTTATGCCCTTGGCTCCGCCGCGCTGATGATCGGCAGCGCCGTTAACTATTTCGGTGACCGCCTGCTCGGCGTGCGGATCGAGTTCTTCCATGGCCTGTCCACGTTCAGCGGCGCCTGGATGCTCGACGTGTTCGTCGTGCCCTTCATGGCCGGCCTGGTCGTGGCATGGATCTTCGGGCAGGGCGGAAAGTGGCTGTGCTACTTCCCGCCGCTTTTCGTGCGCTGCGTCGCCTACGCGCAGATCGTC
>Ga0209415_10015677_pt1 | contig 12258 bp, 17 predicted proteins | sample PeaSoiSIISIP2007_FD_187696 | JGI IMG/M metagenome (GOLD analysis project Ga0209415, IMG submission 187696) | Peat soil microbial communities from Weissenstadt, Germany - SII-SIP-2007 (SPAdes) (version 2) | ecosystem: Environmental > Terrestrial > Soil > Wetlands > Peat | place: Germany... | reverse complement strand
GCGAAACTTCGTCGAATTGTTCATAATCGATACATATTTCATAAGTAATACACCATTTGAATGTCGATATTGCGATTTGATAACGGCCGGGCGACGTTCAAACCCGCATACAGGAGCACCCTTTGAAGTAGTGGAAGTTGAATCTGCTCAATCAAACAGCTCGGCTCACCCAGGCTCGCGATCTGCGTGCTCAAGGTGTTATACAGATCTTGATAGGGAGCTGGGACAGGCAGGGCTTGCGCCGATAAAGAACCAGCTGAAAAGATTAGCAGCGTGGTAGCGCCGGCGTTGCTGTTGTACGCGTACCATATGTCACCCTTGTCACTCGAGGAATTAACTGACCTAGCATTGCCGGCTTCAAAATAGGTGTTACCAGCGTTGTCGGTGATACTAGTGATCGATGGAGTGCTGCCAAAAGTCGAAGACCAGCCCACTACGATCAAGTGACCGCTGCCCGTGGCGGGAATCGTGCAAGTTGTAGCTGGGGAGGCGCAGGCCGTTACCTGGACCAAGCTAATCTGAGACCAGGCAAATGGCGAATAAGCCAACAAACCGGCGATTAAGAGCAGGCCGTGTGGAAGCCGCAAAAGCATCGTCCGTTTAAAACGCATAGGATTACTAGTTCTTCGCATCCGAAAGTACTCTCGCATTCGTAGAAAGCTCAGTATAGTATTCATCCTGTCGGCGGCCTATTGTAGACTCGCCGCAATTAGGCACGCAGAATAGGTTAACTCCTCCATGCGGAATGACTTACGACCACATAGGGATATGCCCTAGCGCTGCGAACGCCCAAGGGTCCTCGCGAGCGGCCGGTCCTTAGTTCCTACCCGTTCCGGTCTCGTACCAGTACCTGAATTTAGGGCCTGCCAAATGGAACCAACGGCCTAGAGGTACTATGGGTTTTACGAGACGCTGGATAGCACCGTTTCGTTTCGCGAAATTCCGAAATTTTCTTACCCCATCGTTTGTAAACTGCCTCACTTCCCGCTCCTCGCCTCCCGCCACCTCCGGAACTACTCCTGCCAAGGCACCTCCCATCTTTGCTCGCTTGACCTTGCTCTTCCCCGGCTAGTGGGTTGACCTCTGCGTAACAAGGTGACATGCCCTTGCACGTTCCTCCCTCAGAGACCTCAGCATCCAGGTGAGTTCGCTCATCTAAATTGGCCCAATTCGATCGTCTAATTTGGCCCAGTTGGCACAGGCGGGACTGTCGCCGATTACGGAACCAGCTGTAACCAATACGGCAAAGGCAAGGATATTGAAACGCGTTGAATCACTCCTAAGTTGATGCATGAATTGCGCCGCTCTCGGCTCAACGGAAAGACGGGCCGAGTTGCTTGAACGGCATTGAGCGGATGTCTCCAGCGAGGATTCGCCAATCACGAGATGCGGAAAGCGCATTGATGATACCCGGGAATGCTACGCCGTGGTTTTTGGCGCCACGCCCCGGTTACGCGCGCGTGCGAACCATGCGGCCCTGTTTCGTCATGTGACCTCCCGCCCGCGGGCTGCGCAAGTCCTGAATTCATACTTTTCGATTTGCATCGCAGCATGATCGTCGGCGCTTCTCACGACCGCGCCTTTAACAACAAGTCTGAGCCATACGCCAGCCGCAGAGAGAAACGCCAGCCACTCCGGCGATCGGCGTCGTCTCCTGTTCGGCTTCCCTGGTGTAGTTCCAATGGCTCCTACGTTCTGCTTTGGGCTGCGTCAGGACTCACTCATTAGTGAGCGATCTGCCCGGCTATCGTTCCGGACTTTCATCTTGCTGACTCCGCTTCAGCATTCCTACGGTCCATTATGCTGACTCCGCTTCAGCATTGTCAAGAGATGGTTGCAACTTTCCTGAAGCGGCTTTAGAACCAATACAATCGTGCGGAAGACTGCGGTGTCCAAATATTTGGCTGAGATCGGTCGCAAGGGCGGGAAGGCCAGCGGCAAGGCCCGCATGGAAAAGCTCACACCAGAGCAACGCGCGGCAGTCGCGAGGACGGCCGCCGCCGCCAGGTGGGCCAAACCGGTTAGCCAGGCAGATCTGATGCGGCAATCAGCGCTTCAGGACGCTGGATGGACCGCCGACCGCGTTGCGCAGTTGGGCGCGGAGGATATCAACGCGAGGCTAACGGGCGGGGCCGAGGTGAGGCCCGGGAAACTGACGTTCGACAAGAAACAAAAGAGGGCGACGGTGGCGAAGAAGGCCCCCGCCAGCCCCTCCGTACCGGCGACGGCCGCAAAGAAAAGCAAGTCGCACGCGAAGGGTCGTTGAGGGCGGACGATGTGAAGGTGTCCATGAAGTACCCCCAGATGAAGCTCCAAATGACGAGAAACGCGCCGGCCAAGCTAAATCGCAAGACGATCGAGAAGGTGAGCGCTTCGGAGTTTTAATACTGTGTTACGACTGAGTGGTGGGCGCGAAAGGACTCGAATCTGTGACCTCTTGCGTGTGAAGCCGCACCTTGGCACCCTTGCTGTTCTGTGGCTTTTGAATAATATGGGGAGTCTGCTGTTCGCTCAAAGCGCAAGGTCATCTCCTCTGCAATTAACGGTGAAGCGCGGGCTTCGACCTTTTTGCGTTGGGCGGAGCTCAGCTTCCTGATGATGTCATCCACGTTCGTGGGCATGGTCATTTCCTTTCCTTCTTCAGCCGGGCCAGATGAGCGTCGAAACGGTCATCGGCCTTGCGGATCAGCTTATGGTAAAACCGCCTTTCGCTGACACCGGATTTATCTCCCGCAACCAAGAGGAGCGCCTTGCGCTTCGCATCGAAAGCAAAGACCACTCTCCACTCACCATCCGCCGCGCCGAACCGCATCTCCTTCATATTCGCGTGGCGGGAGCCGTTCAACGTATCGACGCGGGGCCGACCCAGTTGCGGCCCGAATTGCTGCAGAAGGCGGGTCAACGCTAATATCTCCGTCCGCACATCCTAGGCCCAGATCGTCGAACTCGGGTTGAAATTCGTCGCCGATCTCAACAACCCAGCTCACCCTTAGAATACGACATGCAATACATGTGATCTTAACAACATACGACTCGTCCGCCATTTTTAATGGTATATGGTAATATAAATGGTATGGAACTCAAGATCGATAAAGCCGGGCGCATCGTCGTCCCCAAACCTCTCCGGGAGCGGCTGGGCTTCAAGCCGGACACCGAGCTGGAGGCTATTGAGCAGCCGGAGGGCGTGCTTCTCAAGCGGGTCCGGCCTCGATCCTCTGGCGCAAGCGTCGCGAGAATCCGCCGTCACCTGCGGTCCCAAAGCGCTCTTCCTCGAGCCTGCGAATCCGCCTGCTGATGTTCTTCATCGCGTTCGCTCGCACATTTCAGACAACACCCTTCGCCGCACCCAAAATAACCTGTATAATTGAGTGGTCCGAGTCCGGCCCGCTCATTGATGGAGGCATAGGCAATGACGCGTATCCACCCCCCCCTTCTAGTACCATGTCTGGCGCTGCTTAGCGTGACCGCAGCCATGGCGCAAACCAATCCATATCCAGCCACCGACGATGGACTGCCCTACGGCGGCGTCGCAGTGACGCCCGGTTCCAACGGACCCATCGGTCCGCCCGACATTACTCCGCCGGGACAGCCCGACAGCGCACCTCCTCCCAACGGGACGACCACCATCTGCGAAACCGGTGGAGTTGTCGATCCCTGCGTGCTCACTGCCCAAAATAGCCGCTGGCGAACCAGCGCCAACACCTTCGAAACAAACCTCGCGGGATTTGACTCGACATCAGCGTCAACCTTCGGCATGGCGGCTTTCTATCAGCTCGCGACAACCGACCACCCCACAGGGTACGGATATACGCCTGCGATGACGCAGCCCCTCTATATCACCAACGTTCCGAGCATAGGAGGCTCTGGAACCGTGGATTTGGTTATCGGGGCGAACCTGAATAACACCGTCTACGCATGGAACACCGGTACAGGGGCGCAGGTGTGGAGTCGGCACCTCGCCGACTGCGGCGCTGGGCCTTTTATTAACAACCAAAATCGCGTGCCCGGAGCGGCACAGCTACCCTACTACGGGATTGTGAGCACGCCCGTCATCGACGTCACGCCAGCGCCGCCAGTCTTGTTTGTGGTCTATGCCTGCTCCACGTCCAACGTAACGTACCAGTGGTGGCTGGACGCCATCGATGTCAAGAACGGCGATCTCCTGAATAGCCAGCAGATCACGGATGCGAATTTCAAGCCGTACAACGAGCTTTCCCGCGCGGCCCTTCTTTTGACCCATCCCACTTCCACTCAAACCGATGTCTATGTCGCGTTCGCGGCGGGGATTCGGGAGACCGAAGCGGGCGACGGATCGAGCTATTCCTATTCCGGCGTGGTGTTCGGGTACAGTATCACCTACTCGAGAACATCACCCTACGTCACCTACACGGAGTTGAACTCCAGCGGCACGCCGCCGGCCATCGCGCCTTTCTACGATTCCGGCACGACGACCGCCTCGTTCCCAACGGCATACACGGGCTTCAACACAACAGGCGGACCAACCGGCCCCTCGTGCGTCACCAGCACTGGCGGAAATTACTGCGATCAAGGTGATAATTGGGCAGTAAACGGCGGAGGCATCTGGATGTCCGCTAAAGGTCCGGCCTCCGACGCGAGCGCCAACGTCTACGTGACCTCAGGGAACGGCCCGTTCGGCTGCCTCCCCACGGGAAATAGCACCTGTGTGAGCACGTCCAGTGTTTACAACTGGGGAGAGTCCGCGGTAAAGCTCCCGGCAGCAACCTCAACGTCGATGGGGACGCCGTCCGATTTTTATACTCCCAACTTTAATAATCTCAAGAACATCAAATCCGGAATCGACCCCAGCCCGGCGACCTACCAGTTCCAGGAATTGAACCGCCTCGATCAAGACTTCGGAACCCCGGGATTGGTGCTTATGCCGCACGCCGGCTCATACGCGTTTGCGGCAACAGCCGACAAGAGTGGGTACCTTTACGTGATGGGTACGGGCGGATCGGGTCTCGGTATGTTCCAGACGAGCGACACCGGGTTGGTGCAATCCCCTTTCCAGGCAAACAGATATCCGTCGACACTAAACACAACCCCGTGTCCGGTTCAAAACACCTCGCCCGCGGGGACTTTCAGCGGGCCCAGTTGCGATGAGATTCACGAACTCGCCTGGTGGCACGACTTTCTCTATTTGTGGCCCGAGGGGGAAACACTCCTGGGATATACCGGAACCGTCGGCGGAGGAGGAACAACTTACACATTCGGCAGTAAGTGGGACCCGTGCGTGGCAGACCCGACCAACTGCGGGACCGCGCCCAAGTTCCCTGTAGCAAACTACCCTGGTGCGTCCGTGGCAATCGCGGCCAACGGAAGCACAGGTTCGGCCGCGACGCTTTGGGCGACCGTTCCTCAGAACAATGCCGCCACGCCTCCTAATCCCCAGGCCGGGACACTTTACGCCTACACCGTGAATTCCGACGGAACCCTTACCTACGTCTGGAATAGTGTCACCGCCCAGCATTGCTCCGCACCGCCCGTCGCGGCGTGGTTCGCGCCATCCTTCGCCGAGCCCACGCTGGCGAATGGGGCAGCCTATCTTTCCACTTACTGCGCAACTACCGGAACCGGCGGACCCTATACAGGGTGCGCCGCTGCCGCCGGCAGCGCTGCGGTGAGCGGAATTATTGTTTACGCGCAGTGCCCGTAAGCGGGCACTAATTCAAAGCGTCCCCCGGTTACTCATATGAAACAAACTAAGTATTCTATTGTTGCGTACATATTTCTTTATGGCGGAAACTGGCTAGCTTCCGCCCAGCAGAAGCCCGTTTTCAAGCTGCTCTACGATGTGCCGAACGATGGAACGGCAGGCGCATCCACTACAATTTTTGAAGTGAGCCCTGGGCTTTTCTACGGCCTCTCCCTTTTCGCCATCCCCACGCAGGGCGGTTCTATTTACTCGATAACCAGCTCGGGCAGTTTGAAAACAATTTACGGATTTCCGCCCCAGAACACCGCCTATAGCCTTGTACAAGCCTCTGACGGCCTCATCTGGAGCGACTACCATGGGGGGACAAATAAACCCGGATATTACGTCTCGATGTCGCCCAACGGCAGTAACGTTCTGACGTATCCGACCGGGAAGCTCGGATATCCGGGCTTCGTGATGACGCCTACTCCACCCCTCCACATCTATGACATCGACGACCCCGTCGTCGACCAGACCTACATCTTTGTGCGGCTGGACCAAAAAGGGAATATTACACCCCTCCACGAGTTCTCCGGTAGTGATGGCATTCCTCTCTTCCTCTCGCCCATGGTTCGGGCCACCGATGGGAACTTCTACGGAATAGCCACTTTCAACTATTCGACCCTTCCTGCATGGCTCTACAGACTTACCCCGTCCGGGGAATTCACCAAGATCTATCAATTCGCGACCTTTCCTTCGCACGGGAATGGCGTGCCGATCGCCGCGGGGCTCGACGGCAACATCTATGGCGCAGTCGATCACGGCGGAACGAATAACCGCGGAGAGATCTTCCGCATCACACCCGCCGGCCAGTTCGACACAATCGCAAGCTTTCCCGCAACGGGAATGGACAGTCCCCAATCGATAACCCAGTTCGCCGATGGCAATTTCTACGGGAGCACCACGACGAACCCCTCCTATATTTTCCGGCTGAATATGGCAACGAATCAGATTGAGGGCCTCTACAGCATGACGTCCGGGCAGGGCCAGTGTGTGTGCGACCTGGTTGAAGGAATGGATGGGAAGATCTACGGCGTCGCATCACGCGGCGGGATGGTAGGTTCCGGAACCATTTTCAGCATCAATATAGGTCTTCCTAAGCCGTTGCCAATGGTGACGCAAGTTGAGCCCGCATCGGGGGCGGCGGGGACGCCCGTGGTCTTGTGGGGACAGTATCTTCTGGGAGCGACATCGGTGCAGTTCAACGGTGGACCTCCGCAGCGCGTGCGGGTAACTTCCGCGCAATCGGCGTGGGTCAAAGTTCCGACCGGGGCGACCAGCGGACCTATTACAATCACCACGGCCAACGGCTCGTATACAACGACAACCAGTTTCGTGGTTCAGTAAGCTCATCTACGTTCGACTCGTCGGCGATCCTGCCTCCGACAGGTGGATCACGCTGTTTCCCGCAGCACCGCCAGCACCGACTTCAGCGTCGCGGCATCGGACGGAATCCGAAGCCGGTCGCCGCTGCCCAGCAGCAGTTGGATGGGTGTTGCTATGTCCTCTCCGGTTTGCTCTCCACCAGCGCGAAGCGAACGGGCGTGTTCTGTTTCGGCAGCCTCCCACGCCACGGCCGCCATTTTTAATGGTATATGGTAGTATCAATGGTATGGAACTCAAGATCGATAAAGCCGGGCGAATCGTCGTCCCCAAACCTCTCCGGGAGCGGCTGGGCTTCAAGCCGGACACGGAGCTGGAGGCTATTGAGCAGCCGGAGGGCGTGCTTCTCAAGCGGGTCCAACAACGGCCTTCCATGGTCAAAGTCGAGGGTCTGTGGGTCCATCAAGGCAGGGCGGAACCGGGGGCAAACTGGGAGCGCATCCTTGAGGACGTGCGTGAGGAGCAGATTGCGTCCGTTTTGAAAGCGTAGCTCCAGTGGATATTTTCTTCGATACGACCGTGCTCGTTGCCGCCTCCGAGCAAAGCCATCCTCACTACGCGCAAGCCTGGCCCGCGCTACTGCGCGTCGCCGCGGGGCAGGACAACGGAATTATGGGCCTGCACTCAATCGCGGAAGTGTTTGCCGCACTCACGCGCCTACCGGTCCAGCCGCGCATCCATCCGGTTGAAGCGGCGCGCATCGTCACCGAGAACATCCTGCCACATTTTGAGGTCGTATCCCTTGGCAAAGACGACTATCTGGAAGTACTGAACACGATGGCGAGCGGCGGATGGAGCGGCGCGAAAATTTACGACGCTGTGCTGCTGCGCTGCGCGGCAAGGTCCGCGGTGGAGCGTATTTACACCTTCAATCTCGGGGACTTCAGGCAGTTGGCGCCGGCTGGACTGCAAGAGAAAATATGCGCGCCATGACTCCGGACGGGACCCTTCGCCGGTAAATCCGGTCACGTGTCGCCGTTGTCGCCCTCGTCTCCGACCCGGACCAGTCCGTCGTCGAGTCCCCGCTCGGGAGGATTTCGATGATTTCGTTGTCGCGCTTCTTCCACTCGCCGGCATCTCCTGAAGAGCCGCCCTGGGCAAAAGCATGCAATCGACGAATCACATCGGGAGTAATTGTAATCCGACCTTTTCGTGAGAAGATCCAATCCAGTGCAGTCCGATATCCGGCGAGTTACTGCTCCGAGCGGTCACGCGATCTTGCCCGTCCAAGCACCAGAGGGCGCAACCGATTCGCCGTGACCGTGATGCCTTCGATTCTATTCGACGATTCGGTGCTCTGGATGATTGCCTGCTCTCGCAATACTTCCAGGACTTCAGGTTTTTGTCTGATTCCAGAGGTCCTGCTTTCCGCGTGCCTCCATGCAGGCACCAAGAAGCCAGGCGGTTCCAATCGGGGCTTCCATCTCGGCCAACTTGTCTCCGAGGTTCCGTAAGTCGATCAGCCGGCGCAGACGCCGAAAGGCAAGTCTTCCGGCCGTCCCAGATTCGTCATCCTGGTCTCGGCCGCGAGAAACTCCAGCATGTGCTGAGTCAGCAACTCCGGTTGCTCCAAGGGACCAAAATGTTCGCCGCCCGGCAGCAGGATCGGTTCACAGTTCGGCAGCTCCTTATGCAGAATCTCGTACGAGGACAGGAAATGGGACTTGTCGCCGTATATCAGCAGCGTACGCGTGCGGATGCGGCGCACAGCGTCGAGCGTCAGGTCGCCGACGAATTCATAATCTTGGATCAACGTCGTGTTTTGGATTAGATTGATCAGCGGCTGCCGGTTGCGAGGAAGGCCGCGCGCCGGGCCATAAAACTTAGGAGTCTCCAGGCTGAGTTGCAGCAGGAACTCGAGATCGGTTCGTTTGTCTTTGGGCACCACCAGGCCGACTTCCTCGAGTTTGGCGGCCCAGGTGTCCCACCCTGGCCAGCTATGTTCCTTGCGCTGGTGCACAAGTGCGGCAAGACCCGGCTCTAACGCAACCAGCTTGGAGACTCGTTCTGGATATTTGAGCGCGAAATACATGCAGACATCGGCTCCGTAACTATGCCCTACGAGTATCGGCCGCTCGATGCCAAGTTTGTCCAGCAAACCGCGCAGATCTTCCGCCAGATCCTTGCAGGTGTAACCGGCCGGAGTGACCTCACTATAACCATGCCCCCGCAGATCAGGCGTGGTGACGCGAAAATGTTTCCTGAGTTCTGGAATGATATTGAGATGCCACACGGCGAGATTTCCCAGGAAGCCGTGCAACATGACGATGTCCGGACCCGAGCCCACCGTGATGTAGTGAAGATTTACTCCGTTGACGTTGATTTTAGGCATGCGGTTGTCTTATTCGATATAGCCAAGTTCACGCAGACGTTCCATGACGACTTGCTCATCCTCGCTACTCATTAGCGGCGGCATGCCGTTCTCGGCTGACTTGTCCATAGTCGATTTGGAACCTGCGGTTCTTCTTACGGGGTGCGTTTGCAATGCCGCGGCTTCATACACGCCACTGGGCACGCAACCCTGCATCTCCTCGAGTACGGGCAGGCCGAGACTATGCAGAACAATGGGAGCCACATCCAAAATCGACATCTCCATAGGCCGGGCGCCACTCCGTATGCCGGGGCCCTTGGCTCCGAATATCCCTACCGGCCGGTGCGCTCCTCCGGTGACAGGGCGGCGCGAGAGCGTCGTGGCGGAAGGAAGGATTCCAACCAGTCCGCCGTCGCCGAATGCCAGCGTAAGATCCGGGGCAACGTTTCCATACGGACCTTCAAAACACTCCTCGCGGGTCCAGATACCCGTGATCACCGGCTCGCCGGTCTCGGGATCGCGAAATGCGCGCAGATCGCTGATCAGCCGGTCGCGGAACGACCGATATTCCGCCGGCGACACTCCAGCCGAATTTCCATCGCGATTCACCGGGATGAAAATCCCGTTGGCGGTGGGCGTTGCGGCGTAAGCCTTCGTTTTCGTCCAGTCGAGCATCCAGGTGTGGCGTGCTACCTGACCTACGCCGAGTAACGCCCCGTTCGGTGCTTGCGAGCGCGCCGCATCGGACCACGCCAGATACCCTTTCTGCTCCAGCCAAGCGTTTACATGGAAGACGTTATAGGTCGGACCAAAGCCATGATCGGAGGCCAGCAGCACGGTTGCCTCCGGCCCCACGGTCGCGCACATGCGCTCCAAAATCTGGTCCAGGCTCCGGAAATACTCGATGCACAGTTCCCGGATTTGCACTTCCCACTCCTCTTTGAGGGGCGTTGCATCTTCGGGGCGGATGAAGCGCCAGCACAAGTGTTGCAGCTTGTCCACCCCGTCAAAAAGGACGGCCGTCAATTCGGATGGATCCTCGGCGCTGAGATGGCGGAAGATTTCGAACCAGTTCTGCTCGCGCCGAATGTGCATCTGAATCCACGGAGCATATTCTTCGTGATTCGAACAACCCTCGGTGGCCTTTTCCTCCAGCTTGATATCCATCGCGAGCTCGCGCGGATTGAAGCCGGGGATTGTCTTCAGCCGCTCGAAGAGATCTTGCGGCCAACACGCCAGCCGCAACTGCTTCCAGGGCACCCATCCAGGCACGACCGTGCCGTTGATCCGCGGAGCTGGAAACATGCCCGGATAATTCAGCGACGTAACGCGGAGGTCGTGGCCGGACGCGATGGACCAGATGGTCTCGCAGTGCACGTCGTGCGAGGTGAAGAATCTTATGTGACGGCTTTCCTCGGACTCCATGCGGAAGAAATCGAAGACTCCATGCTGTCCCGGTTTTCTTCCGGTCACCAGAGATGTCCATGCAGGCGGAGTGAGGGGCGGAATAATGGTTCGCAGATTGGCACGCACGCCCTGGGAGAAAAACGAATGCAGGAATGGCATTGCACCCGATTGCATCATCGGGTCGAGCACATCGAAGGTTGCCCCGTCGAGGCCGATCAGGAGTGTCCGGACTTTCCTCATTGCACCCTTCCGGTCGGCTGAGTTTCCAAAGAGACACGATTGAGATGTTGATCCACGAAATCAACTAGCTGCGTGATCGACAGGTCCCGTTGCTCGCGTCCGATCTCTGCCAGCAGTTCCGCGAAAGGCAACGGCTTTTGAAAATGCTCTTGAATGATCGTGCCCAGTACGACGGCATCCAGCGACTCCAATCCCAACTCTGTGAAGAGAAGGGAGCCGGGACCTACAGGTCGCGAGTAATCCCAGTCGCGGCAAAGTTCTTGCAGAGTGGCCAGCACGTATTCTTGAATTTCCTCGCGAGTCGGCTTCACGTTGTTATCTCCCTCGGCAGGCTAAAGGACGTGTAGACCGCGCACACCGAGGGGTGGCGCCAACTCCGCTGTCCCAAATATCTGCCTGCACGGACGATCCCCCTTTCCTCTTCCTTGCCAACTTCACCAATTGCGTAATAACTATTTGTTCGCTGAACAGCCCTCGGAGTCAAGTACCTCAAGTACCACTACAGATGCGAAAAATACCATCGCCGGACTTGTGTACGGACCGGATTCGATTCCCTCCAGAACCTCATTCCGTCTGCAGTCTATTTCGTCGCCGGTACCGCCCGGCGCGGGGCTCCCAGGATCGGGCCAGCGCTTCGTTCAACGCTTGCGGCGATTATGCACGTCTGCCTTCAGGCCGATGAACAGACTGTTTCAGCCCTCGTGTGCCAATCGCGTAGCTTCGGCCAGGTACGGAGCTGGTGTCCTCGGCAGCCTGCCATCCATCGGCGGCTTGCGAGGCGCATTGGGTTCGATCGCCACTTGGCGACTCGAACCGGCAGCATCACCTGAAACACACGAAACAACTACGAGGTCGTCACACTTCGCTTTGTTGCCCAGTGCCAGATAGTAACTCATTTCCTATTTTTTTTCCACCTCTGTTTCGTACTAGCCGGAATTGGTCGGGATGAGGTAGCGGCCTTAGACACCGGCCCATCGCCAACTCATCAGCCGATATAACCGTGACATGAATTTTGCGATACGGCTTTCGCTCCCATTCCACCCACAAAGGACTTTCAGGATCGCGAACAGGGGGCCACAAGCGGCGGAAGGGGAAAGAACTACGCTGAAGTCCGACGAGCCCGCACTTCGCGCAAGGCCAAGTACGGCTTCAACTTCTTGGTCATTTTCAGTTCTATTTACAAATGTAAAATGGGCTTGTT